>PVBE011515106.1_pt1 | contig 38713 bp, 37 predicted proteins | sample 1631181 | NCBI WGS metagenome assembly PVBE01 (sample SAMN08397723, study PRJNA350692) | Marine metagenome, whole genome shotgun sequencing project. | isolation source: water | place: Pacific Ocean | collected 2012-04 | reverse complement strand
GCGCTCGCCAGCGGTAAGAACAACTGTGAATGGGCTAGTTCGTGGCAACTCAAGGCCCTCCCTCGCCTATGCAAGGGTAACTGAGCCGTCGATGATCTGTCACTAAAATACGTCACTGTATTTCTGAAACGAAGTACTAAGCAACGTCGGACGTGACGGCGGTCAGCTGGTCGATCTCGCGGGTGATCTGAGCGACGGCGTCATCGCCGACCGGCTCCAGCGGCTGGCGCGGTGGTCCCCCGACATAACCGATCGCCTGGAGCGCGGCCTTCAGACCGGGAATCCCATGAATCGAGGTCACGAGCTTGGCGAGCGGCGTCACGTGCCGCTGCAGCTCACGCGCTTCGTCATAGCGACCGGCCAGCACCAGCTCGTATATCCGTACGCACGCGTCGGGGATAACGCAGGCCAGCGCCATGACACCGCCCTGAGCGCCAAGCATCAGACTGGTGAAGAACGTCGGCGCCGAACCGACAAGCACGCTGAAATCGTCCCGGGCCAGCCCCACCAGATCCCCGACATAGCTCAAATCCGGGCCCGACTCCTTGAGTCCGACGATGTTCTCGTGGCTCGCCAACGCCGCAACGGCCTCCACCGGCAGCGTCACGCCGGTCAGAGCGGAAAAATTATAGAGGAGCACCGGCACCGGTGACGCCTCGGCCACGACCGAATAGTGTCGAATGAATGCCGCCGTCGTCAGCTGGCCCTTGAAGTAAGAGGGCGTCCGCACCAGGACCGCGTCGGCGCCCGCATCGGCCGCCCGTCGAGACGCCAAGGCGGCGCTCCGCGTGGACTGCCGCCCGGTCCCCGCGATCAGCACGCGGTCCGGTGGGATGCGCTCGCGAGCCGCGGCGATCAACCGATCCGCCTCGTCATCCTCGACCAACGGCGCCTCGCCGTTGGTCCCGAGCACCACGAGACCGCGCAAACTGGTGCCCATCCACCGGTCGACGTTTTCCCCCCAGGCGGCCAGGTCGAGCTCGCCGTCATCGGCGAAGGGTGTTGGAACCGGCGCGAAGACGCCACTGAACGTCGTCATTTTGGCCACAGTAGCGACGACGACCGAACGTTGTCAAATGGGCCCGTACAAGGAAGGGCCCGGTTGCGCCGACCGAAGTCGTCCGCCACCGGGCTGGGGAGGGGTTGTAAGCAGGTTCGTGGCCGTTGATGCAGTCGATTGGCGACCGACTGCCCTGGGCCTGTGGCAATTAGAAGCGTTCCGCGCCGTCCCGACGGCTCCGGCTCAGGTTGAGGCCTGCGTCCGGGGCCGTCGGGGCGAACGCTGCCACCTGTATTTGCAATTCGCCGGCCAAATATGAAACAGATTGATCGCTCAACAGCTAACCCCTTTTGACACAGCTTGTTGAAACACATACGGCGCGTCGACAGGCATGCTGTCATGGCATGACCGCGCCCAGGAATGGCACCAATTCCGACACCAATGTCGAAATGGAGAGCGAATGGACACGGCCGTGGTCCACGGGGAACGCGAGACCGGAGATCGGCCTCAGTTCAACATGTCCATCAACAGGCTGTACTTGACTGTCAGGCTACGGCCGGCACCGTTCAGCATGACGTCGCCGATGCCCTGGGTGTCGTTGTAGACGACGAAGAGACCGGTGTTGGCATCCGACAACCAGCCGAATCTGAGGTTGGACGACCAGAGATCGGCGCGGTCGTTGTACTGGACGAGCGCCTGCACGAACATGCGCGGCGTGAACGAATAGTTCACACGGGCGCGACCGAGGTTGGTCACGAAGCTGGCGCCCGGCAGCTCGATGTCGTTCCGGTCCCAGGACAGCTGTGCGTTGAACGCCTCGCCGGCGCGCATCGACAACTGGGGCCGGAGCTGCACCCGGTCGCCTCCGAAGAATCCACCAACGAGAGTACGGAACTCCAGGCTGACGGGAGCCCCCTGATTTGTCCTGACGACCAGCTGGGCCTCCGTGTGGTCATAGGTGCCTGGCGGCACGACCACCCCGGGAAAGATCTCGAACGGCGCGATCACGCCTTCGCTGGTAATGTTCATCCCGGTGTGCACTTCATGCCCGGACCGCCACTCGAGATGGTTGTCGATGTGGGTGAACTGGGTTTCCTTCAGACCGCCCTCGAAACTCCAGAAGGTGAAATGTGTGACGTGCGGTCTGACCTCGTGCAACCCCATGAGATCGTCCGGACGCAATGTCAGAAGCACCCGGCCGTTCGCCCGGCGGTAGGCGCGTCGCTGGTAGAATCCGACCTCCGGATTGAACTGTGGCGCCACTTCCGTATAGCTGAGCCCGAGTTGCATCGTCTCCGAGTTGTAGTTGCTGGAGAGATCGTAGGCGTGCGTCTGGCCCTGCATCCCAGGTGTGTCGGTCTGGCCCACGAACCCTGAAATCGTGCCGCGCTGGCCGATGCCCCACCGGCCATCCACCGCATAGCTGCGGTTGTAGTCGTCATCGAGGGCCAGTGAGCCCGTGCCCTGGCGATTGACGAACATCACCCCAATGTTCGACCGACCGGCGAAATCCTGACGTACCCGCGCGACGCTGAAGTTGTTCGCCGGAGCGACGCCGGCGATCGACTCGGTCTGCATGTTCAGCAGACCGATGTTCGTGTTGTTGCCGACCTTGCCCGACAGCCGGCCGCCACCCAGTATCGGCACCTGCTGGCCGTCCGGGCCGATCCCGATCCGGCGGCTGAAGAACATCTCGACCTGTCCCGGCAACCCGGCCGAGAAGATCCCGGCGTTCTCGAGGAAGAACGGTCGCTTCTCCGGGAAGAACAGGTTGAACCGATCCAGGTTGACCTGCTCCTCGTCTACCTCGACCTGGGCAAAATCGGTGTTGTAGGTGGCATCGAGCGTCAGGCCGGGGGTGATGCTGTACTTGAGGTCCGCCCCGACATCGCCAAGATAGGTCGCGTCGCCGCGGCTGGACGCCGAGTCGATCCCCTGCCCCAGCACATAGGGTGTCACTTTCAGGTTGCGCGGACTGCTCACGTCGAGCCCGGTCAACTGACCGGCGAGCGACAAGCGATACAGATTGAATTGGCGAGGCAGCGGCGACCAATAGGCGGTCTCGTTGCGTCGGCGAATATTCCGCTGAAAGTTGAGACCCCAGACCTGGACATCTCCGGCGTTGAATCGCAGCGTGCGAAACGGTATCGCGAACTCGGCGGACCAGCCGACGTCGGTTACCCGAGTGTCGACCTGCCAGGCACCGTCCCAGTTCTGGTTGAACCCGCCGCCGGAACCACCTTGCTGTCCGGAGCCGGGACGACCGCCACCACCGCCACCGCCGAACCGGCCGCTGCCCTGCCCCTCGTTGGTCACCTGCCCATCGAATTCCAGGCCCGACGGGCTCGTACCGAACACGAAGCCGTTCTGTCTATCCAGGAAGGTGTCGAGGATGATCTGGAAGCTGTCGGTCTCGTCGAGCGACGAGTCGCGCCGGCTGTCGGCGACGACGATCGTGGCGGGGTCGCGGTCGTAGAGGATGGCACCGAAGTACAGCGTGTCGTCGGTGTAGACCACCCGGATCTCGGTGCGCTCCGAGGCTCGCTCCCCTTCGTCTGGAGTCGACTGCACGAACCCGCCGATCGGGCCGACCGTGGCCCAGACCGGATCGGTCAGTATCTGCCCATCGATCGCCGGCCCATCCTCGACCCGCGTCGCTCGAGCCAGTGGAAACCCCTCCGCCGTCGTGTCCCGGGCGAGCTCGGGCACCGGTGCCAGCTGCGCGATGACGCTTGGCGGCGCCAACAACGACAGTACCACGCCCAGCATCCCGACCCGACCACGGCTCAACCCACGCCTCGTCACCCTCGACCTGTCCCGAGCCGCATCACTCCGCCCCACCCGACTCGGCCGTCAGCGGGTGCACGAGGAAACGATGTTCCTCGACCACCTGCCCGCCAACCAGATGTTCCTGGATGATCCGCTCGAGCACCGGCGCGTCGCACTCCCGATACCAGGCGCCCTCCGGGTACACCACCGCGATTGGCCCGCCCTCGCACACCCGGAGACAGTTGACCTTGGTCCGCAGCACCCCGCCCTGCTCGGACAAGCCGAGCTCCCGGAGGCGCCGTTTCAGATAGTCCCAGGCCGCCAGCCCGCGCTCCCGATTACAGCATTTCGGCTTCGTCTGGTCACAGCACAGCAGGAGATGGCGCCGTGCCGTGGTCACCCCGACCGCCGCCGCGACAGATTGCTGGCTCGCAACGGATCCGTTGCCGGGGTTGTCATCGGTCATCTGCGTGGGAAGACGTCGACTAGAAAACCTCGAGCAGCGCACGTAGGATAGCACGAACGTTTCGCCGACCGAGCGCCCTCACCACCAGCCCTGCTGTCACATCATGAGCCGACGCACAGACTTGCTGAGCCGCACCATGAGCGTGTTTCTCGCGACCGTGGAACGGGGCGGAAACGCCCTCCCACACCCGGGCACGCTGTTTGCCATCCTTGCCGGCGTCATCGTCGTGATCTCGGCAATTGCCGCGCGAACCGGGCTCGAAGTCACCCATCCCGGCACCGGCGAGCTGATTCAGCCGGTCAGTCTGGCGACGGTCGAGGGGCTGCACCGCATCCTGACCCAGATGGTGACCAACTTCACCAGCTTCGCGCCGCTGGGCACCGTGCTGGTCGCGATGCTGGGCATCGGTGTCATGGAGAGTAGCGGGCTGATCGGCGCGGCATTGCGGCTGCTGGTGCTCTCGGCACCCAAGCGCCTGCTCACGTTCGTCATCGTTCTCGCCGGCGTGCTCTCGAACACTGCCAGCGAAATCGGCTACGTGCTGCTCGTCCCACTGGGAGGCATCATCTTCTTGGGCGCCGGGCGTCACCCGATCGCCGGGCTCGCGGCCGCCTTCGCCGGGGTGTCGGGGGGCTACAGCGCCAACCTGCTGCTGGGCACCGTGGACCCGCTGCTGGCCGGGCTGTCGGAGGAGGCGGCCCGGATCATCGACGACGGGTACCGCGTGAACCCGGCGGCCAACTACTACTTCATGGTGGTGTCGACGTTCATCATCGCGGCGGCCGGGACGTGGGTCACCGAACGTATCGTCATCCCGCGGCTGGGGGCCTATCACGGCGACGACGACCCCGCCGCCACGCAGCCCGATGTCCTGCAGGGGCTCTCACCGGTCGAGAAACGCGGTCTGGGCTATGCGATGCTCGCGCTCCTGGCGTTCGCCGCGGTCCTGCTCTGGGGCACGGTCCCGGCAAACGGGTTTCTCCGCAACCCGGACACGGGGGGACTGCTACGGTCGCCGTTCCTGTCCGGCATCGTTGCGTTCATCTTCCTGGGTGGCACGTTCGTCGGCGTGGCCTACGGGGCGGCCACCGGTGCGTTCCGCAGCGACGCCGACGTGATGAACGGCATGGGCAAGACGATTGGCGCGCTCGGGACCTATCTCGTGCTCGTGTTCTTCGCGGCCCAGTTCGTCGCCTACTTCAACTGGACCAACCTGGGGCTGATCATGGCGGTCAAGGGAGCCGAAGCGCTACGAAGCTCCGGGCTCGGCGGCATCCCGCTGATGCTCAGTTTCGTGGTGCTGTCCTCGTTCATCAACCTGTTCATGGGGAGCGCCTCGGCCAAGTGGGCGATCATGGCGCCGGTGTTCGTGCCGATGTTCATGCTGCTCGGCTACACGCCAGAGCTGACACAGACCGCCTACCGGGTCGGCGACAGTACGACGAACATCATCGCGCCGATGATGTCCTACTTCGCGCTGATCGTCGCCTTCTTCGAGCGCTATGACAAACGCTCCGGCATCGGCACGGTCGTCGCCACCATGCTTCCCTACACCGTCGTGTTCATCGCGTGCTGGTCGATACTGCTGATGGTCTGGATGTGGCTCGGGCTGCCGGTGGGACCGGGGGCGGGGCTGGAATACCAGCAGTAGTGAACGGCGCTCAGGCACAGGAACGCGGTCGGCTCGTCTTTCGGAAAGAGATCCCGTCCGGAACGACGACGTACTATGGACCGCCGACCTGGACCGCCGCTCTGAGACTGCCCCTCGCCAATTTAAGCGGCGCGTTCCTTATCTAAAGACGATATCGAGCAAACGCCCTCTCTTGACGGCAACACAATCTCTGACGGCCTCGCCGACCGTATCGAAGGGATCAACTTCTCGTCCGAAGAAGTTGGAAACTAGATTTGGAGGGTCCGGAGGGTCGACCTCCACCGCGCAAAGCACTACACCAATCGGCCGTTCGGCAACGGCAAGTGCTGGCGCGAAGGCGCTCAGCACGAGCAGCGCCGCGGCGACGACGGTAAGGGACTTAAGTAGACGTGTCATGAGGGCCTCACTGAGTAAGAGGCGACACAGAGCAGCACGATGGAGCAGGATTGTCGTCTGGAACCAGGTCGAGGGACGCGTCGGACGATAAACGGCATTCCACCCTGAACGTGGCGCCTGAAGCCCGAAGCCTGTAGCCCAATCAGACGCAGTGGACCCTCGGCTGCGCCTCACTCCTCAGGCCACGAGAGGTCCGCTCGCAAGCCGACGAGGTTCTCCGTCGTATGCACGTCGGCATAGAGCTCGCCGTCGCGAAGAGCGCTCAGCTCGGCTGCCGTCAGCGTCAGCGTCCCTGAGACCCAGGGCCGCCAACGGCCGCCGAGCAGTCTGACGACCGGCCCCGCGGCTCCATCGGTCGAGCGATGCAGGTGGGTAAACAGCACCTCGGTATTCGACATGCCGTAGAGGGAGAGCGTGTAGGTCAGGTCCCCGGTGCTCCGCTCCAGTACGAATCGGCCCCGCAAGCCGGCGCCATCGACATCATCCGCCTCGACATTTACGACAACCGGCGCGGGCGGATCGACGAGACTCGGGGTGCTGTCTGGCGCACGGCGATGCCGGGTCGCCTGCTCGTAGGCGTAGGCCAGGCGGATCAGGTCGTCTTCAGCGAACTGCCGGCCGATCATCTCGAGCCCAACCGGCATACCGTCGGCTGCGTAGCCCGCCGGCACGGTGATGGCGGGAAGCCCGGAAATCGCGCTCAGCGAACAGTTGCTGCCGGGCTGCCCCTGGCCGATCGGTCTGGCGGTCTGGCGGATGGTCGGATAGATCAGTGCGGTCAGGTCGTGCTCGTCGAGCAACGCCGTGACCGCCTCGCGCAGCGTGTCCCGCTTGGCGAGCCGCTCGCGATAGTCGTCGGTATCGAGACTCTCGACCTCGAGCGACGCACGGATCCCCCGGTCGACGACCTGATGATAGAGCCCCAGCTCGACGAGCTCGGCGAGCGAGCGGACCGGCGCACCCGGCGTCTTCACCAGATACGCATCGAAGTCGAACTTGAACTCCAACCCGATCAGCGATGCGCCCTCGAGCAGCGCCCCGAAATCGGTCTCGGCAATCTCGACTACCTCGGCACCCTCGGCGGTCATCTTCTCGACCGCCGCCTCGATGACGGTCCGAACCGGCCGCTCGGCGCCGGTGTCACCCAGCAGCTCCTCAAACAGCGCGACCCGAGCGCCCAGGAGCCCGCGCGAATCGAGCGCGTCGGTGTAGGTAGCCGGTATGCGCCCCTCACTGCGTCGCGTGGTCTCATCGGCCGGGTCGACCCCGACCGTGGCATCGAGCGTGATCGCCAGATCGCGAACCGACCGTGCGAGGGGTCCGCCGATGTCCTGGGTGGTGGAGAGCGGGATAATACCGTCGCCGCTGGCCAGCCCGCGTGTGCCACGGAGCCCGACCAGCGCATGATGCGCCGACGGAATCCTGATCGAGCCGCAGGTGTCGCTGCCCATGCCGACGGCGGCAAAGCTCGCCGCGACCGCGGCCCCCGTGCCGCCACTCGACCCGCCCGGGTTCCGCGTGATGTCGTACGGATTGCGTGTCTGTCCGGCGATTGAGCTCACCGTGGTGATGCCGCGCGCCAGCTCGTGCATGTTCGTTTTGCCGAGGATGATGGCACCCGCTTCCCGAAGCCGGCTCACCTGGAACGCATCATCCGGCGGTACCGATGTCGCCAGACCGATGGTCCCGGCGCTGGTCGGCATGTCGACGGTGTCGTAATTGTCTTTGACCACGATCGGAATGCCATGCAGCGGCCCCCGCACTCGCCCGGCGCTCCGTTCGGCATCGAGCGCGTCGGCGTCTCGGAACGCATTCGGATTGATGACAACCATCGCGTTCAGTGCGGGGCCTTGCTGGTCGAAGGTCTCGATACGAGCCAGGAACGCGGCGACCAGCTCGCGCGAGGTCACCTCGCCGGAATCGAGCGCCGTCGCGAGGTCGGAAATGGACTGCTCGGCCACATCGAAACCGGTCCCACCCCCAACATCAGACTCAGAGGATGTCCCGCACCCTCCCGCGGCGGCGACCAGCGCCATCACGAGCAGACCTACCGGCCACCGTGACGAACGTCCGCTACGTTGCGCTCGTACCCTCATGCTTCGCTCCCTGCGTGCCGTGCGTTCGCAATCCTATCAGGCTGGTGACACGTGCGGACCGCGGTTTCCCTTCCCCTCTGGAAGAAGCCCGCGCGGGGGCAACGCATCTGACCGTGCGTAAGCAACCGAAACCGGATGCGCCTTGGTAGAATGACCACGGCCATGATCATGATGCGCCTGCGGTGGGTTTTTCTCGTGGCACTGGTCTGTGCCGTCGCGCTGGCTGCGCAGGATACGGCTCCGGCGCCCGGCAACGGATCCATCCGGGCCGCCGATCTGGAAGCGGACGTGCGTTTCCTGGCGGGCGACAGTATGCAGGGCCGTTTGACCGACACCGACGGCAATCGGCAGGCCGCCGACTTCATCTCCTCACGGTTTGCGCGGCTCGGACTAACGCCTGTCGGGTCCGATGACACGCACTTTCACCGATTCGACCTGATGACGACCCGGCTGGGAGACGACAACCGACTGGGCGTGACCGGTCTCCCGAACGGGGAAGCGCAACTGGGCGACGAGTTCTACCCCGACCCGGCCAGCGCCAGCAGAACATCGAGTGGAACCGTGGTCTTCGTCGGCTTCGGTATCGCGGCGTCAGTCCTGGGCCACGACGACTACCAGACGGCAGATCTGGCGGGAAAGGTTGCGCTGATCCTGAACCACGAACCGGGTGAATTCGACCGAGACAGCGCGTTTGATGGCGTCGTGAGGTCAGAGGAGGCGCGGTCGGTCCGCAAGATTCTGGCGGCGCAGGAGCAGGGGGCCACGGCCGTACTGCTCGCGCCCGATGCTCACAACCACGCCGGACGACGCGGGCTCACCCGGTCGATGTCCTCCGTCTGGCCCGACCGACCGACCCGCGTGGCGCGCTACCAGCTCGCTGGCTGGCTCGAGGCGGTCCGGATCCCGGTCGTCCAGATCTCGGCCGACCTGGCCGAACGGATCGCGGAGGCTGCGGGTCGCTCATTCGAAGATCTGGCGACGACGGCAGAGCAGCCGGGCGGAATCGACGCCGTCGAGCTGACCGGGCCGCGGGTTGAGGTGACGACGTCGGTGACCCGCCGGACGGTGCCGAACCGCAACGTCGTCGGGCTGGTCGAGGGTGCCGACCCGCGTCGCAGAGACGAATGGATCATCATCAGCGCACACTATGACCATGAAGGGGCATCCGAGCAACGCATCTTCAACGGTGCCGATGACGACGCCTCGGGCGTGGCCGGATTGATCGAGATCGCCGAGGCATACGACGTCGCGGCGACTGAGGGATTCCGGCCACAGCGCTCGATCCTGCTGGCCGCCTGGAACTCTGAAGAACAGGGGCTGCTCGGGGCGTGGGCGTACACTCAGGCGCCGTTGCACCCGCTGGCCCAAACCGTCGCCGTTCTCAACATGGACATGATCGGCCGAAACGAAGAGATCCCCCCCGCGGGAGGGCCGCGGTTCAGGGGACTGGCGCCGCAGACGGCCGAATCGAACCGCAATGCCGTCAACATCCTTGGCTACAGCCGCTCGCCCGACCTGCGCCGGGTCGCCGATCGCGCCAACGGCCTGACCGATCTGGAGCTGAAGTTTCGCTACGACGACAACAGCTCGAATCTATTGCGTCGCAGCGACCAGTGGCCCTTCCTGTATCGAGGCGTTCCGGCCCTCTTCGTCCATACGGGGCTCCATCCCGACTACCACACCGAACGGGATCGGCCCGACAAGATCAACTACGGGAAGATGGCGCGCATCGTGCGGATGGTGCACCAGATGAGCTGGAACCTGGCGCAGAATCGCGACCGCCCGACCTATTCGGCTCCCTGACCGGACCACCACGGAGCGAGCGTGGGCCGTCGAACCGGCAGTCGAGCTGCATGCTCTCGGCTAGCTGGGTGAGATACCGGGCGCGTGAAATGTCGACCGCACCAAATTGCCGCAGATGCGGCGTGACCCACTGCAGGTCCAACAACTGATAGCCACCGTCGCACAACCGATCGACCAGGAAGCAGAGCGCCACTTTCGACGTGTCCTTCACGCGATGGAACATGGACTCGCCAAAGAACGCGCCGCGCAGCGTGACCCCGTAGAGTCCACCCACCAGCCGGTCCTCGTCCCACACCTCGACCGAATGCGCGTGCCCGGCCTGGTGCAATGCACAGTAGCTTTCGAAGATTTCGTCGTCGATCCAGTTGCCTCGGGTGTCCTCTTTCGACGCACACGCGGCGATCACGTCGCGAAACGACCGGTTCACCGAGCACTGAAACCGTCCCTGCCGCAGGACGCGAGCCAATCGACGGGGGACCTTGAACCGCTCGAGCGGAATCACGCCTCGTCGCGCCGGCGAGTACCACCCGACCTTGCCGTGGGCGGCCATCGGAAAGTAGCCGGTCCGATATCCGCCGAGCAGCGTCGCAATCGAGATCATCTGCGCTCACCGGAATCGCCGGGGTCACCGGCCGGCGGACGCCGCGCCGGTTCACCGTTACTATATGGAGACGCCATCACGGGCTCGCCGGACGTGGGTGAGGTCGGCCACGAGCGGTTGCCTGGAAAGCCGATGCCAGATACCAGCGTTCACTCCTCAGAGGCGGTCACCAATGGGATCCGTGTCACGGTCACGTCGCGGTTCTCACACGCCGAAACCGACCGGCAACGGTGGTACTTCACCTTCACGGTACGCATCGCCAACGAAGGCGCCGAGACGGTCCAGCTGGTCACCCGACACTGGATCATCACCAACGGCTCGAACGAGATACAAGAGGTCAAAGGTCCAGGCGTCCTTGGACATAAGCCAACACTCGTACCGGGACAAGCGTTCGAATACACCTCGGGTTGTCCGCTGGGTACCCCGTTCGGGTCGATGCGCGGCACCTACCAGATGGTGACGAGCAGCGGCACCGAGTTCGACGCCGAAATCGCCGAATTCGCGCTGACCGAGCCATATACCGTGCACTAAATCGAACCTCCGAGAAGTCAGAAGTCAGAACTAGCCTTCCTCCCCGATTGCCGCCACCCTGATGCCGGCGCCCTCGAGGCCGCTCCGGAGCCGCGCTGCGAGCCCACCGGCGCCGGGCGTATCCCCGTGCAGGCAGATCGAATCGCACCGCATCTCGATGACCTCACCGCTGCAGGCCGTCGTGGCGCCATCCTGCACGATCCGTAGCGCCCGCTCGACAACCTCCGTGGGATCGTCAATGACGGCACCGGGCTGGGCACGAGGCACCAGCGAGCCGTCCGCCCTATACGCCCGGTCCGCGAAGACCTCAGCGGCGGTCTGCAGCCCGGTCGCCGTGCCCGCCTCAATCAGACACGACCCGGCAAGACCGAACAGGATCAGGGTGTCGTCGACCGCGACGACCGCTCGGGCGACCGCGTCGGCCAGCACCCGGTCGCGAGCAGCCATGTTGTAGAGCGCGCCATGTGGCTTGACGTGATGTAGCCGGGTCTTGGCGGCCTTCGCCACCCCGGCCAGGGCGCCAATCTGATACACGACGAGGTCTTCCGCCTCGCGCGCCTCGATCAGAATTTCGCGACGACCGAAACCGGTCAGATCGGCGAAGCCTGGGTGGGCACCGACCGCTACACCATGGGCGACCGCCAGACCGACGGTACGACGCATCACCGAGGGATCGCCGCCATGAAACCCGCACGCCACGTTGGCCGAAGTGATGTGGCGCAACATCCCCTCGTCGTCACCGATGGTGTGGGGTCCGACCGACTCCCCGACGTCGCCGTTCAGGTCGATGCGGTGCACGTCGAATTATACGCACGTCCATTCCACCGCCGCGCACGCCGCCGCTCCCAATGAGTTCGGGCGTGTGCCCCAACAAAAAGAGGGCACCGCAGACTGCGGTGCCCTCAAGGTTACCGGCGACCTGGCTCCCCAGCACTGTCGGCTTTCGCCGTCCCATTCAGGCAACCGGCGGTCAGAGACTAGAGCAAGCCTCGTGCCGCTGCATTCCCACTGTAAAAACAGCACCAGCCGCCGGACGATGCTCCAGTATGGAACACAAATGGGTTTGAGAATTACACTTCCGAACGCGGCTTCGATCGCCCAGATCGCACCAGCCAGGGCGCAGAGAGTAAGATCACGGCGTGACTCGGGATGTCCGCCTGCGGCGATACCCGCGCGCGGTCGCCAGACACATGTCGAACAAGAGGTAGGGGTAGAGGCACATGGCGGACCGGATCGAAGCTGGAGCGCTCCAGGTTGACAAGGCGCTGTACGATTTCATCAACGAAGAGGCATTGCCGGGTACCGGCGTCTCCACGGAGGCGTTCTGGTCCGGCTTTGACAGCCTGATCCACGGTCTCTCGCCGCGGAACCGAGAGCTGCTGGCCACGCGCGACGAGCTGCAATCGCGAATCGACGATTGGTATCAGGAAGACCGCGATCAGGCGATAGACCTGCCGGATTACAAGGCCGTCCTCCAGGAAATCGGCTACCTGGTACCCGAAGGCGACGACTTCTCGGTGAGCACGGGGAATGTCGACCCGGAGATCTCGACCATCGCAGGACCACAGCTGGTGGTACCGGTGACCAACGCCCGCTACTCGCTCAACGCCGCCAACGCCCGTTGGGGCAGCCTCTACGACGCACTCTACGGGACTGACGCGATCTCAGAAGAGGGCGGGGCTGAACGCGCCGGCGCGTACAACGCCGTACGCGGCGCCCGCGTAATCGCCTTCGCCCGCCAGTTCCTCGATTCTGCGGCACCGCTCGTCAGCGGCAGTCACAAGGACGCGACGTCCTATGCAGTCGCCGACGGCGCGCTGGCCGTGACTCTCGAGAACGGCAGCATCAGCGGTCTCGCCGACCCGTCGAGGTTCGCCGGGTTTGCCGGCGATGCCGCCGCGCCATCAACCGTGTTGCTGAAGAACAACGGCCTCCACGTCGAAATCGCCATCGACCGCAGCCATCCGGTCGGCCGGGACGACGCCGCCGGGGTCAAGGACGTCGTGGTCGAAGCAGCCATGACGACGATCATGGACCTCGAAGATTCGGTCTCGACGGTGGACGCCGAAGACAAGGTGGTCGCTTACCGAAACTGGCTGGGCCTCTTGAAAGGCGACCTGACCGACACCTTCGAAAAGGGCGGCCGAATGGTCGACCGCGCCCTGAACCCCGACCGTGTCTACACCGCGCCGGATGGATCGGAAATCACCCTCCAGGGCCGCAGCCTGATGCTGATCCGCAATGTCGGCCATTTGATGACCAACCCGGCGGTCCTCGACAAGGACGGCAACGAAGCGCCGGAAGGCATTCTCGATGCCATGATCTCGTCGATGATCGCGATTCACGATTTGAAGAGTCGTCGGAACAGCCGCGCCGGGTCTGTGTATATCGTGAAGCCGAAGATGCACGGACCGGAGGAAGTCGCGTTCACCGACCAGCTGCTCGGACGGGTGGAGGATGCGCTGGGTCTCGACCGCTACACTCTCAAGATCGGCATCATGGACGAGGAGCGGCGCACGACGGTGAACCTCAAGGAGTGCGTCCGCGCCGCCAAAGACCGCGTGTTCTTCATCAACACCGGTTTCCTCGATCGGACCGGTGACGAGATGCACACCGCGATGGAGGCCGGCCCGATGATTCGCAAGAAGGACATGAAGACCGCCGTCTGGATGACTACCTACGAGGATTGGAACGTCGATGTCGGTCTCGAATGCGGTCTCCCGGGCCATGCCCAGATCGGCAAAGGCATGTGGGCGATGCCCGACTTGATGGCCGACATGCTGAAGGCCAAGATCGGTCACCCTCGGGCCGGCGCCAACACCGCCTGGGTACCGTCACCGACGGCCGCCACACTGCACGCCACTCACTATCACCAGGTGGATGTCACGGCGCGGCAAGCGGAGCTGGTCTCGCGGTCTCACGCCAATCTCGACGACATCCTCACGATTCCCAGGGCCGAGCAGCCGAACTGGTCGGCTGAGGAGATTCAGCAGGAGCTGGACAACAACGCTCAGGGGATTCTGGGCTACGTGGTCCGCTGGATCGACCAGGGCGTCGGCTGTTCCAAGGTGCCGGACATCAACAACATCGGGCTGATGGAAGACCGCGCGACTCTGCGGATTTCGAGCCAGCACATCTGCAACTGGCTGCGGCACGGCATCTGCACCGAAGATCAGGTGCGCGAGACAATGCAGCGGATGGCCGCCGTGGTCGATGGCCAGAACGCCGGCGACCCGAAGTATCGGCCGATGGCGCCCGCCTTCGACGACAGCGTCGCCTTCCAGGCCGCCTGTGATCTGGTGTTCAAGGGCCGAGAGCAACCGAATGGCTACACCGAGCCGATCTTGCACGCGCGCCGCCGGGAGGCAAAGGCAAAATTCGGCGGCTAGCCCGAGCTCGATTCAGCGCCCGGAAGACGTCAGCTCATCTGGAGCGGGACGTGTCGGTGAGCCGCCACAGATGCGAGCGGGTCCGGATGAACAGGCTGCCCCTGGCAATCGCCGGGCTCGACATGGCGACCTCGCCCAATGAATTGGTGGCGACGACGTTGAAGTCGTCGGCGGTGTCGAGCACGTAGGTGTCGCCGTCTTCACTGAGCACGAAGATCTTGTCGTTGTAGGCCCAGGGGGACGCGGTGAAGCCCCCGGTGCCGCGCGCGACGCGACGTCGCACTTCCTGGCTCACCACCTGTTGCTCGGTGAAGTAGAGCTCCTCCCCCGTCCTGGCATCGTGCACGGTGAAGAAGCCTTGGTCGAGGAGCGTGAAATACCAGTTGCCGAAGACCAGAGGCGTGGGGTGATACGGCCCCGCGGCGTCCCGATACCAGACGACGGCGTCGTTGCTCCGTTGTCCGGCCTGCAGCGTGATGTCGCCCTGGGCGCCGGGGCGAATGGCGAACACGGGTCTGGTCGCATCGCCGACGTAGCCCGATGTGACGTAGAGGAGCCCATTCGCACTAAAGGGCTGAGGAATCGAGATCGAGTTCAAGCCGCGGAAGTGCCAAAGCTCGTTTCCCTCGAGGTCGTAGGACCGCACCTCGTCGCTCCCTGCGGTCACGAGCTCGGGTCGCTCGTCGTGCTGCCAGACGAAGGGCGTCGACCAGTTCGTGCCCTCGTTGCGGTCGACACGCCAGCGCTCGTCGCCCGTCGCGGCGTCAATCGCGGTGACGAACGACTGGGCATCGTTGTCGTTGACGATGAAGAGCGTGCCGTCATGCAGCACCGGTGACGCAGCCGGGCCCCAACCCAGGCGCGTGTCAGCCGGCTCGAAACGCCGCTCCCACGCCAGGCCCCCGTCCATGTCGAAGGCGAACACCCCGACATTACCGAAGTAGGCATAGACCCGTTCACCATCGGTCACCGGCGTCGAGGAGGCAAAAGTGTTCTTGAGGTGACGGTCGAATTGCGGCGCACCGCTGTTGACCTCCTGTGTCCAGACCACCTGGCCGGTGTCGAAATCGAGAGCGTAGACCACCCAGTGGTGAATGTCCTCTTCCCGCTCCATCAGATCGCCCGGCCCGGGATCGGGAAATCTGCCATCGTCGGAATCCTGGGGCGAGCCGAACGGGAAGTAGAGCCCCATGCGCGGTTCCTTGCTCTCGCCGTCGCTGACCACCGTCGTCAGGAAGATCCGGTTGCCCCAGACGACCGGCGACGACCAGCCGAGCCCGTCGACCGGTGTCTTCCACACGACGTTCTCCGTGGTGCTCCAGGTGAGCGGAAGGCGAGGGTCATCGTCTGCGATCGGCAGCGCGTCCGCGCCGCGGAACGAGGGCCAGTTCTGCGCCTCGACCGAGAGGGCGGTCGTGGCGCCGATGAGCGCGACAAGCAGTATCGTGTTTCCAACCGAACGGGCCGGAGTGCGGCGCATGGGGCTCCCTTCGTATCGAACGGATCGTCTCGCGATTATACGTGGCGCGCGGCCTGTACCGGCCGACTTCACCCCGTTGACGCTCCCTCGGCCTGTCGCCCGCCCCCAGCCTTCGACCTCGCCCGTCGGAATCCGTCGTGACGCGGGGCCAATGTTTGGGCATAATGCCGCGGTATCCATGACGCAGGATCAAAACCGGGGAGCGAGAGCATGACACCCAGACTCAGGAACTTGTTCGTCACGCTCGGGGTGCTATCGGCGCTGGCCGTCGGGTGCAGCGCCACCGTCGATACCCAGGAGCCGCGGAGACCGCGGAACCTCGAGGAATTCGACGCGATGTTCCAGGAGCTGAACAACTGGGGCCGCTGGGGCGCGGACGATGAGCTCGGCACCATCAACCTGATCACGCCAGAGAAGACCCGCGAGGCGGCGGCGCTCGTGCGAAGCGGCGTCACCGTGTCGCTGTCGCACAATCCGATGCCGGACGAATTCCCGGACAATCCTGACCGGGCGTTCAACCACACGATGGGTCAGAGCCTGCGCAGCGACACCTATGAGTTCACCTATCACGGCTACGGTGTCAGCCACATGGATTCTCTCTGTCACTTCCTCTGGAACGACCGGCTCTACAACGACATCCCACCGTCGGCGAGCACACCCGACGGCTGCGGCAAGCTGGGCATCCAGAATCTGAAGAGCGGCATCGTCACACGCGGTATCCTGCTCGACTTCCCGCGTCTCAAGGGCGTGCCGTATCTGGAGCCCCAGACCCCCCTCTACATCGAGGACATCGAGGCGTGGGAGGAGCAGGCCGGCGTCACCGTGTCGCCGGGTGACGTCATCTTCGTGCGCACCGGGCGATGGGCCCGTCGGGCCGAGCTCGGGCCATGGCAGGTGTCGGGCAACAGCGCCGGGTTGCACGCGTCGGTGATGCCGTGGATCAAGGAGCGCGGTGTGGCCGCCGTCGGCAGCGACGTCGCGACCGATGTGATGCCGTCGCTGGTCGAAGGCGTCGTGCAGCCGGTGCATACCATGCTGATCGCCGGCTTTGGCACAAACATCTTCGACAACATGGACCTGGAAGCGCTCGCCGAAACGGCGGCCGCCGAGAACCGGTGGGAATTCATGCTGACGGCGGGTCCGATTCCGGTCGAGGGCGGCACCGGCTCGCCCCTCAACCCGATTGCGGTGTTCTGAGCATCGGATGACGCCGGACGTCGTCCCCAGTTGCCCCGTGCGCTCGTGATCTGAAAGAACGTGATGCTGCCATGAACGTCACCATGTGCCGTCCTGCCGTCGCCGGTTGTCTCATCCTTGCTGTCGCGGCGTCAGCCGCCGCTCAGAACGAGGCGTGGACACGGCCGTTCCCCGGCCACCGCGTCATCGGCAATCTCTACGCGGTCGGGACCTACGACCTGGCGGTCTTCCTGATTACGTCGGACGAGGGCCACATTTTGATCAACACCGGGCTGGAAGAGTCGACCGCGCAGATCCGGGACAACATCGAGTCGCTCGGCTTTCGCCTGGAAGATGTCAAGATCCTTCTGCAGATGCAATCGCACTGGGACCACACGGCCGCGCTCGCCGACATCAAGCAGATTACTGGTGCCGAGATGTGGACCACCGAGAAAGACGCCCCGGTCCTCGAAGATGGCGGGTTCAGCGACCCGCACTTTGGCGGCCGCGAATCGTTCAAGCCGATCAGCGTGGACAAGGTCATCGCCGACGGCGACCTGATCGAGCTCGGTGGGACGCGACTCACGGTCCTCGAGACCCCGGGACACACGGCCGGCAGCTCGAGCTACCTCATGGGGGTGCGCGAAGGCGGCCGCGACTACAACGTCGCGATCGCCAACATGGGCACGATCAACCCTGGGAAGCAGCTGTTGGTCGACCCCACCTACCCCGGCGTCGCTGACGACTTCGCCGAGACGTTCCGCAAGCAGAAGGCGCTCGACGTCGACGTCTGGGTGGCCGCGCACGGCGGGCAGTACGGGCTGCACGACAAGTATGAAGCGGGCCAGCCGTACGACCCAGACACCTTCGTCGACCCGGAGGGCTTCCTTGCCGCGGTGGAGCGTCTCGAAAGGCTCTACCTGGAGCAGCTCGCAGCAGAGCGTCGCTGAGGTGGCAATGCTGGGCGTTGGATGGCAGGTCGGACACCTCCGGCGTGGGGCTGTTCCGTGGACTACCGTCCTCTACCGCAGGTCGATGCCGTGCTCGATGTATCCCTTCAGGCACATCGCCATCTGGGTCCATCCGCTGCAATTGTCGTGTGACGCCTTGAGACCGTCGGCGTCGCGCTTCCACCCCACCTCGCTGATGCTGAGCTTGGTGCCCCCGGACTCCAGCACCTCGAATTCGAAGATGATGAGCACCTCGTAGGAGTCGTCCTGCGTCTTCTGCCAGCGCCGCGCGTCCAGCGCAAGCTCGATCCGGCGGTTTCTCTCCAGCTTCTTGACCGTCACCGGAAAGTCGCCCCACTCCCTCCAGTGCCAGGTTATCTCCTCGCCTTCGGCGAGATCCCCGCTGCTGCGATCCGTGAAATACCGGTCCAACGCGTTGCTCGACACGATGGCGTCGTAAACGTCGGCGACCGGTCGAGCGATCTGTGTGCCCACGGTGTAGTTCCTCATCGTTCCGCCTCTCCTGACACTTGCCAAATACGTTATAAAAATATAACATATAATGAACGTGGTCAAGAGCAGAAAGAAGGCTGGCCGGGAGAATCCGGACGATCTGGTGTTCAAGGCGCTAGCTGGTACGGACAGGCGCAAGATTCTGGACCTGCTGCACGATGCGCCGCTGCCGACAGGAGACATTGTCCGGCGGCTGCCGTGGCTCGACCGCACCACCGTGATGCTGCATCTCGGGGTGCTCGAGAGGGCGCGCCTCATCATCACCCGGAAGGAAGGGCGCTGCCGATGGAACTATCTCGACGTCAGCCCGATCCAGCGCATTCACGAGCGCTGGATTCAGGCCTACGCCGCCCCCTCGGCAAGGCTGCTCAGCCGTTTGCGGGAGGACCTCGAAGAAGCCGCCGAACCGCTATGAGGGGTCGTGCCGTGCGAGAAAGCTGACTATCTGCCGTTTCGCCGCGTCGACATCCGGAGCTTCCTTCCAGCGTTGAATTAGCTGAGCGTGCGGAGCGAGCTGGGCAACCTCTCTCGATATCGACGCTGGATGATACAGGTCGTTGCCGGCCAGTACGAGCAGCGGTGTCTGGCAGGCCCGGACGAAATCGCGGTCGACGTTGAAGAGGAAGTCGCCATCGTACATGTTGCTGCGAAAGCGTGTCCATTCCCGGTCGGCGACCGCGCTATGCGACGTCGCACGCAGCTCGTCCGCCCAGCCATCGAACATCTCGTAGAACGCGGCGCGGTTGCCATCGAGGCCAATCGGCTGTATCAGCACGGCCGACGGGACGCGGGCCGGCGAGGCCTGGATGAGCCCCATGCTGTAGGGACCGCCGATGCACATGCCAAGCACGTGAAAGCGATCGACACCAAGGTGGTCCATCAGGGCCAGCTGGTCGGCGGTGTAGGTGTGCCAGCCATCGCCGCCGTGGACGGGCGCCTTCGACTCGCCGGCATTGCGCTGGTCCATGGCGATGACCCGGTAGCGGGCCGAGATCTCCTCGATCGGATTCCACGGCCCTCTCTCCCAGAACGGGATGGCGCTCCGCATGCCGCCCGGGGCGATCAGGAGCACCGGGAAGCCCTCGCCCCTGGCTTCGTAGTGGATGGACGCGCCGTGGTGTTCGAAGATGCCGATGGTTGTGCCCTCCCCTGACGGGTTACGCTCGGCGCTCGGATTCAGCGCGCGTCCTCGCGAATGAACTCCGCCCCCTTCTCCGCAATCATCACGGTCGGTGCGTTGGTGTTGCCCGACGTGATCCGCGGCATGACCGACGCGTCGATGACTCGCAGCCCCGCGATGCCGTGCACGGCGAGTCGGTCGTCGACGACGGCCAGCTCGTCGTGTCCCATCTTGCAGGTGCCGACTGGGTGAAAAATCGTGGTGCCGAGATCGCCGGCCACACGCCGCAACTCTTCGTCGCTGTCCACATCCGTCCCCGGTTTCCACTCCTGGGGCTCGAATCGCGACAGCGCGTTGGCCGCCATGATGCGCCGCGTGAAGCGCAACCCGGTGACCGCGATATCCAGGTCCTCCTCCGTCGACAGGTAGTTCAGGGTGATGGCCGGCGCCTGGAGCGGGTCGGCACTCTTGATCCGCACATGGCCGCGGCTCGTTGGCTGGAGGTTACAGACCGACGGCGTAATCGCGTTGAACCTGTGCAGCGGGTCGCCGAACTTGTCGAGCGACAGCGGCTGCACGTGCCACTCCATGTTCGGCGAGTCACGCGACGGGTCGCTCCTGGCGAACGCGCCGAGCTGCGACGGCGGCATGGTCATCGGCCCGGTCTTAAAGAGCAGATACTCGAGCCCCATCGCGGCCTTGCCGATCAGTGAGTTGAAGCGTTGGTTCAAGGTCACGGTGTTCTTGACCTTATACATCGTCCTGATCTGCAGGTGGTCGTGCAGGTTCTCGCCGACACCGGCCAGATCGTGCACGACATCGATCCCGTGTTGCTGCAAGGCGCTCCCCGGGCCAACGCCAGACAGGTGCAGGATCTGCGGTGTGCCGATAGAGCCGGCCGCGAGAATCACCTCGCGACGCGCGTCGAGCACATCCCCGTCGGGGGCGCCGACCAGCCTGACACCGGTCGCGCGCTTGCCCGATTCACCCGTCTCAATATCGAGCCGCTCGACCTGCGCGCCGACCCGCACGGTCAAGTTCGACCGCTCCATGACCGGACGCAGATAGGCTTTTGTCCCGCTCCAGCGGCGGCCGCCGCGCTGGTTTACCTGGAAGTAGGCATTGCCGAAGTTGTCGCCGCGGTTGAACTCGTCGATTTTCGGGATGCCGCATTCCTCGGCAGCGTCCCGCCAGGCGTCGAGAATCTCCCAGCTGACCCGTTTCTCCTCGACCCGCATTTCGCCGCCGACTCCATGATATTCGTCGGCGCCGTGCTGGTAGTCCTCCGAGTGCTTGAACACCGGCAGCACGTCGTCCCAGCCCCACCCGCGGTTGCCGAGCGACGCCCAATGGTCGTAATCGCTGCGCTGGCCGCGCATGTAGATCATCGCGTTGATCGACGAGCAACCGCCCAGCACCTTGCCGCGCGCGTAGAGAATGCTCCGCCCGTTCAGACCCGGGTCCGGTTCGATCGTGTAGCACCAGTCGGTGCGTGGGTTGCCGATGGTGTAGAGATAGCCGACCGGGATATCGATCCAGAAGTAGTCGTCCTTGCCCCCGGCCTCGAGCAGCAGCACGCTGACGTCCGGGTCGGCCGACAGCCGATTGGCGAGCACGCAGCCGGCGGTGCCGGCGCCGATGATGATGTAGTCGTAGGTCACTGTCGAACGTCCGATGCCGAGGTAGCTCCTGACGTGCCTAATATACCTGCTGTCGGGCCTAGCAGCCCGTGGCAAAAGCCCCGCTGCATCCGAACGGCGCTGCATCGCGCCCAGGACGGCGCTGGGCCATTCTCTACAGGGGTCGAATACAGGCCGGTATTCTCTCTTGTCGCGCCTTGTGGGCCGCGATGCATCGCCGTTCTCGGTGCGACGCGGGGTTTCACCTCGGGCTGCTAGGCCGGCGACGGAGAAGCAGTTCGGCGAATCCCGTATCATAGGGGTGGAACCGCGAGAACAGACTGAGGGAGTGTGCCATGAGATGGTGGTCGAGGGTGGTCCCTGGTGTGTCGCTGGCGCTCGTCCTGTCGAGCACGTCGGCCGTCGGTCAGTCGAAGCCGCTTGCCGGAGTCATTGATTTTCATGTCCATTCCGGACCCGACTCCAGACCGCGTTCGGTCAGCGACCTCGACATCGCCCGGATCGCGAAGCGGGCCGGCATGCGTGGCCTCGTGTTCAAGAACCATTTCACGATGACCGCCGACCGCGCCGCGCTGGCGATGGAGGAAGTCGGCGGAATCGAGATCTTCGGCGGCGTCGCGCTGAACAAGGCGGTCGGCGGGCTGAATGCCGAGGCGGTGCGGCAGCTGGTGGCGTTCTCCGGAGGCCGGGGCAAGGTGGTCTGGCTGCCGACCTTCGACGCCGAGTTCTGGATGACGCGCGCGGGAGACCCTGGCGAGTACGTACCGGTCATGCGGAACGGCAAACCGGACCCGGCGCTGGCCGAGATATTCGATCTCATCGCCGAGCACGATCTCGTCCTGGCGATGGGACATTCCTCGCCGGAGGAAGTCCTGGCGCTGATTCCCGAGGCGAAGCGGCGGGGTGTGGAACAGATTCTGATCACCCACGGACTCGGACAGCAGCCGTCCGGTGACCAGCTCGCCCAGATGGCGCAACAGGGTGCCATCATCGAGCTGGTCTGGCTTGCCGTCGGCAACGGCGAGTTCACCATGGCCCAGTATGCCGACGCGATCAGGGACGTCGGCGCGCGTCATTTCCTGCTGTCCTCGGACCTCGGTCAGGAGATGAACCCGCTGCACACAGACGGTCTCAAGGCCTTCATGGAGGGTCTTCGGGGGGAAGGCATCAGCGATGCCGACATCGACACGATGATTCGGCACAACCCGGCCCGTCTGCTCGGCCTGGACCCATAGGAGTGCCGCGGGCCGGACACATGTCCCAACCAGAAGCGTGGCTGCTTGGACGGGTCGAGGGCTGTTCGGACGCCCTCTTGCCGGTGGCGCATGCACTCGTGCAGGCGCGAGAGGAACTGACCGCCTTGCGCGACGACACGTCGGCAGAAGAATGCACGGTCGATCCCGGAGGGGTAGCATCGATCGGATTTCATATCGCGCACATCGCCGGCAGCCTGGACCGACTGTTCACGTATGCCCGCGACGAGCCACTGAGCCCGGCTCAGCTCGACTATCTGCGTCAAGAAGCCGAAATCGGCGCGAGCGTAGCCAAGCGCGACCTGTTCGAGGCCTCGCTCGAGCGCATTGACCACTGTCTGGTCGCGCTGAGCGGTATCCAAGACGACCAGCTCTTCGACTCTCGACAGGTGGGTCGGGACAAATTGCCATCGAACGTTGTCGGCTTGCTGTTTCACGCCGCGGAGCACACCACGATGCATGTGGGGCAGATTAGAACGACACTGAAGATCATCCGAGGCTCAGGGTCTCACGACCGGAGCCCCGGAGGTGATGAAATCGGGTAGGTGGTACTGCTGCCAGTCTTCCGGTCCCGTCCTGCTAGACAGGACCGGTGGCACGTCGAAGCGGCCGGCTACTCTGCCAGGGGATCCGGTCTGATCTGAAACTGGACGATCTGGCTGGTCATGCCTTTGCCGCCTTCGTTGTGCCAATTCGCCGAAGAGTCGTAACTCGCCCACAGCCCGCGGCCTTTCCAACCGCCGTCCGGATCGTCGATCCGACCGTCGAGCCCCTTGCTGTAGAAACCCAGTGGATAGGGCACCCGCAGGACGACCCACTCGGCGGTCTCCGGCATCAGCGCCAGGAGCGCGTCGGAGCTCGAGCCGGTGGCGATCGGCACGTTCGCGCCGAGGCCGAGGGTGTCGAACTGATCGACCCAGGCGTAATAGTGGAAGTCGGCGTTCGCCGAGCCCTCGACCCCTTTCATCGTGGGGCCAGGCGACTGATAGAGCGTCCAGCCTTCGGGGCAGTGCTGGCCGGTGGCGGTCGGCCCATTCAAGACCGTGCACTTGCTCCGGTCGAAGCTGGCGAGGTGGCCACTCCCGCCGAGCGCGGTCCAGATGAGCCCGTTTCGGTCTACATCGATGCCGCGCGGACCGTAGCCCCACTGGTCCGCGTCGACCGCGGGATTCTCGAACGGCGCCTCATAGTATTCGGCGGAGCAAGTCTCCGGCGGGTTGTCGCCGAGGTCCAGCCGCACGATGCTGCCAGGGAGCGGTTGGCGCCGGGCAATCCAGATCGACCCGTCCACCGGGTTCGGGATGATGCCATAGGCGAAGGCGGTGAAGCGCGTATCGAGCGCCGGGTCGATCGCGTTTCCGGTCGACCGCGTCAGCTCGCGCTGCGAGGTCGTCGGTTCGTTCCAGGGGCGCGTGATCCGCCCGTCGCCGTTGGTGTCGACCACAGTCGGGCACCAGCCCTGGGACGCCCGCTCGTCGCCGGTCTCGTCGTAGGCCCGCGTGTTCAGCCAGCCGACGACATCTGTCGACCCGCTCAGCCAGAGCGTGTCGTCGTCATCCTCGGCGAACTGGAGATGATGGGTCTCGAAGCAGGTATCGATCAGCACGAACTTCTCGGCCCCGGGGTCGTAGTACGAGATCTGTCGGGTGTCGCCGATGTTTCGCTCAATCGGGAAGTACTGCGCAGACGAGTGGTCGGATCCCTCCTTGCACCAGTCGGGATTGTCGGACGGCCGGATCCACTGGGTGATCCAGACGCGGCCCTTGTCGTCCATCATCGGGTTGTGGGCGCTGTAGGACTGGTTGGTGGGTCGGTCGTTGCCCCAGTAGGGTGACGGCGGCGGCCCGCTGCCGCTCCTGGCCGACCGGCGTTGAGCTTGACGCTGGACGCGCGGCGCCAGGTCCATCCGCACCGAGTGGTTGGCGACCGGGTCCATGATGACGAGGCCATCGCCGCCCACCCCGTAGACCGGTCCATCCGGATACAGGCGCGGATTGCGCTTGTCGGTGGCGATCTCGTCGTGAACCGATCCCCAGGCGCTGCCCCAGGCCCACATGGTCAGCACGACGTTTCGTTCCACACCCTGTGGCCGTGGAGGCGGTGGAGGCACCTCACCGGCCGTGATCCGATCCGTCCAGTCGGCGAACATTTTGATGGTGCGATCGCGGCCCAAGCGGTCGAGCTGGGCCACCATGCTGGCTCCGGCGCCGCCGACCTGAACGCGGTGGTCCCAGGCATCGAGCGTCGAGTCGAAATCCTCGATGTTCGGAATCTCGCGGGTCGCCTTGTTGCCGAGCTGGTGGCACAGCTCGCAGCGATCTTTCAGGATGTCGATCCACTGGGCCTGGGTCTGCATCCGCTCAGGGATGCCGTTCCCGTTCGGTCCGGTGCCGGGGAACTCGCTGGGGGGCGGCATCTCCAGCAGGGAGTACCAGTAATTTCCCGGGTAGACGTCGGCGGCCTCATTCGGTGTTGCGGCCACACGCACCGTCAGTGTCAGGTCGTCGCCCGGTCGCGCCCCTGTCTTCTCAGAGTCGGCCAGGCCGTAACCACGCACCCACACCTGGTAGGTGGCCACCGGTATGTCCGGAACCACGAACCGCCCGGCATCATCGGTGACGACGATCTTCCGGAAGGTGGTGTCGAAGTCGTCGGTCTCGGCGATGACCCAGACACCTGCCTCGGTGCCGTTCGTCCCCTGGACCACGCCGCTGATGTCATCGGCGCTCGCCGCGGCGGTGCTCGTCATCCACAAGAGGATGCCGACCACCAGACACAACGCCGCCAGCAGTCCTGCCCCAAACGTTTCACGCATGCTCGCCTCCAGTTCACGGAACCAGTCTCAGGGTACGGACTAAGCCTCTCAGTCTGTATGATCCTGGTCATACGCATCCAGCGTGAACGAGATGTTTGCGTTGGCCGCTACTGGCGCTGGGGCGGAGGGTCATTCCTCGATGCCCAGACAAGGAGGCCGACCCATCCGATTACCGTCCAGCCGAGGAGGAGGGTGAGCATCCCAATCTTCTCGGCGTCGCGCTTCTCGCGAAGCCTCGCCAAGATGTACGGAGCGAAATAGACAAAAGGGGCGGCAATCAGCACAAAGAAACCTTCCATTTTGGGGCCTCCAGTCGGTCTTCGAGCGCTCCTTCTGTCAGAAGTCGTAACCAGATCAACGTTCTTCCCACACTCTCAGGGACTATGCGTCACGACGTCATGACGGGAATCATACGGCCACGGTCACGAGACGAGTAAACTTGCAACGGGGGTGATCGGCTCATGCGGACAACCAATCCTGTTGTACCGCGTCTCGCATCCGCGTCTCGCATCCGCGTCTCGCATCCGCGTCTCGCATCCGCGTCTCGCATCCGCGGCTGGCAGTAGTGGACGCATGGGTCGACCGTTCTTTCCCTGCTGACAGGTGCCCTGAGACGCCGGAATGCGGCGCCATGGGGTACAGTCTGGCCAGGCTCTGGGGTCTTGTCCGGACGGTTGGCGCTGAGAATAAATGGGTGGAAGCGATGAGTACGTTTGAGGTGGAGGACACAGTTGGGGATGTCGTGGCGAGGCGCCCGGTGCTCTCGCGCGCGTTCGAGCAGGCGGACATCGACTACTGCTGTCACGGCAGGAAGACCGTGGAAGAGGCATGCCGCGAGAGGGGACTCGACCCGCAGGCATTCGTGGCCATGCTAGATGTAGCCGCGCCGTCCGACGGGGAGGAGCCGATGGCCGACGCCGCCGTGATGTCACTCACGGAGCTGGTTGACCACATCGAGCGAACCCACCACGCCTACCTGAAGGCCGAGTTCCCGCGCTTGGACGGGATGACGGCGAAGGTAGCGTCCGTCCACGGTGACAAAGAGCCGCGTCTCCAGGACGTGCGAGACACGTTCCTCGCGCTGGCCGGCGAGCTGTCACAGCACATGATGAAAGAGGAGCACGTCCTCTTTCCGATGATTCGTCAGCTCGACGCAAGCGACGAGACCCCGGTGTTTCATTGCGGCTCGCTTGGCAACCCGATCCGCATGATGGAGCTGGAGCACACCGCGGCGGGGTCGGCGCTGGAACGGCTCCGTGCGCTCACCGATACTTTCATGCCGCCGGAGTGGGCCTGCAACACCTATCGAGCCTTGCTCGACGCGCTGGCCCACCTCGAGCGCGACCTACACCAGCATATTCACAAGGAGAACAACGTGCTCTTCCCGCGGGCGCTCGACATGGAAGAGCAAAAACGGCGGCTCCCTGAACAGCTAAGCGGCTAACCGACGAGGCATGAGACACGCCTTGTTCGTGTTGTCGGTGTGGATTCATATCTCGGCCGCGGCCACGTGGATCGGTGGCTCGCTTTTTCTCGTCGTCGTTCTGGTACCGACCACCCGTGAGCCGGCGTTTCGAAACCGCGGCACGGAACTCATCCGCCGGGTCGCGCGGCGATTTCAGTGGGTCGTCTGGATCTGCTTTGGCCTCCTCATCGCGACAGGAATCGTCAATCTGCTGGTCTACGGGGGGATGAGCCTGGACTTTCTTGCAACCCGAGGGTTCTGGTCAAGTTCTTATGGTACGGTCCTCGCCTGGAAGCTAGTAATGGTCGGTGTCATTCTGGTCCTGAGCGCGGGCCACGATTTTGCCCTGGGACCGCTCTTGGCGAAGGCCTCTGGCGAGGATGCGACTTCAAACAGAGCGGCGCGTCTGCGCCTCGCACTCCGTTGGGGAGGACGGCTGAATCTGTTCCTCGGGGTCATCGTCATCGGATTGGGCGTCGCGCTCACGCGCGGGTGGCCCTGGTAGCGTCCAATACGTGACATAACTGCTGACTAGGGCCTCCAGCGAGACTGACTGCCCGTGTGAACCTTGGAGACATGCTGCTAACCGTCCTGATCGATCTGTATTCTTTCGTGGTGGTCGGCGCTGTCGTTATCGCCTGGATGCAGGTGCCGCCGTCTCATTCCGTGGTAACCGTCATTCGAAGTCTGACAGAGCCTCTGCTTGCGCCGATTCGCAGCGTGCTTCCCACAATAGGCGGTCTCGATTTTTCGCCGATCGTGTTGTTGACCGGACTGCAAGTACTGAGGGGCGTTCTGCTGTAGTTTGAATCGCCTGGCGTGAGGAGACCGAGGACATGTTCGCCACCGACCGCTGGCGTGTGGACTGGCCAGCAGCCAACGTAACCGCTGCGAGAGCCCGGTCGTCGCCGCGTGTGTCGACCGGTCAGATTGGCCCACCGTCATCCCCGATATGAGCGGGATCATAGGGATCGGCCTGGTCGGGACGTATGCTGCCTAACTGGAGCGGTCTGGTGTCGCGAAATGCCGCAAGACGCCTGGCAGTCCGGCGGGCGAGCCCCGAGAGCACCGGCAGCTGACGACCGAAGGGAGAGGTCTCCCGTGAATGCCACGGCCACCGAATTCAGCGAAGTTCTGACCCGGTGTCGTCAGGGAGACCGCGACGCCAGGCGGGACCTGGAACAGCGGCTTCGACCGTTGCTCCAAGACTTGCTGACCCGGATGCGCCGCACCAAAGAGACCCCCTGCGGTTTGGTGTCGAAGACCCCGGCATCGTTGATGCCGCAGTGGGCGACTTCCTGGCCGGCGATGCCAACGTCGAGCTGAGCCGTGTGCAGGACTGGACCGTGGTCCAGGTCATCTTCGACACGCTGATCGAACGGGCGCTGCGCGACGACGAGACGCACAAGGCGCCCGAGCACCGGCCCCTGCGCTTGGAACAACCGGGTTCGGGAAATGGTGGCGGCAACGACCCGTCCGCACAGACCGCGGAGCCGGCCGTCCAGACCGGTCAGCACCCGCTGGCCGCCTGGCTGAAGCGCGGGCGCGTTCTCATGCAGCGCGTACATCCACTGGCGATGGAGATCGTGGAGCTCCGAGTCCAGGGCAGGGACAACCGTGAGGTCGCCGACCGGCTCGGTCTCGGTCTTCGACTCGTCAAGCGACTCGTTGGCGACGTGCGGACCAGCTTTGACGCGGCGACCGCCGAGAGCTGAATCGATGCTGCTACCAAGTGTGCGCTTCACGCGACAGGACCACTACCTGGCGGACCGGTACGCCGGGTGGGCGGCGACGGTGCGGCAGTTCCGAGCCGACTGGGCGAAGGGCGCACACCCCGACGTCCGGCAGCTGCGCGACTATCTGCTGGAGGTTCCCGAGCAGCAGCGATCCGAGGCGCTGCAAGATCTCGTGGCGGAACATCTGCACTACACCTGACAGGCCGGCTACGGGATCCATCTCGAGCGGTACATCGCGGAGTTCGGCGAGGAGTTTTCGGACCTCGCCTCCGTGAGGGCGGTGCCCGCCGACCTGGTCGAGGACGAGTTCCTGGCGCGCTACCAGCTGCCCCACGGCGACACCCCGCCTGTGGACGAATACGACGTACGATTCGCGGGGCGACAAGACGTGATGCGGCTGGTCAGCGGAGCGACGCTGCACGACCGCATTCGGCAATACCATCAGCCGCCGATGGAGCGGACCAGCTGTCAGGAGCATCTCTTCCGGAATCAGTTGCTCAGCGCATTCGTCAGTACCTGCGACGCGATTGCCTGCGCTCACGCGTCGGGCGTGCTGCACCGTGACCTGAAACCGGGCAACATCGTAGTCGGCGAGTTTGGCGAGTCCGTGGTGCTGGACTGGGGCATCGCCAAGCGGATGCCACCAGGCGTCAGGTCGAATGGGACACCGCCGCACTCGGCGCCTGCCGGGGGTGCGCCCCAGGCCGGGCGTCAGGACGAGGTCCCGGAGCTGGTGGCCAGCACACCAGATTACATGCCGCCGAAACAGGTCGACGGTATCAGCGACGCGCGCAGTGACGTGTTTGGTCTCGGCGCCATCCTCTACGAGATCCTCACCGACCGGTCCCCTCATGCCTGGGCCAATCGCCGCCGACCGGCGGACTGGCCCCGCCTCGTGCATGAGGCACGCTTTCCGGACCCTCGTCGCGTGAAGTCCCACACACCGCGGGCCCTGGAGGCGATCGCGCTGAAGGCCCTGGCCCGGGACCCGGCTGACCGCTACCAGAGCGCGGCCGAGCTGGCCGGCGATACGCGGCGGTACCTGGCCGGCGAGAAGGTCACGGCCCATCCGGACCCGGTCTGGGCCCGGGCTTCACGCTGGCTCTGCCAGCACTTTTCAAGTCGCTCCTCGTGAGCCCTCCGGCTTCACCTGCCTGAACCTCTGAACGAGTGTCGCTCCGGCGGACGTTGCCGGCGGCCACCTGCTCGCCTCGACCCAGAGCGCCAACGGCAGCGGGTGCCGGATGCTAAGTGGTCCCGGTCATGAATACGGTCACGCACTGAGGGCGTCGAGGCGCCCGGCTCGCAAGGCGCGAGGAGGGAGCATACCGGTAGTATTCGACCCCGCTGAGGAAGAGCCCAGCGCCGCTCTTGGTGGGATGCATCGGCGGACGAATGCGACCGTATTCGTATTTATGACCGGGGCCACTAAGAGTCAGGATACTGTGCAGCGGGGCTCTGAACGGGCGGCGGTCACGCCTCGACGATGTCCGCCTTCGTGCTGTCGACGAACCCCAGCACCTGTCCGCGCTCCGGCTCCTGGAAGTGGTCGAGAGTGGCGTTGAGATGACCGATGAAGACGGACCAGTCGCTCTCGCTGATCCGCATGCCGGTGTGCGACACCTTCATGTCTCGTCCGGTGTAGAGCAGCGGTCCCCCGCGCTCGAGCAGAGGAAATCAATCAGCAACTGCTTTTCACGTTGCAGGCCGTCTTCTCCGCGGTGCTCCCAGAACCGTCCGAGCTGCTGGTCCGACATGAGCCTCGGCAGAAGGTTGTCTGAGACGGCCGCGATCGCGTCGTAGCCGCCAAGTCGGGTGTATAGCGATGCCGCGTCATTCATATAGTGCCTCCAGTGTCTGCCGAGGTTCTCATTCGACCGTGAAGAGAGCGTACTCTACCTGTCTTTGGCGTTCCACAACCGTGCGAACCGCCTTCGGCCCGGTCCGTCACCAGGCGGGGTGCCCTCTCCCCCCGAAAGTCGGGGGAAGAGGGTTTTATAGCAGCTAGGTGTCTTACGTGGTCGGTACAGCAGAGAAAGGAAGAACAAAGCCGAGTGGGAGGAAGGCCAACCGATCGTGGTCGACGAAGAGAAACAACCCGGCGGCAGGAATCTCGAATTCCATGATGGCGCCGCTGCCCGGGGGCACGGCGTAGGTTTGCTTGTTGTGCATCGGTTCGGTGCCGTCGTAGACCGTGTCGAGCACACTCCCGATCGCGTGGGCGGCAGACACCCCCGGTCCGACGTTGACGAAGTAGACGCGCACGAGGTCGCCGTTGTCGACCGCCACACCGGCGTGGTCGAGCCGACCATTGAACATCATGCGGGTCGGACTGTTCGCCAGCGTAAGGTTGGGATCGGTTCCGGGAATGAGGCCGCTCGCATCCGGCTGGCCATACACGGCGCTCTGCACGACGACGACTTCGCGCGCCGGCCGGAACTGCACGTCCCGGGGATACACGATCATCGCCCCGTGAAGCCCGCTCTTGATATGAAGGTCGGTCACCGGTCCGGACGCGCAGTGATACATGAAGACGCCAGGCACCTCGACGGGGGAGTCGATGACCAGGGTCTCCCCGGGATTGACCGGCCCGTATTCACGCGCGTCGATCTTGAACGCGTGGGTGTCGAGGCCATGGGCCGTCGTGCCACTGTTCGTGATATTCAGTGTAACCCGGTCACCTTCACACGCCTCGATCGTCGGACCGGGGATGCCCCCGTCGTAGGTCCAGGCCATGAATCTCGTGCCGCCACCGAGGTCGACTTCGGTCTCTATGACATCGATGTTGAACGTCTTGTGCTGCGGCCCGGCACAGGTGGCCTGTTGCCCGGCCACCGGGGCCATGCCGGTGGTAGCGACCGGTACGCCTTGCGCCAGTGCTTCTACCTCCAACCCATCCAGCGGCGCACTCGAGCCACCGCAACCGGCGAACACCGTCATGCACAGCATCATGACGAAATAGCTCTTCATTCGAGACATGATTCAGTCTCCCTTTTCTGAGAATCTCCTTCTTCATCCCTGACCATGCGCGCCCCAGGCCCGCGTGGCCGCGTCAGGCAACCGTAAATAATTCACACGCCGAACTCGCTCACTTGCCAGCACCACCCACGTAGGCTGCGGCCGCCTCCACGGGCCGGTACCCAGGCGCCAGCGCCAACACCGAGGTCGGCACGACGCCAGCCCAGGCGCTCGCTCCAGCCGAGAGTGCAGCCCTCACGACCGACGATTTCGCCCTTGCAGGCTCTACTTTGTACCGATCGAGGCCGCCATAGTATGACGGTGATCATATCGATGAAATGGTCTATCAAATAGACTGATCAAGAGTTATCCGGCGTGCTCAGCCGATGGCCTAACGGTGCCGCGCACTGCCGCTCCAGTCCTCCTGCTTTCGAGGTCCACTCCTATGTTGATTTCGCAGACGGCCGAATACGCGTTGCGCGCGATGGTGTGGATTGTGGCCGTCCCGCCCAAACGCGCGGTTGGCGCCACAGAGCTGTCGGCGGGCACCGACATTTCCGTGCACTATCTCCGGAAGATCCTGCGCCGTTTGGTCCTCGCCGGCATGCTCACCTCACAACGCGGCATTGGGGGCGGATTCCGCCTCGCGCGCTCTCCCGGGGAGATCCGGATCATTGACATTCTGGTTGCCGTCGATGCCGATCCCCGTACGGACCACTGTGCGTTCGGATGGGGCACCTGCGACAGCTCCAAGACCTGCCCTCTGCACGACCTGTGGAGCAGCCTGAGAGGCGCCGTCCTCGACTGGGCGAACAACACCACGCTCGACGAAGTGCGGGAGCCCTCGCTGGTCAACGGCCACCTCATGCCGTGAGGCTCGCCCGGGGCGCCCCGTCGCAGAGCGGAGAACAGTCACGATCGGACTCGCATCCGAACCGCTACGGAAGGCACTGGGACGCCGCAGCGGCAGGTGAATGCAGCGGGACAAACACAGGCTCACGGGCTGCAGGTAGCAGCCCGTGAGCCTGTGTTGAGCAGTGAGGTTGCGGTGGTCGCCGGCGTGGTGACCACTATTCCTGCGGCAGTGGCTTGCCGAGCGTCGGTGCCACCGACGGCTTCTCCGTCTCCGGGCTCGTGGGCTGGTCCGACGCGACCGGGGCCGCCCGGACCGGCACGGCCTCCTCCAGCGCCAGACCCGAGACGACGATTCGCGTGACCTGCTTGCCGCTGAGCACCTCGCGGCTTAGCAACTCTTCGGCGACCTTCAGGAGCTCGCTCTTCTTCTTCTCCAGGATGGCGCGGGCGCGGTCGTAGTTGTCGGTGACGATCCGCTTGATCTCCTTGTCGATCGTGTTCGCGGTCTCCTGGCTGTAGTCCTTTTGCTGCGAGAAGTCACGCCCCAAGAAGATCTGCTCATCCTTCTTGCCAAAGGTCACCGGCCCGACGGCCTCGCTCATGCCCCACTCGCACACCATCTTGTGGACAAGGTCGGTCACCCGTTCGAGGTCGTTGCCGGCTCCGGTCGTCACCGTCGTGTTGGTGATCTCTTCGGCGATCCGGCCACCAAGCAGCACCGCGACCTGGTCATGCAGATACTCGGCCGAGTGGCTGTGCTTGTCTTCGACCGGCAGCTGTTGCGTGAGACCGAGCGCCATGCCTCGCGGGATGATCGTGACCTTATGGACCGGGTCGGCGTGCTCCAGCACGACGCCCAGCAGGGCGTGACCCGCCTCGTGGAGCGCCGTGACCTGCTTCTCCTCGTCGCTGATGATGAGTGACCGGCGCTCCGAGCCCATCATCACCTTGTCTTTGGCGAACTCGAAGTCCTGCATCATCACGGTCTTCTGGCTGTAACGCGCCGCGTTGAGCGCCGCCTCGTTGACGAGGTTCGCGATATCCGCGCCACACGAGCCGGACGTGGCCCGCGCCAGCACGTGGAGGTCCACGTCGTCCGCCAGCGGGATCTTGCGGATGTGGATCCCGAAAATGCCCTCCCGGCCTTTGACGTCCGGTCGGTTCACGACGATTCGTCGGTCAAAGCGCCCAGGCCGCAGCAGCGCCGGGTCCAGCACGTCGGGACGGTTGGTTGCCGCAACGAGAATGACCCCTTCGTTCGACTCGAACCCGTCCATCTCGACCAGCAGCTGGTTCAGTGTCTGCTCCCGCTCGTCGTGGCCGCCGCCCAGTCCGGCGCCGCGCTGCCGGCCCACGGCGTCGATCTCGTCGATGAACACGATGCACGGTGCGTTCTTCTTCCCCTGCTCGAACAGGTCTCGAACCCGCGACGCACCGACACCGACGAACATCTCCACGAAGTCCGACCCGCTGATCGAGAAGAACGGCACGCTGGCCTCGCCGGCGACGGCCCGCGCCAACAGCGTCTTCCCGGTCCCCGGAGGCCCCATCAGCAAGACACCCTTCGGGATCCGGCCACCCAACTTCTGGAACTTCTGCGGTTCCCGGAGGAACTCGATGATTTCCTGCAGCTCCTCCTTCGGCTCGTCGACACCGGCAACGTCCTTGAACGTCACCTTCTTCTGCGAGTTCGATGTGAGCTTGGCCCGGCTCTTACCGAACGACATCGCCTTGTTGCCGCCGCTCTGGGCCTGCCGCATGAAAAAGACGAGGAAGCCGACGATGAGCAGGATCGGCGCCCACGAGAACAAGAAGTTCGCCCAGGGGCTGGGCGCCGCCGTCTTCGCGTCGACGACGATGTCGCGCTCGAGGAGTTTGTTGGCGAGTCCCTCGTACTGGGGCGGGGCATAGGTGCGGAACCGCTGGCCACTCAAGTCGGTACCGACGATCTCATTGCCGGTGAGCTCGACGTGGTCGACTTGACCGGTTTCCACCCAGCGGATGAACTCGCTGAAAGCGAGCGGGCTATCTCGGGGCCCGAACCCGGACGAGACGTTCCAGATCAGGGCCACGACGACCACCAGAGCCACCCAGAACACGATGCGTGTTGTCGAGTTCACGAGTTGTCCTCCGAAGGCCTCATTGTAAACTCGAGACCAGATTGAACCAACCCCCGGCCTCAAGCCGGCGTGGGCTCAGTTCCTCTTATCATGCAGCTTTCACTTACGTGCGCGTGGACCGTCTAATCGCAATTCTCGGAGGGTCGGCCCAACTCAATACCTCCCAGCCCCGCCGTCGGAGCCTCATTCTTGCCCCGGCGCAGCGCTGGGAGGTATCAGGATACTGTTCAGACTCCTACTTAATTACGCGCGCAATCTCCTCTTCACCAGCCGCCCACTCCTTATCGTAGACGGTCCATTCGCCTTCCTCGATTTCAACCTCGCGCACCAGCCGGCCTGCCCTCGACAGAATGAACCAGGCAAGAGGCAGCACGCCTCCAAAGAGGAATACGACCCCGCCGACCACGCGGAGCCACGTCAAGACAGTGAAGACCGGTCCGGTCACGAACGCCTGTGTGCGACCGTGCCAGTAGCCGTTCTGGACGATGTCCCAGAGTTGATACATTCCTGCGGGGAACAGATCCAAGGTCATCATCAGCACGATGCCGATTTGCAGCGCCCAGAAAACATTGCGAACCAGCCTCTCGCTCCAGTCGGATCTCTTGAACAGATGCTGACAGCAAAACAGCATTCCGCCCAGTGCAACGTTGCCTTTCACCCCAAACATGGCGGCGTGCGCGTGATTCGCGGTGAGGAACGTGGCATGCTCGAAGTAGTTGACGATCGGCAGGTTGATCATCGAGCCAAAGACACCGGCTCCCACAATGTTCCAGAAATTGATGGCAAGGATGAAAAGCCAGACGCCGTTCATCACGAAGTGCTGTTTTCCCTCGAACGCGTGTTGGTTGGCCCGCACCTTCTCTTCCCGCATGCGCCATGCATCCAAGGTAATCAGGAGCAGCGGCAACACTTGCAGGGTGGAGAAGACGCTTCCAAGCGCGATGATTCCGGACGGCTTGGCGATCCAGTAGAAGTTGTGGGAGATCCCGACCGTCGCGGTGACGAGGAACATCATCACGGCAAGAAAGATGACCCGTTCCGCCATCGCCCGCTTGAGAAGCCCCATCTGAACGAGCATGTACCCCACAACGCAGGTTGTGAACACCTCGAAGGTCACCTCAACCCACATATGCACAACCATCCAGCGCCAGTAGTCCGAGATGGCGAAATTGACCCTCGGGGTCACGAGCAGCCCGAAGAACAGAAAGGCGACCATGATCCCGCTGCCATAGAACAGCCATGCGGGAACGGACCACATGTTTGCCTTTGTGATCCACGGCCTCACGCCGCGGAAAATGATTCCGACCCAGAGGACGAACCCGCACAGCATGAGAATCTGCCAGAATCGACCGAGCTCCATGAACTCCCAACCCTGACTCCCAAACCAGTAACTGACGCCGTCGCTCAGGGCTCCCGTCTGTCCGAGATAGATTCCAACCAGCGCCCCTGCGCCGACGAGGACCACCAGGAAAAACAACAGGTTGATCAAGAACCGCTGCCCGTTCGGGACTTTCGAAAGCCTGGGCAGGAAGAAGATGGTGTACCCGACCCAGCACATGAAGAACCAGTAGATCTGGAGGAGCGCATGGTAAGAGCGAACAACGGAGTAGGGTAGCGACACCCCAAGGAAAGTCGTTATCGCGACGCCCGGTCCCCCACCGACGAAATCCTCTGCGCTGAGGATGCCTGCCAGAACCTGAACCACGAACAGGATGATTGCGAAGGCAAAGAACTTATACGTGAGCCGTTGGGTCGGACGCACGTATTCGTATCCTTTCTCGAGCTCTGACGTCGTCAGCGTCCCGCCGTCGGCCCCATTGAACGGGTCACCGGGAAGCTCTCGCATCTGACCGTACACATACAGGACCAGCATGGCACCCGCGAACAGCGCCATAATCGACAGATAGCTCCAGACCATGGTGTTGGCCGTAGGAGTATTCGCAGCCGCCGGATCGTACGGCCAGTTGTGTGTATAACTGTAGGTCTCGCCCGGTCGATTCGCCGCAGACACCCACGACCCCCAGTAGAAATAGGCTGTCAGCGCCCGGATGTCTCCTGGGTCGGAGATGAGTCCACTCGGAGAAAATGCTTCTTCATACGTGGGATCCGTGAACATCCGCGTGAAATGTTTCTCCAACTCGTCGACCGCGAATACCTGCGCGTCGTTGATGACGATCTCGTTGGCTTGCTCGTTCCATCCGTTCGTATGGAGCTCACGCTGTATCCGCGTTGCGATGGCATCGTCATCTACGCCTTGGTTCTGATAAAAGGCGGTCATGCCCAGCACAGTGCGGTGCAGGGCATCGGCCGTGAAATCGGGCCCGCGTTCCGCGCCGTCGCCCCAGAAGGTGCCCCACGCCATGAGACCCCTGAGGTGAAACACTTCCTTGCCCCGGTTGATCTGGTCCAGGGAAACGACCGTCTCCCCGCTGGAGGACACAAAGCCGGCCAGCGGCGGAGCGCCCTGATACGTCCATGTGCCGAGAGCAAGCAACCCGACGATGCTTATCCCGGCCACGACCGCAAATTGCAGCCACCAGTTCTTCTTGGCCAGTAGCCACTGTGCGAAGGTTTTTTTGGGTATCCCGTTGCCGTTACCGTTCTGGACTTCTGAACTCATTTGTCTCCTCCCTACTTATTCATGTTGACCGCGGTGCGATCGAGTAGCCGTGAACTCAGGGTTGACAGACAAGCTCGGTCGGTGGCGGAGCTCCTGTATAGGTCCAGAAGCCAAGATACAACAGCCCAACGCCGCTAATTCTGGCGACGCTCAGGGAATGCATCCACCAATATTTCTTGGTCGGCAGTATCGCGGCTAGGCTCTTGCGGCTTGAGTTCCCGTTCGGGTCGGTACTCATCTCTCAGTCCTCTTTCAGATTACGAAGCACATCATTGCCCTTGATGAAACCGAGATGCCATGATCATGGTCATATCGATAAACTTGTCCATAATTCAGCAAAAGTGTAAGGTCACTGGCTTCCTGGGCAAATTGGTGCCGCACCTCAACGACGACAGATGAACGCAGCGATGAGAACCGGAGTCTGACTGGAAAGTCCTCCGACCCGGTATGACGAGTGTCATTGCCCGTGCCTGGATTTTGTGGCCGACGATGGCGGAGTTCTTGGTCAGTCACCGTCGCTTCCTAGCTCCGCGCCCTCGGGCTCCGGTTCAGCGGACGAGTCGGAAAGCTGGTGGCGTAGTCGGCGCCCCATCTCTCGCAGGGTCGTGGAGAGGCTCCGGGTCCGGAAATGGGAGGTCCCGGGCCCCAGCGTCGCTTTGGCAGGGCTCTGCCGAGCGAGTCGGTTCGGTTGGGGTCGACACGCAAGGCCTTCTCGAACAGGACCGCCTCGCTCTCCACACGGTCCGGGTCAGGAACGCAGCACTCGACCGGGCACACGCGGAGGCACTGCTGCTCGGCGTAGAAGCCGACACACTCGCTGCACAGCGCGGGGTCGATGACGAACTGCAGCGGTCCACTGGTGATCCCATGGCCCGGACACACACCGACGCAGAGCCCGCAGTTGATGCATTCGTCGCTAATCAGTGTCGCCATGGTGTCGAGAGTCCTGTCGAACCCCGGAAACGGGAGACAGCTCGCTTCCAACTGTATGCGCCTAGTGTCTACTCGGCGGCGCCGGTTGCGCATGATCTTTGTCATATGGGGCGAGAATGTCGACCAAAGGGGCGCGACCGCGCCCGCCAGCGGTTCCTGTGCATGGATGAGCTGTGCCGGGGTGGCGATCGGATCGCCGTAACGCGGCCGGGGAACGCTCGACGGGTCGGCCGGGTTGACCTGCCCCCCTGAAATCGTTCCAGCCCGAGCGGTAGAATTCGAGTGTCACGACCAGGAGGTAGGATGCCACGCAAGCGCGTCGGTACTGAACAGATCATCACAAAGCTGCGCCAGGCCGAGGTGGAGTTGAGCCGCGG
>PVBE011017074.1_pt1 | contig 38717 bp, 32 predicted proteins | sample 1631181 | NCBI WGS metagenome assembly PVBE01 (sample SAMN08397723, study PRJNA350692) | Marine metagenome, whole genome shotgun sequencing project. | isolation source: water | place: Pacific Ocean | collected 2012-04 | reverse complement strand
CGATCGTTCCTTCAGACTTGTTGATCATTTCCTCAAGGGCATTGCAGCTCTGCTTGGAGAACTCGGCGGCATTATCGGCATCCTTCGAGGCCTTCTTAATTCTACCAAGAATTTTGCTGATTTCAATTCGTGTTTTCTGCTCGCGGTCAACTTCGCTGCGAACAGCCTTGTCTAAGTCCTTGTAACGCTTATACCACTGCCATGCGAACTTAAGCGTTCCCCTGTATCGCTTGTCGCTGGTCTTCTTCTGGGCCATCAAGCCAGCATGGAAATCGCGACGGCTCTTCTTCAGGAAGCCCAGCAGTTCTTTCTCTTCGGCAGGCGAGGGCAACTGCGATTTGGGTTTCGGCTTGGGTTTTGGTGCAGGTTTGGCGGGCGCCTTGGCGGGCGCAGCGCCTGATTGCTGAACTGTGGCCGGCCGCCGTTGAGACAACGACACCAGCAGCCCGCAGAACATCACTACAGCCAGGAACGCCAACAGGTGTTTCGCCATTACAGACCTTTCACGCACAACCCTATGTGGCGTCATTCGACGATTCCAAATCGCTGGGATGATCTTCAACCCAAATTCGCCAAAGTTCCTCGAGATCTCCGTCGGTATCCTCGACCGCGGGCGCCTCAATAGGAAGCGGCGTGGGTTCGGGTGTAAACAATGCCGTCTCGATCTCGTCCAGGTCGCCGGCCAACAGCGCCAGTTGGGGGTCCTGTTCGGGCATACGCCATACGTTCTGGCTTTCTTCGCCGCCGTCGAACAACCACGCCAGCGAATCATAGTCCGACAGAATCGAACCGGTGGTCATTAGATTAATCAGTCCCAGCGAGATGCAAACCATCGCCGCGGCCGACACGCCCGACATCAAAGCAAGTCTTACTCGTCTTCGGATTCTCACCCCACGGAGAGCGGCCGCTACTCTGCGACTAGCGCGCTGGTCGACACCCGCCGGCATCGATATCGCCGGCGCATCGCCCAAAGCCTGCTCGCTTTGCTTGAAGTCATCGGCCAGTTCGCGTTCGGTGTCGGTAAGTAGGATCTGCTCCCCGTCCAGCCACCTGGCCACCCTGTCAAATTGTTCGTCGTTCCACTTGGTCATTTTCTCTTCATTATCTTTCTTAGAGCCTTAAGTCCCCTATGGACCCTGGCTAGTACTGTTCCTATCGGACATTCAAATATATCGGCTAATTCTTTGAAGCTCATCTCTCCAAAGTATCTTAGCAGGATCATTTCCCGCGTCGTAACATCCAGGCCTTCCAGCGCTGTCTGCAGCGACTCGGACAACTCACCGGCCAGTATGTCAGAATCAATCTCTACAGGCTGCCCGGGCATCTGTTCGCCGAGAGTCTGGCCGCTGTCGCTCTGGGCGGACAGGCTTATCGGCGTCGGACGTGCCTTGCGGCGTCTGATACGGTCCCGTACCATATTAGCCGCTATTCTGAACAACCACGGCTCAAAACGCCCGCGATGTTCATAATTCTTCAGCGTACGAACTAAACGGAGCATCAAATCGCTGAGCAGATCTTCTGCATCGTGATGACTTGCCGTCGCCCGGAAGAAATATCCATATAAGCGCCTAGAGTAAAGTTCCTGGAGCTTTTCAAAGCCCGAGGCCTCTCCGGCCCTGGCAGATTCTATCACGGCTCGAAACTGCTCTGTATCCATGCTTCAAATCGCTTAACGTTAGTCCGGTGATCGTATTGCAGTAGTATTCTGCAAACACAGTAACAATATTCTCTGCGCACTGCCTCCTGCAAACAAGTCTAAAGCTGGAGAACATCCCGGAGAAGATTCGCGGTGAGTTTTTATCAGCGTTCTTATGCAACTTGCGGTTCGGCGGCATGTTGCATACGCTATCATACAGTTATTGATCGGAGTAGCCATGATTATTTGGGCGGTATTAACCGCAATGGCGATGGCGTTTGCGTTTTCGGCGGCGGGAACTTTTTTTTCTCGCGGCCTCGCGGTGCGCCTCAATATGCTCGATAAACCGTCGGGGCACAAGGCCCACACCACCCCAGTGCCCCTGCTGGGAGGGTCGGCTATCTTCGCGGCGGTCTGCCTGCCTGTGGTCGCCGCTTCGCTGGCGGCGATGTTCTGGGGCGCGTCGGGAGCCCCCCATTGGATGAGCGAGGCGATGAAGGAGCACATCCCAGGCGCGGCGGCAAAGGCGCCGATGGCTCTTGGAATACTCGGCGCAGCGTTCGTACTTCACGTAATGGGTCTGGTCGATGACCGCAAGGCTATGGGGCCCTGGGCCAAACTGGCGGTGCAGATTCTCACCGCCGCGGGGGTCGTGGTGTTCTGCGATGTCAGAGTCCTCAGGATCGCCGGGCCAACGGTCAGTTGCGCCGTGTCGATACTCTGGCTGGTGACCATCACAAATGCGTTCAACTTCCTGGACAACATCGACGGCCTGTCGGCCGGTGTTGCCGCAATATGCGCCGCGGCGCTCCTGGGCGCTGCGATGAGCCTCGGACAACTGTTCGTCTCGGCCTGGTTGTGTCTGCTGATCGGGGCGCTGCTGGGGTTCCTTCCGTTTAATTTCGCGCCGGCGTCGAGTTACATGGGCGACGCCGGTTCTATGGTTATCGGATTCCTGCTGGGCGTATTGAGCTGCCTGACCACATACGTTCAACCGGATCGCGGCTTCACCGTCTACGGAATGCTCGCCCCGGTGGTTCTTATGGCCGTTCCGCTGTACGACGTGGTAAGCGTGGTGATTCTTCGCATTCGGGCCGGGCAGAACCCGGTCGCTGGCGACAGGCGCCACTTCTCGCATCGACTGCTACGCCGGGGTATGACCGTGCGGGGGGCCGTGCTCACCGTTTACCTGTGCACCGCGGCGACCGCTATCGCGGCATCGCTGCTGCCCCATGTGTCCACGTGGATCGCTGCAGCAATGATATTCGCACAGACAGGCCTGATCGTGATGGTAATAGCACTGCTGGAATCCTCTGGTGGCGAAACATGACTCTTATCTCCAACACCACAGATCGGTCCGACACACCCGGCGGCGTATTAGACCGCCTGGCGACGGCGCTGCTTGCCGCGACGCTGATAGGACGGATCGTAATCCCGGAAATGCCGTTTCGCACATCGCCGCTGATGGGCATAGACTCAGGCGACGGGATAATACTGCCCCCCCACCATATCGATCTGGCAGGCATGACGTTCGCGGTGATGATTGTTCTATCCGGCGTTTTCTGGCTCCTGGGCCAGGCGATGCGCCGGCGTCTGGACATCCGTGCAGGACGTCTGGGGCTGCTGATCGCTGTATTCGCCGCATGGTCGCTGATCTCGGCGCTGCAGGCCGACGATCAGCGGCGAGCGTTGGTGTTCTGGACAAACCAGGCCGGATTGATGCTCGCCGGCTGGCTGGCGATACAACTGTGCGCAAGGTCGGAACATCGAGCAACGCTGCTGGCGGTTCTGGCCGCAGCCGGAGTAATGCTCGCCGTTGTCGGGCTCAGGCAGGTCTTCTTCGACGCGCCGGAGAGAATAGCGGACTTCGAAGAACGCAGCTCCGAGATATTCGCGGCTCGCCGATGGACGCCCGATTCGCCCGAAGCGGTTGCGTTCAAGGAGCGCCTGTTCAAAGCCGTCCCCCTCGGCTTTTTCTCGCTGGCCAATGTGTTTGCGTCGCTGATGATCGTCCTGGGCGCTTCGGTGCTCGGGTTGGCCGCCGACAGGTGGCGGAAAGTTATTCCCGCCCGAAAGTCCGTAGCGGGCCATCGCAAGGCAGGCGAAATTCACCTTCCGACGCTGTCTGCGGGTCTGGTGACCGTCTCGGTCCCGCTCTGCATCGCGGCGTTGGTGTTGTCGTTAAGTCGCGGAGCGATCGGTGCGGCCGCGGCGACGGGGCTGGCCGCGGCGGTTGTGCTGCAATTCAGGGATCGTCTGGCCGCCTGCTGGCGACGATGGATGCTGGCGACAGTTCTGGTTGTCGGCGTGGCGGCAGGGGCGGTTATCGCTCACGGGCTTAAACATGACTCGCTGGTCGTCAAGACCATGACGTTCCGTTGGTACTACTGGACCGCCGGGGCGCAGATCGCGGCGGACAACCCCGTATGGGGCGTCGGACCGGGCGGTTTCGCCCCGGCGTACGAAGCCCGTCGCAGGCCCGCAGCCGAAGAGGCGGTGAAGACCCCGCACAACGTCGCGGTGCATTCCATCGCCCAATACGGCCTGCCTGGGGGCGTGCTTTATCTGGGCGTGCTTGGGATGGTGCTCTGCGGTCTGGCCCGACCAGCGAAAGGCTACCGGCCCGGGATCGAACCGGAGCAGAGATCAGGCGCCGCGGCGATTATCTGGATTCCGCTGGCGGCGGTCGCAAGCCAGTGCGTCTTCGCCGGGGCGCGAGGTGCGATGCTGATAACCGCCGTGGAGCCTGCGATTATACTAGCGATTGCGTTGGCGGTTATGCTGTGGTGGGGTCCGCAGTTTTCTCGCGCAGCCGCTGATGGGGGCCGAATCACTCGCGTAGTGCTGGCATGCGGTTTGGCGGGATTTGTCGCACACAACACCGTCAGTTTCAGTTTATGGACGCCCGGGGCGGCGATAGCGTTCTGGTTGGGCGCTGGGGCGGTTATATCGATGACCCGACCGGCCGCGGCGAATCTCGCGCGATTCCGTTGGGCGGCGGTCGGTTGTTCGGCTGCGGGCCTTGTGGCGGTTATCGTGCTGTTGTGGCAACCAGTGGCCGCCAGGTCGTGGGCTACGGAGAAAACTGTCGACAGCCTGATCGCCGGCGACGCTTCGTCGGCTCTGGCCTGGGCCGAGAAAGCCGCCGACTGCGACCCGCTGGACCATGTAGCGGCTGCGGACGTCGCGGGGCTTCTACATCGCGGGGGGCGAAAAGAGTATCTCGCCAAGGCCCGCCATTGGGCCGCCCGAGCGATACAAAGGGCGCCGCAGACATCGTCCAATCATCTATTGGCGGCGAATATTGCCTGGATGTCAGGATCGAGGGGCCCCGAGTGGCTGGGGCATATGACCAACGCAATTCAACGCGATCCCCAGTCGATAAGCATGCGAATCAGGTTCGCAGAAAGACTCGTATCATCGGGTATGGGCAAGCGGGCCGGCGAGCAATTGCGGGCGGTCAAGGCGATAAACAACGCACTGGCGCCCGACAGTATTTTCAGGCTCAGCCAGGCCAAGCTGGCCAGGGTCGAAGCCCTCAAGAACTACGCGGCCGAACTGGAGCGGCGGCCGGAATAACTCCAAATCGGTCAGAGATTCTGTGCCGCAGTGATGATCTCTTCGGACATGTCGAAGTTCGCGAAGACTTTCTGCACGTCGTCGTGGTCCTCGAAGGCGTCCGACAGCGTCAGGAGTTTCTTGGCCAGCGACGCATCTTCGACCGTGATTGTGGTTGACGGTATCATTGCGATCTGCGCCGAGACGGTTTCGATATTCTTGTCGGCCAGGGCCTGCTTGACCTCTGAGAACGCCGACACTTCACAAGCAACTTCAAATCCGTTTTCGTCAGCGATAACGTCGTCGGCTCCGGCGTCCAGAGCGATTTCCATTAGCGTGTCTTCGTCAGTGGCGTCGGCTGCGATCAGGAACGAGCCCTTTGACTCGAACATCCACGCCACGCAGTTTGTCGAGCCCAACTGCCCGCCGCTGCGTTCGAATACCTTGCGGAGTTCGGGCGCCGTGCGGTTGCGGTTGTCGGTAAGGCAGTCAACGATAAACGCCACTCCGCCGGGGCCATATCCTTCGTATATTACTTGTTCATAGTTCTGCCCGCCAAGTTCGCCAGTGCCCTTCTTGATCGCCTTGGTGATATTATCTTTGGGCATATTGGCGGCTTTGGCGTCGTCGATAGCGTATCGAAGCGTCAGGTTCATGTCCGGATCGCCGCCGCCGTCTTTGGCGGCCATCATGAGCCGTCTTGCAACCTTGCTCCAGAGACGCCCTCGCTTGTCGTCGGTGGCGGCTTTGGCTCGTTTAATCGTCGACCATTTTGAGTGTCCAGACATAATCAGACTCCGTTTTTCGCGACCTTAAGGTCACTTGTTCTCTATTTTGACGCCCTTGCCCAGTGGCGCAATCCGGACAGTTTTCCCCGCCTTGGCCGCCTTAATCTTGTTCGCAGTATCGCGCTTAACCTTGCGCACTTCGCGAGAATCGGTCTTGTCTTCATCCGCAACCTTGAGAGCTTTGGTCCAGAATTCAACGGCTTTGTCCGTCCAACCGAGCCTATAGAACCCGTCGCCGGCGTGATCGAACAGTATCGGGTGGATGTAACTCAGCTCCCGGCTTCGCTTGACGACCGCCAGGAACAGCTTCCCGGCGTCGTTGAGTTTTCCCTGCTTGTAAAACACCCACGCCAGCGAATCCAACGGCGCGACGTAGTCGCGACTGGTCGACCTGGTAGCCGCCAGAGCCTGCCTGATAAGTCGCTCGGCCTCGATAAGCTCGAGCCCCATATCCGCCAGTTGGTATCCCAGGTTGTTCTTGTACAACGGCAGGCTAGGCAGGACAGTGTGTATCTTGCGAATATCGGCCAGCGCCTTGTCGGGATGGCCCGTTTCGTTCAACGCCGAGGCTCGCCAACTCAGCACCAGCAGATTGGTCGGGTCGGTCTTGAGACACTCGTCGGCGCGTTTGATAACCTTGTCGTAAGCTTTCTGGGTCGCCAGGATCCCAATCGCCGCGGCCCGGCACGACTTAAGCGCGTTCGATATAGAATCTCCGCTCGGTTTGGTGGTCGGAGTTTTTGCGCCGCTAAGCGATTTGATCCATGCGTCAAGCCTGGTCAGAGCTTTGTCGTATTCCTTGGTCTCTTCAAACGCGGAAACCAGCCCGAGGCGAACCCGGATATTGCCCGGATCCTTCTTGATGCAAGACGCGGCGTAAGCATCGGCCTGATCCAGCTTGCCGGCGCTTACGTAAAGACCGGCTTTGAGACCCTGGTATTCGCCTATCATATGCTGGGGAGTCAGGGGCATGCCGGCCTGGCTGATCTGCGTGTTGTCCGGCTTCTTTATCTGTTCGGATATCCACTTGTCCAACAATCCGTGGGCCTTGCTATAGGCCTTCGTCTTCGTCAGGGCGGTTATCAGCACCACCTTTATCGGATGGTTTCGCGGTGACCCGGCCAGGAGTTTTTCCGCGTAAGTAATGGCCTCGGCAGGCTTTTCGGCTATGAGAAAAGTGCTCGCCTTCCAGCCGATAATCCTCTTAACGCGGAGATGGTCGACAAGGAGCCAGTCGTTCATGAACGTCTGTGCGCTATCGTAGAGTTTGGCGGTTCGCATGGAATTAAGGATCTCGAACCGCAAAGTGACCGCCTTGTCGGCGTCGGTGGCTTGTGAAAGCCATTGCTTAAGCACGTCGCAAGCCTCTTTGGCCTTACCGTCGAGTTTCAGGCACGTGATGAGTCTGCCTCGCAAGATCGGGTCGTTAGGCAGAACCGCCATCATCTTGCGAATCGCCGCAGACGCCGTCGAGTACTTGCCCAACGCCATCATGGTTTCGATGCTGGCCCGTTGGACCGCGTCGTTCTTGCGCGTTTTGAGCACTCTTGCCCACAATTCATGGGCGCGTGCATACTGGCCGTTTCGCATCATTATGCGGGCCAGTTCAAACAGTGCATCGCTGTTGGACTTATCCGATCCGATGATCTTCTCAAGCGAGGCGACGACACGGTCAAAGTCCTTCTTGAACATAACCGATCCGCCGCCGGCCAGTTCGGCCTGGACCAACAGGAGCGCCACGCGGGGGTCGTCGCTGAATTTAGTTTTCAATTCGCCCAGGAACTTCATCGCCTCGGCGTGTCGACCCGAAGCAACCAGAACTCTTACCAGCATGATCTTGGCGTCGGAACTTTCGGGGTCTCGCTGGACGGCCTTCTCGGCCAGTTCCCTGGCGTCCCTGAAAGCACGCAACGCCATGTACGCTTCAAACAACCGCTTATTGAGACTTCTACTGTTCGGGTTCAGCACAGCGGCCCGGCGGAAAGCGATCGCCGCGTCCCTGGCTCGACCGACCACCAGCAACAGATCGCCCAACGCCTCGAGCGTGGGCAGGTGCCTGGGATCTATTTTCAAGCCGCTTTGCAGCGATTTCTCGGCCTGGGGAATCTGGGACATCGCAAGAAGCACTTTGCCTCGAGCGTAGTAATACGCGACAGACTCCTGACCGCCGGGCAGCTTGTCAATCTGTTTGAGCAGAGCGGCCAGTTGGTCCTTCTGGTCCTTGGCTGCATAAATGCCCGCCAGGTGCGCGTAGGTCGGAAGGAACGCCGGGTCAGCCTTTACCGCCTTGCCGTACTGCTCCAGCGCCAACGCCTGGCCGCCCTGAATCATGGCGGTCCGGCCGGTAATGTAGTGCAGCGGCGCCCGCTGATCCTTAGGAGCCGAAGCGATTCTTCCGGCAAATTTGCGTGCTAAGTCTTTAGGAATATCGCTACGCCCCAGATCGGCAAGCTGCCTTGAGACAAGATCGTCCCTGGACGGATCGGCGATGAGAAGCTTGGCCAGAGACTCCAGGACCTTGTCGAACTTGCGTTGGGATACGTACAAGGCGACTATGAATTTCGTAACCGCCGCGTCGCCGGGCTTGCTGTCCAGGGCGGACTGCAAAATCGCCGACCCTTGGTCCGGCGCACCGAGTTTTTCCGCGGCTCGGGCCAGATAAACCGCCAGGGCGCCGCTGTCGCGTTTGGCGGCGCGACAGGCCTTCCATATTCGCAGGGGCATGGCTTTGTCGCCGGACGCAACGGCGGTTCGAGACGCCAGTTCGGGCAGTTTCGTCCGCAATAGCGGGCGGCCGGCAAGGTCAACCAGAAACGCTTCAGCCTCTTTGAACTGTTTTGAAGCGGCCAGTGATTCGACAATGAGACCGGCGAGCTTGGCGTTAGTGCGATCTCGGCTGAATGCTCGTTTCAGCAGCGGCGTGGCTTTTGCGGGCTGCCTGAGTCTGGCGTGAAGTTCTCCGCGACGAGCCCACAAACGCTGGGGCCGCAGCACAACACTGCGCAACAGCGGACGCGAGGCGTAGCTGCGCCCGTGCTCGTCGATATTGTCGCTTAGGGCTTCGAAGCAATCCATCGCGGCCTGCAGGTAACCGGCCTGTTCGAGCAGCTTGCCCAGGCGAAGCAACGCTTCGCCGGTCAACGGATTTTCCGGCTTGGACTGCGAACAGGCCATCGCCGTCCGCAACGCTACAGTCGCCTGACTGCTTTGTTTTTGTGCGATCAGGAGCTGGGCGAGTTTTATCTGTGCGCTGATGCTGTCGCCGTTGAGCTCGAGAGCTTTTCGCATGTGGACCAGCGCCTTGCCAGGGTCGGGCAGCTTCATGTACGCATCGGCCAACAGACGATGAACTTCAGCGCTGTTGGGTGCGAAGCCCAGAGCCCTTTCGACCAGCAGCGGAACCGCCAGAGCGTACTTGCCGTCAGCGATCAGGACCTTGGCTTTGTCGACGGCTTTTTGAGCGCGCCGGGGCACGGGGCTGTCGGAGGAAGCCGGCTTAGAGACCGCCGGTTTGAGTTTGTCAAGGGGGATTAGGGCTTTTGCGTCCAGCGGCTTATCCGCCGGCCTGGTCGCGACGCCCGCGGTCGATTCTGCAAATAACGCGCTGTCTGCGGGCGTATTGAATTCAGCAAACAGCCCAACCGCTACAACTCCAATCAGCAGTCTCAGACAATATCGCATAATTCTTAGTGTATAACCTTGTTTAGCGGATAGGTGATTATTCCGGTGGCTCCGGCTCGCTTAAGCTGGGGGACTAACTCCCTCTCGATCTTTTCCTCAAGTATGACTTCAACCGCGACCCACCCTTCATCGGTCAGCGACGATACGGTCGGAGATTTTTCCGCCGGCAGCAGGCCCGCGATCTCCGTAAGCAGCGCTGAAGGAACGTTCATCTTCAGGCCGACATTGCCCTTGGCCTCGATAGCACCCTGAAGCAGCATGGCGATATCTTCGATCTTCCGGCGTTTCCAGTCGATCTGCATCGCGTCCTTGTTAGCCACCAGGCGCGTGGTGGATTCCAGGATAGTATCGATCACGCGCAGCTTGTTGGCGCGTATGGATGATCCGGTCTCCGTCACGTCGACAATACCGTCCAGCATGCGGGCCTTGACCTCTGTGGCGCCCCAACTGAACTCTATCTTCAGGTCGATGCCCTTGTCTGCGAAGTATTTTCGGGTGACGCCGACCAGTTCGGTGGCGATGATGCATCCAGCCAGATCCTCGGGCTTCTGCACGTCGGATTCTTCAGGAACCGCCAGCACCCACTGAACGGGCTTGCGCTCCCGCTTGGCGTACACCAGCTCGCATATCTCAACGACGTCGGCGTTGTTTTCACGTATCCAGTCATATCCGGTCAGCCCGAAGTCAATCACGCCGTCCTCGATATACCGCGCCATTTCCTGAGCGCGGAACATCATCACCGACATCATCGGATCGTCAATAGGCGGAGCGAGACTGCGGGATGTGGCCGAAATCTGGTAACCCGCCCGGTCGAACAGGTCCAGCGTGCTGTTTTGGAGCGAACCTTTGGGAACACCCAGAACTAATTTATCTTCAGACGTCTTATTAACCATCTCTATAAACTCTCATCATGAGACCGCCAGGAAGCCGGGTCGGCAACTCAGCGACGAATCTCGGGTTGTTATTTCTTTTTCTTTGCGCGAGCCTTTGACGCAGGCTTCTTAACGGTTTTCTTGGCAGGTTTCTTTGCAGCTTTCTTAGCTGTCTTCTTGGCAACCTTCTTTGCAGTTTTCTTAGCCGTCTTCTTGGCGACCTTCTTAGCGACTTTCTTAGCGGCTTTCTTGACAACCTTCTTGGCGGTCTTCTTAGCCGTCTTCCTGGCGCTCTTCTTAGCCGTCTTTTTGGCCGGGTTTTTCGCCTTCTTCTTGGCCGCCTTCTTAGTGGCCTTTTTCTCTGCTGCTTTCTTAGCCTGGCGTTCTTTCTTTCTGGCCGCTTTGGCTTTTTCTTTCGCTTTGGCTTTTGCTTTGGCTGCTTTTTCGGCTTTCGCCTGGGCCGCTTTTCCCGCCTTCTCTCTTTCAATGGCTTCAAGCCTGTCGATTTCGGCCTGCCTGGCCTTTCGCCACTTAGCCAAGGGCTTTGCGGATTTCTCGACATACTTCCTGCACGCCAGATGCGCCGAGAAGCAGTTCCTGGACGTCGAAAGGTTTGCGACGAAAGACGCCACTTGCTCCAGCGTGCTGTCGGGGTGCACGCCTCCGTGCATTTCGAGACAGTCGGCCAAGTTCTGATCGACCGGCGCGGCGCGGGTTGCGAAGATCTCCAGCAGGATAACGGCTATCGCAAAGTTGCTGAGTCCGAGTTCCTTCAGATGCCTGGCCCGGTCGCGTTTGGACATTTCTGCGAGGTATTCCAGCGACATTTTCGATGTCTTGTAGAACACTGCGCGCAGCACGTCGGCCAATGCATGAGCCTTGATACTCGCCTGGGGGTAATTATCGCCTATACAGTCGTGGATTTCCTTGGCGGGTGACACTCTCAGGTCGTTGAAGTCAACGTATTCCTCACAGATCGCATCGAAGGCCTTGGCGGCCTTGGCGACAGTGGAGTTCTCCAGCAGCACCGCCCGGATGAGATCAGCGATAGCCTCGTCCATGTCCTCTACGGACTGGGACGGCTTCTTTCCGAACGCGCCGAGGAGCTTCCTGGCCTTCTTCTCGTATGTCTTAACGTTTTTCATTGGCTTGGGTGGTCCTGTTGCGCCTCGGCGGGCTCTTGGGGATCTTCATTAGGATCGTCGGTCGGACTGGCGTCGTCCTTGTCCCTTATTTCCTGCATGGCGTCATCGATCAGCCGGTATATCTCGAGGGTTTCCTGGAAATTCTTATCGAATTCAAATGTCAGCCTTGGCGTATGCTTCAGGGCCAACCGCCTTCCCAGCAGTTCCTGGATATGCCCTGCGGCGTGCTTTAACGCCCTGAGGGTCTTACGCTGGGCCGACTCGTCGCCAAGCACTGAGACATAGACCTTGGCGGTCATAAGGTCTTCGGGCACCTCGACGCGAACGATCGAAGTTCTGGCCGGATCTATCCTCGGATCGGACAGGTCCGCCAGGATCAGCCTTCCGAGCGCATCTCGCACAAGACTTCCGACGCGCTGTGTTCTGCGTGTCATGGGATATTTCCAAAACTAACAGGATCCCGCCGACACCTGTCCGGGGCCTGGGGCAATGTCGCGGTAATCCTGTTGACTATAAGTAAACTTTCGATTCGAAACATTCAGGGCCCACCGCACGGTCAGCCCAGGGTTCTCGCGGTTTCCACCTGTCTGTAGAACTCCAGAATATCGCCTTCCTTGATGTCGTCGTATCCGGCGACCTTCAAGCCGCATTCCATACCCGCGCGAACGTCTTTGGCGTCGTCTTTGAAGCGTTTGAGGCTGTCGAGCTCTCGCTCGTCTTCTATTACTACGCTGTTGCGAGTGATGCGAACTTTTGCGGTGCGACTGGCCAAGCCATCCAAAACAATGCAGCCCGCGACCGTTCCAATGCGTGAGACTTTGAAAGTCTGCCGCACTTCGGCCCGACCGATCGTCTTTTCCGATATCTCGGGCGTCAGGCCCTTTTCCATGTAGGCTTTAACGTCGTCGATAATCTCGTAGATAACCCTGTAAAGTCCGATTTCAACACCCTTCTGGTCGGCAAGCTGCCTTGCCGCCCCGTCGGCGACCACATTGAAACCGATAATCGACGCCTTTGAGGCCTCAGCCAGCGTAACATCGCTGGTTGTTATGCCTCCAACCGCCGCGTGCAGGATGGTGGCTTTGACTTCTTCGGTCGCCATCTTCTCCAGCGATCCGACCAGGGCCTCGATCGAGCCTTGCACGTCGGCCTTCACGATCAGCTTGACTTCGTTGACCTGGTCGGCCTGGATCTGGCTGAAGAGCCCTTCGAGCGTCGCCTGCTGACCGGTTCCCAGCGCCGCAACCCTGGCTCGCTGTTCTCTGTCGGCGGCGGCCGCACGGGCCTTCTCGATCGTCGGAGCCACGAAGAACGTGTCGCCGGCTTTGCATATTTCACTGAGACCGGATATCTCCACTGGCGTAGCAGGTCCGGCCACTTTGATCGGTTTTCCGTTTGAATCCCTCATTTGTCGAACTCGCCCGTAACTTTGTCCGCCAAGAACGACATCGCCGATCTTCAGCGTTCCGCTAAGCACCAGCAGGCTGGCGACGGCTCCGAGGCCCGGTTTCATCTGGGATTCGATTACATATCCGCTGGCCGGCACCTCTACTTCGGCTTCCAGCTCGAGCAGTTCGGCCTCGATGCTCAGCGTTTCGACCAGCCTGTCTACTCCCGTACCGCTGATCGCGTCAGTCTGGATAACTTCGGTCTCACCGCCCCACTCCCGCGGGTTGAGTCCGTGCTCGGCCAACTGCCCCATAGCCCGGTTCACATTGGCGTTGGGCAGTTCACATTTGTTCAGTGCGACCAGGATGGGCACTCCGGCAGCCTTGGCGTGGCTTATTGCTTCGACTGTCTGGGGCATCACGCCGTCGTCAGCGGCCACCACCAGCACGACCACGTCGGTCATGTTGGCGCCTCGCGACCTCATTGCCGTAAACGCCTCGTGGCCCGGCGTGTCGAGGAACACAACGTGCTGCTCGCCGTGATCGAAGCGATAGGCTCCGATATGCTGGGTGATTCCGCCGGCCTCTCCGGACGCCACGCCGGTCTTGCGGATGTAGTCGAGCAGCGACGTTTTGCCGTGGTCAACGTGTCCAAGGAATGTGACGACCGGCGCTCGAGCGGCAGTCTCGCCCTTCTCACGATCGGCGATGCCGTCGGCGAGCTCTTCTTCAGCGGTCTTGGCCCGCTTGAGCTCCAGCTCGATTTCGAAGTCGACCATGATTGTTTGGATAACTTCCAGATCGACAATCTGGTTAACTGTCGCCAATACTCCGGTCTCCATCAGCTTTTTGATCAGGATATTTGACCTGATGCCCGTAGCCGCCGAGACATTCTTGAGCGTCAGCGGTTCTTCGACCTCGACCTTGCCGATCCTGACCTGCGGTCCGCCCTGGGAGAAACCTCCCTTTTTTCCGCCAACCGACGCGCGATGGCGTCGCATTCCTCCGCCAACCGCCGCGGCCAGACGCGCGGTGCGCTCCTGGAGGTCCTGTTGGCGAATTTCTCGCTTGCGTTTGCGAACTGGCGTCGCGCCCGTTGAAGCGCCCTTCTTTGCATCGCCCTCGCCGCCTCGCCTGCGTGGGCTTCGTCGCCCCGATGCGCCGCGACGGGTGTCTCCGGTGTCGGCCGTACCGGGGGCTGCATTGGCTTTGAATCTTTTGGGAGCCGTAATACTCGGCGATGCTTCTCCAGGCCGGGGAACGGGTCGCCTGCGAGGACGGCGTTCGGGAATAATATCCGGAGCCTCAACGCGAACGACACGCGGGCCCTTCATAACCGCCGGTTTGGGCATAACTCGCGGGCCCATCGGCATGATTTTGGGAGGTTCAGGCTCTTTCGGTTCTTCGGCGACAGGCTCGGCGGCGGGAGCCTCGGCGGCTACTTCAACCGGAGCCTCGATGGCGGGAGCCTCTACGACGGGAGTTTCACTCGCCGCTTCGGCGGCTACTTCGACCTCGACCGGTTCGATCGGCTCAACGATCTGGACCGGAGCTTCCTCCGCCTCGGGAATAATCACAACTTCCCCAGCGTCAGCGACCGGAGTTTCAACAATGACGGGGGCTTCGACAATCTCGGCGACTTGACCCTCGGTGTCGACTGGGGCCTCGGCCACTGCAACAGCAGTCTCGACGCCTTGGTCGTCACCCAACTCGGCTTCGACCACGGGTTCTTCCGCCGCCGCCTTCTTACTGCGCTTACGCCGTTTCTTCTCGGCCTCTTCGTGAGCGGCGTCGAGATCCACGTGTTCTGTGGTCTCTACAGCACTTCCGCCGGCTACGTCCTCGCTGAACCATTCTAGAATAGTCGCAGCCAGGCCGGCCTTGACCGTGGACATGTGGTTCTTGACCTCGATGCCCTCGGCACGGCATTTTTCCAGAACTATCTTACTGGTAACGCCGAGCTCCTTGGCTAGTTCAAATATCCGCTTTGCCAATTACAACTCCGTGCAGCTTCTCCCGGCGGCGCCGATCATTCGACAACCGCGTTCGGAAATCTGCTGTTTAGGTCTATCGACTACTCGTTCTTATCGTCATTTTCGTCCGACACGGCGGACGGGATATCGTCACTGTCAGAAGCTTCCGCTTCAGCGACAGGTTCTTCAGTAACTTCCGCTACCGCCTCTTCGGCGGGTTCTTCTACTACAACTTCGGCCTCAGCGCCGGCTTCTTCGACCGCTTCGGCAGCGGGTTCAGCCGCAGCTTCGGTCTTGGGCTCAGCAGGAGCGTCCTTCGCCGCAGCGGCGGCCTGCTTTTCCTTTTCCTTCTCAGCGGCGACCCGACGAGCCTCTTCAGCACAGGCGATCACGATGCTCTGCGCCAAGGCCTCTTCAAGCCCCAGCCCCTGCTCGCTGCTGGTAAGCGCCTCGGCGCCGACTTCTTCGACGTCCAGAACGTTGACCATGCCCATAGCGATAACCTGGTCGACAACTGTGCTGTTTATGCCTTCGATCTTGCGCAACGCCTTTTCAAGCACATCGAGCCCGGAATTGAACTCGCCGGGCGTCAGGATGTCGATATCCCAACCTGTCAGCCTGGCGCCAAGACGCACATTCTGGCCTCGCTTGCCGATCGCCAGGGACAACTGGTCTTCATTGACTACGACCGTGGCGCGTCCCAACTCGAAGCACAACGCGATCTCAGAGACCTCCGCCGGGCGCAACGAGTTGGCGATAAGCGTTTTTGACGACTCGTTCCAGCGAACGATATCTATCTTCTCGCCGCCGAGTTCTTCGACGATATTCTTGATCCGGCTGCCGCGAACGCCCACGCACGCGCCGACCGCGTCGACCTTGGCGTCAAGCGAGTTGACCGCGACCTTCGTGCGATAACCGGCCTCGCGGGCCAGGGCCTTTATCTCGATGATGCCTTCAGCCACTTCAGGAACTTCCAGGTCAAACAGCGAACGAATGAAGTCCGGATGCGTGCGAGACAGGATGATTTTGACGGCGCTGGGATGCTCCTTGACGTCCAGCACCATCGCACGCAGGCGTTCATCAACCCTGTGTGTCTCACCGGGTATCTGCTCGGATCGCGGCATGAGGGCTTCGACTCGTCCCAACTCCACTACCAGCGATCCGCCTTCCCAGCGAACCGCTTTTCCGGTGACAATCTGGCCGCGCATCTCAAGGTATTCTTCGTATATGCTTCCCCGCTCGGCGTCGCGTATGCGCTGGATAATAACCTGCTTGGCCGTCTGGGCCGCTATCCTGCCAAGGGCTCGAACCGACATCTCAACACCGTCGACCGTCGCGGTGATGTCACCATTCTGACGGTTTATCACTACCTCGATCCCATCATCGCCGGAGTCCGGATTGGCTTTGCGTATCGCCGACAGCATAGCCGCTTCCAGATCGTCGAGGATCACATCGCGATTGATATTTCTGTCGCGGGCGAGCCCGTCTACTAATCGAATCAGTTCCTGATTCATCGTGACACCTTTCTTCCTTCCCTGCAACGATCCGCCGCAGGGCCAAATTGCCAAATTGTCTACAGCCACAAAAAAAAGCGGGTCTTAAAATTGCCCACTCTGTAATTCGACGAGACCCGGCGGACCGATCCAACGGTCCAATATCACCGGCGCGTAATAATACGCGTCGGCTTGGGCCTATCCCGGCGGTCCCACGCAAATCGCGGAACTTCCGGATCGCCTAGCAAACTGGGCCCTACGCCGATGCACTGGTTGGGACCTTATTTACACAAAGCGCCACTGGGCAACTCCCAGGTTAAACAAACAGAACGAATAGTAGTTCAACAAACCAAAGCATAATTATAGGTACCCACAACCCCCCGTCAAACAAAAAGCGTTAAGAATATAGGAGATGTGCCGCCGGTTTTTCCGAAGAAAAACAGGCGCACAAAGCCCCCGCCTCACAGCGTTCAAGCCGCCGGTCCGTTCTACTTCGAGCGGGCCGAGCGGCGCCTGCGAAGAATCGCAAAGCCCCCTAGCGCCAGAATACTTACAGTAAACGGCTCGGGCGTTGGCGCCGAGTGGGACATATCCGAAGTCGGTCCGGGAACCGCGCCGAATTTTTCACGCATCAGGACGAAGTCCGCCAGGTCCACGCGCCCATCTTCGTTGAAGTCTGTTCGCCAGTCGCCGGCAGCTCCGAATGCAGTCTCAAACAAATCCAGATCGTCATCGTCTACGTCCCAGTCAACGTCGGTATCGCCGTGCAGCATAGCGATAACTTCAATAATACCCGTAGTATACAGGCGCGACTCGTCCCAGGTCTTCCGACCATCGAGCGTCGGCAGCAGAACTGCGTCAAACTCCACCCCGACGATCGAATCCCAGTCGAGAATATCGAACGAATCGCCGATTTCGGGCGTGAAACTGTCGATAAGCTTAACTTGCAGCGTCCCGCCAAGGCCAAACGCGCCGGCTACATCGAGTTGGTCGTATTCGCTTCCGCCGACCAGGCCGCCCAGTTCCATCAGCAACTTTCCGCCTGCGGCGATACTGATATCCGTCGCGTGCAGCCGCACCGGGCTGAAACCGGGCGAAAACGTGCCGCTGATGGTAGCGTTTGTGAGCGTACCGACACCCTTTACGTATCCGGTCAGGTCGATAGCCTCCGCCGAGTCGCCGATTATGGCGCCGTTGTTTATCAGCGGGATCAACTCATCGTCCGGCGTGTCGATAACGCCGCGCCCGGAGATGTTCTTACCGAACTCCACTATCAGTCCATTGGCGGCGACAAGCGTGCCGTCGGCGACGCCGGTTCCCAGTTGAGTCAGCGATCCGAGCACGGCCTGATTGGCATCGTATATCGTGACGGTGTTGTCGGCGACGAGCAGCACGCCGTCGCTCTGGAATCCGTCGAGGGCCGAACCGTCGCCTATCCCAAGATCTCCAGTCGCTTCGATCACCGAGCCGAACCCGGCGGCCACCGGACCGATAACTTCGCCCGAACCGACAAGGTTCTCGCCGGAGCCTATCGCGATCCCGTTCAGAGCTGTCAGCGTTCCGCCATCCAATTGGGTCAGCACGCCGAGGCCGGCGAAACCCCTTGAGTCAAGCGTAACGCTGTGCGAGCCAACTGTGAGCACCCCGGCGTGGCCGAAGCCGTCATATCTGCTCCCATCGCCGATGGTAAGGTTCCCTGTGGCTGTCACTGTGGAACTGGCGTCTCCGCCAAAGGGCGCGATGACTTGGCCCGAGCCGCTCATATCGCTATCGAAAAGGGTCATCCGTTCCGGCGAGATTATGACGTTGTCCATGCTGAACTGCGAGACCATGAGCTTGAACTCGCCGCCGACAAGACAAGTCGATCCGCTCTCCAGCAGAAGGCCCGATTCGACAATACCGAGGGTTCCGCTGACCTCGAACGTCCCGCCGGTGCCGACAACCACTGCGCTGTCCTCATCGACCAGCAACTCAACGGTCGTGAACGATCCGCCGTTGGTTATTCCCATCTCCGCACCGTCTTCAATCCAGACAGACTCTCCGCACGTCAAGGCCGAGTCAGCCCCGTCAATCGTGACTATGGTGTCATTCAGCAGGTCCAACTCATAGTCGGCGACAAGCTGCCCGCCGTTGAGCACTTCCACTTCGCTCCCGTTAAAATCACCCCAGTCGGTGAACCTCAAGGATGACCCGACTGCATCGCCGCCGACGCCGTCAATTGTGATCGCGCCTGAGATCTGCGCACCGGCCAGCGTGGCCGAGCCTCCTGCGGTGACCTTCAGGAGCCCATCTTCCCATTGCCCGATGCTCACATGGCCGGTGGCCGAAAAGGTCGAGTCTGTTCCCTCGACCCAGAGGCCTCCGTAGAATTGCCCGCCTCCAATCGACACCGCAGCGTCATTGCTTACTTTCAAGACCACGCCGTTGACGCCGCCATTGCCAAGACGCAGCTGTCCCGAGACATCCAGACTCGAACCCGCGCCGTCGACCGTGTTTACGACGTCGGTGGTGAGTATGCCGCCGTCGTCGGCGGCGTATATATTGGCCCACTCGGCCGAAACCTGCCCGCCGCTTTCGATTGTCACCGAGCTTGAACTATACCCCCAATCCCCCACGTACAGGCCTCCCGAGATGGTCAGTTGCCCGTCGGCAACAGTGAGAGACCCGTCCGACGACTGCGACCCGACTTGAACGTAGGAATCGACGCTGTAATCGACAGCGAACTCGAACCGTTCAGGTCGAAGGTTACATCGTCTTGCGAGTACACATTAACGCTGTCGCACGACCTGTTTGCGAAGAAGTCCACGGCATACGTCGACGCCCCTCCGATCGCAAAATTCGCCTCACCATCCGCGGGCGGCATGCCCGGATTCCAGTTTCCACCGATACCGTACCATCCGCCGCCGGCGTTCTGCCAGTTGGCGCCCTGGGCTTGCGGGATTCCGCAGATCGACACCGTCGCCAATACCGAAACAACCAACCATTTCACGCCATTTATTCGCGTAGATTTCATCACACCACTCCTTTGTGATTTATTTCTCCAGGACCCGCTGCGTTGGTTTTCAGGCCATCTCACCCGAACCGCCAACGCAAACCGAATCACTGGTTCAGATCATATAATTGTCACTGTGGGAACTCGGCCGGTGCGGCCTGGAGGCAAGAAGGTGCGAGCGAGCGATATTCGCTCTTGTCTCGGTTTATCAAGAGGCGGTTCCGTCGCTCCCGGTGCGGACTGAACCAAGATATATTGTACCGCTATTTACCGATTTGAACAAGACAAAAATACCGACGACGGGCTCCGGCGGGCCGGCTTTGTGACACATGGTTGTGGCGTGGCGCTAACGCCTGTAGAATGCCCTTTCCATACTTTTACGGAGTTTTCTGGAGATAGAGATATGACAACTGCTAACAGCATTAACAGCAAATTTTTGTGTTCCGGCCTTATTGGCGCCATGGTCCTCGTCGGGGTCATTGGGCTCTCGATCGGAGCCGATGCGCCCAAGGCGGCTGGGCATCGGTATCTCAAGGCCGGATGGGCTTCCGGCGGACCGGTGATTGTCGGCGTTGACGGGAAGTTCGAGTGGGAGCTGAAGCGGAAAGATGAACTGTCCGACGCATGGGGTTTGCCCGACGGCGGAGTGGCGTACAGTTTCTCGCAACGGAAGAAGGCCGCCGGGATCGTCCGCCTCGATAAGGACAAGAAGGAGATGTGGGTCTACACCACAGTTGACAAACGCGACAACCATTCGTGTCAGCCGCTGTCCGGCGGCGGATTCCTGGCCGGCGAAACTTCCAAAGACGGCGCTTGGATGGTCGAGATCGACGCGAAAGGCAAAAAGGTCAAGGAAGTAAAACTCGACCTCCAGGTGCGCGACCCGCACCACACGTTCCGACACGTTCGTAAAACCAAGGACGGAACGTACCTCGCGGCGATAATGAACCAGAACAAGACGTACGAATGGGACGCTGGGGGCAAGGTTATTCGCACTTTTCCCAACGGTCACTACGCCGCGGTGCGGCTGGCAAACGGAAACACGCTGACCTCCGGCAAGCCGCGAAACGCAGACATGGGAGGCGTAACGGAATACGACAAAGACGGCAAGATCGTCTGGGCGCTCACGAAGGCCGATTTCGAGAAGCTAGGCGTCAAGATCATGATGATCTGCGGCATCCAACGTCTGCCCAACGGCAACACGGTGCTGAGCAACGTTAGGCACGGATCGATCACGAAAACCGGCAAGGACTACAAGATCCTGGAGATCACACGCGACAAGAAGCTGGTATGGTTCGTAGACGACCCGCGATTCGCGAAACTCCAACTCGGCAGCATTCACATCCTGGACGTGAAAGGCGACCCGGAAAAGTTCGAAGTGTACAAGTAACTTTTCCCGTCATTGATTGCTCGTCAATAACGTCGTCAACTGGTCTGCAAACTCTTGTCCTTTATCTATCTTGACAGATTCCAACTCGAGAATCTTGTCTCGTTGCAGTTCCAGTGTCAGTTTGTCGCCGAGCCTTCCGGGCTCAAAGGTTATCCTGTTTATGTCACTCAACGGTATTTGGCCCAGAATCTTCTTCGGTCTGCCCGAGAAGGCTGAACGCGACCACACAATAATCCGCTGCTCGCTCAAACCAAGGGCCATCTGCTGAGAAAAGGGAATACCGCTGTCTTCAGCCTGCTCGTGTCCCTGGCTCATAATCTCTGATCCGAGTGCGAGCCCGGCAAGCCCCCCCGCGGCCGAGAGACCAACTCCAAGCGCAGTGCCTTTCAAGTTAACTCGCAGACCTACGAGCAGTTCTTCTCCAGGTTGAAGATGTTCAGCCGCTAATTTGATTAACGTTTTGGTTATCTTTTTCATGTTCTTCCTTAATCCTGACCAATCGCCAGATCCCGGGCGACATCCATCTCAGCCCTCAGAAGACAGAACATCGGCGCCGCAGGCCACCTATCTCCTGTCCACTTCAATAGTTACCGCCTTGCAGGCCGAGTTTTCAAGAGAGGTGTCCGGCCGAGCATTTTCACTACCGTCAGTGTAGGAGGCCCGGTATTCATCTTCAATCCAAACAGCGATAACCGCGTGAAACGACCAGGCGGTCGGTGTAGTCGTTGCCGTCGGTCGAACCAATCACACGCTCCTGCATATCCGATAATGGCCCGGAGTGTAGAGTTCCGTCATGCATAACGTCAAAACTCAGCGGTCCCGATGCACACCGGGACTTCCGCGGTTAGAAAAAAGCCGTCGGCCGGCGCCGTTGGCCTGGACCATCCGCGTAATCCGTGTCATCCGTGGTAAGAATGCCGTCGCTGTCGTGACCGCGAAGAAGGCCGAACCGCTCGGCCGGTATGCGGGGAATTGCTACGCGTCGATATCGGCCAGGTACGCCATTATGGTGTTGCGTTTGGGGTGCGTTGCTGTCCAGTTTTTGAAGTCGCTGGCGCGGGACCAGTCCTGTTGGCCCAGGATGGTCGCGATCCGCTTGTCATATGTCTCCCTGCGTTCTTCGTCCGATATCCTGTGTTGCCAGGCCGAACTGAAAATGAAGTGGACGTCATCGTGGAGATTGCGGCTTTTGAGTATCTCCCATTCGTTCTTGTCGAACCAGAACCCGCCGCACGTGGCGCAACGGTCTATGTGGAAGTCAACTCCGTGCCCTACTTTCTTCCTGGACAAAAACCGGCCGCACTCGGGGCAGAGCTTGGCGTTTGTCGAATCCGTGACGGGGAGTTGCTCGCCGTCTTGTACGGCCTTTTCGGGCAGGTTCTCACCGTGGGCCATGAGCCATTTCCAGTATTGAAAAGCCTTGATCCACAACCCGCCGCATCTGTCGCAAACAAGCTTGGCGGGCATATCATCAGACTCAAGCGAATCAAGATAAGCAGTCTTGCATACCGGACACTTCATACTCGTTCCTTTCTGCTCAGTGGCGCCGCATTATAGCCGATGCCCCCCGCCCGCGGAAGGCGAAATACTGGACCGCCGCGGACATGAAACTTCCAACCATTTCTCCAACCTGGTGATATAACATCCTGATGGAAATAGCGTTAAGATGCTGTGAAGTATCGCATGGCGTCAAGCCGCCTTTTGAGGATTTATCCAAGCAAGATACACAGCCATAACATCTTTACTATCAGATGTTTATGGCGGCACATCGAGAAACTACCAACAGATGGCAAGCCAGGCGGCAGGTTCACACCTGTGAAGGCAGGTCGCAGCGGCGTAGCTCTGGATGATGCTGGCCAGCGGGGAGCTTGTAAGTTGTAACTCTTTATGTGTAAGCAGCCTAGACTATCTCTGCAGGTGTGTTTACTGCTTAGAACGACCGGTCGGAGAGCTGTCGGCGGCGCCGAAGCTGTGAAGCGTTTGTGAACATGCCGGCTCAGATCTGGATGTCCATGGCCATGACCGTTATATCGTCGGTCTGTTTGCCCATGGAGCATGCTTCTTCGATTCGTGAGGAGACCTGGATCATCATGTCGTTCTGAGGCAGGGCCAGGTCCGGTCCGAAGATATCGGCGAACGCAAGCGCGTGGTCCTGGACCAGAGAGTCACAGGCTCCGTCGGTGTAGAGCACGACTCGATCGCCCGGTTCGAGCGAGATCTGACGGGCCTCGAACTGAGCGTCGTCGAACACGCCCAGCAGGCAGCCTTCGGACTCCAGCGACTCAAGGGATCCGTCGCTTCGCACGAGGACCGGAGCGGGGTGTCCGGCCCGGGCGTATGTCAGCGTCAGCGATTCGGTGTCGAGCACGCAGTAGACCGCGGTGCAGAAGTTGCAGCTTGACAGGTCCTGTGAGCAGATATCGTCGTTCAGTTCGGCCAGCGAAACGTCCGGCGGGATGATCTCGTACGTGTTCCCGATGATCCGCTTGGTCTGCAGGGCTTTCTTGATGAACATGGTCAGCAGCGCCGCAGGCAGACCGTGCCCGACGGCGTCGGCGATGTAGAAACCGACGTGCGTCTCGTCCAGCCGCGCCACATCATATATATCGCCGCTGACGAAACTGATCGGACGATACAGCACGCTGAATCTGGCGTCACCTATTTCGGGCATGCGTCGCGGCAGGAAGTCTCGCTGCAGCCTCGAGGCCAGTCGCATCTCTTCGTCGAGCGTTTCCCCGGCCCCGCGTGCGATACCGCTTCCGCTTCTCAGATCAAAGATATCGCGGTGGAGGTCTGCAATTTTCGGCTGGAGGGCGCCGACGGCTGTTATGTGGGCCTCGAGCACTTCCGGTGAAACCGTTTCTGGAACGCTGAGGACCTGATCGCCCCCGGTCAGCATCTTGCGCCCGACGGTCTCCGAGTCGTTGAGCATTACCACCGCAACCGCGGAGCTGCCCTTTAGTTCCTGCAGTATTACGCTGAGGTGCAGTGCGGTGTCGCCGTTATCGCTCGGCCGAACCACCGCCACGCCGGCGTCGCGGAGCTGTTTGGACATGGGAACCGAGCGATCGAGGGGTTTTATGTCCCATCGGTCGCCAGCGGCCTGTCGAACGGTCGGAGGCGCCGCGTCAGCCCCAATCCACAGTAATGTAGGTCTGTCTGGCAAAAAAGTCGTCCCGCCTACCAATGCGACCAGAAAACGTCGGGCTCGCACGCGCGAGTCTCTATGGCCTCATCGTCAAGGTCCTGGGGCCGCTTTAGTTGCATCCGGAATATTTCCCAGGAATGTGACTTTGTCACCTTCGGACACCCCGTTTCGAGCGAATCCGCCGGCCGAAACTTCCAGCACGTACTGTGCGGGCTTTATGGAAGTATAAGACACCCGCCCGACGCGATCGGATTCCATGGGCATGGTGTATATCTTCACAATGCGTAAGTCGCTGTCTATAAAAGCTATATCTATCGACATCAGGCATCCCCGCATACAATAGGCCCGCTGTGCGGCGTTGGGGTACATGAACAGCATTCCCACCGACTTGTCGATATAGGCCCTCCCCGCCAGCCCGCGAAGCCGCTGCTCGTCGTTCAACGCCAGGTCCACGTCCCATACCGTCGATCCGATTTTGACCTGCGGCGGAGCGTCGGCGTCGCTGTCTCCGCATCCGGAAAAGGCCGCCGGAACCCATAGCGCACTAAGCGCCAAGCTCATTAACATCAGAATATTACACACACGCTCGGACATCGTGTTAGACTCCGTCTGCTCTCATGTTGAAGGCGTTTAGCATCCTGGCGACAAGCTCCATGGGAAGCCCGACAACGTTTGAGAAGCTGCCTTCGACGTTTGTTACGAATCTATCGCCGGTTTCCTGAATGGCGTATGAACCGGCCTTTCCAAGCCATTCGCCTGACTGCACGTATTGGTCTATTTCATCCGGCGTCATGGTTCGCATCGTGACGTACGTGGTTTCCGATGCGATCATTCGCCAGTGTCCCGGTCCCAGCAGCGCCACGCCCGTGATTACTTCGTGTCGCGTTCCCGAGAGCCTGGCCAGCATTTCGCCGGCTTGTCGAGGCCCGGGCGCCTTGCCAAGTATATCTCCGCTGACAGAGACCACGGTGTCGGCGCCAATGATGGCGGCGTGGTCGTTGGACCTGTCCACCGAGCTTGCCTTGAAGTACGCCAGCGCCTCGGCGTGTTCGGCGGGGCTGAGCGTTTCGTCGATATCCTCCGGTTCCGGAATCGGCGGGTCAACCGCGCGGTAGTGCAGTCCGGCCTGTTGCAGCAGCATCTTCCGCCTTGGGCTGGACGAAGCGAGAATCAATGTTTCACTGTCCGGTTTTTCGGTCATCGAAAGAGTTCCAGTCGGGATGAACTATAGCCCAACAACTAACCAAATGAAAGCCTTCGGTATGACTTCGATAATGAGAAATCATTGACCCGAAGGCATACGCGCCTCTACAATGCGCACCCAGCGAGGGTAAGGAAGTCATGCCGAATATGAACGTCACACCGTCCAAACCGGAACCTCCGGCCAGAAAACCGAAAGGGGTGCGTTTAGCAGGCCTGATGACCGCCCTTCCGTGCTGGGCGATACTGGCGGTGGGATTCTCTCTCACCGCGAGGCCCAAGGGCGACGGAACGCACACGCAGATCGGCCTGCCCGAATGCAGGACAATGGTGGTCGACGGGGTGCCCTGCCCCACGTGCGGTCTTACAACGTCGATCACCGCCGCGGCGCACGGAGACTTTGCAGCGTCTGGGCGAGCCAACGTATTTGGAACGGTTCTTTTCTTCGCGCTGATTCTATTCGGATCGGCAGGCGCAGTTCAGGCGGTTGTCGGGTGGAATATTCTGGGACGCATATTTCGCCGCAGGTGGTGGTTTTTTGTTGGGATTCTGATTACTGGAATCCTGGTCGGATGGGCGATAAAACTTGCGTCCGGTTATAATTCGGGACAATATCCCACGCACTAGAGGCGCCAAAATGATGCTGAAAAACAGGTCGATATTAGAGATCGCAATATTGTGCATGCTGTTGCCGCTGTGCATGCTGGCGCCGCTGACCAGCGGATGCGGTCCGATGATATATTTCTTCTGGCCGTTCGGACACGAGGTGACGATCCCCGCCGAATTCGACGGCCTGGAGAACCACACTGTAGCAGTTGTCGTATTCGCCCCGGAAGGCACGCAGTACGAGCATCCGGGGGCGCCGCTGGAGCTCTCGGCGAGGACTTCGGCCATCCTCCGCGAAGAAATCGAGGGTCTGGCGATAGTCGATCCACTGAAGATAGCCGCCTACCAGAGCAAGAATCTGTACTGGGCGGAGATGGACCGAACAGCCCTGGGCAAGGCGCTCAAGGCCGATTTCGTAATGTTCATCTCGCTGGTGGAGTTCTCCACGGTCGAGGAGGGCTACGTCGATCTGCTCCGCGGACGCATTAATGGAGAGATCAAAGTATTCGACTGCTCCAAACCCGAAGCCGAATCACTGGCCTGGACCTGCAGAAACATCAAGATCGAGCACCCCAAGACACCAACAGTGCGAACCGCCAACAACGCCGCGGCAATACGCAACATCATATTGATAAAGTTCAGCGACCAACTGGCAAGGAAATTCTACACGCACAAGGTCGACAGGGAAGACCAATGAATCAAAGACAACGGATAATTCTGGCCGGACTGCTTGCGGTGATGCTCGCCCCACTGGCCGGTTGCTCAAGCATAGGGTGGCTGTACAATGTTACGGTGCCCCCGAAGAAAGTCCCCGCCGCTTTCGAACTTGAGCCCAACGAAAAAGTACTCGTCCTGGTCGACGACCTTGGCAAGCCGGTCCGATACGAACAGATCAAAAGGCTTCTGACCGAGAACATCAACAGGCTCCTGCTGGAGAAGAAAGCAGCCGAGAAAGTGGTCTCATACGCAGATGTCTTTCGCCTTAGCGCAAAGCGTAAGGACTTCAACCGACTGGGCATTTCCAATGTCGCCCGCGAGCTGGGCGCCAACCAGGTCATCTACGTTTACCTCGACGAATTCTCGTTGAAGGACGATCCTACTATAAGCCTGTGGCATGGCAAATTGGGTGTCACCGTTCGTGTGGTGAACCTCAAGGGCAAGACCGTCTGGCCGGTGGACCGTCCCGCTGGGCACCGCCCCGAAATAGCCAAAACTCCACAAGTCGATGACCTCTCCCCCACTTACGGCGCCCAAGTCGCCGCGGAGTTGGCCGACGAGATGGCCCAAAACATCGCCAGGCTCTTCTACGAACACTCCGTGCCTCAGGGACACGCACCCTGAGTAAGACGAAGCCGATTATCTGAAAGACCAGAATCCAAGGAATAACAAGCAACATGCCCCGCTCATTTAGTAAGATAATCACCTGACAAACAGGATTCCCACTTGACAGATAAGGCATTCACCTTATAATGGTGACTGCTACGAGGATGCAAGCTGATAGGATATCAGCCCAAGTGTCGCACCAAAGAGGACTTAATCGTTAGTTACAGAGCCTGAGGTGAGGTCGAGATGAAGAATTTGCTGTCATCGCGTTTGTTGTTGGTTACTATCATACTTGTAGTAGGCGTTATGCTCGTGGGCCAGAATATGGGAATCGCCGGCCCCCAGGCGTCACCCGAAGCTTCCGAACAGGTAGTGGCTGCATCACCCGCCCCGCAGTTGGACTGGGCTTTGGCGGCTATCGTTCTGGGCGGAGCGTTGATCACACTGCTGCGTCCCAGACGCAGGAAGGTCGTCAAAGTACCCGCAGAATAGCGACACAATATCCATTTCCGGCCTGACACCAGTCAAGCCCCGTTCCATCACATCATGCGGCGGCATGTCCGCCATCGGCCCTGTCGAATCGAATTATTCGTATGCGACATTGCGGCCGCACTTCGAACTCTGACAAGAGTATTCGCATTCTTCCCTTTTTCGGTTGAAATCATATTTTTTTTCTGCCGCAATCATTTATTGCATTCTCACGACAGAGCCTATATTATTTCCTGTTATTGGGCTCGGCGGCTCTAGCGAGCGGGACTATTTAGCAGGCAACGATCATTAAGAGAAGTTACTTATGATTCAGGTCACATGCGCATGCGGCGCAACAATGCAGGTCCAGGACGAGAATGCGGGCAAACAGTGCAAATGCCCCAAGTGCGGCGCTGTATGCCAGATCCCCGAAGGCGCAGCAGCGGTTGAGGCGCCCGCAGCGGCCCCGGCGGCGGCAGCTCCGGCAGCGGCGGCTCCGGCGCCAGTGGCTCAGGCTCCTGCTGCAGTTGCAGGCAAGCGTCCCGGCGGCCTGACGGCCCTTGCGGTTCTGAACTTCGTATTCGGCGGTTTTGGAGTTATCTGGGGGCTAATCGTACTGGCAGGCACTGCGTTCGCTTCGTCCGCTGGCGACAGTCTTGACAAGTTCGCCGAAGCCGCTCGTCAAGCGGCTCGAGAAGCGGCGCAGAGATCCGGCGACGCCGATGCGATCGAAGCTGCAAACAAATTGGCTCCGGCAGTCCAGGAAATATCGACTATGTTCTACATTCTTGGGATATTGGCGCTGGTCACTGCGGGGCTGCTCATCGTCGCGGGCGTCGGCTATCTCAAGCAGTCCAAGAAGACAGGCTGGATGTTCGGAAATGTCTACGGTATTGCTTCGATCGTAATTACGCTCCTCCAGGGCGCCATGATCTTTGGATTCGGCATCGGCACGGTCTTTTGGCTGGCATATCCGATCATAACCCTGGCGCTGTTGAACACGTCGTTCAAGAACAGCTTCCCAAATCCATAATCCGTAATCCGACGCACATCCTGCGATGTGCTTAAGGCCCGGTAAGTCCGGTCCGGTCCGGCGATGAGTCGGACCGGACCGGTCTTCGGGTCCGGCTTGGGGCCAATAGCCCGAGCCGATGTTGTGAGGTCGAACAATGAGCAAGTGGCATTGCACAATCAACGGCGCTAAGTACGGTCCGGTGTCTGCCGAGGAGCTGCGCAAGTGGGTGGCTGAGGGCAGGCTTCAACCCGCCGATTATGTCTGGTGCGAAGGCATGGTCGATTGGGCTCCGTACAATACCATCGCTGAACTCAACTACACGGGAGTTCCGCAGTCTTACGTGCAAGGCGCCGCCCCGCCGAGCAACGGCATGGCCGTGGCGGGAATGGTTCTCGGCATCATAAGCGTTCCCTTTGTCTGCCTGTGGCCCATCGGTCTTATATGCGCTATTGTGGGCTTATGCCTGAGCGTGGTCGGCAAGAACAGGGCCAACACTACCAAAACCGGCGGCGGCATGGCGGTTGCGGGAATCGCGCTGGCGTGCGCGACGTTCGTACTGCTGATCCTGCTGTTGATTACAGTGGTCGGCATGAAGAGCCATTTCCTTAATCGCTTCTAGCAGCGGCCCGACGCGTAAATTGCAATGCAGTGGGGTTTCGGTATGTGCCAGTGGTATTGCTCAATAGACGGGCGGAAATACGGTCCTGCGACGACCCTGGAGTTACGCCAATGGCTTGCTGACGGCAGGCTCAAACCTGCAGACCATGTCTGGACCGATGGCATGGACGACTGGGCGCTGTGCAACACTGTCGAAGAATTCATCTCCTGCACCTCCCCGATGCAAAGCAACTCAAAAGCCAATGCCGGAATGGTTCTTGGGATCGTAAGCCTACCGCTGGTCTTCCTCACGCCGATACCATTGTATTTCTCGATATTCTGCCTGATGATCCCGGCTGTGTGCATATTTGTATGCATTTGGCTGGCCGGCGGGGCTTGTGCGATAACGGGGCTCTGCCTGAGCGTAACAGGCAATCGCCTGGCCAGGGAAACTGGATCGGGCCACGGAATGTCCATCACCGGAATCACGCTGTCATGCGTTACTCTGGTGATGATGGTGCTGCAGATCGTGCTTGTATCGCAACTGTGGAGATAACCGGAGCCCCCGACGTGTTGCATATCAGCCTGCGGAGCCTATAATGGTCCTTCCGGGTCCGGTTTTTATTCGGGCCTAATGATTAGGAGCATTCCATGACTGATTGTACTAGCGGCGATTCCATTGAATCCACACCTGCCGGGCTCGACGCCCGCGTGCAGGAAGTTATCGAGACGATCCGTCCGCTTCTCCAGGCCGACGGCGGAGATATCGAACTGGTTTCGATCGACGCTGATGAAGGGAAGGTCTTCGTACGTCTCCAGGGCGCCTGCAAAGGTTGCCCCGGCGCGGCGATGACTCTGAAGATGGGCGTAGAACGTCATCTCAAAGAAAAAGTGCCCGAAGTCACTGAAGTAATCGCGGTTCAGTAGCCGCCCCGACGGTTCGCAGCAGTTTCGACGCCCGGCCAATCTGGATCGGTTTATTGTGCGCAGAATCGTATGCGCCGGGAGGCATGTATGAAGGCCTGGACAAACCCCGCTGTCTGGCTGCTGGCTGCAATAGTTGCGTTCTCCTCCGCCACGCGCGCCACGGCGGACAATTCGGTATCCCGGCTCGAAGACGACTGGCTTTTCCAGGCCGACGGCCGGCCCACCGTCCAACGATGCAGGAACGAGATCAAATGGGCTCGACAGTTGGCCCGCAGACTTGCCCGATCGACCAACTCACCCAACCTCCGAAAATATCTGACCGTACTGGACGATCTCGACAAACAACTTACCGCCCTGGGCGACACCCTCAAAACCAACAGTATAACGAAACTATACCTCGCTGTCCGGCGCGCCAAACGCCGGATTGCCATGAAAAACCCAGCGATCGACTTCCGCCAGGTGCTGCTGGTCGACAACCCATATCCGAGCGGTCGCGAATGGCCGCACCAGTCGCGGCATCGCAACAACTTCATGGCCAACTCCGCCGGCCGCCTCGTGATCGCAGGACTCGACCCCGATGGTCCGTCCAGATCGCTCGTACCCGAGGACAAGGGAGGCTTCTTCTGGCGACCGGACCTTTCGTTTGACGGGAAGAAAATACTCTACTGCTGCAAACGACTCTCCACCGATACCGACTGGGCTCTGCAGGTTCTCGCCTCACCCGACGGCGACAACATCATCACCCAGACCGGCTCCTTCGCCGGCAATGAAAAGGATGCGAGCTACAAAGTCTCCTTCGACGTCGGCCCGACAGTCTGGGCCAACGCCACTCAAGCCACTTCCGACGGCGATAGAATTCTTATCGAACTGGTCAGCCTGTCGGGGAAGGTTATCGCCTCCGGCCGGGCCGGGCCGGCACGATGGTCCGGTAAGCAGAGATTCACCCCGGGCCAGTTCGTCTACAAGGGAAACGGCGAGGGAAGGGTTCGCCTCAGGATCTCGCCAGCCGGCAAGAAGGCCCGGCGAGCCCGCTTCTACGGCGCGCTGGACAATCTGCGAATATCCAGGGGTTCGACAACTGTTTTTGCCGAGGATTTCAACTCCGCAACCTCCGGCGGATCGGGGCGTCAGAATCGCACGGGGCTGCAACTGAAGCATTCGGCCTCGCTGGCGGGCTGGTCGAAATCCGGCCTCAACGCCCTCCATCTCGTCCAACGCTCCGGGAAAAAGAACTCTGACCTGGCGTTCCACCTGTTCGAGATAAACGCAGACGGTTCGGGTCTCAAGCAATTGACGTTCGGCGACTTCGACGACCTCGACCCGATCTATCTGCCCGACGGGCACATCATGTTCTCCACCACGCGGGGTCACACCTACGTGCGATGCGGGCCGGACTTCCCCGCTTACATCCTGGCCAGGTGCGACGCTGACGGTAAGAACATATACATCATCTCGCAGAACAGCGAGCCGGACTACCTGCCGTCGCTGCTGAATGACGGGCGCGTGGTATTCTCGCGATGGGAGTACACCGACAAAGAGCAGAAACGCGTCCAGAGCTTGTGGACGGTGAATCCAGACGGAACGAACGTGACGGCGTTCTGGGGCAACCAGAGCGTCTGGCCGGACCACCTGGCCGAGCCGCGTCCCATCCCGGGCAGCAGGCGTGTGATGTTCGTCGGCGTGGGGCACCACCAGTGGTTCAACGGATCGATCGGCATCGTGGATCCATCCAAGGGGCTGAACTACCCCAAGGGGCTGACCAAGGTGACGGGCGACCTGAAATGGGCCGAAGTTGGCGATGGACCGACACCGGCGCCCATCGAGAATAAAAGCTATCGCCCCGCCGGCAAGTTCACAGCGTACAAAACACCATATCCGCTAAGCACCGAAGACTTCCTGGTCTCGGCCAAACGCGGCGGCAAGTTCAACCTGTACCTGATGGACGTACATGGTAATCGCGAGTTGCTCTACACCGGACGCCACAACGCGTGGCACGCTATCCCGTTCCGCCCCCGCAAAAAGCCGCCGGTCCTGCGCGATGCGGTAGCCTGGCCGGGAACGGGCAAGAACCACAAACCGGTCAGGAACGGAGTATTCCTCAGCTCCAACGTATTTCAGGGCGCGCCGCTGCTTCCGAAGAACAAGGTTAAATACCTCCGCGTAATCCAGTCCGACGCCCGAACGTACACGACCTGGCATAAAACGTACCAGACCGCCGGCCCGGCGATCTCTGCGACCCAAGCCGACTCGGTGAAACGCATTCTCGGAACCGTTCCGGTCGAGTCGGACGGTTCGGTCTGCTTCCAGGCCCCTCCGGGCAAGGCGCTGCACTTCCAACTGCTCGACAAACACTACCGCTGCATCCAGACGATGCGATCGTTCACCGGCGTCATGCCCGGCGAGGTCCGCGGATGCCTGGGCTGCCACGAACTGCAAAACACCGCCGGCAGCGCCGTATCCGGTCGCAGCAAGACGGGAATCGCTCTGAGGAAACCGCCGGCGGAACTGACCGCCCCGCCGTGGGGCTCCGGCGTGAGCATTGGATACGAACGATTCGTCCAGCCGGTTCTGAACAAGTATTGCGGCAAGTGTCACCAGGGCGAAGGCAAGGGACGAAAGAAGCTCGACATGACGCTGCGGCATTCGTCGGCCCGCTGGGGCAGATGGAAATCCCGCGACATCCCCTCTCCATTCAAGGAGCCCTATCTCACGCTCGTCGGAGGGCGCTTCGGATGGAACGGGAAGATCAAGCATGACAAGCACGGCCTGCCGGGATCGATCTCCGGCTGCCTCGTGGTCGAAGGATATCCCGAGAACAGCCCCGCGTCGCTGGCGACGCTCAAGCCGATGACGCACCTGTCATACGTCAGCACGCTCATCCATCACGCGATGAGCGGCGAGCACAACAAGGTGAAGGTCGACCCGCTGAGCCTTCGGCGCCTGATCGCCTGGGTCGACGCCAACGGTCCGTTCCTCGGCGACGAGGAGATCCGCAAAATTCCCGACCCGCCGTTCAAGACTCTCGAAGCGATCGGAGTGCGGCCCCGACTGGCCACGGCGCCGAATATCGATAGGTTTAACGTGCGTCAGGACGGTAACGCGATCGAAGCTGTTAAAGACGCGGCAAAATCCAGATAGCCCCGCCTTGCCTTCGGAGCATCCATACGGGACAATCAGGGCATGAGAAAACGCCATCACATCTTGTGCGTATCAGTCGGGTCGCTCGTCATCGCCGCCGTGGCGTTCATCGCCAGCGGTAAGCCCGAGACCAAGGAGGCCATGAGCGTCCGACGGGCCGAAAACGATAAGCACCTGGAAATTTTCGATTCAGGCAAGTGCGTCCTGCGGTACAACTTTCGCAACGTGCCAGTGCCGAAAACCGCCAAGGGCAAATACGCCGTGGCCCGCAGCGATTACATCCACCCGCTGTACGGACCGGCTGGCGAGGTGCTGACAACGGACTACTCGCCGAACCACCCGCACCATCGCGGGCTGTACTGGGCCTGGCCGGAAGTCTTCTACAAATCGCAAAAACGCGATCTCCATGCCCTCCAGGGAGTTTTCGCTCGCCCGGACAAGATCGTCCTGGCCGACGTCATCAGGGGCAAAGCTAGAATCGTGGCGAAGAGCAAATGGCTCTGGGACAAAGAGGAGATCGTGGCCGAGACCGCGATCATAGTCGCACACCCCGCCAACGCCGCCGGACAACGGATAATCGAACTGACATTCGAGTTCACGGCGTTAGTCGACGGCGTATCGCTGGCACGTCGCGGACAGAAGGCATATGGCGGGTTCAACCTGCGATTCTCTCCGCGAAAAGACCAGGAGATCACCAAGCACACCGACCCGGAAGGCAAGAGACCCCGGCGAGCGTGGGCCCAGATCGTAGGCGTCCCGCCGAAGGGTAAAGGCCCAGTGGCGGTCGGCATCTTTCAGCACGTCGAAAACCAGCACGCACCCGGCGACTGGGTCCAGTATCCGAACCTGAACTGGCTCCAGCCGACTTTCCCGTCAAAAGGCATGAAGCACGAACTAAAAAAGGGCCGACGCCTGGTCCTTCGATACGGGCTGTGCATACAGAACGGCAAGATGAGCGACGAGCAGCTCGCCAAGCAGTGGAGATACATCAACCGGCCGACAATAAGAGCCGGCCGATAGATAACCAGGAGACGAAAATGAACACTCTCTCTCGACGCGGTTTCATCAAGACTCTCACCGCAGGCGTTGCGATCCCGACGATCCTGCCGTCCAGCGCACTTGGCCTGGCGGGAACCGTCGCACCGAGCAATCGCATCGCGATGGGCTTCATCGGAACCGGTGGGCGGATGAACGCGCTGTTCAGCGGTTTTCTGCCGCAGAAGGACGTCCAGGCGATGGCAGTAGCCGACCCGCGCGACGCACGGCGCCAGGCCGCGGTCAAGAGAACCAAGGTCGACCCCAAGGCGTCTTACCGCGATTTTCGCGAACTGGTCGCCCGCGACGACATCGACGCGGTCGCCATCGCCAGCCCGGACCACTGGCACGTCCCGCTGTCGATCGCGGCGATCAAATCAGGCAAAGACGTCTACTGCGAAAAACCCCTGAGCAACACGATCTCCGAAGGGCGACTGCTTGTCGACACGGTCCAGCGATACGGAGCGGTGTTCCAGCACGGAACGCAACTGCACTCGATGGCCACCGTCCACCAGGCCTGCCAACTCGTTCGCAACGGGCGAATCGGCGAACTCAAGCAGATCGTGATCGGATCGCCTCCGGGCAAAACCGCCCCGCCGCCTCGGACCGAACCGGTCCCGGACTCCATCGATTACGATCTCTGGCAGGGCCCGGCGCCGCTGCGAGAGTACAACTCGGCGGTAGTCAACAAGGTCGGATGGTACTTCATAAGCGACTACTCCCAGAGCGGCTGGATCGCCGGTTTCGGCGTACACGATATCGACATCGCACAGTGGGCTATCGGCATGAACCGGACCGGACCGGTCGAAATCGAAGGGCGAGGCGTGTTCCCGAAAGACGGGCTGTACGACACGGTTCTTACCTACGAACTGCAGTTCACGTATCCCAATGGCGCCAAGCTGCTGATGACCGACACGACTCGAAATCGCCACGGCGTGACTTTCCACGGCAGCGAAGGAAAGGTCTACACCCGATACACCATCGAGACCGAGCCCAAGGCGCTGGCCAGAGCGGAATTCAACACCACTGACATCCACCTGGAAAAGAGCCCCGGCCACCAGCGAAACTTCCTGGACTGCGTAAAGAGCAGGCAGGAACCGGTAACGTGCGCCGAAATCGCACACCGCGCGACGTCAACCGCCCTGCTGGGCGGAATAGCGGTGAAGCTCGGGAGAAAACTGCGGTGGAACCCCCAAGCCGAACGCTTCATAGACGATCCGCAAGCCGACTCACTCCTGACTTGCGCAATGCGTCCGCCCTGGCGAGTGTAAAAGCGCACAAACCGCGCGATTTCAACCGCTCCGCGCCAACCTTGTCGCTTAAATCGTATCGTTCAGGCCCTGCCGTTCCGATCAGTATTATCTTATGAACTCTCCGGCAGCGGAACGATCCGAACCACTTCTTCTATAGTGGTAATGCCGTCGGATACTTTTTGAAGCGCGTCGACAATCATCGGCCGGAACCCACTGACGGATTTCAGATCGACCCCGTCACCTCTGAACACGCAGGCTCGCAGGTTGTCGTTGAATCTCAGCAGTTCAAATACACCGGTTTGACCTTTGTACCCAGTGTTGTCGCACGCCGGACAACCGGTTCCGCGAACGTGCGATACTCCCTGGGGTAAAGACGGAATCCGAGCCAGGATATCCGGGTCGGGCTGGTACGGTTCGGTGCAGTTGGGGCATATTCGCCTGATCAGACGCTGTGAGAGAATACCTTTCAGTCCGGACGAAACGAGCGATCTGTCGGGGCACAACACCATCAGCCTTTCCATCGCAGCCGGAACATCGCAGGCGTGGAGCGTGGTGAATACCAGATGTCCCATCTGTGCAGCCCGAAGCGCGATAGCGGCGGTCTCTTCGTCTCTGACTTCGCCAATCATGAGCATGTCCGGATTCTGGCGCATAAACGCGCGGGAGTAGTCGGCGAACGACATGTGCATGCTGACCTGCTTCTGGTTGACCTTGGGAATCTCGTATTCAACGGGATCTTCAACGGTGAGAATCTTGTTCGCTTCGCTGTTGATCTCTCTGATCGCCGAATAGAGTGTGGTGGTTTTTCCGCTGGCGGTCGGACCGGCGACAATCACCAGCCCGCCGGTCTGATTAATGATCTCGCTGAACGTGGCGTAAGAGGCGGCGTCCAGCCCGAGTTGGTCCAGGCTGATGTTGATCCTGTTCTCGTCGAGAATTCGCAGAACTATGTCTGGCCCGTGCGGCCCGGGCAGAACGCAGATTCGCATGTCGATCCGCCGCACATCACCATCCTGATCGGCGTAAACCGTGGATATCCGCCCGTCCTGTGCTCTCTTCTGCTCGGTGATGTCCAGATTCGACAGGATTCGCAAGTGAGAGCATATCTTCTTGATGTTGCCCTTGCTGAACGGAGTGGGAACCTGAACCAGGAGCCCGTCGATGCGGAACCGCAGGTCCACATCGCCAGAGTACACCTCTATATGAATGTCGCTGGCGCGGCGTTTGACGGCTTGGGAAAGTGCGTCTGTGACCATTTTCGCTGTGCCCTGGTCGTGCGAGAATTCAATCTCCATGTCCCATGCCAGAGCAAGACGCCCCTGGCCCACATCGAGAGTAGCGACCGACCCGCCATCGGCAGGCGCCCCGCAGAACCCGAAGTCCAGTGCAGTCTCCAGCTCGAACAGGTTGAGCTGAACTTTGCGTATCTTCTTTCCGACCCTGGATCCGGCCTCGAAAACCGCCTGGTCGTTCGACAGATCGATCATACCCAGGGCGACTTCGTCAGAGCCCGACTGCGGACAGCCCCCCAGAAGCACAACCTGGTTGGCCCGACAGTAGTCTTCGTCGAGCATCGTTATCAGATCGACGCTGAGCGTAAAACTGGTCAGATCGTCAAATGATCCCTGTGTGGCTTGGTCATTCATATGCTGCCCTTTCTTAGATGCCCGTGCGGCTATGGATTATATGTCTTCGCTGAGTAATGCTCCACCAGAATGTTCCATGGCGACCGGGACGATCAGGAGATATAGTGAAATGAAACCAAATTCACCTAAGACAAGTAATGAGGCGTCAAAATGACACGCAGCATCAAGAATATGATGATTATCTCGTTGGCGACGGTTTTGATTTTTGCGGCCGCAGGCATCGCAGCTCCCCTGGACGAACCGGGCGACCCGGGCTCCGACGCAGGCGGCGCGATACCGCGAGGGGCGAAGAACCTGTTCCTCAAAGCCGCATGCACCGCGGACAAGGTCTGGTCCAATCGCACGCCTGATCTGGCGGTCAACGGCAACAGAAGAGCCGGCGATCACTGGGCCGGCCCGCCGATACCCGCCAAACACACCGTTGATCTCAAGACGCCGGCGAAGTTCAACACGATACGCATGATCACTTACTTCGACAGGCGTCGGAGCTACCAGTATTTCGTGGAGATATCGACCGATGGAAAAGCCTGGAAGCAGATTATAGACCAGAGCAAGAACAAGGCGAAGGCAACCGCGGCCGGGCGGGTTTTCAAGTTCGAACCGGTCACCGCAAGATACATTCGCACCACATTCACTGGAAACTCGCAAGACAACAACTCCGGCGGACATATCGTGGAAATCGAAGGATACATGATCGACCCGTCAGCGAAACCCAAACCCGTGGTAAACGCCACACCGCTGTCCGGAGCTACCGGCTCTGTGAACCAACGATACCAGCGGGACTCGAAGCCTCAACTGCCCGATTCGAAGAAGTGGTCGACCGTCGCCTGGCGAGGCGAGCGGGTGCACGGCCAGTTTGTAGTCTGGACCGGAAGCGATCTGAAGAACGTGTCGCTGACTGCTTCAGAATTAAAGAGCGCCGGCGGTAAGACAATTCCCGCCGCAGACGTCATTCCATTTTTCGTTCGGTACACTATGGGCGCCGGCCAACTGCTGGGCGACATACTCGAACCAAACAGACCGATCGACCTGCCGAAAAACTCGACTCGTCCAATCTGGGTCAGCGTAAACGTTCCGCAGAACACCGTCCCGGGCGTTTACAAAGGAACGCTGGCGGTCAAAGGCGCCGCTGGCAATTCGATCACCTTCGAGATTTCGATCGACGTGCTGCCGAACGTACTGCCCGCCCCGAAGCAATGGTCATTTCACCTGGACCTGTGGCAGAACCCCTGGGCGGTGTCTCGTATTCACGGGCACAAGCAGTGGTCGCCGGAGCACTGGGCCACTTCCAGCATCTTCCCGCGGCCGGGCCAGGTCACGACCTTCTTTACAAAATACACCTGGCCGATCGCGTCCTGCACGTAGCTCCCCGCGCCCACCCGGGCCGTCCCGATCTTGACGCCCGAGGCCTCCACCGGGGCCTGCGGCAGCGGGAGGTCCCCCGT
>PVBE011172211.1_pt1 | contig 38748 bp, 35 predicted proteins | sample 1631181 | NCBI WGS metagenome assembly PVBE01 (sample SAMN08397723, study PRJNA350692) | Marine metagenome, whole genome shotgun sequencing project. | isolation source: water | place: Pacific Ocean | collected 2012-04 | reverse complement strand
CGAAGTCCGTCCCGTTTCGATTCACCCATCGGGTGTGCCATGCCAACCACTCCATCAACTCCTCAACATATTGATTCTTATAGCATAATCTCCATCTCAGGGCATCGATTAACGAGTTCATCTGGGAAATGGGGGCTCAAACGCCTGCTCGGCGGTGCCAGCGGTGCCTGCATCATGCTGGACGCGCCATGACCGCACAGCGTTCGCTCGAGGCGGAACTCAGGCACAACCAGGAGCGCTACGCCCTGGTTGCCGAAGCCGCCAACGAAGGCCTTTATGATTGGGACGTCGAGACGCAAGAGCTTTACGTCTCGCCCCGGCTCAACGAAATGTTCGATTTCGGAGAGGGGCCGCTCGATTCGCACCGCTGGTTCGCCCGCGTCCACCCCGACGACCGGGACAACTACCGCCGCGCCCTGGTCACTCACTTCAAGGGCCAGACCCGGCGCCTGGAAGTCGAATACCGCATCGAGATCAAGGGCCACGAATTGCGCTGGATGCTCGACACCGGCATCGCCAAGCGCGACGGGGCCGGCCGGGTTGTGCGCCTGATCGGCGCCGTCAGCGACGTCACCGAGCAGAAGGGGGCCGAGCGCCGCCTGCGCGAGAGCGAGGAGCGCTATGCCACGGCCATGCAAGCGGTGGCCGAATCGATCTATGACTGGAACCTGGAGAACGGCGAGGTTTTCTATTCCGACAGCGTCTACACCAGCCTCCGCCTCAGCCGCCAGGAGTTGCAAACGCCACAGGACTGGCTGAAACGGATCCACCAGGACGACTTGCCGGCCTACCAGCAAGCCCTCTCCGATCATTTTGCCGGTCGTACCGAGCGCCTGCACTGCGAGTACCGCTTTCATGCCGGCGATGGCACTTTGCGCTGGGCCCGCCAGCACGGTCTGGCGCTGCGCAACGAGGCCGGCCGGGTGGTACGCGTCATCGGCTCGACCGGCGATATCACGGAGCAGAAGGAGCTGGGCCAGGAATTGGAGCAAACCCGGCAAAGACTATTGGTATCCGACAAGCTGGCGTCCTTGGGACAGCTCACCGCCGGTGTCGCCCACGAGATCAAGAACCCACTCAATTTCGTCAACAATTTTGCCCAGTTGTCCGTCGACTTGCTCGACGAACTGCAGGACGAACTGCTGCCGCTACGCCAGGGGCTGGACGAAGAACAACAGGAATCGCTCGCTGATATCGTCGCCATGTTGACCGACAACCTGAACAAGATCGTCGAGCACGGCGGCCGGGCCGACAACATCGTCAAGAGCATGCTGCTGCATTCCCGCGAAGGAGCTGCCGAGAGCCGCGAAGTGGAGGTCAAAGATCTGGTCGAGGAAGCGCTGGGCCTAGCCTACCACGGCGCCCGGGCCAAGGATCGGGAGTTCAACGTCAGCCTCGAACGCCATCACGATAGCGCGGCCCTGCCCCTCGAGGTCATGCCCCAGGAACTGACGCGCGTCCTCCTGAACCTAATCGGCAACGGCTTTCACGCCATTCACAAAAAGAAGCTGGAAGGCGGCGATCCGGAGTACGAACCAACGCTGCGGGTGGAAACCAAGGATCACGGCGACAAGATGGAAATCACGGTTCATGACAATGGCCCCGGCATACCGACGGACGTGCAGGAGAAGATCTTCGAGCCCTTCTTCACCACAAAATCGACGGGGGAGGGCACTGGGCTCGGTCTCTCCATCAGCCACGACATCGTTGTGCAACAGCACGCCGGAGAGTTGGCGGTGGAGTCCGAGCCCGGCGCTTTCACTCGGTTTTGCATAACCCTACCCCGGTCGTGCGCTGCTGCCGATAAACCTTGACATTCCAGTAACTGGAATCTTTATTAGGGTACGGACGCCAACCGCAAAGGAAGCGCCGTGGCCCTTGCCGAACACATCTCCGCCGATCTCGTGCTGCCGGTGCGCGGCATGACCTGCGCCGCCTGCGTCAGCCGGGTGGAAAAGGCCTTGTCCGCCGTGCCCGGCGTGCAGGCCGCCAACGTCAACCTGGCCGCCGAGCAGGCCTTGGTGAGCTACGAAGCCGCTACCACGGGGCCCCTCGAATTGGCCCAGGCCATCCAGCGTACCGGCTTCCAGGTACCCGATGAAGAGCTCGAACTGCACCTCAGCGGCATGACCTGTGCGTCCTGCGTGGGTCGCGTCGAGGCGGCCTTGAGCCGTTTGCCCGGGGTTCATTCGGTACAAGTCAACCTGGCCACGGAATTGGCCGCCGTGCGCCTGACGGCCGGCGCTCTCACGCCGGCCGAGCTCGTTGCCACGGTCGAGAAGGCGGGCTATGGCGCCACGCTCAAGACCTCGGATGTGGCCCGCGAAAAGGCCCTCGAGGAAGACGCCGAACGGCGCTTGCGGCGCGAGGGTTGGATGGTCCTGGGGGCGGCGGTGCTGAGCCTGCCCTTGGTCGGGCAGATGATCCTGATGCTGCTGGGCGCGCCCGTGCAGTTGCCGGCCTGGGTCGAATTGGTGCTGGCCACGCCGGTGCAGTTCGTCTTCGGGTTTCGTTTCTACCTGGCGGCCGGCAAGGCACTCAGGGCGGGCAGCGGCAACATGGACCTGCTGGTGGCGCTGGGCACCTCGGCGGCCTATTTCTTCAGCCTCTACCAGATGACGGGCGGTGGAGATCTCTATTTCGAGGCGGCGGCCGTGGTCATTACCCTGGTGCTGTTCGGCAAGTGGCTCGAGACCCGGGCCAAACGGGGCACCACGCGGGCCATCCGGGCGCTGATGGATCTCAGGCCCGAAACCGCGCGGGTGTTGCGGGGTGGCGCCGAGCTTGAGCTGGCCATCGCCGAAGTGATCAGCGGCGACACGGTGATCGTCAAGCCAGGCGAACGCCTGCCGGTTGACGGCACCGTGCTGTCGGGCTCGAGCGCGGTCGACGAATCCCTGATCACCGGCGAAAGCCTGCCCGTGGCCAAAGCCGAGGGCGATGCCGTGGTCGGCGGCGCCATCAACGGCACCGGACTGTTGCGCCTGCGCGCCACCACGGTGGGTGCGGCCTCGACGCTGGCCCGCATCATCCGCCTGGTCGAGGGCGCCCAGGCCAGCAAGGCACCGGTGCAGAAGCTGGTCGACCGGGTCAGCGCCATCTTCGTGCCGGTCGTCGTGGCCATCGCGCTCGGCACCCTGATCGCCTGGTGGGCTATCGGCGGCGATTTCGAGGCCGCCCTGGTGGCCGCCGTCTCGGTGCTGGTCATCGCCTGCCCCTGCGCGCTCGGTCTGGCCACACCCACCGCCATCATGGTCGGCACCGGCGCCGCCGCCCGGGCCGGTATCCTGATCAAGGACGCCCAGGCGCTGGAGGCCGCCCATAAGGTCGACGCCATGGTGCTCGACAAGACCGGAACCTTGACCGAGGGCCATCCCGCGGTAACCGATGTCGTGACACTGGAGGGCGACGAAGACGCCTTGTTGGCCCTGGCCGCGGCGGCCCAGAGCGCCAGCGAACATCCCCTGGCCCGGGCGGTTCTCGATCAAGCCGAGGAACGTGGCCTGAGCCTGGCGCCAGTCGACGACTTCGCCAGCCTGACCGGCAAAGGTCTGACGGCATCGGTCCAGGGCCGCGTATTGGGGCTGGGAAATCGTGCCCTGATGGCCGAATTGGGCGTGGCGACGGCGGCCCTGGAGGAGCAGGCATCGGATCTCGAGACCGCCGGCCGTACGGTGATGTGGCTGGGCTTGACCGAACCCAACCCGCAACCTCTCGGTCTTATTGCCGTGGCCGATCCCATCAAGCCGGCGGCAACAGCGGCGGTGGCGCGCCTGCACCGCCTCGGCATCAAGACCGTGATGCTGACCGGCGACAACCAACGCACCGCCCAGGTGGTTGCCGACGAGGTCGGCATCGACGAGGTGGTGGCCGGGGTTCTGCCCGAGCAGAAGGCGACTGAGGTGGAACGGTTGCGCCGGGCCGGAAACACCGTGGCCATGGTCGGCGACGGCATCAATGACGCGCCGGCTTTGGCTGCCGCCGACATCGGGTTTGCCATGGGCAGCGGCACCGACGTCGCCATGGAAACCGCCGGGATGACCCTGATGCGCGGCGATCCCAGCTTGCTGGCGGACGCCGTCGGGGTGTCGCGGGCGACCTACAACAAGATCAAGCAGAATCTGTTCTGGGCCTTCATCTACAACCTCATCGGCATTCCCCTGGCGGCGCTGGGAATGCTCAGTCCGGTCATCGCCGGCGCCGCCATGGCCTTTTCCAGCGTCAGCGTGGTTTCGAATTCGCTGCTGCTCAGGCGCTGGAGGGCATCATGAACATCGGCCAGGCGGCGGAGCGCTCGGGCGTCACACCCAAGACCATCCGCTATTACGAACAGATCGGCCTGATCGGTCCGGCCGAGCGCCGGGCCAACGGCTATCGCGCCTATTCGAGCCACGAAGTGGAGACGCTGCGCTTCATCAACCGGGCCCGCGGCCTGGGTTTCGCGGTGCCCGAGATCGCCGAACTCCTGGAACTTTACCGCGATCGCAACCGTGCCAGCGCCGACGTCAAGGCCATCGCCCTGGCCCGCATCGACGACATCGAACGCAAGATCGGCGAACTCGAAGGCCTGCGCAACACGCTGCGCCAGCTCAGCGAACGCTGCCACGGCGACCAGCGCCCGGATTGCCCGATCCTTGACGATCTGGCGGCCGGGCCGCATTCCGAGTAGGTTTGGCGCCAACATGTTGCCGGACAGAGTCAAATCCTTCCTTCAGCGGGCCGACACCCCGACGCTGCGCTACTTGGCCATCGGCGCCGGCGCCTTGGCGGCCGGGCTGGTCATCGGCGTCGGTATCGGAGCCTGGATGGCCCCGCAGTCGATGTCCAACGGGGTGTCGTTGGTCACGGCCAGCGGGGACGAGCGAGGGGTTTTCAAAGGCTCGATCATTCCCATCCGCCGGGCCGTGGCGGCCATCCCGCCGGGGCCCGGCAAGGCTTGGCAGACGCCGGCCAAATTCACATCGACCCCTTCCCGCGGCAACTGGCGGCACCATGCCGTGGCTGCGCCCGAGACCGCCGGTCGGCCGATGATCGCCGTGTTGATCGACGATCTCGGTCTCAACCGGTACAACACCAGACGCACCACCGCCTTGCCGGCGCCGCTCACCCTTGCCTTCCTGACCTATGCCGAGGATCTGGCGCGGCAAACCGCTCGGGCCCGAGCGGCCGGCCACGAGTTGCTGCTGCACGTGCCCATGGAACCGGTCAGTGAACGCGAGGATCCCGGCCCCAACGTGCTGGCCGCCGAGCACGGCCCCGAGGAAGTGCTGCGCCGCCTGCGCTGGGGCCTAGGGCGTTTTTCCGGCTACGTCGGCGTCAACAATCACATGGGCAGCCGCTTTACTACCAGCGTCCCGGCCATGACCGCAGTGCTCTCGGAGATCCACAAGCTGGGCTTGGCCTATGTCGATTCCCGCACCAGCCGCGATAGCGTGACCGCCGGCATCGCCCGCCACCTGGGCCTGCCGCACGCCGTGCGCGACGTCTTTCTCGACAACCATCCAGTGGTCGAGAAAGTGGCGAGGCAACTGAGGCAGGCCGAAAATGTGGCGCGCGAGCGGGGCTACGCCGTGGCCATCGGCCACCCCCGTGACGGCACGCTCGACGCTTTGGAGGTCTGGCTGCAAGATCTCGAACAGCGCGGATTTGCCCTGGTGCCGGTCAGCACCATCATCGATCTCACCGGCGGCGTTCCCGGCAAGACGCTGCGGCTCAGCCGGGCCGAAACCAGCCAATAAGGAGAAGCATCATGAGCAAGACCTACCTCGTCGGCGGCATGTCTTGCCAGGGCTGCGTCAACGCCGTGACCAACGCCATCAAGACGGTGGTGCCCCAGGCCGAAGTCAGCGTCGCCCTCGATGCCGAGGCCGACAGCCGGGTCACGGTGGCCGGCAGCGAGGACGAGGCTCCGGTGATCCAGGCCATCGGCGATGCCGGATTCGAGTTCCACGGCAACGCCTGAGCCCCTATGCCGGGCGGCGCCAACCTGCCAACGATTGGAACACCACGGCCGCCAGCACCATGGCGCCGCCAAACAGCGCCAAGGCTTCCGGCGTCTCGCCGACCGCCAGCCACACCCAGACCGGCCCCAGCACAACCTCTGTCAGGGCCAGCAGGCCAAGCTCGGCCGCCGGTACGTACTTGGAACCGAAGGTGTAGAAGGCCAGGCCGCTGCCGACGATAAATACGCCCAGTGCCAGGCACAGCACCAGGTCGTGCAGCGAGACCACGAAGCTCTCCATCATCAAAGCGCAGAGCAGCATGGAGAAGACGGCCCCCAATACCACGGTGGGCAGCATCTCGGTCTGCTTGCCGGCGCGTAGCGAGACGGCAAAACCGGCCAGGCAAAAGGCGGCGAGAAGCGCGCTCAGATCCCCCAGCAGGCGGCCGCCGCCGATCGAGCCGCCGACCATGGTGGCGACCCCGATCACGGCCACCGACATGGCCAGCCAGGTGCGCAAAGCCACCCGCTCGCCCAGTACCAGGCGCGCCAGTACGGCGATCAGGAACGGCCCGGCGGCAAAGATGAAAAGCGTATTGGCGACCGTCGTGTTGACCAGCGCGAAGATCATGCTGGTGAAACCGCCGGCCAGAAAGAGGCCGCCGATCGCGGCGGTCCAGCCGGCCGCCCGAAAGGCCGTTACGATGCGGCCCCGGCGGCGCAATGCCAGCAGCAGCAGCATCATCGGCAGCAGACCGGCCGAGCGGTAAAAGACGATCTGCCAGCCGTCGGCGTTGTCGACAAAACGCACCACCACGCCGACGAAGCTGAAGGCCACTCCGGCCAGCATGACCAGGATGACGCCGCGGCCGTGGCCCACTGGGCGTCCCGGTTGAAGGGACATATTTAGTACGACTGCTCAAGGGCCTGGCGGTTGACGGTGACACCGAATTCGCGGCGCAGAGCCGCCTCGAACTGCTGCATGAGGTCGGCGGCGATGCCGCCGCGCAGTTGGTTCCGCAGGTTATCGAGCGCTTCCTTGTCGGCGCTGGGATCGGCCGCCTTGATCTCGACCAGCGTGGCCACGGCGTGGCCGTCGCCGTTCGTCGTCGGGGCCTCGGCCGCGCCGCCCATCGGGGCGGCAAAAAGGGCGGCCAGGAGGCCGCCCGAGATGGCCGCCTCGGTGCCGGCCTGGTGACGGGTCAGCGCCTTGCTGCGCTTGACCTTCAGGCCGCGAGCCTGGGCCAGGGCCTGGAGGCTTTGGCCCTGTTTGAGCTGGTCGACGATTTCCTTGGCCTGGCGCGCCGTGGCCTGCTGCTGCTGACGCGCTGTCCAGTCGGCAATGAGCTGCTGGCGAACGCTCGCGAGCGGTTTGAGGGCGGGCGCCGTGACGGCGTCGACCCGGAGCACGAAATAGCCCCCCGAGGGGATCTCCACCAATTCGCTTTCGCGGCCCTGCTCGGCGGCAAAGGCGGTCTCGAGAAAAGCGGGATAGGAAGGCAGCGCCGTGACCGCGCCGCCGGCCCGGTCGCGGCCCTCGGGGTCGACGCCTTGGATGCGGCCGATCTCCAGGTTCAGGCGGTTGGCCGTCTCCTCGAGGCTGGCGCCGCTGGCCAGTTCGTCCTGCAGTTTGTTGGAAAGTTCATAGGCGTCGTCGGTGGCGGCTTGCAGGGCCAATTCCTTGCGGATCTTGTCGCGCACCGCTTCAAAGCTCTGGGTGCCGCCCGGCTCCACCTTGTTGGCGCGGAAGATGTGCCAGCCCAAGGCACTTTCGAGGGGCGCGCTGACCTCGCCCTGGGCCACGGCAAAGGCCGCATCGGCGACCTCGGGCGGCAGGCCGTTGGCGGTGAGTACGCCGAGCTCTGTGGAATCCGGGATCAGGCTGCCGCCGCTGGCGGCGACGACCTCGAAGGCATCGCCGCCCTTGAGCCGGTCATAGGCGGCTTGGGCCTTGGCCTTGTCGTCGAACAGCATCTGCGAAAGATCGCGCCGCTCGGGACTGGTGAACTCGCTGAGGCGCTGCTCGTAATCCTCGCGCAAACGTGATTCGGGGATCTCGATATCCCGCGACAGCACCACCGGATCGAGCGTCAGGTAGGCGAAGCCGCGATATTCGGGGGCCGTGTAGCGGCTGGCGTTTTCCTTATGCAGCGCTTCCAGCGCAGCCTCGTCGGCCGAGGCCTCGAGCTTGGCCTTGGCGTTATCGAGCACGACGACGTCGGCGACGCGCTTTTCGGCGCGATGGCGGTAGAGCGCATCGACCAGGTTTTGCGGCGACACCGCGCCGACCTGGATGCTGGTGGACACCTGTTCGCGCACCAGATCGCGGCGCGTGATGTGTTCGAAATATTCCTTGCTGAAGCCGTTGTTGCGCAGCACGTCCTCGTAAACCGCCGGGTCGAAGCGGTCGAGGTTCTGGAAGGCCCGGTTGCCATGGATATTGCGCAGAAGCACCGAGTCGGGAACCGTCACCCCGAAGTCCTTGGCCACCTGATCGATGAGCGCGCCGCGGACCATCTTCTGCAAGGTGAATTCAGGCAGGCCGAACTGGCGCGCCTGGTCGCTGTCGAGCTGGCTGCCGAGCTGGTTTGAGACTCGATTGACCTCGCGCCGGTAGGTCTCGTTGAAATCATTGCGCAGAATCTCGATATCGCCGACCACCGCCACCGCGGCGTCGGATGGGCCGCGGAAGATGTCACCGACGCCCCAGACGGCGAAGCTGATGACCAAGAGACCGAGCAGGCCCTTGACCAGAATGGATCCGGTGCCTCTGCGTAGTGCGTCGAGCATGATGGACGATGGTCCCGTTGTGGTCCCGTTGCGAATGTCGGCCCGGCCGCGGCGCCGGGGCGCGCCATAATAGGGGGGCGGCCTGGCTCAGGCAACTTGCCGTCGCAGGTATGGTTTTGCTAAATCAACGCCAGTCATTTGCATCCAGTCGGGAAATATCGCCATGGCCCCCAGAGCGCTCGTCGCCGGCAATTGGAAAATGAACGGAAGCCGCCAAAGCACCCGCGCGCTGGTGGCGGCGCTGCGTCAGGCGGCGGCCCAGCCATTTCGCGCCGAGGTGCTGATTTGCCCGCCGACGCCGCTGTTGGCGGAAGCGCGAGAGGTGCTGGGCGAGGCTGCCATCGCGCTCGGTGCCCAGGATTGCCACGCCGCGGCCAGCGGCGCCCATACCGGCGACGTGGCGGCCGAGATGCTGGCCGATCTCGGCTGTACCTACGTCATCGTTGGCCATTCGGAACGGCGCAGCGACCACGGCGAAAGCGACGCCGAAGTGAAGGCCAAGGCCGAGGCGGCGCAGCGGGCGGGCCTTGTCGCCATCGTTTGCCTGGGCGAGACCGAGGCCGAGCGTGACGCCGGCCAGGCGCTGACCGTGGTGGGCCGCCAGTTGGCGGCTTCGTTGCCCGAGGGCGCGACGCCGGCCAACTCCGTCGTGGCCTACGAGCCGGTCTGGGCCATCGGCACCGGGCGCACGCCCAGCGAGGAGGAAATCGTCGCCGTCCACGCCGAACTGCGGGCCCGGCTGGTGGAACGTTTCGGCGCCGCCGGAAACGATTTCCGGCTGCTCTACGGCGGTTCGGTCAAGCCCTCGAACGCCGTCGCCATCATGGCGCTACCGAACGTCGACGGCGGCTTGATCGGCGGTGCCAGCCTCAAGGCCGAGGACTTCTGGCCCATCGTCGAGGCCTGTTAATGCGGGTCAGGATCTACGGCGATATCCGTTCGGGCAACTGCTACAAAGTAAAGCTCGCCCTCGAGCTTCTGGGCCGGCCCTATGAATGGTGCTTCGTCGATATCCTGGAGGGCGAAAGCCGCCGCCCGGACTTTTTGGCCATGAATCCCAACGGCCGCATACCGCTGCTGGAGATCGAGCCCGGCATTTACTTGCCCGAATCAAACGCCATCCTGTGGTACCTGACCGAGGGCTCGCCCTACGTACCCGACGAGCCCCTGGGCCCGGGCCCGGACGCTGCAGTGGATGTTCTTCGAGCAGTACAGCCACGAGCCCTACATAGCTACCGTGCGCTATTGGATCCATTTGCTGGGCGAAGAGCAGAAATACAGAACCGAGATCGAGCGCCGGCGGGGGCCGGGATATGCCGCCCTCGCGGTCATGGAAGGCGAACTTGCCGAGCGTGACTTCTTCGCCGGCACCTTCGGCATCGCCGACATCGCGCTCTATGCTTATACCCACGTCGCCCACGAGGGCGGCTTCGATCTGGCCGATTTTTTGCTGCCGTGCGGGCCTGGATCGAACGCATCGAGGCCATTCCCGGCCATGTGCCGATGGCTTGAGGGCCGCCGCCTGGCCGCAATAGTGGGTACTAGCTTTGGGCCAAACGTCTGGTGTATAAGCGCGCAGCCTCGGCCCCGGGACAGCACCCGGCGCACAGCAGGGCATAGGACCCCATGGTAGCCGTCATTCTCGTCATTCATCTGCTGCTGGCCATCTCGCTGGTCATCACGGTGCTGTTGCAGCGCAGCGAAGGCGGTGCCCTGGGCATGGGCGGGGGCGGCGGCGGCGGTTTGATGACCGGGCGCGGCGCCGCCAATCTGCTTACCCGAACCACCGCCATCCTGGCCGCCTGCTTCATGACGACCAGTATTTTGCTGGCGATTCTGGCCGGCGGCGATCGGGGGCCGGGTTCGATCATCGACCGCGAGGCAACTTCGGGCCAACCGGCCCAGGAACAGCCGGCCGAGCCGGCCGAACCGGCCGGGCCCAAGGTGCCGATTTCCCAGTAGGGCGGTAGAGAAAAGAGAAAAATCACCCGGGGCGGCCCTCAAGCCGCCTCTTTTGCTTGGGCTGGTGAACATAGTGTTGTAGGGTGGCGGTCCATGACGCGGTACATATTTATCACCGGCGGCGTGGTCTCCTCACTGGGAAAAGGCTTGGCTTCGGCGGCCCTCGGTGCGCTCTTGCAGGCGCGGGGCTATAGCGTCCGGCTGCGCAAGCTGGACCCTTACCTCAACGTCGATCCCGGCACCATGAACCCCTTCGAGCACGGCGAGGTCTACGTCACCGACGATGGCGCCGAAACCGATCTCGACCTGGGACATTATGAACGTTTCACCGGCGTCGCGGCGCGCCAGAGCGACAATGTCACCTCGGGCGGCATCTACCAGAGCATCATCAGCCGCGAGCGCCGCGGCGACTATCTCGGCGGCACGGTGCAGGTTATTCCCCATGTCACCGGGGCCATCAAGGACTTCATCCTGGCCGCTGCCGAGGAGCAGGATTTCGTGCTTTGCGAGATCGGCGGCACGGTCGGAGATATCGAAGGCCTGCCGTTTTTCGAGGCCATTCGCCAGTTGGGTAACGAGCTGGAACGCGACCAGGCGGTTTTCGTCCACCTCACGCTGATCCCCTATATTGGCTCGGCCGGCGAGCTCAAGACCAAGCCGACGCAGCATTCGGTCAAGGAGTTGCGCTCGATTGGCATCCAGCCCGACGTGTTGCTCTGCCGCTGCGACCGCCCCTTTCCCGACAAGGAGCGGCGCAAGATAGCGCTCCATTGCAATGTGCGCGAGGAAGCGGTGATCCCGGCACTCGATGTTTCCTCGATCTACGAGGTACCGCTGCGCTACCATGAACAGGGCATGGATGAACAAGTCCTGCGCTGCTTTGGCATCGAAGACCCGCCGGCCCCGGACCTGACGGCCTGGCAGGAAATCCAGCCGCGCATCGAAACCCCCGAGGGCGAGGTCAAAATCGCCGTGGTGGGCAAGTACACCGGCCTCAAGGACGCCTACAAATCGCTCGACGAGGCGCTGGGCCACGGCGGTATCGCCAACAACGTGCGCGTCGGCGTCGAGTGGATCGAGTCCGAGACCTTCGAACACGATGGCACGCTGCACCATCTCGAGGGCGTCAACGGCATCCTGGTGCCCGGCGGTTTCGGCGAACGCGGCGCCGAGGGCAAGATCTCGGCCGTGCGCCTGGCTCGCGAGCGCCGCATCCCCTATTTCGGCATCTGCTTCGGCATGCAGATGGCGGTCATCGAGGCGGCCCGCAACATGGCCGGCATCAAGGGCGCCAACTCGACCGAGTTCGGACCCTGCGACGAGCCCGTAGTCGGGCTGTTAACCGAGTGGGAGCGCGAGGGCTGGATCGAGCGCCGCCAGGAGGGCGACGACATGGGCGGCACCATGCGGCTAGGCGCCTACGATTGCCTGGTCAAACCGGGCAGCGGCGTACACCGGATCTACGGCAGCGACGAGATCAGCGAGCGCCACCGCCACCGCTATGAAGTCAACTTCCGCTACGAGAACAAGCTGGCCGACGCCGGCCTGATATTTTCCGGCAGCTCGCCCGACGGCATGTTGCCCGAGATCCTTGAAATACCGGATCACCCCTGGTTCGTGGGCGTGCAGTTTCACCCCGAACTCAAATCCAAGCCCTTCGATCCCCATCCCCTGTTCGCCTCGTTCATCAAGGCGGCGGTGGATCAGTCGCGGTTGGTTTGAGGGAAGTCCTGGCCGTGCCCCGCGAGGTCAGGCTGGGCGAACTTGCCATCGCCAACCATCTGCCGCTGGTATTGATCACTGGGCCCTGCGCCATGGAAAGCCGCCAGCACGCCTTCGACATGGCGGGATCGCTGGTCGAACTAGCGGCTGGGCTGGGCATCGGCCTGATCTACAAGACCTCGTTCGACAAGGCCAACCGGACCGCCGGTTCGAGCCCCCGAGGACTGGGACTGGAAGGCGCGCTGGGCGTATTCGAGGCGCTGCGCAACGAGCTCGGCTGCCTGTTGCTGACCGACGTGCACGAGGCCGGGCAGTGTGCCGAGGTGGCCGCTGTCGTCGACGTGCTGCAGATCCCCGCCTTCCTTTGCCGCCAAACCGATCTCTTGCAGGCCGCCGCCGCCACGGGCCGTGCCGTCAACGTCAAGAAAGGCCAGTTCCTGGCGCCCTGGGACATGCGTCACGTGGCCGAGAAGGTGGCCCAGGCCGGCTCGGGCGGCGTGCTGCTCACCGAGCGCGGTGCGAGCTTTGGCTACAACACCCTGGTCAGCGACATGCGGGCGCTGCCGCTGCTGGCGGAAACCGGCCATCCCGTCATCTTCGACGCCACCCATTCGGTGCAACAGCCCGGCGGCCTGGGCGGTGCCAGCGGCGGTGAGAGGCGCTTTGTGCCGGTGCTGGCCCGGGCCGCCGTGGCGGTCGGCGTGGCCGGCGTCTTCATCGAGACCCACCAGGACCCCGACAACGCGCCTTCCGACGGCCCCAACATGGTGCCGCTGGCCGAGCTCGGCGGCTTGGTCGAGGACCTCATGGCCTTCGACCGCCTGGCCAAAGCCAAAAGATCATCAGCCAGCGAGGAATCATGACCGCCATCGTCGACATCACAGGCCGGGAAATCCTTGATTCCCGGGGCAATCCCACGGTCGAAGTGGACGTTCTGCTGGAAACCGGCGCCTTCGGCCGGGCCGCCGTGCCGTCCGGTGCCTCGACCGGCGCCCACGAGGCCCACGAGCTGCGCGATGGTGGCCAGCGCTACGGCGGCAAGGGGGTGGAAAACGCCGTCGCCGCCGTCAACGGCGAGATCTTCGATAGCCTGGCCGGCTTCGATGCCGAGGACCAGGTGGCGCTCGACGACATCATGATCGGGCTCGACGGCACGGCCAACAAGTCACGCCTCGGGGCCAACGCCATCCTTGGCGTCAGTCTGGCCACGGCCAAGGCGGCGGCTTCTGAATCGGGTCTGGCTTTGCATGCCTACATCGGCGGCGTCATGGCGCGGACGCTGCCCGTGCCGATGATGAACATCGTCAACGGCGGGGCCCATGCCGACAACCCCATAGACTTCCAGGAATTCATGGTGGTGCCGTTGGGCGCCGACAGCATGGCCGCGGCGGTGCGCATGGGCGCCGAGATCTTTCAGGCTCTGAAGCAGGGCCTCGGCGAGGCCGGCCACAACACCAATGTCGGCGACGAGGGCGGCTTCGCGCCGGCGCTGGCCAGTACCGACGAGGCGCTGGGTTTCATCATGCGGGCCATCGAGGCGGCGGGCTATCGGCCCGGCGACGACGTCCACCTGGCGCTGGACGTGGCGGCCAGCGAATTCTATCGCGACGGCAAATACGAATTGGCCGGCGAGGGCCGCAGCCTCGAGGCCGAAGAATTGGTGGCGCTCTACGAGAAACTGCTGGCCGATTATCCCATCTTCTCCATCGAGGACGGCTTTGCCGAGGACGACTGGGAAGGCTGGGCCGCGCAGACCAAAGCGCTGGGCGATCGCCTGCAACTCGTCGGCGACGACATTTTCGTCACCAACAGCGAACGCCTGCAACGCGGCATCGACGAGGGCGTGGCCAATGCCATCCTCATCAAGGTCAACCAGATCGGCACGCTCAGCGAAACCCTGGCGGCCGTCGAGAGGGCCCACAAAGCAGGCTATCGCGCCGTCATGTCGCACCGTTCGGGCGAGACCGAAGATGCCACCATCGCCGACCTGGCAGTGGCCACCGGCTGCGGCCAGATCAAGACCGGCTCGCTCTCGCGCTCCGACCGCCTGGCCAAATACAACCAGCTCATGCGCATCGAGGAAATGCTTGGTACGGCCGCAAGCTACGCCGGCCGAAGCATCCTGAAAAGCCCCTGAGGGGCTGCCTTCGAGCGGGATGGGGGTGAATCAAACAGGCAATAAGTCGCTCTAAGCACAAGACTCTATTGCATTTTTTTCTTGACGCAGTCGAATCTGTTGTGATTCGATCCGGCCATGGGCATGACCTCCGAGCTCCGCCGCCGGGCCAAGTTCGCGGCACTGCCGCTGCTGGCGGTGGCCTGCATCGCCTATTTCGGCTATCACGCCGTCGAGGGCGACCGCGGCCTGGTGGCCTGGTTACGCCTGGACCAGCAGGTGCAGAAGGTCGAGGCCCGCATCGGACTCAACAAGATCGAGATCGATCGTCTGGAGCGCCGCGTCGCGCTTTTGAATGCCAAGTCGCTGGATCGCGACATGCTGGACGAGAGGGCCCGCGCCGTGCTCGGCCTGGCGCACCCCGATGAAATCACCATCATCGTTCCGCCGAATTAGCCCACGAATCACTTAACTCACATCGAGTTAATCCGTATTTTCTGCAGATTTTCAATACCTTATCACGAAATTATTAGATCCAAAAAGGGTTCCGGTGGGGCGCTATCCCGGAGTAAGATGAGCCCGCGTCGAGGCCTAGCCCGCATTTCCCACCGGGTCACGGCTAGCGGGAGGAAAAATGGCGAAATCCCAGCGAGGGGGCCAAAGCAAGGCCCCGACGGGCCGAAAATCGGCCGCCGGGCGCAAGGCCCGGGTCAAGAAAGCACCACCGCCGGCGGTCGCCAGCAGCCAGGAGTTGCTGCGCCACTATCGCGCCATGCTGCTGATCAGGCGCTTCGAGGAAAAGGCCGGCCAGCTTTACGGTATGGGCCTGATCGGCGGCTTTTGCCATCTCTACATCGGCCAGGAGGCGGTCGTGGTGGGCTTGGCCGCGGCCAAGCAAGAGGACGATTCGTTCATCACCACCTACCGCGACCATGGCCACATGCTGGCCTGCGGCATGGCGCCGCGTGGCGTCATGGCCGAATTGACCGGGCGGCGCGGCGGCTATGCCAAGGGCAAGGGCGGCTCGATGCACATGTTCTCCCGCGAGCGCAATTTTTTCGGCGGCCACGGCATCGTCGGCGCCTCGGTGCCGCTGGGCACGGGCCTCGCTTTCGCCGAGAAATACCGCGGCTCCGACAACGTCGTGCTGGCCTTTTTCGGCGATGGCGCCGCCAACCAGGGCCAGGTCTACGAGGCCCTCAACATGGCGGCGCTGTGGACGCTGCCGGTGCTCTACGTCATCGAAAACAACCAATATGCCATGGGTACGGCGGTCTCGCGGGCTTCGGCCCAGACCGAGCTTTCGCGCCGCGGCGAAAGCTTCGGCATTCCCGGCATGCAGGTCGACGGCATGGACGTGCTGGCCGTCAAGGCGGCCGGCGAGGAGGCCCTGGCGCACTGCCGGGCCGGCCGCGGGCCGCTGGTCATGGAGGTCATGACCTATCGTTACCGTGGCCATTCGATGTCGGATCCGGCCAAATACCGGACCCGCGAAGAGGTCCAGAAGGTGCGCCAGGAACGTGACGCCATCGACCACGTCCGCGACCTGCTGCTGGCCGCCGGCGAGATCAGCGAGAGCGATCTCAAGGAAATCGACCGCGAGGTCAAAGGCGTGGTCTCCGAGGCCGCCGAGTTCGCCCAGCAAAGCCCCGAGCCCGAGCCGGACGAGCTTTACCGCGACGTCCTGGTCGCGGTCTGAGAGGCGCCACCATGGCGGTTCCCATCCTCATGCCGGCGCTCTCGCCCACCATGACCGAGGGCAATATCGCGCGCTGGCTGAAGAACGAGGGCGATAGCGTAGCGGCCGGCGAGATCATCGCCGAGATCGAGACCGACAAGGCGACCATGGAACTGGAAGCGGCCGAGGACGGCGTGCTGGGCCGTATCGTGCTGGCCGCCGGCAGCGAGGGCGTGGCCGTCAACAGCGTCATCGCCGTGTTGCTGGAGGAGGGCGAGGGGCCCGAGGCCATCGCAGCCGCGCTCGACGCGCCGTCGCCGCTGGCCGCGCCGACGGCCTCAGAGCCTGCCCCGGAGCCAGTCCCTATGCCAGCCCCTATGCCGGCTCCTGAACCAGCCTCGCCGCCGGCTACCGCGCCCGGACCGGGGGAAATCGCCTCCGGCCCGACCGTCAGCCAGACCGTGCGCGAGGCGCTGCGCGATGCCATGGCCGAGGAAATGCGCCGCGACGACACGGTTTTTTTGCTGGGCGAGGAGGTAGCCGAATACCAGGGCGCCTACAAGGTCAGCCAGGGCCTGCTGGAGGAATTCGGCGCCCGGCGCGTCATCGATACGCCGATCACCGAGCATGGCTTTGCCGGCATCGGCGTCGGCGCTGCCTATCAGGGACTCAGGCCGATCGTCGAGTTCATGACCTTCAATTTCGCCATGCAAGCCATCGATCACATCATCAATTCGGCGGCCAAGACGCTCTACATGTCGGGCGGCCAGATGCCGTGCCCCATCGTCTTCCGCGGCCCCAACGGGCCGGCCGCCCGGGTCGCCGCCCAGCATTCCCAGTGCTACGCCAGTTGGTACGCCCATTGCCCCGGCCTCAAGGTGGTGGCGCCCCACTCGGCGGCCGACGCCAAGGGACTGTTGAAAGCCGCCATCCGCGATCCCAACCCGGTGATCTTTCTGGAGAACGAGATCCTTTATGGCCGCAGCTTCGAGGTCCCCGAGAACACAGGGGACCAGGGCGGCGACGACGGCATCATTCCGCTGGGCCTGGCGCGCATCGTGCGGCCGGGCCGCGACGTCACCATCGTCAGCTTCTCGATCTCGGTCGACCACGCCATCACGGCGGCTGAGGTGCTGGCCGGCGAGGGCATCGAGGCCGAAGTCATCGATCTGCGCACCATCAGGCCCTTGGACCTCGACACCTTGGCGGCCTCGGTGCGCAAGACCAACCGGGCCGTGACGGTGGAGGAGGGCTGGCCCACTTGCGGCGTCGGCAGCGAGCTCTCGGCGCTGCTGATGGAACACTGTTTCGACGATCTCGACGCCCCGGTGCTGCGCGTCAGCGGCGTCGACGTACCCATGCCCTACGCCGCCAACCTCGAACAACTGGCGCTGCCGCAGCCCGAGCAGGTGGTCGCGGCGGCGCGTTCCGTCTGTTATCGCTGAGCTTTCCCGGCGCAGGAGAATCTTATGCCCCTGACCATCACCATGCCGGCGCTTTCGCCCACCATGACCGAGGGCCGCATCGCGCGTTGGCTGGTCAAGGAAGGCGACAGCGTGGCGCCGGGCGACGTCATTGCCGAAATCGAGACCGACAAGGCAACCATGGAACTAGAGGCTGACGAGGAGGGCGTGGTCGGCTCCATCATGGTGGCCGAGGGCGGTGATGCCGTGCCCGTCAATACGCCCATCGCCATCATCCTGGGCGACGGCGAGAGCGCATCGGCGCCGGCGGCGCCGCAAGTTGCTCCGGCTCCGGCCCCGACCCCGGAGCCGGCTCCAGCAGCGGCCCCGGCGCCAGCACCAGCGGCCCAAGAACAGGACAAATCGGCGCCGGCCGGCGGCGGCGGGCGCATCGCCGCCAGCCCGGCGGCGCGGCGCCTGGCCAAGGAGAAGGGCCTCGAGCTCTCGGCCATTCAAGGCAGTGGCCCCGGCGGCCGCATCGTCAAAACGGACGTCGAGGCCGCCACGGCTGTTTCTCAGGCTGCAGCCGTGACTGCGGCTCCGCCGCCCAGCGCGGCCCAATCCAAGGTTTCACCGCTGGCCGGCCGCATGGCGGCCCAGGCCGGCATCGACCTGGCGACGCTGGCCGGCAGCGGTGCCGAGGGCAAGATCGTCAAGGCCGACATCGACGCGGCGCTGGCTGGCGGAACCCAGGCCGGCGCCGTCTCGGCAGCGCCCACAGCGGCCGCCCCGGCCCCGGCCCCGGCCACGGGTGACACCGAGGTGCCGCTCAGCCTGATGCGCAAGACCATCGCCCGGCGGCTCACGGAATCGAAGCAAACGGTGCCGCACTTCTACCAGATCGTCGAGTGCGACATCGAACGCCTGAACGAGCTGCTGGAAGAGCTCAACGGCCGCGAGGGCGCCGCTTACAAGCTCACCATCAACGATTTCCTGGTGCGTGCCCTGGCCTTGGCCCTGAAGGCCCAGCCCGAGGTCAACGCCAGTTGGGGCGAGACGGTAATGTTGCAGCACAACTCGGTCGACGTGGCGGTGGCGGTGGCCACCGAGGGCGGCCTGATCACGCCCATCGTCCGCCAGGCCGACCGAATGGGGCTGGCGGAGATCTCGACCGCGGTCCGCGAACTGGCCGGCCGGGCCCGCCAGGGCAAGTTGGCGCCCGAGGAATACCAGGGCGGCAGCTTCACCATTTCCAACCTCGGTATGTTCGGTATCACCGAATTCTCGGCCATCATCAACCCGCCGCAATCGGGCATCATGGCGGTTGGCGTCGGTCAACAGCGGCCCCTGGTGCGTGACGGCGCCCTGGCCATCGCTACCTTGATGACCTGCACCTTTTCCTTCGACCACCGTGTCGTCGACGGCGTCCTGGGCGCCCACTTCGCCAACGCCTTCAAGGGCTTCGTCGAAGATCCCTTGAGCATGCTGCTGTAAGCGGGAGGGGCGGGATATGGCCGAGGCCTATGATCTGGTTGTGGTGGGCGGCGGGCCGGGCGGCTACGTGGCTGCCATCCGGGCCGCCCAGTTGGGCTTGAAGACGGCGCTGGTGGAAGCCCGGGAGCTTGGCGGCGTCTGCCTCAATTGGGGTTGCATCCCGACCAAGACGCTGTTGCGGGCGGCCGAGATCCACCATCTCGGCGGCCGCCTCGAGGAATTCGGCCTCAGCGGCAGCGTCGGCTTCGATCTCGAAAAAGTCGTGGCCCGCAGCCGGGCCGTGGCCGGCCAGCTCTCGCAGGGTGTGCAGTATCTGCTGAAGAAGAACAAGGTGACGGTGATTTCCGGGTACGGCCGGCTGGCCGGAGGCGGCCGGCTGGCGGTCGAAAGCGATGCCGGGACAAGCGAAATCACCGCGCCGCACATTATTTTGGCCAGCGGCGCCCGGCCCCGCGACCTGCCGGGTCTGGCCGTCGATGGCAAGCTTATCTGGAGCTATCGCAAGGCCATGGTGCCTGATCGCCTGCCCAAATCGCTGCTGGTGGTGGGTTCGGGCGCCATCGGCATCGAATTCGCGAGCTTCTACCACGAACTCGGGGCCGAGGTGACGGTGCTCGAGGTGCTTGATCGGGTGCTGCCGGTGGAGGACGAGGAGATCTCGGCGCTCTTGCAAAAGGCCCTGGAAAAGCAGGGACTGGCAATCCACACCGGTGCTGGCCTGGAGGGCCTGACGGTCGGCGGCGACAGTGTCGCGGCGCGCTTCAAGACCGCCGACGGCTCGGCTCACGAAGCTGACTTCGAACGCGTCATCATGGCCGTTGGCATCACCGGTAATGTCGAGAACATGGGTCTCGAGGAAGCCGGCGTGAAGATCGACCGCGGCCACGTGGTGATCGATCAATGGTGCCGCACCGGGGTCGACGGCATCTACGCCATCGGCGATCTCGCGGGGCCGCCGTGGCTGGCCCACAAGGCCAGCCACGAGGGCGTGATTTGTGTCGAGAAGATCGCCGGTGTGGCCGACGTTCATCCCCTGAATACCCTGAATATTCCCGGCTGCACCTACTGCCGGCCCCAGGTCGCCAGCCTCGGCCTGAGCGAAACCGGGGCCCTGGCCGCCGGCCACCAGGTTCGCGTCGGCCGTTTTCCGCTCATCGGCAACGGCAAGGCGGTAGCGCTGGGCGAGCCCGAGGGCCTGATCAAAACTGTCTTTGACGCCACCACGGGCGAGCTTCTAGGGGCCCACATGATCGGCGCCGAGGTTACCGAGATGATTCAGGGCTTCGTCGTGGCCAAAACCTTGGAGACCACCGAGGCGGAACTGATGGCCACGGTCTTCCCCCACCCGACGATCTCGGAAGCCATGCACGAATCGGTGCTTGACGCCTTCGACCGGGCCCTACATTTCTAGGGCCCGACACGAGTTCGAGCCCCTTATGACCAAGTCCTCGCAAGCAGCCAAATCGCGGACGCCAGGCAAGCCGGATTGGATCCGGGTGCGGGCCCCGACCTCGGCTGCCTATGGCGATACCCGCCGGCTGATGCGCCGCTTGGGTCTCAACACGGTGTGCGAGGCGGCGGCCTGCCCCAACATCGGCGAATGCTGGCAACGCCGCCACGCCACGGTAATGATTCTGGGCGACATCTGCACCCGGGCCTGTGCTTTTTGCAACGTCGCCACTGGCAAACCGGGGCCGCTCGATGGCGACGAGCCCGGCCACGTCGCCGAAGCCGTGGCCGAGCTTGAGCTGCGCCACGTCGTCATCACCTCGGTCGATCGCGACGACCTCGAGGATGGTGGGGCAGGGCAGTTCGTGGCCTGCATCGAGGCCGTGCGAACCCGCTCGCCGCAAACCACGATCGAGGTGCTGACGCCCGATTTCCTGCGCAAGGCCGGCGCCCTGGAGGCGGTGGTGGCGGCCCGGCCCGACGTCTTCAACCATAACCTCGAAACCGTGCCCCGGCTCTATCCCGACATCCGGCCCGGGGCGCGCTATTTCCATTCGCTGAGGCTGCTCGACCGGGTCAAGGAGAACGACCCGGATATGTTCAGCAAATCCGGAATCATGGTGGGGCTTGGCGAAAGTCGCGGCGAGGTCCACCAGGTGATGGATGACATGCGTAGTGCCGGCGTCGACTTCATCACCATCGGCCAGTACCTGCAGCCCACACCGCGGCATGCGCCGGTACTCGATTTCGTCACCCCCGAGGAGTTCGCCGATTACCAGCGCGCGGCCTTGGGCAAGGGTTTCCTGTTGGCCTCGGCGACGCCGCTGACGCGCTCGTCCTACCATGCCGACGATGATTTCCGCGCCTTGCGCGAAGCCCGTGCCAGGCATGCCGACCCACGCTGAGAAACGCACCCTTCCCCACACGCCCGAGCAGCTTTTCGAGCTGGTAGCAGGGATCGATCGCTATCCCGAGTTCCTACCTTGGTGCAAAAGCGCCTGCATCACCAAGCGCGAAGGTGGCGTGCTGCACGCCGATATCACGGTTGGCTTCAAGCTGTTTCGCGAGAAATTCGGCTCGCGTGTGACCCTCGATCGACCTCACCGCATCGACGTTAAATATCTCACCGGACCCTTTCGCCATCTCGATAACCACTGGATCTTCCATCCCGAGCCCGAGGGCCGCTGCACCATCGAGTTCTTCATCGATTTCGAGTTCCGCTCGCGCCTCCTGCAACGCCTGATCGGGGCGCTTTTCAATGAGGCGGTGCGGCGCATGGTGCGGGCCTTCGAGGTGCGGGCCGGGCGGCTTTACGGCGTCCAGGGCCAAGTGGCGGCAAAACGCGGCCGCCTCAGGCGCCACCCCCGTCGATAGCCAGCGAGGCGTAGATGGCGGCCACCACGGCCGAATTGTAGGCGCCGTGAATGCCGACCGCGGCCCATAACGAGCCGCTGCGTTCATAGGCCAGCGCGAAGACCGCACCCAGGCAGGCCACCAGCAGCATCACCGGCAGGGGATAGTAAAAATGGCTGATGCCGAAGACCAGGGCGCTGGCTGGGATGGCGATGGCCGGCCGCCAGCGGCTGCGCATCCAGCCGTAGAGCACGCCGCGGAAGTAGATCTCTTCGCAAAACGGCGTGGCGATGCCGACCAGCAGCAGCATGCCCAAGAGCCCCGACCAGGAAAAGCCCTGGGGCGCCACGATATGGGCCACCAGGCCGCTGACCGAAAGGCCGAGCAGGCGTTCCGCCGCCTCCATCACGGCCACCAGGGCGAGGCCGGCCAAGGCGGCCAGGGCGAAATGGCGCTGGCGCAAGGGCTGTAAACCCAGGTCCGCCCAGTTGAAGCCCTTGCGCAACTGCAAGACCAGATATACCGCCGCCACGATGGCCGTCACCTGGACACTGAGGATCAGCAGCATGTGGCCCAGCGAAAGTCCCCGCAGCCGGCCCATATCCGCCACCGTCATGGCGATGACCACACTGACCACGGTGATGCCGATGGCCACGAAAATGATGATGGCGGCGGTGACCAGCAGCATGTCGTAGCCGTCGATGCGGCGCTTCGGATTTGCCTCGTGCAAGCCTGCCATGGTCATGCCCGGGTGCTTCCCGAGGCCAGGGCAGTTTGCCTTTCCAATAACATGTCGAGGGCGCTACGGACGGTTTCCAGGCGCACGTTGGTGCGCCCGATATCGCCGAATTCACAGCGCTGGTGCCGTGTCTCGAGGCCTTCGCCGGCAGCCGCCATGTGCACCAGACCGACGGGTTTGCCCGGGCCACCGCCGCCGGGGCCGGCGATGCCGGTGACGGCGACGCTGAGGCTGGCCCGGGCGCGTTCGCGCGCCCCTTCGGCCATGGCCCGGGCCACCGCTTCGTCGACGGCGCCGCGGTTGGCCAGCAGCTCGCGGTCGACACCCAGAAAGTGCTGCTTGGCGCTGTTGGCGTAGACCACGAAGCCGCCGATGACGACGTCGGAGGAGCCGGCGATCTCGGTGAGCGCACCGCCGATCAGGCCGCCGCTGCAGGATTCGGCAAACGCCACGGTTTGGCCGGCCTGACGGCAGGCCGCCAACAGGCGCTCGGCCCGATCGAGAATGTCTTTGGCATACATGATCTCAAATCCAATTTAGGGCCAAGGCCAGGACGGCCATGGCGGCCAGCGCCGCCGCCACGTCGTCGAGCATCACGCCCAGCGCGCCCGGCACCCGCCGTTCGAGCCAGCCGATGGGCCAGGGCTTGAGGATGTCGAAAAACCTAAACAGCACGAAAGCCAGGGCATACCACGCGATTTCCCGGGGCGCCAGCAGCAGCGTCAGCCATTGTCCGGCAACCTCGTCGATGACCACGGGCGAGGGATCGGGGTCGTCGCCGGCGGCGATGTAGACGCCCGAGGCCCAGCAGCCCGCCAGGAAAGCCAGCATTGCCGCCCCGGCCAGCCCGGCCGGGCCCAGCCAGCCCGCTATCAGCCAGGCCAGCGGCAGCGCCGCCAGCGAGCCCCAGGTGCCGGGCCAGCCCGGCAAGCGGCCCGAGCCCAAGCCGGTGGCGATCAACACCGCCGGGTGGCCGGGCCGCAGGCCGGGTGGAAGAGGGGTCCAAGCCATGGCGGCCTCAACCGGGCAGGCGCACCGTGGCCGTGGCCTGCACGGCAATGCCTTCGCCACGGCCGGTGAAACCCAGGCCCTCGCTGGTGGTGCCCTTGACGGCAACGCGCCCGGGCTCGATATCCAGGATTTCCACCAGCCGGGCCCGCAAGGCCTGGCGCTGGGAGGCGATCTTGGGCTGCTCGCAGATGATGGTCAGGTCGACGTGGGCCAGGCGGCCGCCGCGGGCCGCCAGGCGGGCCAAAGCGAAGCGCACGAAGGTGGCCGAATCCTCGTCCTGCCAGCGCGCCTCAGCGGGCGGAAAGTGGCTGCCGATATCGTCCTCGGCCAAGGCCGAAAGAACAGCGTCGGTTAGCGCATGCAGCGCCACGTCGGCATCGGAATGGCCGACCAGGCCGCGCTCAAAGGGCAGCGCCAGGCCGCACAGCATGACATGGTCGCCGGGGCCGAAGCGGTGGACGTCGAAGCCTGAACCCACGCGGACGTCGCCCAGGCGGGAATCCAGCAGCCGGCGGGCGCGCTCCAGGTCGGCGGCCGTAGTGATCTTGAGGTTTTCATCGTCGCCCGCTACCAGGGCCACCGCCAGGCCGGCGGCCTCGGCCACGGCGGCATCGTCGGTGAAGTCGGGGCCAACTGACTTAGCGGCCGCCCGGTGGGCCGCCAGGATCTCGGGATAAGCGAAACCCTGGGGCGTCTGGGCCCGCCACAGGCCGGCCCGCTCCAGGGTGCCAGCGATATCGCCGGAGGGCGCCTGGCGCTTCAGGGTGTCGGCCAGCGGCAAAGCGGCGATGGCGCCGGGGCCACGGTCAAGGGCCGTCAGCACCCGGTCGATCAGTGCGGCCGCCACGAAAGGCCGGGCGGCGTCGTGGATCAGCACCCGATCGGGATCCAAATCGGCCAGGCTCTCGAGCCCCAGACGCACCGATTCCTGGCGGCTGGTGCCGCCGCTTACCGGCTCCAGCAAGTCGAGCCCGGCCACGGCGGTGCGGTAGGGTTCTTCATCGCCAGGCGCAATGACGACGCGTACCGGCCCCACGGCGGCATGCCCGGCAAAGGTGGCCGCGCTGTGGGCCAGCAGGGCGCGCCCGCCGAGTTCCAGATATTGCTTGGCCTGGGCGCCGCCGAGGCGTTGGCCCCGCCCGGCCGCCACGATCAACGCCGCCGTCGTCATGACCGCAGCCTAGCCCGATCCAGATCAAGCCGTCACGGATTCTTGAAGGCATGTGATTTCCGTCGCCCGTGTTCATACCCAAATATCTCTGTCGTGACGCGCCGGACGTGGCGGCAACAACGAGGTAACAATCGTGCGCATCTGGATGATCTTGGTCGCGGTGCTGCTGGCGGTCCCGGTGGGGGCGGCCGAAAAAGACAGCAAAAACCCCCTGAATCCCACCGGTGGCGGCCATTTCGAAGTTGTTGACCCGGCCGAGAAATTGGCCCCGGACAAGGCCGAACGGATCTATCGCCGGCTGCGGCCGCGCCTGCGGGCGGCCTATGCCCTGTCAGCCGACCGCACGGCCGGCGGCTATGCCAAGTGGCGGCGCTTCAACCGCGCGCCCTATGAATCCAAACAGCATGGCGGACGCTATCTCAGCAATTACGGCAACCAGGCCGCCCAGGCCTATGGCCGCTTCGAAAAGGCCGGCAAACTGCCGCCGGGAGCCATCATCGCCAAGGATAGCTCCTCGGTCGGCAAGGACGGCCAGGTGCTGCCGGGGCCGCTTTTCATCATGGAAAAGATGGCGCCCGGGTTCGACAAGGCGAGCGGCGACTGGCGTTACAGCCAGATCATGCCCGATGGTTCCATCCTCGGTGTCAGCAAAGGGCCGGGTGCCGAGAACGTGGGATATTGTGGGCCCTGCCACGCCCGCGTGGCCCGTCGCGACCACCTCTTTTTCATCCCCAGGGCCTATCGCCTCGGCCCTGCTGAATAGCGACCCGCCTTGAGCGCCATTGCAACGGCGTCACGACCGGCGTATTTTCTGCCTAATTATTAAGCACCCGAAGGTGTTGCCCAGGCAATGAGCGATTTCGGCCGCCCGGCCCCCATCCTGGCCCCCATCGACGTCGGCCCCGTGCGCATCAATGAACCGGTGATGCTGGCGCCCATGTCGGGTATCAGCGACTTGCCCTTCCGGCGTCTGGTCAAGCGCCAGGGCGCCGGCCTGGTGGTTTCGGAAATGATCGCCAGTCAGGCCCTGGTGCGCAATTCGCGCAAAACCTTGCGCATGCTCCAAAGTTGCGCCGAGGAATTCCCCATGGCCGTGCAACTGGCCGGCTGCGAGCCCGCGGTAATGGCTGAGGCGGCCCGCTTCAACGCCGATCGCGGCGCCGCCATCATCGACATCAACATGGGCTGCCCGGTCAAGAAAGTGGTGCGTGGCGAGGCCGGCTCGGCGCTTATGCGTGACGAGGACCTTGCCGCCCGGATCATCGCCGCCGTGGTGGCGGCGGTGGAGTTGCCGGTGACCCTGAAGATGCGCCTGGGCTGGGACGAAAACTCGCGCAACGCCCCGGAATTGGCCCGCATCGCCGAGGATCTTGGCGTCGCCATGGTGGTGGTGCACGGCCGCACGCGCCAGCAGATGTTCAGCGGCCAGGCCGACTGGCCTTTCATTTCCCGGGTCAAACAGGCGGTGACCATCCCGGTCATCGCCAATGGCGACGTGCGCAGCTACGACGACGCCGGCGAAATCTTGGCGCAATCGGGCGCCGACGGCCTGATGGTGGGCCGCGGCTGCTACGGCAAGCCCTGGCTGCCGAGCCACATCGGACATTACCTGCAGAGCGGCGAACGTTTGGCGCCACCGACCCTGGTCCAACAGCTGGCCATCTTGCAGGAGCACTACGAGGCCATACTCGAGCATTACGGCGACGCTATCGGCGTGCGCACGGCGCGCAAGCACATCGGCTGGTACACCAAGGGTCTGCCGGGCTCGGCCGCCTTTCGCGCCGAGGTCAATGGTCGCGCCGACAGCGCTTTGGTACGCCGCCTGATCGGCGACTTTTTCGCCCGCCTGCTGGATCGCCAAGCGGCATGAGCGAAGCCCTGCCCAAATCCCCGCCCGATTCCCTCGCCGAGCTCGAACTGGGCGCCGAAGCCATCGTCAATGCCTTGCCCCAGGCGGTGCTGGCGGTGGCTGCCGACGATGGCATCCGTTTCGTCAATCAGGCCGCCGAGCACTTCTTCGCGGCCGGCCGGGCGACGCTTTGCAGCCGCGGCATCGGCGATCTCTTCGCCTTCGACAGCCCCGTCGTGACGCTCATCGCCCAGGTCCGCGAACGCGGCCTCAGCGTCGTCGAATACGGCCTCGATTTGAACCTGCCGCGCCTCGGCACGCGGCCCGTCGATGTGCAGATGCAGCCCTTGGCCGAGGATCCGGACACCGTGCTGATCGCCATCCAGGAACGCACCATCGCCCAAACCATGGACCGCCAGCTCAATCACCGCGGCGCGGCACGTTCGATCGTCGCCATGGCGGCGGTGCTGGCCCATGAGGTCAAGAACCCGCTCTCGGGGATCCGCGGCGCGGCGCAACTGCTGGAACAAGGCGCGGCCGAGGAGGATCGCAACTTGACCCGCCTGATCTGCGACGAAACCGATCGCATCTGCGCTCTGGTGGATCGCATGGAGATGTTTTCCGACGACCGCCCCATCGAACGCGGCCCGGTCAACATCCACGAGGTGCTGAATCACGTGCGCGACCTGGCGGCCAGCGGTTTTGCTGCCGGCATACGCATCATCGAAAACTTCGACCCCTCGCTGCCGCTGGTGCTGGGCAACCGCGACCTGTTGATCCAGGCGCTCATCAATCTGGTCAAGAACGCCGCCGAGGCAGCGCCCTCGGGCAACGCCGAGATCATCCTGGGCACGGCCTATCGCCAGGGTGTCTGGGTGGCGGTGCCGGGGAGCCGGGACCGCCTCAACCTGCCGCTCGAGGTCAGCATCCAGGACAACGGCGAGGGCATCGCCGAGGAACTGCGGCCCCACCTTTTCGAGGCCTTTGTCTCGAGCCGCGCCACGGGCACCGGGTTGGGCCTGGCCTTGGTGGCCAAGATCGTGCGCGACCATGGCGGCCTGATTGAATTCCAGAGCCAGCCCAGGCGCACCGTATTCCGGCTCAACCTGCCGGTTATGGCGGATTCCAGGGGGGCGGAGGAAAACCATGGATAGTGCCACCATCCTGGTCGCCGACGACGATCAGGCCATCCGCACCGTGCTTGAGCAAACTTTGGGCCGGGCCGGCTACGAGGTGCGTTGCACCGGCAACGCCGCCACCTTGTGGAACTGGATCAGCGATGGTATCGGCGATTTGGTGATCACCGACGTGGTGATGCCCGACGAGAATGGCCTCGATTTGCTGCCCCGCATCAAGCGGCTGCGGGCCAAGTTGCCGGTGGTCGTCATGAGCGCCCGCAACACCATGTTCACGGCCATCACCGCGGCCGAGCGCGGCGCTTATGAATATCTTCCAAAACCTTTTGATATCAATGAATTAGTAGTAATAGTTAAACGAGCATTTGAATCTCCGCAAGGAAGCCCCAGCAGCCCCGCCGAGGACCCCGGGGATGAGCAAACGATGCCGCTGATCGGGCGCTCGCCGGCGATGCAGGAGATCTATCGCCTTTTGGGCCGGCTCATGAGTACCGACCTGACAGTGCTGATTTCCGGCGATTCCGGTACCGGCAAGGAGCTGGTGGCCCGCTCGCTGCACGATTATGGCCGCCGCCGCCACGGCCCCTTCGTGGCCGTCAACATGGCGGCGATACCCCGCGAATTGATCGAAAGCGAGCTCTTCGGCCACGAAAAAGGCGCCTTTACCGGTGCCACGGGGCGCGGCATCGGGCGTTTCTTGCAGGCCGAGGGGGGCACCCTCTTTCTCGACGAGATCGGCGACATGCCGGTCGAAGCCCAGACCCGCCTGTTGCGGGTCTTGCAGCAAGGCGAATACACCGCCGTCGGCGGCCGCCAGAACATCAAAAGCGACGTTCGCATCATCGCCGCCACCAACCGCAACCTGCGCCAGCAAGTGCGCCATGGGCTGTTCCGCGAAGACCTCTTCTATCGCCTCAACGTGGTGCCGATCCGCCTGCCCAGGCTGGCCGAACGGCCCGAGGACATTCCCGATCTGGTGCGCCACTTTCTGACCAAGGCGGCGGCCGAAGGTCTGGGGGAAAAGGTGCTCGACGGCCTGGCCATGGAAAAGCTGCAGGCCTACGCCTGGCCGGGCAACGTGCGTGAGCTGGAAAACCTGGTGCGTCGCCTGACAGCGCTTTATTCCGAGGAACTGATCGGGCCCCAGGTGATTACAGCCGAACTGGCCGAGGCGCGCCACCACGGCGCCGACCCCGACGGCGCCGCCGGGGACAGCCTGGGGGCCGCCGTGGAAAGCCATTTGAGCCGCTATTTCTCGGCCCATGCGGACGCTCTGCCGCCCACCGGGCTCTATCAGAGGGTGCTACGGGAAGTAGAGAGGCCGCTAATCGCGCTCAGCCTGACGGCGACCCGGGGTAACCAGCTACAAGCCGCCAAACTGCTGGGCCTCAATCGCAATACTTTGCGCAAGAAAATCCGCGAGTTCGATATTCCACTGTCCCGTGGCGTTGAGTGATGCACATTTGCAACAATATGGTATGATTGCGTGACTTTAGGGCATCGATAGCGATTGCCAGCGTCACACACGAACGTCAGAAGCAGCCATGTCCTCCAGCGTTCAGCCGCCGCCAGGCTTCTTGCTCAGCCGACTCAGCCAATGGGTCCAGCGCCTGGCGCTGGGCCGCAAGCTCGCGGTTACGCTGGCGCTGGCGGCCGTGGGTTTCGCCGTCATCACCTATGTCGCCCTGACGGGCTCGCTGACGGCGCTCGATCCCGGAGCCGGAACGGTTCGGGTGCTGCAGCTCATCGACATCGTGCTGGCGCTCAGTCTGGGGGCGCTGGTGGCGGTGCGGCTGGTGCGGCTGTGGCTGGAACGGCGCCGCGGCGGTGTCGGCTCGCGTTTGCGCACCAATCTGGTGGGGCTTTTCAGCATCGTTGCCGTCGCTCCGGCCATCGTCGTCGCCGTCTTGGCCGCCATGTTCTTCGAGCTCGGTGTGCAGACCTGGTTCGACGATCGCGTGCGCACGGCATTGCACGAATCGGTCGAGGTGGCGCGGGCTTACACCGAAGAGCACCAAAAGGGCATTTTCGGCGACGCCCTGGTGATCGCCAATGAGCTCAACCGGGCCGAAAGCCGGCTATTGCGCAACCCGGCCCGCTTCCGCCAACTGGTGGCGGCCTTGGCCGGGCTGCGCTCGCTGGCCGAGGTCGTGGTCTTCCAACGTGACGGCCGCGTACTGGCGCGGTCGCGCCTTTCCTTCACCACGCCGCTCGACATCGTGCCCGACGACGCCTATGAAAAAACCGCCAAGGGCGCCGTCGTCATGTTGCCAGGCAGCGGCGACGACCGGGTGCGGGCGCTGGTCCGCCTCGACCGCATCGCCAACGGCTATCTTTACGTCGCCCGCTACATCGACCCCCAGGTTCTGGACCACGTCTCCCGCACCAAGGGGGCGGTGGCGCTTTATGAGCGTATGGACCGCGAGCGCTGGGAAGTCACTTTCGCCTACGCCTACATCTTTTTCGTCGCCGTATTGCTGTTGCTGCTGGCGGCGGTGTGGTTTGCCCTGTCGCTGGCGACCCGCCTGATCGGCCCGGTTTCCGATCTGGTCGACGCCGCCGGCAAGGTGCGTGACGGTGACCTTACGGTGCGCGTTTCGGAGGGCCCGCAGAGCGATGAGATCTCCACCCTCAGCCGGGCCTTCAATCGCATGACCGGACAGCTTTCCGAGCAGCGTCGTGAACTGGTCGATGCCAACCAGCAGCTCGACGAGCGCCGCCGCTTCACCGAGACCGTGCTGTCGGGCGTCTCGGCCGGTGTCATCAGCCTCGATACCGAGGGCCGCATCACGCTGCCCAACCGCTCGGCCACGCAACTGCTGGAAACCGCCGCCGCCGACCTGATCGGCCGGCTGTTTTCGCAGGCCCTGCCGGAAATGGCGGAATTGCTGGCCGAGACCCGGCGCCGGCCTAATCGCGTTGCCCAGAGCCAGATCTCGGTGGTGCGCAAGGGCAACCCCCACACCCTGCTGGTCTCGATCGCCGCCGAAGGCGCCGGAGCCGACCTCTCGGGCTTCGTGGTCACCTTCGACGACATCACCGAACTGGTCTCGGCCCAACGCACCGCCGCCTGGGCCGACATCGCACGGCGCATCGCCCACGAGATCAAGAACCCGCTGACGCCGATCCAACTGGCGGCCGAAAGGCTGCGGCGCAAATACGGCGGCGAAGTCCAAAGCGACCCCGACATCTTCAACCAGTGCACCGAAACCATCATCCGCCAAGTCGGCGATATCGGCCGCATGATCGACGAATTCTCCTCCTTCGCCCGCATGCCGGCGCCCGCGTTCGAGACCGAGAACCTGCCTGACCTGGCCCAGCAGGCGCTCTTTCTGCAACAAGCGGCACATCCCGAAATCAACTATCGCAGTTTCCTCGACGGCCAATCGATGAGGCTATCGTGCGACCGTCGCCAAGTCGCCCAGGCGCTCACCAATCTGCTGCAGAACTCGGCCGATTCCATCGAGGAGAGGGCGCGGCGCAACGGCACTCCGGTGGCCGGCGAGATTGAGCTTAAGCTCGAGGAAAGCGCGGGCCGCATTGCCGTCGAAGTCATCGACGACGGCATCGGGCTGCCGCTGGAGCAGCGCGGCCGGCTGATGGAGCCCTATGTCACCACCCGCGACAAGGGTACCGGCCTGGGCCTGGCCATCGTGCGCAAGATCATGGAAGACCATGGCGGCCAGTTGGCGCTGGAGGACCGCAGCACAGGGGGCGGGCAGGGGGCTCGGGCGCGGCTCACCTTCTACCGCGATGGCGTGGCCGAAGAACCGCCCGCCGCCACCCCCCCGCAGCCCGGCAAGGTGGCCGTCCATGGCGCATGACATCCTGGTCATCGACGACGAAGCGGACATCCGGGAGCTGATTTCCGGCATTCTGGCCGATGAGGGTTTTGAGACCCGGGTGGCCGGCGACAGTTGCACGGCGCTGGACGAGATTGGCGCCCGGCGTCCCTCGCTCCTGGTGCTCGACATCTGGCTGCAAGGCAGCAAGATGGACGGCCTTGAATTTCTCGACCTGGTCAACGCCGAGCACCCCGACCTGCCGGTGGTCATCATCAGCGGTCACGGCAATATCGAGACCGCGGTGTCAGCCATCAAGCGCGGCGCCTACGATTACGTCGAGAAACCTTTCAAGGCCGACCGCCTGATCACCATCGTGGCCCGTGCCATCGAGGCCGCGGAACTGCGCCGCGAGAACCGCGAGCTCAGATTGCGGGCCGGCCAGGCCAACGAGCTGATCGGCCGCTCGCCACCGCTGGTGGCGCTGCGCCAGGCCATCGAAAAGGTGGCGCCGACCGGATCGCGGGTCCTGATCACCGGTCCGGCGGGCGCCGGCAAGGAGGTGGCGGCGCGCATCCTGCACGGCCTCTCACGCCGCGCCGAGGGACCCTTCGTGGTGCTCAACGCCGCGGCCATGGCACCGGAGCGCATGGAGGTCGAGCTCTTCGGCATCGAAGCCACGGAATCCACAGGATCCACAAAATCCAAAGGCCCGCAGGCGGTGCGCAACGTCGGCACCTTCGAGCAGGCCCATGGCGGCACCCTGTTTATCGACGAGGTTGCCGACATGCCGCTGGAGACCCAGGCCAAGATCCTGAGGGTGCTGCAGGACCAGACCTTCGAACGAGTCGGCGGCAGCGCCACGATCGTGGTCGACGTGCGCGTGGTCAGCGCCTCGACCCGGGATCTGATGGCGGGGATTGCCGAGGGCGCCTTTCGCGAGGATCTTTTTCACCGCCTCAACGTGGTGCCCATCAAGGTGCCGGCCCTGAAGCAGCGCCGCGAGGACGTACCGCTCTTGTTCGACCACTTCATGCGCCACATGGCCGATGCCGCCGGCCGGCCGCCGCGGGGCATAGCCGACGACGCCATGAGCGTGCTGCAGGCCCACGACTGGCCGGGCAATGTGCGTGAGTTCAAGAACCTGGTCGAACGCCTGCTGATCATGGCTCCCGGCGACCCGCGCAGCCCAATCCGGGCCGACATGCTGCCACCGGAACTTGGTGCCTTGCCGCTTGACGGCGTACGGCGCGGCGATAGCGATGCCGATTTCATGTCCCTGCCGCTGCGCGAGGCCCGCGAGGTCTTCGAACGTGAATACCTCAGCGCCCAGATCACCCGCTTCGGGGGCAACGTCTCGCGCACCGCCGGCTTCGTTGGCATGGAGCGCTCGGCGCTGCATCGCAAGCTCAAGGCACTGGGCGTCGGTGGCACCGATCGGCCGCAGGAATTGGGCGGCTAAAACCGGTCAAGACTGATCCCGGCGATTGTTATCATTCCCGAAATGCTATAGTCCCCAGCCACGGAGAGCCGGGTAGGGTTCAATGAAAGTCATTGTCTGCGGTGCCGGTCAGGTCGGCTTCAACATCGCCCGCCACTTGGCCGGCGAGCAAAACGACGTCACCGTCATCGACCAGTCGCCGGAACTGATCAAGAAAGTGGGCGACCAGCTTGACGTCCAGGCCAGGATCGGCCATGCCGCGCGGCCCGACGTGCTTGATGCCGCCGGCGCCGCCACGGCCGACATGATCGTCGCCGTGACCTTCGCCGACGAGGTCAACATGGTGGCCTGCCAGGTGGCCCACGCGCTCTTCAACGTACCCACCAAGATCGCCCGGGTGCGGGCCCAGGCCTATCTGCAACCCATGTGGCAGGACCTGTTTTCCCGCGAACACCTGCCCATCGACGTCATCATTTCGCCCGAAATCGAGATCGCCCGGGCCGTGCTCAGGCGCCTCCAGGTGCCGGGCGCCATCGACATGACGCCTTTTGCCGACGATCGCGTGCGCATGATCGCGGTGCGGCTGGACGAGGATTGCCCCATCATCGACACGCCGCTCAGGCAGTTGACCGAGCTCTTTCCCGATCTTCACATCCGGGTGGTTGGCATGATCCGCCGGGGCAAGGTCATCGTGCCCGGCGGCAACGACGAAATGGAGATCGGCGATGAGGTCTATTTCGCCGTCGACACCGAACACGTCAGCCGCGCCATGGCCGCCTTCGGCCACGAGGAGCGCGAGGCCCGGCGCATCATTATCGTCGGTGGCGGCAATGTCGGCCTCTTTCTGGCCCAGGAGTTGGAGGCCACCCAGCCCGGGGTGATGCTGAAACTGATCGAGGCCAGCCAGGAGCGCGCCGAGCAGGTTGCCGAGGCGCTCGGCCGCACCGTGGTGCTGCACGGCGATGCCCTGGACAGCGAAATCCTCGACGAGGCCAACGTGCGCGCCACCGAAACCATCGTTGCCGTGGCCAATGATGACGAGGCCAACATCCTGTCCTCGCTGCTGGCCAAGCGCGAAGGCTGCCAACGTGCTGTGACGCTGGTCAACGACGCCAGCTACGGCCCGCTGATGACTTCGCTGGGCATCGATGTTGTGGTCAACCCCCGGGCCATTACCGTCTCGCGCATCCTGCAGCACGTCCGTCGGGGCCGCATCCGGGACGTCTATTCGCTGCCCGACGGCGTCGCCGAGGTGCTCGAGGCCGAAGCCATGGAGACCTCGACCCTGATCGGCAAGACGATCAGCGAGTCCAACCTGCCGGCCGGCGTCATCATCGGCGCCCTGGTGCGCGGCGACGAGGTCATCATCCCCCGCGGCGACACCATCATCGAGCCCCATGACCGGGTCATCATCTTTACCATTGCCGACATGGTGAAGAAGGTGGAGAAGATGTTCTCGGTGCGCCTGGAATACTTCTAGGCGCCGAACGAGACACGGCCCGAGCGACATTGGCCGCCATGTATTTCGCCTCCGCCTTCTACACCCTGGGCAGCGTGCTGCTGGCCTTTGCCGCCACCATGGTACTGCCGGCCTTGGTGGCCTTCGGCTATGGCGAGGTCGACCAGGGCTGGACTTTCCTCGGCGCGCTGGGACTGACGGTGTTTGCCGGCGGCGCCCTGATCATCGCCACCCAGGGAGAGAGGCCGTTGCCCAGGCGGCGGGAAGTCTTTTTCATGGCCTTCCTGATCTGGCTGCTGGTGCCCGCCTTCGGGGCCCTGCCGTTCTATTTCATCGCCGTCGTGCCGAGTTTCACGGACGCCTATTTCGAGGCCGTTTCAGGTTTCACCACGACCGGTGCCACGGTGCTCAGTCAGCTCGAGATCATCGAGCGCAGCGTGCTGCTCTGGCGGGCCTTGCTGCAGTGGCTGGGGGGACTCAGTGCGGTGCTGCTGGCGATGGTGGTGCTGACGCCCTACGACGCCGGCGGCATGCAGCTTTTTCGCTCCGCCGTGCCGCACGGCGAAAGGCTCAGTGCGCCCAACCACCTGGGTCAGGCCCTGACCACCATCTGGTGGGTCTACGTCGGTCTGAGCTTGCTCTGCGCGGCGCTGCTGTGGCTTGTCGGGATGCCGGCCTTCGACGCCGTCTGTCACGCGCTGAGCACGCTGTCCACGGGCGGCTTCGGCACTCGCGACGGCTCGCTGGCGGCCTTCGCCAATCCCCTGGCGGAGAGCGTGATCGCCGTCTTCATGTTGGTCGGCGCGATCAACTTCACGCTGCACTGGGCCGTGCTCAGCGGTCGCGGCACCCGGGCGCTACGCCAGGATCCGGAACTGCCGCTGTTGCTCATCGTGGCCGGCGTTGCCGTTCTGGCCATCGTCGCGGCCCTGATGCTGGGCGGCGGCCAGGGTCCCTTGGCGGCCTTGCGCCATGGTCTTTTCGCCACGATATCGATGCTGACGACCACCGGCTATTTCAGCCAGGAGTCCGGAAACTGGCCCTTGTTCGTGCCGCTGCTGCTGCTGTCGCTGGTACTGCTGGGCGGCTGTTCGGGTTCCAGCGCCGGCGGCCTCAAGATTTTTCGCGGTTTCCTATTGCTCAAGCTTGGGCAACGCGAACTGGCCCGGCTGTCGCACCCGCACGGCGTGGTACCTGTGGCTTACGGCGGCCACGTCGTCGACGACGCCGCCAAACTGGCTGTCTGGAGCTTCTTCTTCACCTATATCTTCGGCCTGGCGCTGATGTCCCTGGTGTTGGCGGGATTGGGACTGGACCTGGCCGATGCCACCACCGCCGCCGCCGCTGCGCTCGCCAACACCGGCCCGGCGCTGGCGTTGCTGCCGGGTGCTGGGCCTTATGAAACCATGCCCGAAGCAGTCAAGTGGGTGCTGCTGGCGGGCATGCTGCTGGGCCGGCTGGAATTCTTCGTGATCTTCGTGCTGGCCAGCCCGCGGCATTGGCGCGGCTGAATAAGGGGAGGCGGGACTGAAGTGCGGGCACGTTGTGGCCGGGCCGGAATTGCACTAGGCTTGGCGCCATGGTTGCATGGCCCCAATAACACCTGCGAGAAACAAAATGGCCGCCGAAAAATCAAACAATCTTCAGGACGTGTTCCTCAATCACGTCCGCAAGAACAAACTGCCGGTTACGGTTTTTCTGGTGAACGGCGTCAAGTTGCAAGGCGTCATCAGTTGGTTCGACAACTTCTGTGTCCTGTTGCGCCGCGACGGGCATGCCCAGCTGGTATACAAGCATGCCATCTCGACGGTCATGCCGGGCCAGCCGATCCAACTTTTCGAGCAAGCCGAGACCGCGGACACGGACGCTGAAGCAGACTGATCCCAAAGCTGGCCGGGCCGGACCGGCGTCGACCGCCGGCGGCCGTGTGCTGGTGCTGCATCCCGACCTGCGGCAGCGCCGGAATCGACCCCAAAACCAGTTGCGCCAGCCCCAGGCGCGGCTCGAGGAAGCTCGCGGACTGGCTGCCGCGATTGGCCTCGAGATCGTCGATAGCGCCATCGTGGGGCTGTCGCGGGCGCGGCCGGCGACGCTTTTCGGTCGCGGCAAGGTGGACGAGATCGCCAGCTTGGTCGGCGCCCTCGAGGCCGGGCTGGTGGTTGTCGACGGCCAGCTTTCGCCGATCCAGCAGCGAAACCTGGAGCGCGCCTGGTCGTGCAAGGTGATCGATCGCTCCGCTCTCATCCTGGAGATCTTCGGGGCCCGGGCCCGCACCCGGGAGGGGCGCTTGCAGGTCGAGTTGGCGGCGCTCGAGTACCAGCGCGGCCGGCTGGTGCGCTCTTGGACCCACCTCGAGCGACAGCGCGGAGGTTTCGGCTTCCTCGGCGGCCCGGGTGAGACCCAGATCGAGGCCGACCGGCGCCAGATCGCGGGCCGCCTGGCGAAAATCCGTCGCGAACTGGAGGCGGTCCGCCGCACCCGGCAGTTGCACCGCGCCAGCCGTCAGAAGGTGCCCTTTGCCGTGGCCGCCCTGGTGGGCTACACCAATGCCGGCAAGTCGACGCTGTTTAACCGCCTCACCGAAGCCCGGGTGGAGGTCGCAGATCAGCTGTTCGCCACCCTCGACCCGACCATGCGCGGCATCACCCTGCCCGGCGGCCGGCGCCTCATACTGTCCGACACCGTGGGTTTTATTTCGCAATTGCCGACCATGCTGGTGGCTGCCTTCCGGGCGACGCTCGAGGAAGTGCTCGAGGCCGACCTGATCGTCCACGTGCGCGATGTCGCCCACCCCGATGCCGAGGCCCAAAAAGAGGACGTAATCAAGGTTCTGCGTGAGCTGGGTATCGGCGAGGACGATGAACGCCCGCTCATCGAGGTTCTGAACAAAACCGACCTGCTGGCGCAGACAGAAGTACAGCGGTGGCAAAACCATAGCCGGGAGCGGGCCGGGCAGGTGGCGCTGTCGGCGCTCTCGGGCCAGGGCTGCGATGACTTGCTCGGTCTTTTCGAAATTCACCTGGCGCGCCATAGCCAGATCCTGCAAGTCACGCTCGACCCCGGCGACGGGGCGACGCTGGCCTGGCTCTACCGCCACGGCGAGGTCCTCAGCCGGCACCAGATCGAGGACCGGATTCAGCTCGAGGTCGGCCTCGACGCCGCCAATATGGAACGTTTTCGCCGCCGATCCATAGTTGCCGGTTGACAGCGCCGGGAGCTTTCCATATATCCTTGGCACTCACGAACACCGAGTGCTAACAAAGCCGCCCGACCTCAGGTGGGACGGGGTGTGGGCGGATCACACAAGCTAACCAAAGACATCGGAGGTTATTGATGAGCATCAAACCTTTGCACGATCGCGTACTGGTCCGGCGCATCGACGAGGAAGAGAAGACGCCCAGCGGCATCATCATCCCGGACACGGCCAAGGAAAAGCCGATGGAAGGCAAGGTGATGGCGGTAGGCAGTGGCGCCCGTGACGATGGCGGCAACATTCACGCCCTGGACGTCAAGGTCGGTGACCGCGTGCTGTTTGGCAAATGGTCGGGCACCGAGATCAAGGTTGACGGCGACGAGCTGTTGATCATGAAGGAATCCGACATCATGGGCGTACTCGCCGGTTAAGGGGATAACGAAAGATGGCAGCCAAAGAAGTAAAATTCGATGCCGAGGCACGCAATCGCCTGCTCAAGGGCGTCGACATCCTGGCCAATGCGGTCAAGGTGACGCTCGGCCCCAAGGGCCGCAACGTGGTGCTCGACAAGTCCTTCGGGGCGCCGCGCATCTCCAAGGACGGCGTCACCGTGGCCAAGGAGATCGAACTGGCCGACAAGTTCGAGAACATGGGCGCCCAGATGCTGCGCGAAGTGGCCAGCCGGACCTCGGACGAGGCCGGCGACGGCACCACCACGGCCACCGTGCTGGCCCAGTCGATCGTGCGCGAAGGCCACAAGGCGGTGGCCGCGGGCATGAACCCGATGGATCTCAAGCGCGGCATCGATCTGGCCGTCGGCACCGTCGTCGACGACGTCGTCAAGCGCTCCAAGGCGGTGCGTTCGGACGAGGAAATCGCCCAGGTCGGAACCATCTCGGCCAACGGCGACCGTGAAATCGGCGACATCATTGCCAAGGCCATGGAGCGCGTCGGCAAGGAAGGCGTGATCACCGTCGAGGAAGCCAAGGGCATGGCCACCGAGCTCGAGGTGGTCGAGGGCATGCAGTTCGATCGCGGCTATCTCTCGCCCTACTTCAT
>PVBE010836254.1_pt1 | contig 38758 bp, 25 predicted proteins | sample 1631181 | NCBI WGS metagenome assembly PVBE01 (sample SAMN08397723, study PRJNA350692) | Marine metagenome, whole genome shotgun sequencing project. | isolation source: water | place: Pacific Ocean | collected 2012-04 | reverse complement strand
GGTCTCTTCGTCCATCAGGAAGTGGGACAGGTGATTGCTGCCTGAATTCGATACGTACACATGGTAGGACATCCGCTGTCGTCTCCTTGGTGGGCGTCGCAGGTCTCAGGATCGACTTAAGCTCTTCTGCTTCGGCCCCCGGGTCAACGCAGTGGCGCCGCCTTCCTGGCAGACCTACCGTTCCGGCATGCGCATCGGTATCCCAAAAGACTTCCGTCGGTATCTCTCCCTGCGGGGCGATTCGGTCACCGGCGACGACCAGGCGTCCCATCAGCCGCTGACGGGCCGGGCTCTCGCCATCGGCACCTTCCTGTCCTTCTTCCTGGGTGTTGGCGCCAACTACGCGGATATCGTCATCAAGGGCAGCTACATGACCCTCGATTTCAGCACGCCGGGGGCCATCTTCGTCTTCATCCTTGTCATCGGCGTGGGCAACACGATCTTCCGGATCACGGCCCGCCGCTGGTGGATCTCGGCCCTGGTCACCGTCGCCATCGGGGTCGCCAGTGCCGCCAGCTTCAGTCCCTTCGACGCGTTGCCCCTGTACGATCCCGGTGTCTTGTTCTGCGCCTTCGCCTTCACCGCCATGGCGGCCAACTCGATCCTGGCGGCGTCGGGACGGGACCTTGCTCTCAATCGTTCCGAGTTGATCGTCGTCTACATCATGCTCCTCGTGGTTGCCTCCGTGGCGACCATGGGTCTGTGTGAGGCGATTCTTCCGGCGATCAGCGGTTTCTTCTACTACGTCAATCCGGAAAACCAGTGGCAGACGTTGCTGTTCCCCTATCTGCCTGCCGAGGTCCTCGTCGATGACGGCAACGAGAACACCGCCTTCTTCGAAGGCTCCGGCGTCGGCTACTCGGTACCCTGGCAGCTCTGGGCCCGCCCCATGGCACTGTGGGCAATCTTCCTGCTCGCCCTGTACACGACCATGGTCTCCATCGTCGTCATCCTGCGGCGCCAGTGGATGGACCGCGAGCGTCTGTCCTATCCGCTGGTGCAGGTGGCCCAGGCCATGATCCGTGACGAGACCTCGGATCGACTGGTCAATCCCTTCTTCCGCAGCCGTGTCATGTGGGCCGGCGCCGCCCTCCCCATCCTGGTGGGGCTGTTCATCGGCCTGAACAAGTACGTCGGCACCTTTCCGATGATCCCGACGGCCTGGACGATTCCCATCCCTTACGGCCAGGCTCTCAACCTCACCTTCAGTTTCGCCGTCGTCGGCTTCTCGTACCTGATCGGTCCCGACATCGCCGCCGGCATCTGGGGATTTGCCCTGCTGTCGAAGGTGGAGAAGATGTTCTTCGTCGCCAACGGGGTCACCAAACAGCAGGACATGTGGGGCGTGCGGGTGACGGAGCTGATGAACTACCAGGGATTGGGTGCCCTGCTCGTCTTCGTCGCCATCGGTCTGTGGGTGGGGCGCGAGCATCTGCTGCAGGTGGGCCGCCGCTTCCTGGGACTCGAGGCGGAACTGACGGACGACGATGAGATCATGTCCTACCGGGCCGCCGTACTCGGCGCCCTCCTCGGCCCCGCGGTGATGGTCGCCTGGTTCGCCTGGCTGGGGACGCCGGTGTGGGCCAGCCTCCTCTTCGTCGGTCTGGCCATGGCCATCTTCATCGGCCTGACCCGTGTGGTGGCCGAATCCGGTGTCGCCGCCATCATCACGCCGATGAACGCGCCCGACTTCATGATGTTCGGACTGGGTTCGAACCTGGTGGGGCTGCAGGGTATTGCCAACTTTTCTCTGGGGTACATCTTCCTCGCCGACCTGCGGATCTTCCTCATGGGTGTCGTTGCCTCCGGCCTGAAGCTGATCGAAGGCATGAGCAAGGACAGCCGCCGTACGGTGTTCCGCGCCATCCTCATCGCCCTGGTCCTCGGCAGTGCCGGCTCTCTGTTCACCGTGGTGGAGCTGGGGTACCGCGATGGCGGCATCAACTTCAGCGCCTGGTTCTTCAAGAACCTGCCGATGCGCATCGGCAAGGTCGCCACGGGTGCCATGGAGCCGGCCGGAGTCTACTGGTCCGGAATGGGATTTCTTGGGATCGGTGGTGCGGGCATGCTGCTGCTCACGTGGCTGCGACAGCGCCTCCTCTGGTGGCCTCTCCACCCTCTCGGTTTCCCCATTATGACCAGCTGGGTGGTGGACTGGATGTGGTTCAGCGTATTCTTCGCCTGGCTGGTCAAGGTGACCGTCCTCAAGTACGGGGGCGCCGCCTTGTTCACGCGCACCCGTGACTTCTTTCTCGGCATGCTCGTGGGCCGCATGCTCGTCAGTGGCGGCTGGCTCGTCGTCGACTATCTCACGGGTACCGTGAGCAACCCGATCTTCTGGATCTAGCAGTTCAAAGGAGAAGACATGACCACCGCCCCCGAGCCGCACTCGCTGTGGGACACCGAATCTCCCCGAATCCACCTGGGCACACAGCGGTTTCTCACCACCGACGAGGACCTGGGATTCCTCGCCCGCCATGGTGTTGAGAACATGGCGCTCAACCGCATGCCCCTCGACCGGAAGATCGGCTGGGATGCAGACTGGATCGGGGCCCAGAAGGAGAAGGCCGCCGGGTACGGCGTCGACCTGGAGATGGTCGCCCTGCCGATCCATCAGCTGAACATCGACGGGGGCAGCACACCCAGCTACATGCTCGGCGACTTTTCCAAGGGGGAAGAAGAAGTCGAGCTGGTGTGCCGGATGGTGCGGGCCGCTGGGGCTGCCGGCATTCCGGCGATCAAGTACTTCCTGTGCGAGATGGAGAATCAGCGCACCGAGAGCGTGCCGCCCGGGCGCGGCAACACGCGCTACTCCACCTTCGATCTGTCCCGCGCCGACAGTGACACCCATCGTTACGACCGGCCCGTGACCGCCGAGCAGAACTGGGAGCGTGTGACCTTCTTCCTCGAAAGGGTGATTCCCGTGGCGGAAGAGGCGCAGGTGCGCATGGCCTGCCACCCCTGCGATCCCTGGTTGCCCCCGGGGTTCAAGGGTGTGGACCGCATCCTCGGCGGCGCCGAGGGCTTCAAGCACTTTGTCGATATCTGCCCGAGCCCCTACCATGGTCTGAATCTGTGTCTCGGCTGTATGGCCGAGAGTGTCGAAGACCCGCCGAAGGAGGTGCCGGAGATCCTGCGCTACTTCGGTGAGCGCCGGAAGATTCATCTCATCCACTTCCGCAATATCTTCGGCGGCCGATGCAAGTTTCAGGAGGTCTGGCCCGACGAGGGTGTGATGGACATGTATGTATTGATGAAGACCCTCCACGAGGTGGGATACCCGCACATGGTCGTTCCCGATCACGCCCCGCAGAGCGACGCAGCGGGAAGCAGGGAGCAATCCTTCGCCTTCCAGTTCGGGTATATCCGGGCGATGCTGCAGAGCGTCGCTTCGGTTCGAAACGGCAGCTGAGGAGCGTGAGCCGTGCGTATCACTTCCCTGGAGACGATCCCGATCCTGGTTCCCCTGAAACAGGGGCTGACGACCAAGACCGCCCACGGTGAGCATATCGATTCACCGTACGTGCTGGTCAAGGTGCATACGGACGAGGGGGTGGTCGGCCTCGGTGAAGCCACCCTCGCACCGCGCTGGAGCGGCGAAACGAGCCCCGGGTGTGTTGCCGCCGTGGAGCAGGTGCTGGCCCCCGCTGTTGTGGGTGCCGACCCGCGCGACGTGCGTGATATCGCCCGACGTCTCCAGAGGGCGATCCGTCTCAACCCTTTTGCCAGGGCTGCCGTCGAGATGGCCTGCTGGGACATCGCCGGCAAGGCGGCGGATCTCCCCGTCTACCGGCTCCTCGGTGGCCGGGTCCGCGACGAGGTCCCGATGAAAATGGTCGTAGGCGCCTTCGACGTGCCGAAGGCCGTGGAGCTGGCGCAGCGTTTCCTCGACGGTGGTACGCGCCACCTGAAGGTGAAGGTCGGCCTCGACCCGGCGCAGGACGTCGAGCGGGTTCGCGCCGTCCGTGAGCTGGCAGGCCCGCAGGTTACGATTGGCGTCGATGCGAATTGTGGCTGGAGTGTATCGACGGCGAAACGCGCCCTGCGGGAGCTGGAGGCATTCGACGTGACCTTCGCCGAGCAGCCCGTCGGCACCGATGATCCCCGCGCCCTGGCGGCGGTGCGCGCGGCGACGACCATCCCCATCATGGCGGACGAAAGCGTCTTCACCCCGCAGCAGGCGCTGGCGATCGTCCGTATGGGCGCCGCTGATATCATCGCCGTGTATCCGGGCAAGAACGCCGGCATTCTCGGGTCGTTGGCCATCGCCGACATCGCCGCCGCCGCCGGGCCGGTCTGCAGCATGGGCAGCAATCTCGAGCTCGGCATCGCCACCGCGGCCATGCTGCATCTTGCCGTGGCCTGCCCCGCCATCGATTCAGAGACCTATCCCGGCGACCTGCTGGGGCCTCTGTACCACGAGGCGGACATGATCACCGAGCCGCTGCAGTTGGGACCCGAAGTAGCGCTGCCTCCGGAAGGTCCGGGGTTGGGCGTCGAGCTCGACGAAGACCAGGTCGAACGCTTCCGGGATCGGACACGGTCGTGAGCCGACTCTATTACAGTGAAGAAGGCCGCGTCCTGCCCGGTCTGTGCGAGGAGTTGACCCGTTTTCGGCACGCTCGCAAGCATCTGGAGCTGCCGGCCACGGAGTCGCCGGCACAGATATGGATCCTGGCGCGCGCATATCCTGACTGTCAGTCCCCGTTGCGACTATCCGTCAACGGTGTAGATGTGGCCGCCATCGAACCCCAACGCCCCGGCGCCTGGTACTGGCATTGCGTCGACGTGGATCCTGGTGTGTTGCAGGCCGGCAAGAACCGTTTCGACCTGTGGACGGACAGCAGCGCCATGGACGCCTGGTCGCTGGCGCTGGAAACCGGACACACCAGTCCCGACAGCGAGCTCAGCGACGACGGCGGCACGAGCTGGCGCCGGGAACGTATGGGGTATCTGAACGCGGTCCTGGCCGAGTACGTCGTACGGGTCCGCCTCGCCGAAGGCGAAGATCCGGTGCCACCAGCCGTTGTCTGGGAGGATCGCGACTCGCCCAGATTGGCGAGCCTTCGTCAACGTGTCCCTCAGGCGGCACGTGGCGACGGAGCTGTCCTCGACCGGGCACGCGCCCTGTCGAGCTGGCTCGCCGGCAGCTGGGAACACACCAGCTCAGCGAGGGCCGAGCAGTATGCCCCCTGGGATGCGGAAACGCTGCTGGCCTGGGCCCCCGATCAACGGGGCCACAACGGCAAGCGCCCCATCGCCATGTGTGTGCACTACGCCGCCGCACTCGTCAGCGCGGCGCAGGCAGTCGGCATACCGGCGCGCTGTGCCGTGTTGACCGAGGCGGTCAACGGTATGCAGGGACATTTTGTCGCGGAAGTCTGGGAGCCGGATCTGGGCAAGTGGGTCGTCGTCGACCCCAATGCGGATGCCATGTTCGTGCAGGATGGTATACCTATGTCGATGACCGAGATCCAGAACGCCGGACAAGGCATCGGTGAGCTCATCGAGTTCGGGCCGGGGACGGAGTTCCAGTTGACCTTTCCGCACATCGTCGAGTTCGCCGAGCAGAACCTGAAGAAGGGTGTCTGTTTCCGTCATCGCAGCGTCTGGCACCGCGCCGACCTGCTGACGTCGCCGTGGATGTCCCCGCCCGCCCACGGATCGCTGAGCTACTGTGAGACGGGGCTGGTGTGGGAGCGGCGTGAGCTGGACCGCGGTTTCGGCATGTTCCCCGCCTTCGGCGATTCGTCGTGGTTTGACGCTGCGCCTGCCGGCTGGCTGTAGTGCTCATCACTGGAAACCATCGTCCGTCTGACGGGGAGATCCCATGCTGATTCGCAACTACCGACATTACTCTCTCGCCGTCGTCCTGTCGGCTCTGATCGCCGTTCAGGTCCTGGCCCAGGGCGCGGCCAGGCTCACGCCTCGCGCCGACGTGGAGCTGCAGCCGGTACGGGTAGACATTCCGCCGCAGTTCAGCCATCTGCCTGACACCCTGAGTGTCAATCTGCCCCCCGGATTCCGCGCCAGGGTCTACGCCGCTTTCGAGACGGTGGACCGGCCCCGTTTCATGGCTTTCGACGACCACGGTGTCCTGCACGTGGCCAACATGGATGACGACGAGATCGTCGCCCTTCCCGACCACGATGGTGACGGGTTCGCCGACGAGGCCATCGTCGTGGCTGCCGGTTTCGAACGGCCCCACAGTCTCGGCTTCTATGATGGCGATCTCTACGTCGGGGATCGCGGCCAGATCGTCCGTTTCATGGATGCCGACGACGACGGCATCTATGAACAGCGCGAGGTCTTTGCCGATGATATTCCCAGTAGCGGCGGCCATTCGACGCGGACCCTCATCATCGATGAACCAGGCGGCAAGATGTACCTCGGGGTAGGCTGGCCCTGCGACCTGTGCCGACGCAACGATGGCGCCGAACGCGGCGCCGTGTTGCAGTTCAACCTGGATGGGTCGGGACGACGGGTGTACGCCAACGGCATGCGCAATCCGATCGGGCTGGCCATCCATCCCGCCACGGGTGAGCTGTGGGGCACCAACAACGGCCACGACCTGGAGGGCGTCGACAGCCCCCCCGAGTGGATCGACATCATCCGCGACGGCAGCTTCCACGGCATGCCCTTCGCCTATGGGTACCAAGTGTGGGCCGACTTCACGATCCCCGCCTACCGCGATGAGATCCTGCCGCTCACGGCGGCCGACTCCGCCCTCGTGGCAACCATGGAACCACCTGTTGCTCTGGTGCCGGCACACACGGCGCCCATGGACATCCACTTCTACGACCACGATCACTTTCCTGCCCGCTACCGGCACGCCGCTTTCGTCGCCCTGCACGCCGGCCACGCCAAGCTGGCTCCCATCGAAGGCTACTCCGTCGTCACTCTTTTCAGTGAACCGGACGGGTCCAACGCCCGGGTGGCAGATTTCATGACCGGCTTCCAGACGGGAACCGAGGTCGACGACGTGTGGGGCTATCCCATGGGCATTACGAGCGACGCGGCAGGCAGACTGTACGTCAGCAGTGATCTCGGCAACCCCCTCATCCTGCGCCTCGAACACAGCCCCCTGGTGGCGACGTGGCGCCACGACATACCGGACAGCCTGGGTCCCCGCGACACCTTCGTCGCCAGCGGGTCGGTGCGTATCGAACGCGTCGATCCGGAGGGGCCGGCCCCGGAGGCGACCGCTGATCTGAGCCAGCTGGGTGGCCTCGCCGATGTGTCCCTCAGACGTGGTGACGATGGCACCTTCGGCTGGCTGTTCCGCATGGCGGCGTCGGGCGCTCCCCCCGGCCTGAAGACGGTGGCCATCACCGTGCGCCAGGAGGCGTCGCCTCGAGCGCATGTCGTACGGCTGACGCAACAGGTCGCTCTGCTGCCTCGAGAACGGGAGGATCTGGTAATCTTCGGCGAGGAGCTGGCGCCTGGCTGGCAGGTGCTGCATCAGACCTTCGTCGAGGAGCGTGGCGTGGACTTGAACGAGGACGGCATCGTACACAGCGGCACTGTGGCTGCCGGGTTCCGCGTTTTCGCCGGCAACTGGAACTGGGTGGTTCGCTTCCGCCCCGAGTCCCCTGTAGATCCTCTCGGCTTCGAGAAGCTGCGGTTCGCCTTTCACGCGGGGTTGTTCGACCGGGATCCGACGGATGACTTCAACATCTACGTCGCCGGTCGCCTGATCGACCTCGTCGAGGAAGGCTACGTGGACATCACCTCGAAGGAATGGCAGATCGTCGACGTGCAACTCGCCGCCTTCGGACCGCCGCAGCCCATCAAGGAGGCGACCTTCGGAGGAGACTTCTCCCGACGCTTCTACCTGGACGACGTCCGTCTGGTGGCCGGCGCTCCGATCACCGCCGTCACCGATGACGACACGACGCCCGACGCCTACCAGCTGGGCTCCAACTACCCGAACCCGTTCAACAGCGGCACCGTGATCCCCTACGACCTCGATGTCGCGCGGGACGTACGGTTGTCCATCTACAACCTCGCCGGACAGCGCGTAGGGCTCCTCGTCGACGGCCCCCGGACGCCCGGGCACCATGACGTGCCTTGGTCGGGGCGAAACGACGACGGACAGACACTGGCCAGCGGCGTGTATTTCTACCGGTTGCGGTCGGCCGCCGGGGTGGTGACCCGCAAGCTGGTTCTGGTGCGGTAGTGTCCTGTCCATGACCAGGTACCCCGCCGCCACACTGCGCAATAGGTCCGTTCTGGCCGCTCTGTGCCTGGGCTGCCTCCTGTCCATCCCCTTTGTCGGCTGCGCCCCATCGGGTCAAGCCGACGACGCCGACGTTGTCGAGATCGAGTTCTGGACGATCGCTCTCGGTGACGCTTTCGCCGACTACATCAACGGCATGATCGAACGCTACGAGGCAGAACACCCGGACGTTCGGGTGCAATGGGTCGACGTCAGCGGCGGCGAAGTGGCGGAGAAGTTCATCGCCTCTCTGGTCGCCGGCGACCCGCCGGACGTGGCCAACATCTACGACCTGCCCCGTTTTCTCGAGCACGGAGTCTTGAGCAACGTCGACGAGCTCGTCTCTGCCGAGGAGAAAGCCAAACGCATCGAGGCCTTCTGGCACGGCATGGGCTGGTACCAGGGCGCCAACTATGTCCTGCCCTGGTACTCCGGCGTCAACATGCTGTGGTACAACAAGGAGATCTTCGCTCAGGCCGGGCTCGATCCGGAGCGGCCGCCGCGCACGATGCAGGAGATGTTCGAGTTTGGCCGCACGATCCACGAACGTACGGGGAAGTACGGCGTGTCCTGGCGCCTGCACCCGTCTCTGGTAGCGCCGCCCTGGTTGATCCTGCGCCTGGAGAACGTCTGGCCCTTGTTCGACGACGAGCGCCGCCGCACGACGATCAACCGGGCCGAATCCCTCGACGTCTTCCAGGACTGGGTCGAAGCCTACCAGAGCGGCGTTCTACCACCCGAAGCCCTGGCCGCGGCGCATCGAGACGAAGTCAACTGGTTCATCGAAGGTCGCGCCGCCATGCTGCCCTTCTCCGGTGGCTGGATCACGCGCTATTTCGACCCCTCATTCGAGGACAAAGCTGGCATGGCGCCCATGCCCCGTGGGGCGTTGGGCAAGGTTCCGGCCAGCAGTCAGGTCCTCGTCGTGCCCAGGGACTCGCCCCACGTGGCGCAGGCCATCGACTTCGGCCTGTTCGTCACCAATGACGAGAACCAGCTCGAGTTCTGCTCCTATGTCGCCATCCTGCCATCGACGAAGGTGGCCGCCGCCGATCCCTTCTTTCAGCAGCCGCCCCGCAACCAGTCGGACGAGGCCAACCAGATCTCGGCGCGGGATCTGCCCAATGCCTTCGTCGCCGCCCCTCCCGACGTGCGCGGTTGGAGCCGCATGGAGGACATCCTCTACGAAGAGTTCGCCAAGGCGCTTGCCGGCGAGCAGAGCGCCCAGGCGGCGCTCGATCGAATTGAAGACAAATGGAATCACCGACTGCGCTTCCAGTGAAACGCCGGCGGCAATGGACGTGGACGCCGTACCTGTTCATGGCCCCCGGGTTGCTGATGCTGGCCACGTTCTTCGCCTACCCGCTGCTCGACACGTTCTGGCTCAGTGTCCACACATACAACATCTTCACCCCCCCGGAATTCGCCGGTCTCGACAACTTCCGTCGCGCCTTCGGCGACGAGCTGTTCTGGCGCGTCACCGCCAACACCCTGCTCTACGCCGCCATCGTCGTGCCGGCCCTGGTCGTCCTGTCCTTCTTCCTGTCCCTGCTGGTCAACAACCTCGTGCCGGGGATCCGCGTCTTCCGCACCGCGTACTACATCCACGTCGTCACTTCGATCGTCGTGGCCGGCATCATCTGGAAGTGGCTCTACAACTCGGATGGGCTGCTCAATGCTTTTCTGCGGGGATTCGGAATCGCCGGGCCCTCCTGGCTGGCCGACACGCGCGGGGTGCCGCAGGCGCTGTTCGATTTCCTCGGCATCGGTTTCACTTCTCCCTGGCTGTCCGAACCGGCCATCGCCCTGTTCTCGGTGGCCATGGTCACCATCTGGAAGGCCTCGCCCTACTACATGATCATTTACCTGGCCGGCCTCCAGGGCATCCCGCCACAGCTGGAGGAAGCCGCCCGCGTCGATGGTGCCGGCTGGTGGCAGGTCGTGCGCAACGTCACGATTCCGTCGATCAAGCCGTACACGCTGGTGGTCTCCATCATCGCCACCATCGGCGCCCTGCGCACCTTTGGTGAGGTCTACGTCATGACGGGAGGCGGTCCCTTCCATCGGACGAACCTTCTCAGCTACTACATCTACACCCTGGGCTTCAGATATCTCGAAGTGGGGTACGCCGCCGCCGTGTCCCTGCTGCTGCTGGTTCTCATCCTGGTATTCGCCATCCTCAATTTCCGCCTCTCCGGCGGTGATCAGACCGCCTGATGCCGAACCCCGTCACCAACCTGCGCACCTTCGGGATCCTCACCACACTCATCGGTGTGGGAGCCCTGCTCCTGGCGCCTTTCGCCTGGTTGCTGTCGACGGCGCTCAAACACGAATCCGCGGACCTGTTCGCCTACCCGCCTCAATGGATTCCGGATCCCATCGTCTTCAGAAACTTCGCCAAGGCCTGGGACATCCTGCCCTTTCCGCTCTACATCTTCAACACCTTCTTTATCGCCATCACAACGGTGTTCCTCACGCTGTTCCTGTGTTCCCTCACCGGCTACGCCCTGGCACGGATGCAGTTCCGGGGACGCGGTGTCGTGTTGTACGCCGTCCTGGCAACGACCATGGTCCCCTTTCAGGTGCTGCTGATCCCGCTGTTCATCGTCACCCTGCGGCTGGGACTCGTCGACTCCTACGCCGGGGTCATACTGCCGGTAGCGGTCAACGCCTTCGGTATCTTCCTGATGCGGCAGGCCTTCACCACCGTACCCCGCGATCTCGAGGATGCTGCCCGCATCGATGGCTGTGGTGATTTCACCATCTACGCCCGCATCATGCTGCCCCTGGTGAAGCCGGCGATGGCCACCCTCGCCGCCTTCACCTTCGTCGCCCAGTGGAACGACTTCCTCTGGCCACTGGTCGTACTCAAGAGCCGCGAGTATTACACGCTGCAGCTGGGGCTGGCGAGCCTGCAGGGAGTCTTCGGCGTCAACTGGCGCTATATCAGCGCTGCCTCCATCATCGCTCTGGCGCCGACCATCGCCTTCTTTCTGTTGACGCAGCGGTTCTTCACGCGCGGTCTTGCCGCGGGCGCCGTCAAGGAGTGAACGTGCCATGTACCGTCTGACCCGCACCGCCACGCTGTTGCTCCTACCCGTCTTCGTGGCGGCCACGCCTGAGGGCACACCTGTCCTCGACGTGCCTGTTCTCGACGTGCCGCGGATCCCGGCACTGGCGGCCGCTCCGGTCATCGACGGCGTCCTGTCCGACTCGGCCTGGGTTGCGGCGGCCACCGTCGACTCCTTCGGCTTCCCCTGGTGGGAGTCGGGCGAAAAACAACCGACGGTGGCTCGTGTGACCTGGGATGCGGATGCCCTCTACGTCGCCTTTGAGTCCCGCGATCGCAATGTGTCCGCCGTGCAGGCCAACCGCGACGATCCTGTCTCTCGCGACGACTGCGTCGAGGTCTTCTTCGCGCCCGATTCAGCCGATGTCGCCAGCTACTTCAATTTCGAGTTCAACGCCCTCGGTACGATCCTCGACCGCTCTCCCCGGGAGGGCCGCAGCGGCAGCTGGAATGCCTCCGGTGTGCAGGTGGCGATCACAGTGCAGGGAACGTTGAACGACAGCACCGACGTCGACCGCGGCTGGATTGCCGAAATCGCCATTCCCTTTGCCGATATCGCCCCCTACGCGCCGCGCCTGCCGCCGGCTGCCGACGACGCCTGGCGGCTGAACCTGTACCGGATCGATGATCGGAGCAATCGCCAGTACAGCCTGTGGTCGGACACCCGTACGCCAAAGCCGCAGTTCCACGCACCCGGGCGCTTCGGTATCGTCCGGTTCATCGGACCGGCGACGCCTGAAGAATGAGGAGCAGAATCGATGGGTAAGCTCAGGGTTGTCGTCACGGGCGCGTGTGGTGTCATCGCCACCAGGATCCTGCCCGACCTGCGGCAACGGTACGACCTGGTCCTGCTCGACACGCGGGACACCGACCGGCAGGGCCGCCCGGTTGCCGATGTAATTCGTGTCGACCTGCTCGACCGTGACCGCACCAGGTACCGGGGGCACTTTCGCGACGCCGACGCTGTCCTCCACTGCGCTTTCCTGCAGGACGGGGATTTCGACTACTACCATCCGGATCGTTTCTGGCTCGAGCACGACAACGTGAAGCTGGCCTACAATGTCTTCATGGTCTGCCAGGAGGAGCATGTCCGTCGCGCTGTTGTCATGAGCTCGAACCATGCAACCGACTACTACGAGACGCTGTTCCACGAAGACCGGATGGAGTTCATCACACCCGACATGGTGCCCCTCTCCGACAACTTCTACGGTTGGGCGAAGACGTCGTACGAGTCTCTCGGATTCACCTTTGCCTGTGGGGGGATCGGCGGGCGCCGCCTGGAGAACGTGCATCTGCGCATCGGTGGACCACGGGAGACCGATATCGACAGCTGTGGTCATGATGATCTGAAGAAGATGCACCGCGCCCTGGGTGCCTATCTGAGCCTGCGCGACGAAGTGCAGCTTGTCACCCGGAGCATCGAAACCGAGAGCATCGACGACGACAACGGTGTGCCCTTCCAGGTCTTCTATGGCGTCAGCGGCAACACACATAACTTCTGGAGCATCCAGAACGCGCGCCGCGTTATCGGTTACGAGCCCCAGGACGACAGTCAGGTGCGCTTTGCCGACAGGATCGCCACCATTCTTCAGCAGGCACAGGACCGCTCCTGAACTCCGAGTTCGACAGGCCGATGCCCGCGGCGCGGAAGCTGTTGCTGGCAGCCGTCATCCTGACGGTAGGCGGCGTCACGTCGTGCGCTCAGCAGGATTCCCACGAAGCGACGGCACACACGCCTGCACCGATCCCCGCCGTGCCCGGAGCCGGCTCTGCCGGTGAGGTCCGTTTCACCGAGGTTGGCGCCGATGCCGGCCTCGGCGATGTGCTCAATCACTCCGGCAGCCCCGAACAGCGCTTCATCGTTGAGACCATGTCGGCGGGAGCCTCCTGGCTGGATGCCGACGGCGATGGCTGGCTCGACCTGTTCTTCACCGACGGTTCACACCTGGAAACACCACCAGAGGACGCCGGCAATCGCCTCCTCCGAAACGAGGCGGCCCCGGACGGCTTCCGACGGTTCCGCAACATCACGGCGGCGGCAGGTGTGGGCCATTCCGGCTGGGCCATGGGTTCGGCCGTCGGTGACGTCGATGGCGACGGGGATCCCGATCTCTATGTCACCTACTGGGGCCAGGACCGCTTCTATCGCAACCTGGGCGGGACACCGGAGCCGTCCTTCGTCCACCAGGATGACACGGGCCTGGTGAATCCAGGTTGGGGTACGAGTGCGACCTTCGCCGATTTCGACAACGATGGCAGCCTCGATCTGTACGTCGCCAACTACCTTCACTTTGACCGTCAGGACCCACCTGCCGGAGGCAACTGGTGTGCCTACAAGGGCCTCGACGCTTTCTGTGGCCCCGAGGGCATCCCGGCTGAGCCCGATCGCCTGTTCCGGAATACGGGGGACGGACGGTTCGAGGATCGCTCGACCGCCACCGGTATCGACGCCAGGGCCTGGCCCGGACTCGGCGTCGTCGCCGGCGACTTCGACGATGATGGTGATACGGACGTGTACGTGGCCAATGATTCGGAGCCCAATCTGTTATTCCGCAACGGCGGCGACTGGCAGTTCACCGAGGCCGGCACGCGGACCGGCGTCGCTTACTCGGTGACCGGTCTGGCTCGGGCGGGGATGGGTGTCGACGCCGGCGACTGGGACAATGACGGCGATCTGGACCTGTACGTATCGAACTTCTCCGATGATGTGAACACACTCTACGCCAACGACGGCACGGCCTGGTTCACTGATGCCACCAACAGCGCCGGCCTCGGCGGTGTCGTGCGGCCCTTCCTCGGCTGGTCCACGGCGTTCCTCGACTACGACCTCGACGGCTGGCTCGATCTGTTCGTCGCCAACGGCCATGTGTACCCACAGCTTCGCAACTATGCCGCCGGACTTGCCTACGACCAGCGCAGCCTCCTCTACCACAATGAAGGCGGGCGCTTCAGCGAAATCGGGCAGGCGACGGGACTGACGGCCGTTGTTGCCAGTCGCGGAGCCGCCGTCGGTGACTACGACAATGACGGTGACCCCGACATCGTCGTGGTCAACCTCAACACTCGACCTCACCTCTATCGCAACGACGGCGGCAGCTCACGAGCCTGGGTAGGCCTCTCGCTGCGCGGTACGGAGGGCAACGGCGATGCCATCGGGGCTCGCGTCTGGCTGCACACCCCGGGATCTGTCCAGATGCGAGAAATTCAGCGCGGCAGGGGGTTTCTCGGACAGTCCGACCGGCGCCTGCAGTTCGGCCTGGGTGACACCGATCGCGTCGACAGTGTCGTCGTGCGCTGGCCCACGGGAACACGGCAGGTCGTTCACGACGTGGCACTGCGGCGGTACACCGCCATCGTGGAAGGCGGACCGACAGCGACGTTGCCGATGCCCGAGGGACCGTCGGCGACGACGTCACCGATTGATCTGACAGCGGACACCTCTGCACCCGGCGTGCTTCCCGTCGTGGACTCAACCTGGGACGCGGGCCGCTGCCGTTCGGAGGCCGGGCGCCTCTATGGCCAGGGCCGTTACGCCGAAGCGGCAGCTCTGCTGGAACGTGCTATCGAGTTGGAGCCCTCGTCGGTCCGGGCTCACATCAATCTGGCCCTCGTTCACCATGCCGGCCTTGGCGATACGGAGCGTGCCGCTGTCATCGTACGCCGGGCCCTGGAGATGGCGCCTCAGCGACCCGAAGCCCTGCATCTGCTGGGCAAGATCCACTTGAGCGCCAACCGGTCACAGCAGGCCGTGGCCGCCTTCTCCCAGGCGCTGCGCGTCGCCCCCCGCTCCGGTGAGTATGCCGGATGGCTGGGGCTGGCCCATGAACGCAGCGGTGACACCGCCGCCGCTATCACCGCCTACGGTCTAGCCGCGAGGCTGGCGCCTTGGGATCCCCGTCCGCACCTCAACCTGGCGCGGATTCAACAACGGCAGGGCGACGCCACGACGGCAGAGCGCGAGTATGCCGCCTTCGACAGCCTCGCGCCGGTCCAGTCCCGCGTCGATCACTACCAACGCAAGACGAGAGAGTATACCGACAGCGCCTCGGCCCCCTACCTGCTGGCTCGAGCCTACGAGGAACAGGGACGGCTGGCGGCGGCCGAGGGCAGCTACCGCAAGGCGATCGAACTGGAGCGGTCGATGGCGGCAGCCCACCATGGCCTCGGTCGCGTGCTCCAGCGTCGCAACCAGCTGGATAGCGCCGTGGCGGCTTTCGAAGCAGCGGTGCGCTTCGACCCCGCGGCTGTCGAGGTGTACAGTGATCTGGGGCAGGCCTACCATTTCCAGCATCGCTACGATCAGGCCATCTCCGCCTATCTGCGGGCCATCGAACGTGACAGCGGTATCGCCCTGGTACACAGCAACCTGGGGATGGCCTACGCCATGGCCGGCGAGCTGCAGAAGTCCAGCGCCGCATTTCGACGCGGTGTCGAGCTCGACCCTGGCGCCGTCGATGCCCGCGACGGGCTCGCACAGGTTCTGCTCGCCACCGGCGACCGACGCGGCGCCGAACAGCAGTGGCGGGCCGTGCTGCGCCTGCACCCCGGTCACACCGGAGCCCGGAGGGGACTTGCACGACTGAGGGGAGCCGCCGACCCGCGGTGACCACTAGTCGACTGTGACCTCGTCCGTCGCCAGTGGGATCTTCTCGATGCCCACTCGTTTGGCCACTTCGAACAGGTCGAGGACGTGGCGGTGTTTGGTTTCCTTGTCCGTCCGCACCATCAGCGTCAGAGACCGTGTGCTCTCCTTCTCCCGTCGAAGGATCTCCTCCAGACTGGCCAGATCCACCGGATGACGATTGATCTCCATCCGTCCGTCAGCGGCGATGGAAGCGACGAGCTTCTTCTCCTCAACGATCTGTGACTGCCTCGCTTCCGGCAAGGTGACGCGTAGACTGTAGGGCTGTTTGAACACCGTGGTCACCATGAAGAAGATCAGCAGCAGAAACACACAGTCGATCATCGGCGTGATATTGAGTTCCTGCTCCTCCTCGGCCTTGTGTTGGCGTCTTCGGGGCATCACGGTTCCTCCTCACGGGCGAAGGCGATGCCTTCGACACCGACTGCCCGTGCCTCGTCGACGACGAACACTACGTAGCGCTGGGCACACTCGCCATCGGCGTTGATGATGATGTTCTTGTTGTTGGCCTCCTCCATCGACTCCTGCAGCCGTTCACGCAGTTGCTCCGGCTCCACGTCGAGTCCCTTGATCTGGATCTTTCCCTCCGGGCTCAACAGGACGTTGATATCCTTCTTCTGCTCCTCCATGGCCTCGCTCTGACTCGGCATGTCGACATCGAGCCCCTTGGTGTGCAGGAACACGGTGGTGACCATGAAGAACACGAGAAGCAGAAAGACACAGTCCACGAGAGGTGTGAGGTCCGGCTCGAACTCCTCCCCGATGGGGCCTGTATGTCGTTGACGATGACGCGGCATGTCGAAGCTCAGCTGGCGTCGCCTGTCTGTGAAGACATGATGAGGGTGTTGGCGAAGGCATGGCCGTACATCTCTACGTTTTCCCGCATCGCCTCGGCGCGCCGGGACAGGATGCGGTAAACCACCACCGTGGGAATGGCGATGATCAGACCTGTCGCCGTCGTCACCAGGGCCTGGGAGATGCCTCCGGCCACCACCTTCGGATCCCCTGCGCCGGCGACGGCGATGGCTTCGAAAGCGATGATCATACCCGTGATCGTTCCCAGCAGACCCAGCAGCGGCGAGATGCTGCCGATAGTCTGCAGTACGGCCAGATTCCGCGACAGGTAGCTGCGTGCCCCCTCTTCCGTCTCGATCACGAGCTCCTGTTTCAGATCGGACAGCTCCTGCTGCTTCACCATGAAGCGGCCCATCTCATGCGATCCGCCCATCTCAGCGCGGCGGATGATCTCCTCGTTCGTCTCACGGAATTCGCGCTGTTCGACGATCAGAGTATCGTGACGTTTCAGCAGTCTGGCGAAGACGAAGTTCAACACCCCCTTGCCCTCGTTGCACCGTGCCACCGCCGCATCCTGTCCCCCCCGTGCCAGTGTTTCTTCGAGGTCATCGAGTTGTGCCTTGGCTTCGTCCGCCGTTGGCATTCGATTGAGCACCAGGGCCCGCTCGATGGAGTAGGCGATGGCGAGGACGGCGCTGAGGATCAACGGCAGCATCATCGGCCCGCCGCTCTGGATGGTCTCCCACATGTCAACTACTCCTTGTGTCGTACGCTGCGATCATTCTGTTGCGGTCCCCGGAGGCAGTCGTTGTCCGATCCGAAGCCCGACCTGTAACTGTGCCGAAGTACGCTCGATGCGCGCCTTGCTCAGGTGCGCCCCGATGACCTCTTCCACGACAACCACGGCCAACTGCTCCCCCTCGGCATTCAGCAGAGGCAGGATGTCATCGACGACCAGTCCGTCCTCGACGCCGACGCCGATAAACACGTAGCTCTCTTCCACTGCCAGCACGCGGGCGCCCTCGCCGGAAAGATCGAGGGGCGGCCGGTTGTAGATCGTGCTGACCACATCCCGCGCCAGGTCCCCGATAGCACGCCAGGTAAAGCGGCCGAAGGTCAACTCCTGAAACTCCGGCGAATTGAAGCCCACCTCGAACAGCGCCCGGAACTCCTTGTCCTTGTCGCCCGGACGACCGAACAGGTTCAACTCCAGTGGCCTGTCCACAGAGTCGCGCTCGACGGACAGGGTCCTGACTACCTCTTTGGAACGAACGCGGATCAACTCCACGTCCGTCAGTTCCACCCGATAGGTGTAGGCCTTGTAGCCGGCCAGGTTCGGGTCACCAGCCATCGTACGACGCACGCCGCAGGTAGCCACAGTTCCGAGTACGACCAGATCCGCCTCCAGGCTTCTTCCCGCACGAACCGCCTTGTCGAGGTCGCTGCCCCCCTGCCGTGCCTCGCGTTTCTGAGCCGCGAAGGCGCTGTCAGCTGACACCACGTCGAGGGGTGCCAACTGCTCCAGATGGGCGGCCAGCATCCGCGGCACATCCCGTGCCAGGTCCCAGTCTCCCTGGAAACCGGCATCGTCCTCGAAAGCCAGCACCGCCAGTCGCAACGGCTCCTGGGCCCACACCTGCCCGAGACTCCCGAGCAGCACGAAGAGCAGCCATGGCAGGCACCGCCATGGTGCTGTCCGCACGGACCTACTCCCCGGCCGCGGCGAGCTGGCCCCGATCGAGGATGCGGTCGAAGTCCATGCTCACATCCACCGATTCCAGCGGCTGTCCCGAGGCGTCGAACTTGGTTACGAACTCCTCCAGGAAGAGCCGCACCTGGGTGACATCAACCTTCAAAGGGTCGAACGCGATGAGACCGGAATAGCTCTCCCCCTTGAACACGAGTTGATCTTCGAGATAGGCGCTGCTGCGCACATTTCCCATGCGCAGATCGAAACGGTAGAACTCATTGCCGCTCTGCCCTCTCAGAGAACGATAGTAGCGCTCGAAGCTGTTGTGCGGCGAATACGAAGGAATGCCGTAGGAATGCAGGGCCTCTCCCCTGTCGGTATGCAACACCGCCTTCAACGGATCGAACAGAACCTTGGCGTAGATGTCGTTGACGACGGTGACACGGAACACGCTGAAACGGACCGGCGTATAACCGAGCACGGGATCGATCCAGTCCCCGTAGGTGTACGGATTCGTGGAGAAACGCCCCTTCGCTGAGTCGTCGGGGAAAACCCCCTCCAACGCCTTGTCCGTCATTGGCTCCACTTCGACCCGCAGCCCTTCGAGGGCGAAGATCACTTTGCCGGCATCGACGGAGTACGAACCGGTGATGTGCTCGCCTGTCGCCGGGGACAGGTAGTCTTCATAGGGCTGCAGCGTGGGTGTGAAGGACAGAACCGCACAGCCCGCCAACTGCCCTGCGACCAGAAAAACGATGAACCTGCGCACGTCAGCCTCTCCCCTGGCTGTAGAAGTCGATCTGCTGCTGTGCGATCGAGCCTTCCTGTGTGAGGGCGAAAATGATGGCGTTGATGCCGAATCGCAATTGCGGCTCATTGCCGAAAGTCCGGGCCCAGGTATGGACGTAGCCCTTATCGGAATAGACGGCCACCAGACGGCCGCCGACGAAGACACCTTCCAGATGGTAGGACGACCTGGCGATCGTCACCGACTCGCCCCCGCGCTGCCCCCCGCGACCGCTCACCGCCAGTTCTGCACCCACCGGCGGACCATCGAAGTCGTAGAACACGTGGTAGATTGGGTGATCGTTGGGGATCAGCTGCAGTACACCCTCGCCCCGGAGGGCGTCGCGGAAGATCTTGCGCAGCGACGCCTCCGCCTGACTGTATTCGGAGGCAGGGTTTCCGTTGTCGGCGAAGACGAACCCCCCGCGACGCATGTACTCGCCGAGGTTCTCGATCTCGCGCTCGGTCAACTGGAAAGCTTCCTCCGCCGTGAGAAACACGAAGGGTGTGCGGAACAGCTCCTGGGAATCGACGAACAGATGGGCGTCGACCTTGGCCGTGATTCCGGTCTGTTCGTTGAGGGCCAACACGAGATTCGGGATGGCCTTGGCAGCGCTGTCGAAGGTCGGTTCCAGGTCCGTCGCCCAGGCGGTGCCTAGGTAGACGAAACCCTTTACGTTGCGCCGATCTGTCGGGTCCTGGATGATCAGACCTTTGTACTTCCCCGTATCCAGGGCCTTCAGATCGATCAGCTCTTCGCGCATGGCGATGCGCTTCTCGGGTTCCTTGGTACCCTGAATCCTGACGGCGGACAGTTCGATGGGACCCGTGTCGAGCTGCAACGGAACGTCGGTGTCGATGGCGTAGGCGAAGGACTGCACTCGGCCGATGCTCGACAGGCCCTGCAGTCGCGGTGCCGGTCGCTGGAGTTGTGGTTTCAAGGCCGTCACCTCCTTCGTCATCGCCCGCGGCCGGAGCCGCTGGCGTTTCATGACGAACTGCTTCGAGGACTGCGGTTTGCGGATGATGAGCCTCGTCACCGCTGGCGGCGGCGCCTCCCGCTCGCGGGAGAAGTAGATCGCGTACCCTGCCCCCATGGCCATCGCCCAGACAGCAAAGATCAGACCCCACACCGTATAGGGGCGGGTCTCCACCCTGAATCGACGAAGATCGAGAGCGTCACTGGGAGTGACGAAACGATTGGCTCGAGATGGCATCGCTGGACTTGCCTTCCTCAGGGAACCATCAGAGTGTCGGCCACCGAACGGGGGCCGAAGAAGCCAAGATCATCCACCGCCCACAAACGGATCACCCAGGTGGCGCCGGAATCGAGAGAGATGGAACTCTCGACGAAGCTCGTCGTCGTTTCGTCATCGACGAATCGTGTCGTCTCGGCCCCCGTGGTGTCGGTGAAACTGACGACGAGACCCGTCACATTGTCCAGCGGCGACAACTGCCATTCGACGGTGAGCTCCCCGTCGGCCAGATTCGACGTCACCTGCTCGGGCGTCGCCAACCGGCCTTCGTGGTAGTTGCTCGGCAGTTCGACGTCGTTGCTGCAGGCCGCCGCTGCCAGCAGGACCGTGCCGCCAAAGACTGCTGCCATCCGCCTGTATCTGCCTGTCTCAGTCATCAGTCAAACCTCGCGACCAGGGCGACACCGACACCGGAGCCAACGCCCTGCGGCTGCAGGGACAACGCCGATGGCGCCGGCTCGACCCCGTCGAGTAACAGGACATCCACGAGATTGTAGGAATAGAGTCCGGCTGCCAGCAGACCGAAGCTCACGCGCAGCAGATGGGACCGGTCGAGGTCGTCCTTGCGCTGCCGCATCTGCTGCCACGTCTCCTCCGCTTCCTGAAAACTCCCCCCTACCTGCAGACTCGTGTAGTGCTCCTCCTGCAGCGCGAACTGTTCCTCGTGCGTGTTGTAGTCGGCATGTGCCGTCAGCCAGACCACGAGGAGGCCCGTATGAGCCACGACCATCGTGGTGCCTTTGCCGCGGTGTCCGGCGACAAGCTGTCCGAGTCCGGGGTAGAGTCCGGACAACAGCTGCGCCCGCCCTCTTGAAACGGGGTCCTTGCGTATCTCGAACCGCTCGGTCGACCGCTGTTGGGCCTGGACCGGTGCCGACGACCCCACGGCACACAGGAGGCACAGCATCAATGGTATACGGAAACGGCTCATCATGTCATTCGGCTCACAGTCGTGTACTCACGATCCAGTCACGGTGCGCCTTGGCGAACTGGAAGGCCTCCCGCGTGGCTTTTTTGTTCTCGTAGAGCGTGATCACCTCATCGTACAGGCCGACGGCGTCTCGCCAGCGCCCGAGACCTTCGAGACAGACCCCCATGTTGCTGATGGCACCGATCTCACTTTCCGTGCCCGGGTATTGCCGACGGACGCGCTCGAAGACTTCCACAGCGCGACCGTACAGCTCGGGATCCTTGGCCACGTCGGCCGAGTCCAGCAGAGCCAGGCCCTGTTCGTAGTCCTCGTAGGCAAGCGCTTCCCGCAGCTCGCCCAGCAACCTGGGTACCTGGTTGGCCACCGGCGCTGAGGGATGCTCGCGCTGCACACGTTCGTACGCCTCGATGGCCTCCCGGTACCGTTGCTGGTTGTAGTGGTAGTCGCCGAAGGTGAACTGGGCCGCGGGAGCGAACTCGCTGTCGGGAAACAGCTCGATGAGGCGACCGAACTCCTGCATCGCGGCGTCCTCCTGGTCCAGCTCGATCAGGCACCAGGCAAGATTGTACTGAGCGTCATCGGCCGACGGTTCGTCCGGATACTCGGCCAGGATCTGGCGGTAGTATCCGGCGGCGGCCCCGAAATCTCCGCCTTGATAGTTGCTCTCCCCCAGGCCGAACAGCAGCTCACCACGCTCCGGCGCCTCGGGGTTCTCCTGCAGGAGTCGCGCAAACAGGTCGCGAGCGGCGGCGAACTGGCGCAGGCTGTAGCGCGCATTGGCCAGGTAGAAATCGACGGTAAAGGCCTGCTCGGGTCCGAGGTCCATGTTGTGCAGGCGCTCGAACTGTATCGCCGCCGCTTCCAGATCCCCGGCGGCGAACTGCTGCGTGGCCAGGTTCAGGCGAATCGCCGTGGCGAAGAAGCCCTGTGGGAACAGGCGCAGAGCTTCATCAAAGGTTGACACTGCCGCCGCCTGGTCCCCGGAACGTAGTTGTGCATCCCCCAGCAGGTACCAGGCCTTCTCCGTCAGGGTGAATTCGCGCTCAGCCGTTGGCCCGTCATCGAACGCCAGGTCGATCAGACGCTGCGCCATGCCCACGGTGCGATCATAGTCCTCACGCTCGTAGTACAGATCCAGCGTGCGACTCAGCAGGTCCGCCTCCTCCTCGGCCGTTGCCGCCGATCCGGCCATCTGCTCGAGTACGGCGAGAGCGTCCGCCCCGCGATTCTGCCGCAGGAAGACGATGGCCAGAGCGTCACGGGCGAATTTCACCCGCTCGGGATCCGCCACGTTGGCCACGACCCAGCGGAAATCCGCCTCCGCCGTGGTCAGGTCATCGGCGACGAGCGCCGTGTTGCCACGCCCCAGATGCAGGGCCTCTGCGAGTTCTTCCGGGGGACCCGCGGCGAGGCCGGCGCCGAACTGGCTCAGGGCGTCGGCGCGCTGACCCAGAGCGTGATAGGCCTGTCCGGTCAGGTAGTGGAAGCTGGCCAGCTGGCTCTCGTCGGCCACGGGAGCACCGGCCTCGAGAGTGGCCACGGCCGCCGTGTAGCGCCCCAGGGTCACCAGGGCATGTCCGGCGCTGAGGGCGGCCCGGCCAAACAGGTCCGAACCGGCGCTGATCTGGGCGAAAGCCTCGACAGCTTCCTCGAGATCGCCTCGTCCCTGACGGGCCAGGCCCTGGAACAGATGGGCCTCTTCGGCGTACTCCCCACCCGTGGCCGAGGCCAGCAGGCGAGTCGCCGCTTCTTCGGCGTCGTCGTACGCCCCTGCACCCAGGTGGAGCTTGGCCAGCTGTACCAGCGACCTGTCGCCGAAACGATCGGCCGACGTTGCCAGCAGACTCTCGTACGTCGTCTGCGCCTCTGCCAGTGAGGCCGGCGTCTCCAGAGACTGCAGCGCCAGGGCCCGGTTGAACCCGGCGTCGGCAGTGTACTGGTTCTGCCCGGCCGCCAGCAGCGTGTCGTATTGGGCGATGCCCTGCCTCAACAGTGACGCGGAGTTGTCAGCCTGCTGCGCCCACTGCTGGTAGGCGTTGCCGATCCGGTAGCGCACGCGCTGTTCGGAGAACCCGGCGCTTTGGGCGATCTCACCGTATCCCTTCAGGTAGATACGGTACTCGGAGATGGCCGGTTCGTAGTCCCCGCGGGTCAACAGTCGCTCGGCCAGGGAGTACTGGATCCGGGCGCGTAGCGTTCGATCACGGGTCTCACGAATGGCCTCGCGATAGGTCTCCACGGAGGCGTCCCAATCGCCACGCTGCTCATAGAGATCGGCCATCTGCAGGTAGGCCTCCTCCACCAGCGAGCGCTCCGTGCCGAAGCGTTCAATCACGATACGATAGGCGGCGAGCCCCTCCTCGTAACGCCCGAGCCGGGAGTAGCACGTACCGATCCGGATCTGCGCCTTGGCCGCCATCTCCAGCGCCGTCTCGTCAACGAGGCCGGCGAGCTTTTCCCGCTTCATCCGCTCCAGTTCGGCAGCGTCCAGGTCGTCGAGGCGCTGGCGACCTACCAGATCGTGGTAGGTGTCGATGGCCTCATCGTAGCGTTCCATCGCCAGGTAGGATTCACCGATCTGAAACAGAGATCGATCCGCCTCGAAACCGCTGGGGAAGCGGTCCACCAGTTCCCTGAATGCGGCGACGGCACTCTCGTAGTCCTCCATCTCATAGTAGGACCAGCCCGTGTTGTAGTAGCCCACCTTTGTCAGGGGACTGTCGCCGAAGGTGTCGATCAACTGCCCGGAGACGTCGATGACGTCCGGATACCTCTCGGCGTCATAGTAGAGCTCGATCACCCGACCAAAGGCCTGACCCCGCAACTCGGTGCTCGACGCCCGGGCGATGACGGCGCGAAAAGCCCGGGCGCTGCGCACCAGGGCACTGTCGGCAAGGATGGCGTATTCCTCTCGGCGCACCAAACTCTCGGCAGTCTCCGCGAACCGGTCATAGTCGGTGAACAGTTTCCGATTGGCGTTGCCGACCTGGTAGAGAGCGGCTTCCTGGACCGGGTAGGTGGCATCCCCCACCTCCACCGCGATCGACGCGGCATCGAGCACACGACTGCTGACGCCGACCACGCCATGATAGCCGTCTATGGCCTGGTCGTAGGCGCCCTCGGCGTAGAACCGCTGGGCCTCGGCGAAACCGTCGAGAAGCTCCTTCTCGGACGGCGAGCGGAAGGAGAAGTAGGCTCCTCCCAGAGTGGTGATGATCAACAGGATTCCAAGTCCCATACCGACTCTCTCGCTTACTCGTCCTGGAAGCCGATGAAGACACGGATGAAAGCGGACACGAAGTCCTCGTCTCCGAGGGCCGCCATCAGCGGACTGGAGAACTCCTTCTTGCGGTTATTGAAGCCAAACGTCGTCGTCACAAGGTAACCGAAATACTGCGAGTCGTTTGTCGCCATCAGCACCGTGTCCGTCTGCTCGAAGTCGACCTCCGGGTTCACCAGATCGGTCACTGTGTACGGCAGTTTCGAGCCGAATCCCTGCAGACCGAACTGGAATCGGGTACGCTCGGTGAGACGGAATTCAAGTTTGGCCAGCGGGATGGAGTGTCGCTCATGGATCGTCGCCGACGACAGACTGCTCTGCCATTCCTTCCGGTAGCGGAACTTGTAGCCCGTGAACAGGCGCCATCGTTTCGTCAGATCCCAGGTGTAATCGACCTTGTGTACCATGGTCCAGCGCTGCCGCGAATCGCTGTCCTGCACCGTGTTGTCGAACAACTCGCCGCCATGCTGATCGTTCAGCTCGAACTTCACCTTGTTGCGCATGTGCAGTCCCTCGATCGACTGCCAGCGAGCGTCGGCGAACAACCGATACCATGTACTGTTCTTGAACAGCAGTGGATCGACTCTCGGCTCCTCGAGGAAGGGCGCGATCTGGATGTTCCGCTGCAGGCCGGCGAAGTCAAGGTCGAACTGCTCAGCCAGGGTCAGCACCCGGTCGCTGTAGATGCTCAGCGAATCAGGGACGCCATCTTCGACGCGCTCCACCGAACCTTCGGCGTAGAAGCGCCCGAGCCCCGGGTCGTCACGCCGCAACGACAGGCGTGCATAGGTGAAATCGTTCGGCTCGTCACCGGCGACCCGACGTCCCCGCATCGACCCCAGCGACAGGTTCAGACCCGGGTGCAGGAGAAACGCTCCGTACACGTGCAACCCTGACAGGTCACGATCGTAGGGCAGGTCCGGATCCGTGTCATTCTCACGAGCGTCGATGAAGCCGTTGTGATTCAGATCGAGCCCGTAGTCGAAGATCTGTGGATCCGCCGCGTACATCAGAAACGGTTCGAGATGATCGGGCAGGGCATCGAAGTCCTTGTTCGTGTCGGGAATCCCGTCACTGTCTTCGTCGAGTCCGGGGAAGATGCCGTCCACGTCAGACTGCCCCTGCAGGGCGCTCGGGGTGTTGTTGTACCAGCTGTCCGGATAGCGGTCGTCGTCGTCGTTGTCCTCCACCAGCCGGTGAATCATGGTGTTGTTGAAGGCGATGGGGTTTCCCGAGACGTCGCGCTCATCGCGACCGATGTAGCTGCGCAGTTCGGTCGTATACAAGGGGCCTACCGAGAACCACTCGCCGCCGAAAGAAAAGCGGTCGAGGTCGCGTTCCACCGTCAGGAAGTAGGCATCGTCCGCCAGACTCGACCGCTGGCCGGGGAGCCCTTCCCGGCCCAGGGCATTGATGCTCAGCGACTCGAGGCCGACACGAGGACCCGGGGCGCCGCTGGCATACTGGAAGAAGCTCCGGCTGCGACTGTACTCGGCGTTGATCCGGAACCCCTCGTAGACACCGTGGGCGTTGACGCTGTACAGGTTGAGACCCGTCGGCACGCCACTGTTGACGCGTACCGTCTTGACGTTGCCATCCGTGGGGTTGCCGTCAGCACGAGCCACCGTGCGGAAATATGTCCCGTATCGGTACTTGTCACGGTAATTGGAGCGCACTCCCGTGTTGAGGTTGCCCGCCATGTCCATCTCGGACAGCTCGACGCGGTAATCGTTGGCAATGGCCAGCTCCACCTCTACCGACTGAATCGATTCCCCCACCGACTCGAGATCGACATAGAGAATGCCGTACTCCTCACCGTCGAAGGACTGCGGCAGATCGACCATCGACGCGAAGCCGAAGTCACCAGACGCCTCCACCATCTCGTGAGCGAACTCCTCGTTGACGATGATGTCTGTCTCGAGTTCGTCGTGGCCCTCGTTGACGATGTGGTCAGCGCCGTGTGTCACATAGTCGCGGTAGAACAGATGGTCGATCCAGAAGGGAAAGTCGTAGCCGCGGTAGTACACATCGACGTCGAAGGAGGCGTAGTTGATGTAGGGATCGTAGGTGTTGAAGGAACCGCCTCTGTTCAGCGTCTGGTAGTCGTTTGCCAGCGGCGGCAGGGGTCGCCGGTCACCGGATCGCAGCAGACCGGCGATGTAGCTCTGGCGGTCGGCACCCCGCTTGTGCTGCCGTACGATGAACGGGTCCAGGTCGGTCCGTTCCTCGCCGTTCACCAGAATCCGCACACCGTGTAGAACGGGTCCGCCGCCGCCGTCGGAGGGTGAGTCATCCGAGATACGGATAGCCAGCAGTGCCGGCGCCCCCTGTATCGCCCCGGGTACTCCCTTGTACGACAGGGCACTCTCCTTCATCAACGGCTCATATTGGTGGGCGTTGACGATGGTGGTGCCGAAATTCATGAAGCCGATCTTGCGCTCGTAGTGAGCGCCGAAGAGCATGGCTTTCGCCTTGATGACGTGATCACCCTCCTGGCCCGAGGAGTAGATCGGCGCATGCAGGCGCGAGAACATGACAGAGAGCCCGTCGAGTTCGGTTCCCACGTCGACGCGAAGGCCGTTGAGGTTCGACATCTTGAAGGTGAGGGGCGTCAGGCGCGTGCGCAGCTCGTTGGCGTAGATGATACGCGACTGCCAGGCATCGGTGCCGTCGGAACCGACGATGACGTAGTTGAACAGGTTGGAGAAACTGGCCCCACTCTCCCCGTGGGAGTTGCTCTCATCCAGGAACGACCCGGTGAACCGGCGGATGCCGAGGCCGCGACGCTCCACCCACCGGACAGACTCCGAACCGTAGAGCAGAGGATCGCCGAGAATGCTGTACTGGTTCTTCAGATTGCTCGTCACCCCCGTCAGACGCGGGTAATCGGACTCTCCCCAGTTGCTGTATTCAACCTCACCGAAGCGCCCCAGAAATGGCTGGGTCTCGAGAATTCTCTGGGGGCCGATGCGCGGATCCTCGGGGGTTCCCTCACCACCCTGGCCATGGGTCGCGCTGACCAGGGCGAGGGCCAGTATGACCACCATCGGGTCATGCCGCCACATGTGTCGACGAGGGCCCATCAGAACAACGGCCTCAGGCCGGCGATGACGCGCAGGAACAGACGATGATGGTCGAGATCCTGGGCGGCGCGGCCGGTGGACGTGAATTCACGCAGGCGACGTTCGTACCCCAGGTTGATGTTCACCTGATACCCCACGTAGGTGGACGTGTTGTTCACCTGGAGAAGGTAGACGCGGGAGTCGAAGTCGACATCGGGAATCACCGATGTACGGTACCGGCTCTTCAGGAACGGGAAACCCTGGGCGCCGGCCTTGACCGCCGTGCGATCTGATACGGGATACTCGAAGCGGAGGATTGGGTAGAAGTAGTACTCCTTCACCTCGAATACGGTTCGAGTGTCGTCGTTCAGGCGTTGTCCGAGCCACTTCACCTGGGGGATCACCCGTAGCGCACGCCACGGTTCCCAGGTGTAGTCCGCCTTGAGAACGACGGCCAGACTGGAAACCGTGTTGTCTTGCTGACGCTGATGGTTCACGTCGAACCGGGCGCTGCCCTCGATGTTCAGTCGGGGCACGCGGATGAAACGTCCCCTGGCATACAACCGGTTCATCCAGCTGTCGCGGAACAGCAGGGGGTCCTTCTGCAACCGTTGCACACCCAGCGGGTTGCGGAACTCCTCGGCCGTCGGGCGGACCAGAGGCACCACATCAGGCTCGTAGTAGATGGGGTTCAGGCCCAGTCCGAAGACCGGATCGGGGATGTCGTCCTCGACGCGCTTGATCTTGTAGAGGCCGTGCACGTCGACAAACCCCTGGAACCGACGCCGATACTCGGTTCGCAGGTAGGTGCTCCGGGCACGCCCCCCCTGGAATGGTGCCCAGGTGTCGTGCCTCCCCGCCGTAATCTCGAGTCCCGGCAGGTTGGCGACTCTGGTGGTCCCGAACAGATGCAGCCCACGTCGGTCGGCGTCGTAGGGGTAATCGGGCTTGGCATCGTTTTCGCGCTCGTCGATGACGCCGTTGCCGTTCATGTCCTCGCCGAAGTCGTAGGCGTCGGGGTTTACATCGTAGAGCAGGAACGGCTCGTAATAGTCGGGGACCTGGTTGTTGTTCTCGTTGATGTCGGGCCGGCCGTTGAGATCGGCATCCAGTCCGGGAAACACCCCGTCGGGATCTTCGATGAACCGCCCACCGGTCTGCAGGTCCGTCGTGCGTCGCAGGTAGTAGGAATCGGGATACTGATCCTTGTCGTCGTTGTCGTCGACGCTCTGAAAATCGATGGTGTTTGTCGGTCCGGCGCGATCGCCACCGACAAAGTCGGGGAGCAGGGGCTCGTTGAAGTTCGTCGGGTAGCTGAACGGACTCGACAGGAACTGGAAGAAGCTGCGCAGGTCGTCATCCTGTACGTTCAGCGCCGTCGAGTACTCGCCGTCGACATTGAAGGCTTCGCCACCCAGGCTGAAACCGTTCCAGTCACGGCGGGCATTCACATACCAGGCGTTCGTCTGCTCGTCGAACAGGTCCAGACGGCGACGAATCGCCCCGGGGTAGGCGCGGAAGTTGAAGTTGCGCACGAACTCCGAGTGCACCATCCAGCCACGCACGTCCAGATTGACGTGGGCCCCGAGCAAAGTCCGACCGGTCTGCCGGCCGTAGCGCACGCGCACGCGTTTGAAGTTGCCCGGATTGTCGGGCGTACCCTCAGATTGCGCCGCGGTGTAGAAGTAGGTCGCCGGGTTCGACGAGGCCCCGTTGAATACCTCCGACAGCTGCAGTTCATAGTCGCCGGCCACATCCAGTTCGACCTCGACTCTGCGGACAGCATTGCTGTCGGCGAGCCCACCGGAGAAATGGGGCACCTTGAACCAGAGCAACAGGCCTTCCAGGCCCTCTGTCTCGTAGAATCCCTGGGGCGTCGGTTCTATGTGGGGTGCCTCGATGACGAGATCGTTGCTGTTATCCCGTCGCGCCGGCGGGATGATGGCCAGATCGGTGTCGATCGTCACCGTCAGCATCGCCCGGTCGGGGTTGATCTTGTCGTAGGGTCCCAGCTGCGGCACGATGCGCCGGCCGTTGAGCAGCAGGGCCGCCTCCCGTATGCGCACGGCCACATCATCATCAGGATTCTGATCGAGGACGCGCACGACGATCCATTCCGGCGCCTGCCCCAGGCTCGGCAGAGTACCCTTGAAACTGTTCTCATCAAGATCACGCAGACTGTCGGTGCGGAACTGGTTCACCCAGCTGACCCCCATGTCGAGGCCCTGCAGCTGTGTGCGCAGGTCGGCCCCCAGCAGGTACGTCGCCCAGCGCGGGATGAACTGGCTGCCCTCCTGTCCATGAATGCGGTGATCGTTGTTCTGCACCGCCTCGTAGATCGGCTTGTCGACTCTCGACATCAGCAGCACCAGGGACCCACCCTCGAAATTCGAGTCCATCCGCAGACCGTTCATGGCCGCCAGATCGAGGGTCAGCGGCGTAAAACGGGCGCGGATACGATCACCGATGATCATCCGCGTGGTCACGCCGCCATAGCTGTCATCGGCGATGACCAGCCGGTTCAGATAGGCACCGTAGCGGCTCGGCTTGCGCAGCAGCGATCCGTGGGTGGGACTGATGGAACGGAACTCCTGCAGCTCGAAAACGTTGATGCCGTTCATCACGAACTGACCCAGGGCGTCGAACTGTGGCGTACGGTCACGTCCGAACAGGATCGAATCGTAGGCCCGGTAGCTCTCCCGGGCATAGTTGATGTACGGCTCGCCGGGGCGGAACAGCAGCTGAGCTGTCGAGGGTGCGGTCCCGGCCAACAGCAGGCCGGCCAACAGCCACCCGGCCACAAGGTTTCGCTCTGATCGCCGGGCCATCATCCGATGAACACCCGGAAGAAGTAGTCTATCTGGCCGAACCCGGGTCTCGACGAGCCAGTGAATGTCAGCTTGGAGCGGAAGATCCCCATCAGGATCGTCAGGTCATACCCCTGGTAGTTGCTGCGATTCTCGAAGAATGCCGTGTAGGAGGTGCGACGAAAATCCTGTGCCGGGTTGGCTGGATCCGTCGAGGTCTCGCGCAGGATCGGGAAGCCCTGGATCCCGGTCTTGAGCACCGTTCGTGGACCCACCCGGTAGTTGGCGCGCAGGATCGGCATGATCCAGCGCCGCTGCCGATCGGGAATTCCACGCTCGGGGAACTTGTCGCGCTGATAGATGTGCTTGAACTGAGGAGATAACGACAGCCGGCTCCAGTTCCACGTGTACTTCGCTTTGCTCACCACTGCAATCCGGCTGACCGTGCCCGGTCGTGTGAACAAGGGGTCGGACAGTACATCACCGTCGAGATCGGTGAAGTCCAGTGACAGGATATTGCGTACATCGAGCGCCTGCGTGGGGCGCAGACCCCATTCGAGATAGGTCAGGCTGTTGAAGCTGTCCCGTCCCTGCAGCAGGTCTCTCCTCAGCGCGTACGTTCCCGGAGAGTAGACGTGATCCGGCACGTCGTCCTCGAGACGCTTGAAGCGCTGGTTCAAGCGCAGGAATCCAAGGCCCGGCCACTCCCGACGATACTGGCCCTCCATGTAGTCGGTGTAGCTGTGCCGACCGATCGCCTCCTGACGCACCCGGTAACGCCCCGCTCGGACCAGAGTGCGGGCTGTCGGCTCCAGGCTGAGAAAGGCATGCCAGCCGCGATGGTCCGCTGGATAGATGTAATCCGGCAGATTGTCGTTCTCGCGGAAATCGGCCTGGCCGTTGTTGTTGAAGTCGTCCCCGTAGACCAGTTCCGGCGGCTCGGCTTCGTATCCCAGGAACGGCTGGAAGGCATCGACGCCGCCGGAATTGTCGATGTTGAAGTCGAGGACGCCATCGTTGTCCGGATCGAGGCCCGGAAACACCCCGTTCCCCGCGCCCGAGGCCCTGAAAAACGGCGCCAGAGGATCGTTGTGCTCGATTTCGTCCGGCCACTGGTCCAGGTCATCGTTGTCGGCTACCAGCTGTACCGGCCGGTACAGCCGGCCGCCGAGAGTCGGGCCGACGCCCGATCGCTGGAAGGCGGAAAACCCGGTCTCGTAATCGTGGGGCACGTCGAACAGCTCGAAGCCGGCGCGAAAACGGGCGGTCAGATCACGTCCCGCCTGTACGTAGTACGTGTCAGCCTGACGTCGGAACCGTTTCCCCCCGGCGCTGGGCGCCCTGAAGTGGCGCATGCTCCGCGCGTACTCTCCGCCGATGTCAAAACCGAGGAAATGCGACTCGAAGTTGACTCCCAGCAGGCTCAGGGCAGTGGGAAAACCATACTGGAACTGCACCCGCTGCAGGTTGGAGCCCCCCCGGGGCGTACCCTCCGCGCGAGCCGCGTTGTACCAGTCGTAGTAGAAGTCATCGTCGCGCGTCGACAAAACCGGCACACGCACGGCGGCCGCCACGTCGATGCTGTAGTCGTCGCTGACAGCCGAGTCGAAGGTCAGCGACCGCACGGAGTCCGGAATCTCGAACTCGTAGTAGATGACGTCGTCACCGTCCGCCCGCAGAGGCGACGACGGCGCCGCGGCGGGGACGTTGCGGGTGATCCCGTCGAGGATGGCGAGGAAGAAGGGTGTGTTGCTCGCCTCGATGACGGATCGCAGCCAGGCGCGGTTCTGCCGCAGGTAGGTGACTTCGTTGTCCTGCAGCAGGATCGTGCTCGTCAGATCGGGGGTCACCGGGATGCGCTGCAGTAGGTTCTCCACGACGCCGACGCGCACCGGCTCCAGCGGCGTGTCATCGACGAAGGCTGTCAGCGAGTAGACACCGGCCCCGGGGGACCTGTCCTCCGGATCGTCGTCTGAAAAGAACACGTAGAGCCGGCGCACGCCATCGTGCATCACCCGGGGGACCGAGCCCCGCAGGCCATCGACCTGGACACCGGCCTCCGAATCAAAGCGATGAATGTTGGCGTACGTCGTACCCACCTTGAAGGCGCTGCCGATCTGACTCTCCCAGTGTCCGGCCAGGATCGACGTACCGAAGATTCTGCGTTCCTCGAAGTCCTGATCCACCGCTGCCCCGGAGGGCACGATCACGGGATCGGTGACGTGGCTGGAGATGATACTGAAGCGGTTGCTGTTGGAGGCGCCGTCCCACCGGATGCCCTGGAAGCTGGGCAGATTCAGCGTCATCGGCGTGAAGAAGGTACTGATGTGATCGCCGACGATGAGACGGGTCGACCAGGGGCCGAAACCCTCGTTGGCGATGATCAGCTTATCGAAAAACCGGTCATAGCGCGCGTTGCGCGATTCGAAGCTGCCACGGATTCCCGGCGCGTCCCGACGTGTCTCGCTCAGATTGATGACGTCAACGCCGTCGATGATCAGGTCGCCGAAACGATCGAACCGACGGTTCTCCTGGTCGAAATCATAGTCGCGGTACCCGCCGGCTCCGTAGTTCTCAAAGACCTCGTTGCGCCAGAGCTCGCGGAAATCCCGCGACAGGAACTGGCCCGCCGACGGTGCCACCGACACCAGGCACAGACACAACACAAGATGGATCCGGAACATCGATCGTCAGCGTTTCAGTAGACCACACCGATGACGCCCGCGGACTCGGCATCGGTCGGCTCGAGGTCGACGACCACGCGATACAGATAGATTCCAGGAGGGACGAGATGGCCGTCCTCGTCCCGTCCGTCCCAGGCACCAGGCAATCCTGCGCCAGCGTCACCTGCTGCCAGAAAACTGCCGGCCCGCAGAATCTGCTCGGTCAGGCTCCGGCGCAGGCGACCGCCCACGTCGTAGATCTCGACGCGCACCGGCGCCTCGGTGACGCGGCCGAGGACGAAGCCGACGACACCGACATCGTTGCTGCCGTCCCCGTTTGGCGTGAACACGCCTGGCCGGGCGCCGACCTCGCTGAGGATGGCGATGTCAAAGGTGAGGGACTCCACCAGCGTCGTCAGCGGCAGCCCTGTGGCATCGACGCCATCTCGTGATGTTGCCCGCAGTGGATTGCTCGATCCGGGGCTGAAGACCAGCCCGTTGAAGTCGTGACTGGCCGACAGCAACCGTGTCCGGAACGGAATCGTCAGTTGCGTACTGGCCGTCAAGGGTGGCTCGAAACCAAGAACGAGGGAATCATTGGTCGCGTACGTTGTCGCCGCATCAGGCGTAGCCCCGCCGACGCCGGCCAGATCGAAGGTGGCGGGATACGGCGTCAGCAGAACCACGCGGGCCACCCCGGCGCTCGCGGCATCGGTCTCGATGTCCAGGGTGTAGACGAAATCCGTGATCGCACCGATCTCGACCTCTCCTGGCAGAATGGACGCCGCCGCCCGGGCTACGGGCAGATCACTCTCGTCGAAGGTCACGATGAGACTGTCGAGCCGCGGGCCGAGGGTTTGATCGCGAGTCACCATGGTCACTTCGTACTGGAGCAGAACACGGGGCTCGGGTACGTCCAGATCGATACTCCTCCCCAAGCTCCACGCCGACCAGTCGCTCCAGGACTCGCCATCCCCGCTACGGAAGCGGAGGGACAGGTCCGAGTCCTCTGGTACGTCTCCCGTCCAGCGAACCTGATCGAAGTTCTTGGCCGCCGACGTACCCAGATCGAGTGGCGGCGAGCGGAAGCTGCCGGCGGGCACGACGCCGGAGCCGAAGACCTCCATCTCCCCCACGCGGGGGGCAGCATCCCGGGCCGAAAACTCCGTGACTCGCAGCAGTACGTGCCTGACCGAGATCGGCGAAAACGTCACGGATGTTTCCCGGAAGTCTTCGATCTGGTTGCGGGCGGCGATCTCTATGAAGTCCACGCCATCCTTGCTGACGAGAATGCTGTAACCACGCAGTGAATTGTCGGCGAAGGAGCCCGAGCTTCCGGGGGGCTGGGTGACGACCCGGACGGCGTCGATCGTGATCAGGCGGCCGAGATCGGTCCTGACTCCCTGCAACAGGGCCGAGGCGCCACGACGGAAGGACACGGACGTGGAGATATCACCGTCGATGAGGTTCGGATCCTGTGACAGCGAGCCGAAAGCGGTGTTCACCCCCTCCAGAGAACGCAGCCGCAAGCCGCTGCCGCTGCCATCGAGCCCCCCCGGGAAGCCCGCGACGCTGTGCGCCCGGGTCAGGTCGAGATCGGCAAAGTCGGCGAAAGCTGCTGGCGACAGGGTGCCGGTCTGTACCGGCTCCCAGACCACCGGCTCGCCGTTCTCCTCATGGCGATCCAGGCGATTGAGTCGGAGTTCGGTCCAGTCCGCGCCGGCTTCATTCGGCAGTGCCGTCCCGGTCCAGAACCAGGGCGTCGTGCGGTCGAGGGCCGAACTGACGACGAGCACGTCCTGGGATTGCAGTACGGCGAACAGACCATGAGGGGAATCATCACCAGCGTGCTCCAGGACGACGGCGATGGTGTTGGTACGGTTGCTGTACCCCACGTCCCACGTTTCCACCGTCGCCGGATCGTCATCGCTGCCGACGAGATCGCCGTTCAGGTAGAGTGTGTACGTACCACCAGCACCGATGCGGATCGTACCGTCCTGGGCCGAAGGAAACTCGGCGTAGGCCAGGTAGTGGCTCGTGGACGGCCAGGTGGTGATGTCCTGCTGTTGCAGCTGTGCGCCAGCGGTGACGACAAGCGCCAGCAGAGACGCGAAAGTCAGGTAGGCACGACGGAGGGGGACCATCGCCAATCGATCTCCTCGAGCAAGGACGCGGCGCTGGATTGGGGTGCGGGACAGGAACACAACTCGGGGGGATGCTGACGGCGTGCCGACGGCATCCCCCCGGTGGTGCATGTTGCTGTACTTACGTCTGCTGTGCCACCCTACTTCAGATAGGTGACCTTCTTGTAGGTCCGCAGGTTCGGACCTTCCACGAGGAACAGATACAGACCCGTGGACACTTCACGACCATCGCTGTCACGTCCGTCCCACGTGATGTCGAACGTACCCGCCGCCAGTGTCTCGTTGACCAGCGTGCGTACCGCCTGTCCCTGGTCGTTGTACACGGTGACCTTCATATCCGTGGCCCACGGCAGCTCGAAGCGGATCGAGGTCTCGGGGTTGAAGGGGTTCGGGTAGGTATCGCTGACAGAGTAGGCATCGGGCGTCGCGCCCTCACGCTCCAGAACGGCCGTTGCCGGCGTGCCCAGAGCGACCCGCTTGTGGTCATAGGGCAACTGCACGACCGGGTAGCGGGAGAGGATGGCGAGGGGCACGTTGCCTTCATCGTCCGGCTGGGGCTCGGGGATGAAGTCGTTGGCTGCAGCCGCGTCGCCGAAGCCACCGACGGTCATGTAGACGCCGTCCCAGTCGCCGCCTTCATTGATGACGACATTGTACTGGGGCCACGAGAGCGGAATCTGCTTCGGCTCGAAGAAGAACAGACCGGAGCCGTCTTCCCCGAGCATGAAGCCGTTCTTCGTGTTGTCCGTGCCGGCCTCGATGTTGGTCACCCAACCGTAGTCGGTGGCGTAGAGGCTGTACTTGAAAGCCGGAGCTTCCGTGTGACCATAGGCCAGGTCGCCGAAAGAACCGTCGGCGAACACGCGAGAATCGCCGAAGCCGTCGCCGTTGCGGTTCATGTACTTGATGTTGCCATTGTAGTCCATGCGCATCGTCAACGACGTGTGGTGACCGGACATGGTCAGACCCGAGGGATCGGGATCGCCGTTGGCGTGACGTGCCAGCGTTCCCGGCCCACCGGAGCGATCGGACCCGTTGTTGTCATAGAGGAACAGATCCGTCAGATCCCACTCCTTGCCGGGAACAAAGGAAGCGTCGCCGACTTTCCAGGTTGCGATCTTGCTGACGGTACCGGAGACGCCTGCGGTGAAGAAGACCTCACCCTTCGACGGGTCGGTGGTGGATGCATACTGACGCCCGGGCAGGATGTCGCCCGTGTTCAGGATCCCGTTCACGGCGCCGTTGTCGACTCCCCAGTCCTCGTTCATCGTGATCTGGCGCGTCGCCCAGTCGTAGCTGAAGCGATAGAGCCAGCCCGTGCCGCCGCCGCGTGAATTGCCGATCCACTCGGTGCGTGCTGGATTCAGCGGTGTCGCCGAAATGATACCCGCGGGACAGCCCTCGCGATCGCCGCAGGCGTCGATCACAGCCTGGTTACCGACGAGATCGAAACCCTCGAGGTTGTCGATCCAGTCGTTCTCCATGTTGTTCACTTCACCGTCGGCGAAGTTGACGAACTCTCCACGCTGGGTGTTGAAATAGATCGTCTTGCCGCTGCCGAACTGGCGGGCGGCAACACCGACCACGTGCGGCGTCGCTTCGTCGTCGAAGGCGGCCAGGAAGAGATCATAGGAACCGGCGGGGACAACATCGCCGGCCATGTTCCGACCGTTCCAGGAGATAACATTGGCGCCCTCACCGAAACGCTCACCCGGTGACTTGAAGACGAGAACATCGACGCCGTCAAAGACATGCCAACCGGCTCCGGCATGTTCCGGATCGGCGTACGGCCCGGGACCCTCACCCGCGATCGTGAAAGGGGCCTTGTGACCCGCAGTATAGATGATCAACCACACCGTGGCGCCGGAACCCTCCAGGGTGAAAGGCACGTCGAGACCGGAACCATCGAAGGCGTACCCGCTGATCGGCGCCAGTCCGGAAATGCTCAACGTGTTGGGCTTGCCGCCGCTGGTCAGATCCGCGAGTTGAACGTTCGGATCACCGATATGAAGAAACTGGGCGCTCGCCGTCCCGACTGTCAGGACGAGAACTGCCAGTACCGCCGTTATCCTTCTGGTCATGAGATCTGTCTCCTGATTGTGAAGGATGGAATGAGGTTGAATCCGGCACTTCGCCGGGGATATTACGTTGCGACCGTGAACTCTAGTCCCGGTTGAGGGCATCGTCAAGGACAAGTCCAAACTTTTTTCTCCGTGTCCCGCCACGAATCATGAGCACCCGTGATTCTCGGTTGATCCCGTAAGATATTGTTTCTATGTGACTTCTAGTGGCAAGCTTTTCACGTGTCCCGTCGGATGACGACGACGAACACACGGTGCCAGCTGGTGCGGCCGTCGTACACATCCAGTCCTTCGTCCACCTCGGGCTGAATCACTCCGTCGATGTCGGTGGCCCTGACGTTGATGTAGTAGTCGGCCGTGGACGGGATGGCCCATTCGAACGTCCAGGTGACCCATACGTTCGGCAGGCTTCGCGACGTGATCGTCGCATCGGCCCAGGACCGACCGTCATCCGTGCTCACCTCCACACGTTTCAGCGTCCGTTCGCCCGCCATGGCGATTCCGTGAATCGTGTAGCTGTCTCCCGATGCGCCGCGCACCGTTTCTGGCGAGAAGGCCCCGCCGCCGCTGGCCGTGTCTGTGGTGTCGTCCCACGTCGACAGCGGCGCATCGATGCGGGAATTCACTGTGGCGACGGCTTCATCCGACCATTTGACCTGCTGGTCTTCCGGCTTCCTCTCCCAGTATCCGAGGTAGGCCTCGTCGATCAACTCTATACGGGTGATCCACTTGGGCATCTTCTGTCCGTAGTGGCCGGGATTGATCAGGCGCAGGGGAAATCCGTGCCGCGCCGGCAGGGGCTCGCCGTTCATCTCCCAGGCGAGAATCACCTCGTCTCGCAGCGCCCGCTCGAGCGGAATCGAGGTGGAGTACCCGTCGAAGCTGTGGAGCTTCACGCGGGTCGCTTCGCTGCGGATCCCGGCCATGTCGAGAACGTGTGACAACGTCGTGCCCCCCCACTCGGCGTTGCCCACCAGGGGACCGCCGCTCCAGTTGCCGATGCACTGCATCGTCATCATCTGCCGTCGCAGCGGCAGGGCGGTGATCTGCTCATAGGACAGGCCCGTCAGCTTCTCCCCTACCAGGCCGCCGACACGCAGGTGCCAGTTGTCGACGGCGAGTTCCGGATCATAGGAATTGCCCAGGTAGGATTGCAGGTAGAAGCGGTCGTTCGGTGTGATTGGCGGCAAGGGCAGGTCGTCCAGGTCCGGATCGATCCCTGGCGCCGTGGGCGCACCCTTGACCTGTACCTGATGGCTGTCGCATCCCCAGACGGGCAGGATCGCTGACACGAGGGCGACCGCTCCCGACTTGATGAACTTCCGCCTGTCAG
>PVBE012130965.1_pt1 | contig 38769 bp, 38 predicted proteins | sample 1631181 | NCBI WGS metagenome assembly PVBE01 (sample SAMN08397723, study PRJNA350692) | Marine metagenome, whole genome shotgun sequencing project. | isolation source: water | place: Pacific Ocean | collected 2012-04 | reverse complement strand
TGAGCGGAACGGTCCGCACACCCTGCGACTCAACGCCCTCCATGACCATCACGCGATCGATATCATCGACGCGAATGACGAAAGCGACATGGCTGAGCGGGCTATTTGTCGCTTTTTGGATGAGCTTGGAGAAAGCGGCTCGTCCCGAGCACAGAAGCAGATCGCCTGAAACGAGTTTCGAACGAATGCTTTTGTACAAGACAGCCTTTTTGGACTCGAACTGCCGAGCGCTGATCGCCATTTACGTCCTCCCTGCAGCTGGATTTCGCATGCATCGTTTTTTCGCGCATGCTTATTATGTCCCTCACGCCAGTCGAGTTTATCAAAGCTCCCTCATTACTAGAATTGTTTTTTAATAATTCTCTGAAACGGCTTCTATATCATTGAAAGTGTTCCTATTCGGCGCAAATATTTAAGCCATGCATTGACCATCATGCGAGTGTCGGCAATGTTCGCAGCCCGTCAATCGGATGCGGAATTTCCTGGAACAAGGCATGCAGCACGGCAACAGCCGCCATCGAAAGTGTAACGTATCCCTGGTGAACCACCTCGGCCCTGAGGGTTGGCAGCGCGCCGAGTAAGATAGCGCGGCTAGGCACGTGCTGGGCCATTTCGCCAAGTACAAGCGCCGCCGCGACTGCGCCATATACTCGGCCTAAATATTCCGCCCCGAGCGGCGCCGCCTAAAGGTCTTCCAAGTTGATGGTGTCGTGCAATTCCGTTAACTCGGAGAGCAAACGGTCTTCTTCTTCCTCGTCGAGATCGAATTCGACCGCGAACCCATCATCGTACGAGCGCGCGACGGTTCCCGAGAGCGGGCTCAGGTCCTCAATATCGAGTTCGACCTGGCTCTCATCTTCGACCTCCGCATCGACACTCAACGCCACGCCGCTGGCGGAAATGTCCTTCACCGACCCTTGAACTTGCCGTGATTCCGTCCGCGCCTGGACGGACTTGGTAACACTGACTCTGCGGTGTCGGCGTTTATCGGCCTGATCGTTGTCCATTTCCATCTATACGTTTCCCGTCTCCCAGCGACCGTTAGCCGACCGTCTTCTTTCGGCTGAATATAGCACAATCGCCGGTCCGGCGTCGAATGACGAAGGACAGGGATTTGCGCTACCATTGAGGTATGAGCGGAGTCCCCTGACCACAAGCGAGGACCCAGTGATGAAAAAACCCCGTAAATCCTATCGTCATCGATCTATCGGTCGTCATCAGCTTCGTCCCGAGACCCTGATGATGAGCTACGGTTACGACCCCCGCCTTTCGGAAGGCTCGGTTAAGTGTCCGATCTTTCAAACCTCTACCTTCACCTTTAGAACGGCGGAGGAGGGCAAGGCATTTTTCGAGCTTGCCTATGGACTTAGGGAAAAACGTCCGGCCGAAGACCCCGGGCTCATCTATTCCAGACTCAACAACCCAGACCTGGAAATCCTTGAGGATCGGCTGGCGCTGTGGGACAAGGCGGAAAGCGGTTTGGTGTTCTGCAGCGGCATGGCGGCCATCGCCACGACGCTGCTCAGCTTCCTCAGTCCCGGCGACGTGATTGTTCACAGCGACCCCGTTTACGGCGGCACTGAGTTCCTTGTCCACAACATCCTGCCCCGCTTTGGCATACAGCGCATCGGTTTCCTGGCCGGTTCCGATCCCGACGCCGTCGAACGCGCCGCCAAGGAAGGACAAGGCTTGGGACGGGTAGGCGTAATTTTCGTCGAGACGCCGGCCAACCCAACCAACGGCCTGGTCGATTTGCGCCAATGCGCCGCCGCCGCCGAGGCCTTGGCGCAAAGCCAGGGCCACCGGCCGTTGGTGGTAGTCGACAACACCTTCTTGGGCCCGCTTTGGCAACAACCCCTCGACCACGGCGCCGATCTGGTCCTTTATTCCCTGACCAAGTACGTCGGCGGCCACAGCGATGTCATCGCCGGCGGCTGTCTGGGCGCCGAAGAGTACATCTCGGTGGTGCGCGGCATGCGTACCATTCTGGGCACGATTTCGGATCCCCATACGGGCTGGCTTCTGATGCGCAGCCTGGAGACCCTGAAATTGCGTATGACCAGCGCCATGAAGAACGCGCGTTACGTCGCCGAATTCCTGGCCGATCACCCAAAAGTCGACAAGGTCCACTATCTGGGCTTGCTGGCCGATAACGACCCCCAGCACGAAGTCTACCGCCGCCAATGCCTTTCCCCAGGCTCGACGTTCTCCTTCGAGGTGTTCGGCGGCGAGGCCGAGGCATTTCGACTTCTCAACCGGCTCAAGCTGATCAAATTGGCGGTCAGCCTAGGCGGCACCGAAAGCCTGGTGGAACACCCCGCCTCCATGACCCATTCCGACGTGCCCCCCGATGAACAGATTAAACTGGGCATTACCCCGACCTTGGTGCGTCTCTCGGTGGGTATCGAGCACCCCGAAGACGTCATCGCCGACCTCGACCAAGCCCTCAAGGCAGTGTAGGGAAAGGAGGCCGGCCTTGAAGGCGCCGTCGAAATAGCGGAAAACACCGCAATCATGACGTTCCAATCCCCGCTTCCCGACAGCAAAGACGTGATCGACATCATGGAGCGCGTGGCGGCGCGCGAGATCGTGCCCCGCTTCCGCCATCTCGCCGAGCACGACATTAACGAGAAAAATCCCGGCGACTTGGTCACCACCGCCGATATTGAGGCCGAACGGGCCCTGGCGCGCGAATTGTCGCCGCTGGTACCGGAAAGTGTCGTCGTTGGCGAGGAGGAAGCGGAGACGAACCCGTCGGTTTTGGCGGCCTTGGCCGGTCCCCGGCCGGTGTGGCTAATCGACCCGCTTGATGGCACAAATAACTTCGCCCATGGCAAACCTTGTTTCGCCGTCATCGTCGCCTTGTGCCAGGCTGGACAGACCCGCGCCGCATGGATTCACGACCCCTTGGGTGGCGTTACCGCCTGGGCCATGGAGGGGGAGGGGGCATGGATTCACGAACCGGGTGGGTTGCGACGCCTGAGCGCCGCCGCCCCGGTACCGGTATCGGAAATGGAGGGCTCGCTGGGTAGTGGCTTGAGAAAGCGCCTGACGGCGAAACGCGAGGCAGGCGACACCACGACCCCAGCTAGACTTGTGCGCTATCGGTGCGCCGGCCAGGAATATTTGGATCTGGCGCGGGGCCGGCTGCATTTCGCCCGCTACGGCGGGCGCCTTAAGCCATGGGACCATGCCGCGGGTGTGCTGATACACCGTGAAGCCGGGGGCTTCGGCGCCCTTACCGAGGGCCAAGCGCCTTACAGCCCGCGTTCCGGCGTCGTCCGGGGAACGCTGCTGCTGGCTCCCGACGCAAACACCTGGGACGCCCTTCACAGGGTGATGAACGGCGTCTAAAATGCGCCACCGATAGGAAGGCAATTCTCAACATACCGGGGAGCAACACGAATGAGCGCCACCAAAACCGCATTTATCGGCCTTGGCGTCATGGGATACCCCATGGCCGGTCACCTGGTCAAAGCCGGACACCAAGTCACCGTTTACAACCGCACGACCAGCAAGGCCGAGGCTTGGGTCAAGGAGCACGGCGGCGCCTTGCAACCGACCCCGGCGGCCGCCGCCGATGGCGCCGGCGTGGTCTGCGCCTGCGTCGGCAACGATGACGACTTGCGCGGCGTCACTTACGGAGACGACGGCATTCTGGCCGGCATGACGGCGGGCGCTATCTTTGTCGACCATACGACGGCTTCGGCCGATGTGGCACGTGAGGTCGACGCCGCCGCCCGCGAAAAGGGCCTGGGCTTCCTCGACGCCCCGGTTTCGGGCGGTGAAGCGGGGGCGCAGAACGGGATTTTGACGGTCATGGTGGGCGGTGATCAGGCGAGTTTCGAGAAGGCCGAGCCGGTAATGCAGGCCTATGCCCGCGCCGTTACCCTGCTTGGCTCGGCCGGCGCCGGCCAGCTCACCAAGATGGTCAACCAGATCTGCATTGCCGGCCTGGTCCAGGGCTTGTCGGAGGGCGTCAACTTCGCCATGCGCGCCGGCCTCGACGCCAAACTGGTGATCGACGTTATCTCAAAGGGTGCCGCCCAATCGTGGCAGATGGAGAACCGGGCCGAAACCATGATCGACGACAAATTCGACTTCGGCTTCGCTGTCGACTGGATGCGCAAGGACTTAGGCATCTGTCTTGACGAATCCAGGCGCAACGGCGCCCGGCTTCCCGTCGCGGCCCTGGTCGATCAGTTCTACGCCACCGTCCAAGAGCGGGGCGGGAACAGATGGGACACGTCAAGCCTGCTGCGCCTCCTGACGACGCCCTAGATAAGGAGCGATAGACAGGGGCAGGGGGGCCGCCTAACGGAATGCCATGTTGATCTTGGGTGGCGAATCAAGGATGGATTTGATGTCCCAGACGTAGATGGTCGTCTCTTTCTCAAGCACCTTGGTGGCGTTGTGGTCGACCACTTGAAGGGCGGTCTTGACCCGTAACTGGCCCTGCATGGAGAGGCCGTTATCAAGCAGGCGTTGGGCGGTCGATTTAGCAATAGGATTGGTCTGGACCGTGATCAGGCCTGTCTCCTTGACGTATTTGACGATGATGATGGACTCGTTGCGCCTCAAAAAATGACCATCCGGGCACGCAACAGATCGCCTGATCTTTGCCAGTTGACCTTAAATCGACCCTGCCTGAAGTACTTGACCTCCTTGACCGCTGAATCACGCTTAAAGTCCTTCAAGGTGTAGGCCACCTTCTCTTTCTCTTCGAGAGACGGGATGGTGCCTTCGCGCAGGCCGCGGAAAAGGGGAATGGAGACCAGATAGCCGTCGAAAATGACGCTGTAGTAACCGGTCCGCGTGATTTCGATCTCGGCGTCGAAGCGGATCGGCATATAACACCCGGAGAGCAATGCCCCTACGAGCGCCACCACCGCAATCTTAGCTGCCTTCGACATCATTCCATATTACCCGCTGCTCGGAACGCCCCGCATCGAACCCCATGATAATCGAAACACCACGCCGGGCAAGGACGAGGCGACGGATGGGGGAGAGGAAAAAGGGGAAAAAGCTCCGTCAATTGTCCGTGGCGCGCTTGGCCTTGCCCCAGGCCGCCTCTTTTTCGGCAAATGAGACGTCATCCAGGCGTTGGCCGCGCGCCGTAAACCCAGCTTCCATATGGCGAAAGCGCTTTTCGAACTTAGCGTTACCCTGGCGCAGCGCCGTCTCGGGGTCGATGCCCAGCTTGCGCGCCAGGTTGACGCAGGTGAATAAAAGGTCTCCCGTCTCGTCGGTAAGCCGCGACGGGTCCGCACCATCAGACATCTCGGCCTTCAATTCGCCGATTTCCTCGGCAAATTTCTCTAATACCTCGTCCGCTTGGCGCCAGTCGAAACCGGCGCGGGCGGCGCGTTTTTGCAGTTTCAAGGCGCGGGTGAGGGCGGGAAGCGCCACCGGCACCCCGTCCAGAGTTCCGTGATCGAGACCGTCGGCCGCCGCCTTGTCGCGCCGCTCGCCGGCTTTGTGCTCTTCCCAGGCGTGGGTCTGGGCCTGGGCGTCTTCCACGATCTCATCGCCGAAGACGTGGGGGTGACGGCGTACCAGCTTGTCGCAGATGGCCCCGGCGACGGCCTCGAAATCAAACAATCCGGCCTCGTTGGCCATCTGGGCATGGAACACCACCTGAAGAAGCAGGTCCCCAAGCTCGTCCAGAAGCGCCGCCATATCGCCGCGCTGGATGGCGTCGGCCACCTCGTAGGCTTCCTCGATGGTATGGGGCGCGATGGTCGAAAAATCCTGCTCGACGTCCCACGGACAGCCCCGTTCCGGGTCGCGCAGCAGGGCCATAATATCGAGCAGTCGCGCCAAGTTGGTGCTCATTGAAGAGGCTCCGAAGAAATGGAAAAGGCTGGCTTTCGAATACCATCTTCGCCGGCAAGGGGAAAGCCCGACATGGTCCCCGGACGCGGCCCGTTTCCGACCCTTCGATCGGGGTACCGCCACGGGGCGTGATCGTTACGTCCCGGGAGAAACGGTTTCGCCACCCGCTGTCGTATCACCGTCGGATGCCTGGCGCGCCCGCACTCTCACCACGTCGGGCGGTGACACGCCCCTGATGCCTGCTTCGGCACGCAGCATCGCAAGCGCACGATCCCTGGCGATCTTGGGGGTTGAACAATTAAAGAGGGTGACCGTCACGGGTTCGGCCGAGCCCCGTATCCAGGCCTCAACCCGGTAGACGTTTAGCATGCCTTACTCCGTTCTGGGAAGATGATCGCGGTGGCAGAGGTTTCATGGAACCCGACCCGATTGGTGGCCCCGCATCGCGGTCGGTGCGTCGAAATCGGGCTGGACTTTGGGAAAACCGCATAATCGTCGATTATTGCCTCGCGGGTGTGACGGCCGCTATAGCGGGGGATATCGACGGGAACTAAAATGCCGGATTAGATGGAGGAGTCTTCGGCGGCCTTGCCAAAGAGTTTGTCGCATAATGTATATTATGGAAAATATCGGCAATCATTTATAGAACAACGGGTTAGAGTTCCTTGCTAGGTGTTTTTATTGCTTACCAAAGTCTCGTATAGGGCCACGGTTAGTGCCATCTTGCCGGCCTGGGTCAGATGCCTCTCGGCATAGTGGCGCGCATGATCCGTCAACCGCCTCGCCTCTTCGGGGGCATCGAAAATTGCGGCAAGCGCGTCGGCATAACCGGCGACGTCGCCGGCCTCGACCAACCAACCGGTCTCGCCAGGAGTCACCAGTTCGGAAACGCCGCCGACCCGGCTCGCCACCACCGGGACGACGCTGGCAAAAGCCTGGGGTACGGTGCGTGACTGGGCCTCGATCCGCGACGTCACCACCAAGGCGTCCGACGCCTGAGCCAATCGGGGCACGTCGTCGCGGTATCCGGTGAAGACCACGTGATCGACCAGGCCGAGCTCCCGCATCAGATCGTGCAGCGAACGTTCATAGGCCTCTTGGCCAATCGGCGCCGAACCGACGATCAAGGCGACAACTGTCCGACCGCGCCGACGCATCTCGTCAATCGTCCGGATCAGGACGTCTTGGGCTTTGTCGTCGCGCACCATACCAATGACCGAAACCACGGGGCACTTGTCCGGAATTGAAAATTCGCGGTGGACGGCGGCTCGGTGCTCCTGACGCCGGCTGGTGTCGAAAAAGGCGTCCGCGGCCCATTCGCCGATCACGGTGACCCGATCGGACGGCACCAGACCGGCGTCCACCAAGCCATGTTTGACGCATTCAGCAGTGGCAATGACGTGATCGCAGCCCCAGCGCCACATCAACTGCCGGCGCAGCTTACCTTTAAGCGGCTGCGAGATATGGCGGCTGCGGATGACCGGACACAGACCGCGGGCAAAGGCAAAGGCTGCCCCGTCGCGGCTGCCGTGGCAGTCCACGATCTGGGCGCCATGAGCGGAGACGGCACGGCGTGCCCGCAGGATCGCGCGAGGATCAAATTGTCCATGAAATTCAATGGGATAGAGGGCAATCCCCGCCTCCTCGGCCCGCTTTGCGATAACGCCGCCGGGAGGCGCCGCCAGGGCCACAACGTGGCCGTGATCGGCAAGCCAGCGCAACTGTTCCAGGGTTCGGAACTCTTGACCTCCCCAGTTGGCGCTCGATTCGCTATGCAGAATTCGCATGGTCTGTGTTAGGCACCACTCTCGATGATCAGGCCATCGTAGGCCGGCTCGACCCCGGGCGGCAGGCGCTGGGCCAAGGCACCATAGTCGAGACCGGTGCTAAGGTGCGTCAATATGGCGCGCTGGGGCTTTATCCGATCGATCCATGCCAGGGCCTTGTCAACGTGGGCATGGGTCGGATGTGGTCGGTCGGTAAGCGTACCGATGATCCACACCTCGACACCTTCAAGGACTCCGAAGGCAACCTCGTCAAGCACCGTCAGGTCGGTCGAATAGGCGATCGGGCCAAAACGGAAGCCGATCGACGTGCAAAATCCGTGATCCTGTTCGAAAGGAATTATCTCTATGCCGCCGATGGCTATGGTCTTGCCGATTTCAAGGTCTCGCGGAACCAAGGTCGGCTTGTAATAGGTTTCGGCTCCCTCGGCCAAAGGCTCGAAAACATAGCCAAAGCGCTCACGGACGACGGTCATGGTTTCGGCGTCGGCGTAAACATCAAGGGGCGCCTCCATGGCCCGGTTTATGGGCCTGAGGTCGTCGATGCCATGCACATGATCGGCGTGGTAATGGGTATACAAAAGCGCATCCAGGCGGCTCACATCGGCGTTCAATAACTGCTGGCGCAGGTCCGGCGAGGTATCGACGAGGATCGCCGTCGGGCCGTCCTCGACCAAAATCGAAGGCCTGAGCCGGCGGTTGCGCGGGTTATCAGGGTCACATTGTCCCCATCCCCGCCCCACAGCCGGCGTCCCGGTGGCGCTTCCCGACCCAAGAATGGTGACACGCATCAACCGTTTCCCGCCGCCGGCACCGCGCCGCGCTTGGCTTTGGTGAACAGACGGAAGAAGTTATCGGTGGTGGCTTGGGCAATTGCATCGGGCTCAACCCCCCTGACCTCGGCCAAATGGGCCGCCGTGTGAGCGACGAACGCAGGCTCGTTGCGCTTACCCCGCTTCGGAACCGGGGCAAGATAGGGAGCGTCGGTCTCGACCAACAGGCGATCGAGGGGAAGCTCCCGCGCCGTGGAACGGATGTCATCGGCGGCCTTAAAGGTGAGGATGCCCGAGAACGATATATAAAAGCCCATATCGACGGCGCCTTCGGCCAGGGCGCGGCTGGTGCTAAAGCAATGGATAAGGCCGGGAAATGGCCCCATGGCGGTTTCCTCGGCCAAGATGGCCAACGTGTCATCATCCGCGGCACGGCTGTGGACGACGAGCGGCAGGCCGGCCTGGCGGGCGGCGGCGGCGTGGACGCGAAAACTGCGGCGCTGGGCTTCTCTGGGGCTGTGATCGTAATGGTAATCAAGGCCACTTTCGCCAAAACCGACGACCTTGGGATGGCGGGCCAGACGCACCAGGTGTTCGGCCGTTACCTCGGGTTCGGCGCCGGCTTCGTGGGGATGGATACCGACGGTACAGAAGACGCGCTCATGGGCTTCGGCCAAGGCCAGCACCGCATCGAAGCGCGTCACATGGGTGCAGATAGTGACCATCCAGCCAACCCCGGCCTCCTCTGCGCGCCGCATCACGTCATCAAGCTCGTCGGCGAAGTCGGGAAAATCCAGGTGGCAGTGGCTATCGACCAGCAAGGGTTTTAGGGTTGGCGTCACGCCCCCTCCCCCTCTTCGCTCAGGCGCGGAAACACACCTTCGGGCTTGGGCAGTGCCGTTCCCGAGACTAGCGCGTCGGCTGGTCCGAGGTTGGTAAAGGCGCGCATTCCGTCTTCGAGGCCCAACTGGTCGAGCATGCGGGCCGCCGAAGACGGCATGAACGGCTGTAACAAGACAGCCAGATGGCGGATCGTCTCGGCAAGAACGTAGAGCACGGTCCGCATACGGTCGGGGTCGCTCTTTTTGAGGGCCCACGGCGCTTGGTGGTCGACGTAACCGTTGGCAGCACGCACCACGCGCCACAGGATCTCCAGAGCCTCGTGGAAGGCCTGCACGTCGATCGCGGTGCGGAGCGCATCCACAAGGCCGTGAGCGGCCCCCAGCAACGCCTCGTCCTCTTCGCTCAGCGGACCGGGTGCCGGCAAGACGGCATCGCAGTTGCGGTTGACCATACTGAGCACCCGTTGTGCCAGATTGCCCAAGTCGTTTGCCAAGTCGCCATTGAGGCGCCCGACGATGGCGCGACGCGACAGATCGCCGTCATTGCCGAACGGCACCTCGCGCAACAAGAAATAGCGAACCGCATCAAGGCCGTATGAGTTGACCAGTTCAATCGGGTCGATGATGTTGCCCAATGACTTTGAGATCTTCTGCCCCTCGTTGGTCCACCAGCCGTGGGCGAAGACGCGTTTTGGCGGTTCCAGGCCTGCCGCCATCAGTAATGCCGGCCAATAGACGGCATGGAAGCGCAGTATGTCCTTGCCCACCATGTGCAGATCGGCGGGCCAGAAATCCGCGTAACCGCCGCCTTCGGTCTCGGGAAAACCCAATGCAGTGATGTAGTTGGTCAGGGCGTCGAGCCACACATACATAATGTGGTCGGGATCGCCGGGCACCGGGATGCCCCATTTAAAGCTGGTGCGCGATACCGACAAATCCTGTAGGCCGCCGGAGACAAAACTTGTCACCTCGTTCATGCGGCTGGCCGGCAGGACGCAGTCCGGGTTGTCGGCGTACATCTTGAGCAGCGGCTCCTGCCAGGCCGATAAGCGGAAGAAGTAGCTCGGTTCCTCGACCCATTCGGCCTCGGCGCCACTGGGCGCGATCCTCTTGCCGTCCGGTCCTTTGGTAAGCTCGTCCTCGCCATAGAAGGCTTCGTCGCGCACTGAATACCAGCCGGCATAGGTACCGAGGTAAATTTGGTCCCGTTCCTTCAGGCGGCGCCACATATCCTGGCAGGCCACCGTATGGCGATGCTCGGTGGTGCGGATGAAATCGTCGTTGCTGAACTCCATGACCCGCGCCAGATCGTTGAAGTTTTTTGACACCATGTCTGTGAAGGCTTGCGGCTCCATGCCTGCCACGGCGGCTGATTTCTCCACCTTTTGACCGTGTTCATCGGTGCCGGTGAGGAACTTGACCCGGTATCCGTCGAGGCGCTTAAAACGTGCCAGCACGTCGCAGGCGAGTGTCGTATACGCATGGCCGATATGGGGCGCGTCGTTGACGTAATAGATCGGCGTCGTGATGTAGTACCGTTTGGGACCGGCCATCGCGGCTGTCTCCGGCCTAGTGTTCTGGATAGGCCCTAAGGACGGGCGGCGTTCTCTAGAGCTAAAAAAACGTTGAGGACCACTTGCTTGGAGCTCAAGTTGGCGCTCTCCGCCCGTGCCAGCAGGCGGGTGATCTTTTCCCACACCTCCAGCCAAGGATCAAGGCCGCGGCCGCCAAGAAGACGCTTCATTCGCTCCAATTCCCGGTCTTCGACCGGCGGGTTCGCCTGGGCACCGACAAGAATCAAACGTCCCAGCCACCATTGCAAAATTTGGGTCGCCGTTCGAAACGCGTCCTCCGCCCCCGGCCTGCCCAGACGGTCGCCGAGGGCGTGCAGGGCCGCAACGTCGATCACCGGCAGGCCCTCAACGACCGCCATCAGGCCGCGGTAGAGATCGAGCCCTCCCTCATTCGCCAGGGCCAGGGCGCGACCGATGCTGCCTTCGCCCAGGCGCGCCAGATCACGGGCGTCGTCGGCCTCAAGATCGGGGCGGTAGCGGCTGAGAAGCTCCGCTACCTGTCCGTCGCCCAGCGGTTTCAAAGTCAAGCGCCGACACCGTGAACGGATGGTCGCCAGCAGCCGTCCAGGGTTGTGGCTGACGACGAGCAACAAGGACTTGGATGATGGCTCCTCAAGGACCTTGAGCAGTACGTTGGCGGCATGGCGGTTCATGTCGTCGGCGCTGTCGACCACCACCACCCGCCATCCCCCTTCGGCGGGGGTCAGGTGGAGAAAGCCACCGACGGCGCGCACGTCGTCGACGACGATTTCGGTGCGCCGCTTAGCGTTGTCGCCGATCCGGCGTTCCACCGTCAGGAGATCGGCGTGGCCGGCGGCGGCGACGCGGTGAAAGACCGCATTGCCGGCGTCCAGATGGAGACTTTCGGGCGGCGGCAGCGCGTCGCCGAACAGTCCCCCCGACGCCGCCTCCCCGCCCTGTGCCAGGACATAGCGGGCAAAACGGAAGGCAAGTGTCGCCTTGCCCACGCCGCGCGGACCCGAGATCAGCCAGGCATGAGGAAGCCGGCCCGATCCGAAGGCGTCCAAGAGGGTCTTCTCAGCCTCGTCATGGCCCTGGAAATGAGGGTTTTCGCGGGGTGACCGGATGTCATCGGTCTCGTCGTTCACAGGAACAATCTGCCCGAAGCTCGCGCAGACAAAATCATCGATCCACGTTGAATTCTACGAAAATAAATAATTACTACATCCAAGCTTCATGGCCTAAAATTCAACTGTTTGATCATTCCATTACTATAGGATGTTGTTTCCTCATGTCCCAGTTTGCCGAATGAGTCCATTACTACACTCGGCATTTATTTTGGAAAGACCACTACGCACCAATTTCAAAATCTCAGGGATATGGCCACACCGTTTTAACATTTCGCACAATGCTTGTTTTAATGTTTCCCTTGGTGTTCGATCCCCATTCAAGTGAACATAATTCGGATCTCTGCGGGACTCATAAATTTGGCCCGCTCGTTGTAAAACCTCGGTATTTTCATAAAGAGAGAGCTTACCACTATCTCGCTTTGTAATTCTATCCATACCAATGCTTACAGGACAATGGAGAATAAAAGTTATATCTGGAACAATAATTTCTCCAACTAATTTTTCATATAGTTCATCCGCCTCTTCAGGAGTTTGAGATTGAAAAGCCAATGTAGAATCGACATACCTATCTGTAATTACAACTTTTCCGGCGTTTAGGTTGGGGTAAATTAGAGTTTCTATGTGATGTTTCCTATCACTTCTAAAATACTCCAATTCTTTCTCTAGAGACAGCCTCCCCTCGACCGCTGCGGCACGCAACAATTCGCCCCACTTCGAATTCTTAGTAGGTTCTTTAGTTACGATGGGTCCTAGAGACACCAAGACCGCAGCCAAGTCCTGGACCAAGGTGGTCTTTCCGGCACCATCAATTCCGTCAACTGCAATGAACATTTGGCGATGCCTCCCTGAAATTGGCGAGAAGTTATCACGCCGCCTATTCAATCGTCACACGGAAAAATCAACTTTTATCCACAGTTACGCGGTACTATCCCCGATATCCTCACGGGGCTTTAGATTAGATAAATTCATCCCCGTTATCCACAAGAGTGTTCTTATTACATTCTCTTTTTCAAGAAAACTCTCCCGTATCCAATGAGCTCGACTACGTGCCACCGGGTCAACCCGATACACCCCATAGGATGGACTTCAACGCCGTTCCCAAACGGCCCAGAAATCCCAAGCGCTCCACGCCCTCGGCAGCCACCAGGGGTACTTCGATGGGGTCCGCGCCGGGCGCCGTGACCGTCATCCGCGCGAGCCGCTCCCCGGCCTTGAAGGGGGCAGGGATCGGGCCTTCGTAGGTCACGCTGACCTTCATTGCGCGGCGTGCCTTGCGCGGCAACGTAATCAGCAGATCGTTTTCGATGTAGAGCGGAACGGTGGGACTGGTGCCGAGCCAGACATCGGCGTCGATGACCTTTTCCCCCGCCTTGAACAAGGCGTAGTTCTCGAATTCGCGATAGCCCCGCTCGATAAGGCGTTCGGATTCGCGGGCCCGGGCCTTGACGCTGGGCAGACCGTTGACGACCAATATCAAACGACGTTCGCCGCGTTTGACGGTCGCCACCAAGCCATAGCCCGATACCTGGGTGTGGCCCGTCTTCATCCCGTCGGCACCCAGGTCCTTGTAGAGGAGCGGATTTCGGTTGCCTTGGCGGATGCCGTTGTAGGTGAAGGTCTTCTCGGCGTAGTAGTGGTGGTACTGGGGAAAATCGGTGATGGTGCGCTTCGCGAGGCGGGCCAGATCGCGCGCCGTCGTCTGGTGTTCGGGGTCTGGCCACCCGGTTGCGTTGACGAAATTCGTTTGCTCGAGGCCCAGTTTTCGTGCGCGCTGGTTCATTTCCAGGGCAAACTGTTCCTCGCTTCCCGACAAACTCTCGGCAATCACAATGGAGGCATCGTTACCCGACTGCACGATGATGCCGCGCAACAGGTCCTCAATGCGTACCCGCGACCCCGGATTGAGGAACATGGTGGAACTGCCGCTCTTGGCGCCGCCCTTGCGCCACGCGGTCTCGCTGACGGAAAACGTATCGTCGAGTGAAAGTTGGCCGTCCTGAAGCCGCTCCAAGACCATGTAAACCGTCATCAGCTTGCTCATGGAAGCGGGCGCCATGGGCGTATCGGCGTTCTTCTCCATCAGCACGCTTTCCGTCGCCATATCCATGAGGAAGGCCTCGCGGGCCATGGTCTCAATGGCGCCGGCCCGGCCCGCCGCCACGAACACCGCGACGAAAACCAGACACATCCCGGCCAGACGCAACGCTCTCATGGGCGTCCGACCCGTCCGTTGGCTAACTTGGTATCTCGGTTTCGTCATGTCCGCCCCATCGCTCTCCGAGTGTCGCTATCCAATCATCCATAGCCCGGAAATGCGGCATAGTCTTGGCCGATTGTCATCCTTTCATCGGCCGCGTCAATCGATGATGATGCGGGCGTCGGAATATCCGTTGGCAATGACGTTTTCCAATGCCCGGTCGGCATCGGCCACACTGGTCAGCGGTCCGATGCGCACCCGATAGAAGTCCCGGCCCCCGATCAACACAGAAGTCACCTTAACGCCGCCCAGGCTCGACAGTCTTGCCCTGACCTGGTTTGCGTTGTCGAAGCGGGAATATGCGCCGGCCTGGACAAAGATGTTTGTCGATTTGACCGGCGCCTGTGATGTCGCACCCAATTCGAATTTCGATACTGTCACGGAATTACGCGGAGCCCCATCAACACGAGGCGGAGAAGACTCCACGGAGGACGACGGCGCCACGGTGCCACCGGGCAGCGGAGGCAAGGTCTCGCGGCTAATAGCGGGCTTGGGCAGACGACCGACAGTGATCGGCGTGCCCAGCCGCGCCACGTCCGAGCCCCCTTGCAAGGCCGTGGCAATGGCCCTGCTCTCCCGGGCCAGAATCTGCACCCGCACGCGTGCCGTCCCCTTCGTCTCATAGCCCAAAAGTTGGGCCGCGCGGCGCGATAGATCGATGATCCGCCCACGCGCGAACGGACCCCGGTCATTCAGCCTAAGGTTAAGGCTGCGCCCGCTCTCCAAATTCGTGACGCGGACGAAACTTGGCATAGGCAACGTTCGGTGCGCCGCTGACAGGCCGTTCATGTCGAAAACCTCGCCATTGGCGGTGGCGCGGCCATGAAACTTGGTTCCGTACCAAGACGCGATCCCCGTCTCGTCGTAGTTATAGTCCTCGGCGGGGTAATACCATGTCCCCTTGATCTGGTAGGGCTTGCCCACCTTGTAGGTGACCTTCGGCTCGACCGTCGTCTTGGGTTTAGTAATGCGCTTGGCGGTGTGGGTTATGAATTGAGTTTCGGCGCAGGCCGTGAGCACGACGGCGCCCACAATCATCACCAAACCACGGCGCAAGGACGGTAAACCCATCATACCGATCAAATCCAATATATTGTGTCTCAGTCGAGGCAATCCCTCATATCTGGTAGTTTACCCATCTCCGATGCGGTCAGCAAGGGAGCCCACCGCAATGGCGAAAAAGTTTGACCGGTTCCATTTCAAGATGGTTCGAAAGTTATTGTAAGCCAGATAGGCCGCACTGCCCGGCCCTTCGGTCAACACGACGGAGGCCTTGAGGTCGCGGGTGGGAAGATCGGTTCCGTCGGCGCGGCGCACCCCCAACTTCTGCCATTCACTGATGAGCTTGCGCGTACCGTGACCGGCTAGGGTCTGGTCGAACCCTTTGGGCAGGCGGATCGGCCGGCCCCAGGTCTGGTCGCCTTTCCAGCCCGAACGCGCCAGATAATTTCCTGCCGAAGCGAAGACGTCGGCGACATTTTTCCAAATATCCTTGCGCCCATCGCCATCATGATCGACGGCGAAGCTAAGGAAACTCGACGGCATGAATTGGGGCTGGCCCATGGCGCCGGCCCAGGACCCCACCATGGCCTTGGCGGTGATATGGCCGCCGTCGATGATTTTTAGCGCGTTCATCAGCTCGCCCCGGAAATAGGTGCTGCGCCGACCGTCGTAGGCCAAGGTCACGAGGGCGGAGATCACCGAGAAGCCTCCAGTGATACGGCCGAAATCGGTTTCAATACCCCAGAAGGCGACGATGAATTGCGGCGGAACGCCATATTTCCCACTGATCTGCTGAAGCAGTGCCCTGTTTTCCCGGAGTTTTTGACGTCCTTTATCGACCCGGCCCTGAGGCACGACCCGGTCCATGTATTGGCGAAAAGTGAGGGTGAACTCAGGCTGCTTGCGGTCCAGCTCGACAACCCGGGGAATGAGTTTGACACCCTTCAACGCCACGTCCAAGGTCGCGGGGCGAACGCCCTTTGTCACCGCGTCCTTTCGTAACTCTTTGATCCACTGAGAGAACTCCAGGGCAGCACTTTCCGTGGAGGAGGCGCACAAAAGCGGAATCACCAGAACGGCGCTCGCCACGCGTCTCAAGATGAGGAACCGTCGCATTCTCCATTCTCCGGTCCGTTTGCGATGGATATGGTTCTGCCACAGGGGTGGCGACGGGGCAATCGTCAATCCCCGGGCGCCGGGAAGACACTCACGGTCCTGTCCATCGCCCAATAAGAAATCAGCCCCAGCCATTCGTGGAGGCCCCCGGCCAGCCGCGAAAGACCGCTACGAAGGTTGAAAAGGAGATCGAATTGTTCATCGCCCTTGAAGTTGAAATCGACAGGATAAGGAATCACCGTCCAGCCCACCTTTCGGAAGCACCCGAAGGCGCGCGGCATGTGCCACGCGGTCGTAACCAAGATCCAGGTCTCGCCCGGTTGCGGGTTGGCCAAGGCATGGGCGTACAGGGCACTTTCATAGGTGTTGCGCGACTTGTTTTCTAGCTTCACCCTCCCCGGGTCCAAGCCCAATATGTCAAGGAATGGAGATAATACGTCGGCTTCCTTAATTTTTTGGTTGAACAAGCTTCCTGATCCACCGGCAAAGATCAGCTTGGCCTCGGGATAGCGCCGGGCCAGGGCCGAGAACTCGGTCAACCGTTCGACGCTGCCACCAATTGCCAACTGGCCCCGCGCCTGGGTCACCCATGGGTTGACGACGCCGCCCAGGCTGATGATGCCATCGACCCTGGACGGCAGATCGTGAACCACCGGAAAACGGTTCTCCAGGCTAAGCATCATCCAATTGCCCACGGGGATTGTGGCTGCCGTCAGACCGGCGACGGCGGCCGCCGAGATCAGCCATCGTCCGGCGCGACGCCACCGGCTCCACAATAGAATGGCGCCCAGGCACAACGCGACAAGCAACAGATTGCCGGGATCGGCGATGAACCAAAAGACCTTTGACAGGATAAACATGGCCTTGTCTTAGCCGCGCACCGCCTTCGCCGCAACCATGGGGCGCGCCCGCAGGTGGCGGGCAACGGCTGGCGGCGGTTGGCGGCTGGAGCTATGATAGGCGCGCCCATGGATCGAAATGGTGATCCGCCCTTCCCGCAATGGGAGTTCGAGCTGCTGCCCCCATCTTCATGAGGCGCCTATCCCTCAGCCTGGGATCGATCCTGAACGGCACCCCCAGCACGCTCCGCGGCATGGCATTTATGTTGCTGTCCGCCCTAATGCTGACGGGTGTCAACGCCCTCATTCGCGAAATGTCTTCCGAATTGCACCCGTTCGAGATCGCTTTTTTTCGCAACTTGTTTGGATTCATCGTCCTCCTGCCGGTCTTCTGGCGTCGTGGACTTCAACCCCTGCGCACCGGCCGGCTCGGTCTTCATGCCGTGCGCGGCATCGTCCACACCACCTCGTCGCTGATGTTCTTCTATGCGCTCAGCATCACGCCCTTGGCCAAGGCGACGGCGCTGAAATTCTCGGCGCCGCTATTTGGCACCTTGCTCGCACTCATGATTCTGGGAGAGGCCCTTCGTGCCCGGCGCATCACGGCACTTGTAATCGGCTTTGCCGGCACCTGGGTAATCCTCAGGCCGGGGATTGCCGACGTTGATTTGGGCTCGCTACTGGTCCTTGGTTCGGCGGCCATTTTTGCCACCGCCATGGTTATCATCAAGGTCCTGTCGCGTACCGAATCCAGTCTCACCATTACCCTCTACATGGGGGTATTCTTGTCGCCCCTGACCCTCATCGCCGCTCTGCCGTATTGGCAAATGCCGAGCCTGGAACAGCTTCTATGGTTTGCCTTCATGGGCGCCATCGGAAGTATCGGCCAAATGTGCCTGGCACAAGCCTTTAAGGAGGCTGACGCAACGGCGGTTTTTCCCTTCGACTTCACCAAACTCCTATGGGCGGCGGTTATCGGGTACTTCCTCTTCGGCGAAATACCTGACGCTTGGACATGGCTTGGCGGCACCATGATCTTTTCCGCCGTCGCCTATATCGCCTATCGTGAAAACTCGATCCGCACTGCCCGCAAATCCCCATCTCAATCGCAGGACCGGACGTCGTGAATCTACGCCTGCCCTTAGTCGATGGGTGGTTCGGCGGAGAGCCGAGCACACTTCGCGGCATGGTCTTCATGCTGATGGCCGGATTCTGCGGTACCCTTATGGGCGCGAGCGTGCGCCTCCTGACGTCCGACTTGCACCCCTTCGAGATAGCTTTCTTCCGCGCCCTCTTCGGCTGTGTCTTTCTAGCCCCGCTGGTCTTTCGTCAGGGACTGGGGTTGCTGAAGTCGCACCGCATGAGGCTCCAAGCGTTTCGCGGCTGTCTGCAAGGTGCGGCAACGATGATTTTCTTTACTGCCCTTAGCCTGGCGCCCTTGGCCAAGATCGCGGCGCTTAACTTCACGGCCCCCCTGTTCGCCACCGTCCTCGCCATTGTCGTCCTTGGCGAGGCCATCCGATCGCGCCGAATTACGGCTCTCATTGTCGGCTTTGCCGGCACCATGGTCATCGTCAGGCCCAGTTTCGCCGGCCTCGACTTGGGTTCAGCGTTAATCTTGGTCAACGCCGTGACCCTGGCCGCGATAACCATTTTGATCAAAATCGTGCTGCGATCGGACACCAGTGTCACGACGACCGTCTATGGGTTCTTGTTCGCCTTACCGATCACCGCCATCGCGTCCTTGTTCGTCTGGCAGACACCGACGTGGATGGACCTCGCTTGGCTCGCCGTGATCGGCGTCTTGGGTGGTTTAACCCACCTGTTATTCGCCAAGTCTCTTGACGAGGCCGAAGTCACTGCCGTCCTGCCGATGGGGTTCGCCAAATTGATCTGGGCGTCGATCATCGGCTATTTGATCTTCGCCGAGACTCCCGACGCCTGGACTTGGATCGGCGGCGCCATGATTTTTTCCGCTACCACCTACATCGCTTTTCGCGAAAGGAGCCTCAAGACATCGGCCAACGAGCACTCTTGAGATTTATGAACGAGCAGTTCTGGCTTTTTGCCGGCCGCAACTCTAAAACATTACAGTGGAGGAGATAGAGTATGGACGAAATCGTTGGCTTGGCGCCGTCCGGGTCACTGGGCAGCGGCTATAATGTGGACGCCTTCAACCGGGCCCTGACCGCGAATCCTGACTTCATCGGTCAGGATGCGGGATCCACCGATATGGGTCCCACCCACTTGGGCGACGGCGTTCTTTTCTTTCCAGAATCCAGTTACCGCCACGACCTATCACTCATGTTAAACGCGGCGCGGGAACGCGAGATACCGCTCCTCGTCGGGTCGTGCATCACGGCTGGAACCCGTGGCCAGCTCGATCTGGCGGTGACCATGGTCAAGGAGCTGGCCAAAGAGAGTGGCCATTCCTTCAAGATGGCCGTCATCGACGCCGAGCTCGACAAGGAATACTTGAAGAATCGCCTCGCCGATGGTGCCTTCCAAAGCCTCGGACCCGAGGGCGAGCTAACACCCGCCGACATCGACCGCTCCAGCCACATCGTTGCCCAAATGGGGGTGGAACCCTTCGTCCGCGCGCTTGAGGCAGGTGCCGATGTGGTCATCGCCGGGCGAGCCTGCGATGACGTCATCTTTGCAGCCCTGCCGGTCATGAAGGGTTTCGACAAGGGTCTGTCGCTCCACATGGGCAAAATCTTGGAATGTGCCGGCCTATCGGCCAGTCCCATCGACTTGCAAGAGCCGCTGATCGGGCGCATCCGCGACGACCACTTCGTCGTCGAGCCGGGCAATGGGGACCTGCGCTGTACCACGGTCTCGGTCGCCTCTCATTCGCTTTACGAGCGCACTGATCCGTGCATCCAGCCCGGTCCCGGCGGTGTCAATGACCTCTCCGTATCCGTCTTCGAGCAATTTGACGAACGCTCGGTCAAGGTGTCGGGAAGTCGCTTCGTCCCCGACAGCGTCTATAAGGTCAAGTTGGAAGGGGCGGAAATCATCGGGTATCGCGCCATTGTCATGAGCGGCATTCGCGATTCCATCATGATCAGTCAGATCGACGACATATTGGAAGAAGCCCGCGAGCGAGTCCGCCAACGATTCAATACCGCAGATGAAGGCGACTACCACCTGGACTTCCACGTCTACGGCAAGAACGCCGTCATGCGATCGCTTGAGCCCGAAACGGACCACGTGCCGCTGGAAATCGGGCTCCTCATCGACGTTGTCGCCAAGACCCAGGATATGGCCAACGCTGTCGCTATGCACGCGCGCGGCACCCTGGGCCACACCAGCTATCCCGGCATCATTACCACCGCGGGCAACCTTGCCTTCCCGTTTTCGCCCTTCAACGTTCCGGTGGGACCGGCGTGTCGTTTCTCGCTTTATCACCTGATGGCGATTGACGATCCGTGTGAATGTTTCCCGATGGAAATGATAACGGTCGGATAAGGACCAAGGAGAATGACGATGGGCAGCCGATTGGCAAAAATTACAGAGCTGGCTAAGGTCATCCGCAGCAAGAACGCGGGCCCCTTCGAGATCACGTTCGACATTATGTTCGACGATGCGGGCATTTATGAAAAGGTCAAGAATAGCGGCGTCATCACGTCCAAATTGATCGCCGGGCTTTACAACATTTCCCACAACGAAGTTCTGGTCTGCCGGCCCTATGACCCGGCCCAGGCCTTCAAAATCACCATCCGCCGGCCCACCGGGTCGGGTGATCTGATGGAATCCGACGTCTACGGATGTCAGCAGCATGTGCCGCTGACATCCATCGAAATCCCCTGGCAAGAATGAAGAGAGAGCCCGCCACTCGCACCCTGGCCGAGTTCCTAGTCGGGCTTACCTTCACATCCCTACCGGCCCCGGCGGTCGATGCCGCCAAGACCTTCACCCTCGATCTCTTGGGCTGCGGGCTCGGCGCCGTCGCGACGACCGAGGTCCGGATCGCCGTCGAACACGTCCGCGAGCTGGGCGGCAAGGAGGAATGCTCGGTCGTCGGATTTCCCTTGCAAACCTCGTGTCAGCAGGCAGCCTTCGCCAACAGCCTTATCGCCCACGTTCTGGAATTGGACGACACCCATCGAGGCTCCATCACCCACATCGGCGCCCCGGTCATCCCCGCCGCCCTGGCCATGGCCGAACGCCAGGAAACCGATGGGCGTACCTTTCTCACCGCCGTTGTCGTCGGCTACGAGGCGGCGTTGCGCGTCGCCAACGCGGTGCAGCCGTCGCACTGGCGCATGGGATTTCTCGGCATGGGTCCTTGCGGCACCCTGGGCGCGGCGGCGGCGGCCGCCCATTGCCTGGGCCTCGACGCCGACGGGCTGGCCAACGCCTTTGGTCTCGCCGGCGTTCAGGCGGCAGGCATTAACTCTTCGATCTACGCCGAGGGCGACATGGGCAAGCGGCTGGTGCCGTCCCGCGCCGCAGCCAACGGCACCGTGGCGGCAATGTTGGCGGCCAAGGGCTTCACCGGCACTACCGATATCCTTGAGGGCAAATTCGGCTTTTGCGATGTCTTCTCGAACGAGCACGACCTCAGCCGGATCACCGAGGGCCTGGGCGAAGATTTCGAGATCCTGCACACCAGCCTCAAGCCTTATTCATGCTGCCGCTATTACCACGCCCCCATTGACGGGCTTTCGGATATCCTAAATTCCGAAGATGTAAAGGTGACGGACATCGCCGCCATCTGGGTCCGCACCTACGACATCGCGGTCACCGACCGACCCCACCGGATAAAACCAAAGTCGGTGTTCGACGCCCAGATGAGCATGCCCTTCTCTCTTGCCGTCGCGGCCTTCAAAGGCAAGATCGACGAGGGCGACATTACAGAGAAAAGCCTGGACGATCCGGCGCTGCAAGCGCTGGCGGCCAAGGTGACGGTGGAGGCCGACGCGGCGATGACGGCCGCCTTTCCCGCCGACTGGCCGGCTGATGTCCGCGTCGAGACGACAGACGGCCGCAACTTCGAACGCCACGTCGCGCAGCCCAAGGGCGAACCCGAGGCGCCGATGAGCCCGGCCGAGGTCGAGGCCAAGTTCTTAGGCCTCGCCACCGAAGCCATGCCCGAAACTCAAGCACGGTCAATTATCAAGGCAGTGGCGAAACTTGACACGGCGCCGGGATTGGGGCCGCTGTGCGAACTTCTGCGCGGGCCCCTGGCGGGTTAGACCACGCCCCTCCCCTGCTTCGCTTTGCGCTTTTCCGCGATGGTCACGCCGCCGCTCATCCAGTGGTTGGCGCTAAGATCCTGGAAGACGATGGAGCAAGTTTCCGCCGGGGCATTGGCATAGGTTCCCAGGGCCTCGGTGATGGCCAAGCCGATCTTGCGCTTGGTCTCGTCGTCGCGGCCTTCGATCAATTGAACGTGGACATAGGGCATGGGAGTCTCCTTTGCGTTTCGATTAGGTTGGAAAAAAAGGTCGGAAATGCGGAGCGTCGTCACTCCTTGGGGCGTACCTTCGCCCGGTTGGTAACCGATTGGACGCCTTCGATTTCCTTAACGATTTTGGTTGCCTTCTCATGTTCCGCCTTGCTCAGGGCACGGCCGAAAAGGAACACGTGAGCACCGACGGAACGCCAGCGAAAATTGGTTATGTTTACGTCCGTCCCGTCGAGAAGGAGCGCGTTGACCTTGGTCTCGATGACCGAGTCATCGACGAAATTCTCGACCACGCCTTTTTCCTTTTTGACCGCCTTGATGACGATGATTTCGTTATAGACCTTCTTGACGTCCTCGACGGCCTTCGCCAACGCCCCGGCATCGGTCTTCTGACCAGCCGTTTCCACCGAACCGGTCAGCATGACATCTTGTTCGTAGACATCGGCATTTATGGAGACCACGTCCGACCCCATTTTGTCGATAACATCGGCGGTGATCTTGGCCTTGATCTCCAGATCCTTGGCGATATCGCCGGAACTTCGACCCTCGGCCGCCGCTTCGATGGCGCCTTTGATGGCCGAAAGAGGATTGAAATCTATGGCAGCGGCCGGGGGAACGGCCAAAACCACCGCCACCCAGATTACAAAAAGAGAGCGAAAAATCGGCACGGCAAGGTTCTCCTTATCGATTCCGGGATAACCACGAATTCCGGCAAAAACCTATCACAAGGTCGCTTGGAATGTCAGGATCAAACGCGCCTTGGAAATCGGAAAACGTTGGCCGGCGCTTCCTCCCACGGGCGCGGTCCGCGCAACCGCCGGCCCATGGCCAGCGCGTGGGGCGCCGCCGCGTAAAGCCGGGCGCGTTGCCCGTCGTCAAGCGTAAGGCCGGCCCGGGCAACGCGCGCCTCGACAATGTCCGCCGTTTCGGCGTCAAGGTCGGGGGCCACGGTCGGCACCTCAGCCGGCGTTACCGGGACTTGCGGTGCACCTTCGGTGAGCTTGGGGCGGCGGGCGCGCCATTCAGTGGCGCGCTCATAGGCATCGCCGATACGCAGAACCGTCGCCTCGTCGAAAGGCCGCCCGACGATCTGCACGCTGAGCGGCAGGCCGGCGTTACTGTACCCGTTGCACAACACCAGGGCCGGGCCGCCGGTAACGTTGAACGGCGTCGTCACGTTGGGCTTCTCCCACGATTCGCCCATCTTGTGGGCGTCGAGGCGCATCGCGGGCGCAGCGGCGCCGACCGTCACCAGGGCATCGTACTTGGCATAGACCGAGCGCATTTCGGAAAGGATGCGCCGCTGTTTACGTTGGGCCTGGATATAATCGACGGCGCGGAACAAACACGCCGGAAAGGCACGCGACAGGAAATCGGCGCCGAAATCGCCGGGCCGCGCGCGCAGGTCTTTCTCATGGGTGGCGTAGAGCTCGGATTCGGCGATGACGATCTTGACGTCGTAATAATCCTGGGGCGGGCGGATTTGCGTCTCCTCGACGATGGCGCCAAGACCGGCGAGCACTTCGAGGGCCGCCTCCATGGCCGCCGCGGTCTCCGCGTCGGCGTTGTCGGTCCAGAAATGGCGCAACACGCCAAGGCGCAGTCCCCGGACATCGCCGGTCAACGCGGCGCGGTAATCGGGCACGGGATGATCGGCACTCGACGCGTCACTGGCGTCGTAGCCGGCAATGGCCTGCAACAAGATGGCGCAGTCCTCGACCGTCCACGCCATGGGGCCGCAGGTGTCGAAGGTGAAAGAGTTCGGTACCACCCCATGGCGGCTGACCAGGCCATTAGTCGTCTTCAGCCCGGCGATGCCGGTAAGCGCCGCCGGGATGCGCACCGAACCACCGGTATCCGAACCCAGCGCACCCACAACCAGGCCCGCCGCCACCGCCGCCGCCGAACCGCTCGACGAACCACCGGTGAAATGCTCCGGGTTCCAAGGATTACGGGCCGGCGGCCAAGGAAGGTCGAAGGACGGACCGCCGTGGGCGAACTCGTGGGTCGTGAGCTTCCCCATCAGCACACCGCCGGCGGCGTGCATCATGGCGGTCGTTGTGGCATCCCGTTCGGGAATGTGGTCGATGAGAATCTTGGACTGGGCCGTGGTCAGGATTCCGGCGGTGTTATAGATGTCCTTTAGGCCGAAGGGAATGCCGTGCAACGGTCCCCGGTAAGTGCCGGCGGCAATCTCGGCTTCCGCCGCCTTCGCCTTCTCCATCGCCAAATCGGCCGTCACGGTAACAAAGGAATTGAGCTGCCCGTCCAGGCCCTCGATAAGGGCGACCTTGGCCTCCGTCAACTCGACGGGCGATAACTCCTTGGCTTCGATCAGGCGCGCCGCCTGGGCGATGGTGATGCATTCAAGCTCGGTTGTCATTGCTCGGCATCCTCGGGCGGGAACTCGAAAACATTGGCCAATTCATCCCAGCGCGGCTGGTCACGGGGCACCGAATCGATCATGCGCTGGGCATGGGGATAGGCCTCGCAAAGCTGGTCGAACTGCGCCTCCGAAAGCTCCATCCCCGCCCATTTGACCAGGGCGGCAATCTCTGAGCGCGACACTTTGTCATCCATGGCTCACCTTCGCTCCTTCAATCTGTTCGTTCGTCTCAATCGGCGGACGGCGATCGCGCCACGGGGTCGCTTGCTCATAGGCATGGGCAAGTTTAAGCACCGCCGTGTCGTCAAAGGGCCGACCGGCAATTTGAAGCGATAGCGGCAAGCCCTCTTCGCTGAACCCGCAACAAACGGAGACGGCCGGACCGCCGACAACACTGAACGCCATGTTCATGCCGCCACGCGACGCAAAGATCGAAGATAATTTCATGTCCTCTATCAATGGCGCCAAAACGGGGACGGTCGCCGTCAACAACACGTCGACATCTTCAAACACCGCATCGATACGGCGGATCAAGTCGCGGCGCAGGCGCTGGGCCTGAATGTAATCGACGGCACCCGTCATGGCGCCTGGGACCAAGCGATAGCGGGTGTTCTCGCCGAAATCTTCCAGCCGATGGCGCAGATTGTCCTCATGGACGGCGTTAAGCTCGGCACAGGTTATGGTCCACTGGCAGGCGGCGAATTCGGCCGGGGAGGGAAGCCGGACGTCGTGCACCTCGGCGCCAAGATCCCCAAGTACCTGGGCCGCCCTTTCGACCCCGGCCTTGACCTCGGCATTGGTCTCGACATCGCTGTCATGAAAATGACGGACCAGGCCGACCTTCATCCCCCTGACGTCGCCCGTCAGCGCGGCTGGGTAATCGGGGATGGTCACATCGGCCGAGCCGGGGTCCTCGGGATCATGCCCGGCGATGGCCTGCAACACGATGGCGCAGTCCTCCACGGTCCACGTCATGGGTCCCACGCAATCGAAGGAGTATGAGTTGGGAATGGCGCCGACGCGGCTGACCAGGCCGTTGGTCGGCTTCAGACCGACAAGACCGCAGTGGGCGGCGGGATGACGCACCGAGCCCCCCTGGTCGGTGCCCAGCGCCGCCGGCGTCAGTCCGGCGGCCACCGCCGCCCCCGCCCCGCTGCTCGTGCTGCCGGTGAAACGCCGTCGGTCCCACGGGTTGCGGGCCGGCGGCCAGGGCAGATCGAAGGACGGCCCACCCTGGGCGAATTCATGGGTCGTCAATTTGCCCAACGGGGTAGCGCCGGCGGAGGTGAGACGGCGAACGACCGCCGCGTCGCGCACCGGCACCCGGTCGACGCAGATCTTAGACGCGGCGGTGGTCCGAATGCCTGCCGTGTCGATGACGTCCTTCAAGGCAAAGGGCACGCCATGCAGGGGGCCCCGGTGATTCCCTTCGCGGATTTCCTCATCAGCCCGCCGGGCTTGCGTCAACGCCTGGTCACCGGTCACCGTGATGAAGGAATCGAGCAAGGGATCAACGGCGTCGATGCGCTCCAACAACCGTTCTGTCCACTCGACCGGTGACAGCTCACCCCGGCCAATCAGCCGCGCGCCTTCGGCAATGGTCAGATGATGGAGTTCGCCTGTCACGGGCCGTCGCCTTTAAGATTGGGCCGGCGGCGGCGCCATTCGGTTGCACCTTCGTAAGCATGGCCAACCCGCATCACCATGGCATCGTCGAAGGCTTTGCCACCAAGAGTCATGGAAAGAGGCAGGCCATCGTCGGTAAAGCCGCAGCAAAGGGCCAAGGCCGGGCCGCCGGTGATGTTGAAGGCCCCGGTAATGCCGCGCGACGCGAGGATGGATACCAAATCTTCATCCGCCATCAACGGCGGCAGAATCGGCGTCGTTGCGGTGAAAAGGATGTCGAAATCCTTGAGGACGGTTTCAACCTCATGGATTAGTTCGCGGCGCTGGCGCAGGGCCTGGACATAGTCGACGGCACCCAAGACGGCGCCGGGAAGGATGCGGTAGCGGAAGTTCTCGCCGTAATCGTTGGGGCGGTGGCGTAAGGTATCGTCATGGATGGCGTTGGCCTCGGCGCATGCGATGATCCATTGGCTGACGGCGAAGTCGTCGAGGGGTGAGAGCGTCACGTCCTCAACCTCCGCGCCCAATCCTCCAAGGACGCCGATGGCCGCGTCCAAGGCAGCAGCGACGGCGGGGTCGGTGGTCTTGTCGACCTCCCAAAAATGACGAACGACACCAATCCGCAGGCCCTTAATATCACCCGTCAGCGCCGCGCGGTAATCGGGTATGGGCCTTTCGACCGACTGGCCGTCCTCGGGGTCATAGCCGGCCAGCGCTTGCAACATCAGGGCGCAGTCTTCGACCGTCCAGGCCATGGGACCGCAGGTATCAAGGGTATAGGAGAGCGGCAGCACGCCGGCGCGGCTGACCAGGCCAGCGGTCGGCTTGAGCCCGGCAATGCCGCAGTAGGCGGCCGGTGTGCGGATTGAACCACCGGTGCACGAACCCATGGTCGCCGGCACCATTCCGCTAGCGACGGCCGCGCCCGAACCGCTGGACGAGCCGCCGGTGAAGCGGTCTGTATCCCAGGGGTTGCGGGCCGGCGGTCCGGGCAGATCGAAGGACGGCCCGCCATAAGCGAACTCATGGGTGGTCAGTTTGCCGAGCAGCACGGCGCCGGCGTCCTTAAGACGGCGCACTGTTGCGGCGTCGCGCTCCGGCACCCGTCCGGCGCAGACCTTGGACTGGCCGGTGGTGGCGATGCCGGCGGTGTCATAGATGTCCTTGAGCGCGAAGGGAACGCCGTGCAGCGGTCCGCGGTAATTGCCGGCGGCGATCTCGGCCCCAGCCTTGCCCGCCTGGTCCAGGGCATGCTCCGCCGTCACCTGGACGAAGGCATGGAGCGAAGGATTGAGCGCCTCAATCCGTGCGATCAGGTGTTGGGTCCAATCGACGGGCGAAAGGTCGCGCGACCGAATGCGCGCTGCCCCTTCGGCGATGGTGAGATAATCGAGGTCCGTGGTCATGACGTCCTGAAAATTGATTTCGCGAGCAGTCTAGCCCGGTTACCCAACCCCGTCACCGTTCGCGGAAATCGCGGGGCCCGCTTCCCGGATGGCCGAAGTCGCGCGGTTCCAGGCCGGCCTGGAGCCAGCAGACAAGACTGTAGAGATCGTAGACCGGCAGGCCCATGTGCTGGCTCAGCGCGCGGGTGAAGGGAAGCATGTTGGCGGTCTCCAGCACCACGGCGCCGACGTCGGGATGCTTGGACACCATTTCTTCGCCGCCTTTCATAAGGTCGCGCTCGGCCGCCGCGACATCCATTTCCATCTCGTTTCGATTGAAGGTGGTTGTGAACTCCTGCCCGTGCTCGATGCCCACAACAGGCGTATCGGGGGGCGCGCCGGCCGCCGCGATGTGTTCCGGGGTCAGGTTCTTGGCGCTTTCGGTAATAATGCCCACTCTTTTTCCCGGCGGCAGCAGGCGCTGAACGAAGGACACCTGCAACAATGACGAGGCCGCCACCGGCACGCCGCAGCGGTTGCGCAGCTCGTCTTGAATGACCGATAGGAAGCCGCAAGTGGTGGTGATGCCATCGGCGCCCATCTCGACCAGTTCGTTGGCGCCGGCAACAAAGTCGTCGATGATGTCTTTCGCTTTGTCGAGGACAACCGTCTTGTGGTTGGCACCCTTTATGACCTTGTAAAGTACCGGAAACGGCCACGTCAGCGCGTTTCCGCTATCGCCCGGAATGCGCGGAAAGCTGGTCTCCAAGATCAGAATTCCGACCCGTGCCCCATAAATCGTCTTGCCGCCATGGGCTATGCGTCCCGTCATTTTCCGTTTCCCCCAATCTTGTGCCGCGTCATTGGACCCACTTCATTGTAGCGCCCTAATGCGTATGGCAGTCTTTATACTGCTCAATCCCGCTCAACCCAATGGGGACCCATCGTCCATGAACGCCGATCTCATTCTCCGCGACGCCAAGGTGATTACCGTCGATGGCAATTTCCGCATCGCCGAGGCGGTGGCGGTGCGGGGTGCCACAATTGCCGCCGTCGGCGCCGAGGGCGATGTCATGGGCCTGGCGGGGCCCGACACGCGGATCATCGAATGCGAGGGCCGCGCCGTGATGCCGGGCATGACCGACGGCCACGCCCACATGGACCGCGAGGGGCTGAAGGAGGCTCTGCCGTCGCTTTCCGGCTGCCACTCCGTTGACGATATCGTCGAGCGCATCGCCGCCCTTGCCGCCCAGGCAGAACCAGGCGCGTGGATCGTCACCATGCCGGTCGGCGAACCGCCGATTTACGAAGGCGTCCCCGAATCACTGGCCGAGAAGTGCTTCCCCGACCGTTGGGACTTGGACCGGGCGGCACCCGACAATCCGGTCTATATCCGCTCAATCTGGGGTCCTTGGCGCCATCGCCCTCCCCTGGTCTCGATCGCCAACTCATCAGCCCTGGCCCTGGCCGGCATCACCCGCGACACCCCGGCACCGGCCGCCAGCATCGAAATCGAAAAAGACCCCAAAAGCGGCGAGCCCACAGGCCGGCTGATCGAAAGCAACCTGCTTCCGATTATCGAACACGCCCTGATGGGCGTCGCTCCGCGCTTTACCCTGGACCAGCGCATCACCGGCCTTAAACGCAGCATGGGCGTTTACAATTCCTTCGCCACGACCGGTGTCTTCGAGGGCCACGGCGTCGCGGCGGAGGTTCTGGATGCCTACAAGGCGGTGCGCCAAGCCGATGCCCAGACCGTGCGGGCGCACCTGGTGTTCAGCCCGTCGTGGCAGGCGGCCGGCGCGGCGGCGGTAGACGCCCTGCTTGAGACCTGGGGCGGCTGGCTCGCCGGTTCGGGCATGGGTGATGAGTGGCTGCGGGTCTCGTGCCTGTTCGCAGAAGTTGACGAGACACCTGAGAGTGCGCTCCGCGCCCAGAGCCTTCCCCATACCGGATGGGCCGGCTTTTACCCCGATTCCGGGATCCCGCGCGAACAGACGCTGGAGATGATGGTGGCGGCAGCGAGGTGCGGCATCCGTGTCGCCGGGGTCAAGCCCCATCTCCTGGACCTCTATGAGGAAGTCGACCGCCAGGTGCCGTTGGCCGGGCGGCGCTGGGTGCTGGGCCACATCAATATTTTAAACGAGCACGACATCGAACGCACCAAAAGGCTCGGCCTGGTGATGACCACCCATACCAACCGCTACATCTTTAAAGAAGGCGAGGCGGCGGCCGGGCGGCTCGGTGAGACCGGCGCCGACACCATCGTTCCCCTGGCCGCGCTGAGCCGCGCCGGGGTACCCTTCGCCCTCGCCTCCGACAACGTACCGGTATCGCTTTTCCATCCCCTTTGGCAGACGGTGGCAAGAAAGGGGCGCGACGGGGGCACGGTTGTTTCTCCCAACCAAAGACTGTCGCGCGAACAGGCATTGCGCGCAGCGACCATGGGCGGCGCCACGCTCACCTTCGAAGAAGGCGTCAAGGGCTCGATCGAGGTCGGCAAGTTAGCGGATTTCGCGGTGCTGTCGGACGACCCCCTCACCTGCCCCGAGGACGCCATCAAGGAAATTGTCGCCGAAACCACCGTGGTCGGCGGGCGCGTCGTCTATGAGCATAACTCAGGCTAGGCCCCTCCGGTGCGCCGATGCTCGCGGTGGAAGATGTAGAGGCCGCTCACGGTGATGACAGCGGCGCCGACGACGGTCCACAGATCGGGTAGGTCGCCGAAGACGATGAAGCCGAAAATCACGGCCCAGACCAGGCTTGAATAGCCGAACGGCGTCACGGTAGCGGCCGGCGCCGCCTCGTAGGCCTTGACCAATGCCGAGTGGGCGGCGCCGCTGGACACCCCCAGCGCTCCCATCAAGAGCCACCCCTGAAGATCGGGCTGGTGCCAGAAAAAAGGCACCGCGACGCAGGTTGCCACGAACCCGACCAGCGGTGTGTAGACGACCGTTGTGACGGCACGGTCGAAGCGGCTGAGGAAGCGCGTCGCAATCTGGTAAAACGCGTTGATGGAGGCCGCAATAAGGCACAGCGTGATAGCCCAGTGCATCACGCCCATACCCGGCCGGATGATGATCAGCGCCCCGATCAGGCCGGTGGCGACGCCGAGCCAGCGCCGCCAACCCACCACCTCGCCAAGCAGCGGAACGGCAAGGGCGGTGACGAAGATCGGATTGACGATGAATACCGCGTTGGCATCGGCGATAGGAATGAACCGAAGCCCGTAAAAGAACATCCCTGTCGAGACCAGGGTAAGCGCCGAGCGCGCTAACTGCATGCCGGGGCGCCGCGACCGCATGGCGCCGGGCAAGCGACGGCCCAGGAAGAGAATGACCAGTACGACGTGAAAGGTATAGCGCGCCCACAGGATCTGCGGCATCGAATAGGTGTTGGACAGATACTTAACAAAAGTGTCCGAACCGACCCAAAGCAAGGTCGCCAGAAGCATCCACAGAATACCTCTCAGCCCCGGCCCAATCGTTGGAGGAGTCGTCGCCGTCATGGCCCGCTAATGGGTTGGTCGTGAAAAAGTCCCTCGCCTTCGGCTCGGTGTACTTTTTCCCGGTTTTGGTACGGCCAAATCGGCCCTTGAGGCGGCTCCGGGGGTCGCGGGGGCGCCCCCCGCATTTGAAATCGGGGGGACACCCCCCGGTGGCCCCCCGGGGGCCAATTTGAGAGTCTGTTCCCAGCCACGCCATTCGGCGTGGCTGGAATCTTTTGCAAGGTCTTGCGCTTTTCTTGCGCAAGACCTTGCAAAAGGGGACAAGCGAAAGGTGGGCGCCGGGCCGCCCCAAGCGCGCCTTTCTCATTGTCGACATTGAAGAAAAGTACACTGAGCGCTAGCGAAGGACTTTTCATCAGAGTCAACTAATGGGTTTCGTATATTCGGCGCCACGCATCGATCCAATGGTGGTCTTGAACCAGGTACGCGGCATGCCTTCGGGAATTTCCCGCGATGAAATGAAGGAAGTACGAATTGTGCCAGGCCGTGTTTACGCACAGGGCCTGCATCTTGAGATCGGTTTCGAAATTCTCCACCACGAGAAACGGATAGTTCTCCAACAGCACGTAGTCCCAAATCATGTTGAAGCGCGTGTCGATGGCGTTCGCCATGCCGCTGGCCAAGATATGATACAACAAGGGTATGTTTTCCTTAGCCGAGTATTCGTTTTCCTCGCAGTGATCGTAGACGTTCCTCAAAACCTCCTCGTGCCGGCCGGTGCGCAACACCAACACGCCCGTATTCACCATGTCGTCAACGTCCATCGGCAACCCCGCCTTGGCGTAGAGCATGGGAAAGGTCAGGTCCGGATCGCGCATCCACTCCTGGGGGCCGTATTCGAAGGCGCGGCCTAAAATGTTGTCCTTCTTCTCGGCGTTGGGATAGGCCGCTTTATAGCTGACGATCCCGATCTTGCCCCCCTCGTTGCAACCGATGATGCAAGGTGCTGTGTGAAAGTTGATGACAATGTCGGCATCCACCCACACCACGTCTTGGTATTCGCGAACCTCTTCGTGCTCCAAAATCAGGCACTTTTGCCAGTGGGGTGTTCGCTGGCGGCCCCGTTCCGATTGATCGATAGGGCGATCGACGACAACGATGTCATAGCCGTGCCGTTCCGCGTACTCACGCCAACTTCTTTCGAAGTGTTGGCTCCACATATTCTGGTAGGTCTCACCAATCAGTAAGGTGGCAAGACACTTGTCATTTTTCTTCACGGTTCTCTCCACGGGCTTACCGGATCACGCAAAAGGGGGCGGTCGCAAGCCCTCCCGCATGATAGGCAATCGACGCTGGCACAGGAATCCTTTTCCGATAGGATGGAAACAACAAAGGCGGATAGGACCCGAGCCATGGCCAATGCATCGACCAAGAGGATCGCGCTTCTCGGCTTCGAATTGGAAAGCAACCGCTTCGCCCCCGTCGTAGGGAAAACGGAATTCACCGGCAAGCTGGTTCTCAAGGGCGCCGACATGATGGCCGACCTGGCGACCGAGAACCCCCGCTCTCCCGGCACCCTGGTCGGCTTCACCCGCACCATGGACAAGACAGGATCGTGGACGCCGGTGCCTATCATGGTCGCCGGCGCCGGGGCGGCCGGCGCCGTCGAGCATGCATATTACCTGGAGATCAAGGACGAGATGCTGCGCCGTCTCGAGGCCGAGATGCCCGTCGACGGCGTTTACTTTTGCGAACACGGCGCCGCCGTCACCACCGAAATCAGCGACCCCGACGGCGACCTGTTCGCCTCCGTTCGCGCCCTGGTGGGCCCGGATGTGCCGTTGGTCTCGACTCTCGATCTGCACGCCAACATCTCCGACAAAATGGTGGGGAGTACGGACCTCTTGGTCGCCTACCGCACCAACCCCCACGTCGATCATTTCGAGCGCGGCGCCGAGGCGGCCCGCGCCATGGTCGAGCTGATGGCTGGCCTCAACACCGAATCGGCGTTTATCCGCCTGCCTTTGCAGGCCCCGCAAGTCACCCAACTCACCGCCGCTGGGCCCTATGGAGAAATTATCGACATCGGCCAGGATCGCCTGGACGAAACCATCCTCAATGTCTCCATCTGTTCCGGCTTCACCTATGGCGATACCCCCGAAAACGGCATGGCCTTTATCGTCACGACGCGCGGCGATAAGGGCCGGGCGCGACGCCTGTGCCGCGAATTGGCGGAACATGCCTGGGCCGAGCGTCACCGCTTCGTCCCACGCCTGACCTCGCTCGACGATTGCATCTGCCGCGCCGTTGAGGTAGGCGACGATGTGGCGCTCTCGCCCATCCTCATCGCCGACGTCGCCGATAATCCGGGCGGCGGCGGGCGTGGCAACACCACTTGGCTTCTGCGTGGGCTGCATGAGGCGGGTGCAAAGGATGCGGTTCTCGGCATCTTCTTCGACGCCGCCCTGGCCGCCGAGGCCCACGCACTCGGCGTCGGGGAAACGTTCGGCGCGCGGTTCAACCGCGATGAGGCGAGCACCTATTCTGAGCCCTTCGAGGCGGAAGCGACGGTGCGCACCCTTTCTTCGGGCGATCTCGTTGGGCGACCGGGCGGCTCGGTCGCCGGGCGCACGGTCGCGCTTGGCCCGACGGCGGTGCTGGAGCTCGGCGGTGTCATCGTGGTTGTCGTCTCAAAGCGTGTTCAGTGCTTCGATAGCGGTTTCTTTGAGACCTTCGGCGTCGACGTCAAAGCGGCCCGTACCGTGGTCGTCAAGTCCCGCGGCCACTTCCGTGCCGGCTTTGCCCATCTCTTCCAGCCCGACCAGATCATCGAGGCCGACGCTCCGGGCCTGACCTCGCCCAACCTCGCCAACTTCACCTTTGCCGGCTACCAGCGGCCCATCTTCCCCCTCGATCCTGAAACAACTTGGCAGCCGCCGGGCTGGTAGGGAAGAACGGCCTTCAGGAAAGCGCCCGGCGCAAGATCCAGGTTAGGGGGATGACGATCAGCACCACCCCTCCCATGATGGCCAGGGTCACCGGGACACCGGCGAGATCACTGACAATGCCGTAGAGAACCGGGGACGCGATGCTCGACACGCTGCCCACCGTGTAAAAGAGGCCGAAGGCCCGCGCCCGGCGCTCGGGCTCGACCAACTCGGCGACAGTGCCGTATAGGACCGACGACGTGCCGTTGAGCGCGGCGCCGATCAACGGCAACACGACCAGGGCCGGACCCAGCGGCAGGGCGAGAAGGAGCACTATCCCGCAACCAGTCAGTCCTTCGGTCAAGACGACAGTGCGGACGATGCCCAGGCGCCCGGCAAGGAAACCACAAAGAAACTTGCCCAGCGCTCCGCCGGCGAAGACCAAGGTCAGCGCCAAGCCCACCGTCTGTACCGACGCCCCCCTATCGGCGAGCAAGAATGGCACGAAGGTGAGGAATCCGGTGCGCGTCGAATCGTCGATTACCATGATCGCCGACAACGCCCCAAAGCCGCGCCGATCGCGGATGCCCCACCCGCCGGACCGGAAAGTCGAGATCTCTGTCTCTGACCCAGCGGCGGGCCGGCCACCGCCGCCCAACAAGCCGAGCGCGACAAAGACGGCCAGCGCAATGGCCAAACCAACCACGCCGTAGCCCGTCGTGGCCCAACGCCAATCGAAGCTGACCAAGATCACCGCGGCAACGGCCGGAAAGGCCAACTTGCCGAGATCGCCCGAGAAATTATAGATGCCGAGAGCGCCCCGTCTGGCCCCGCCTTCATAGGCACGCGACACCAGCGAGGAACACAAAGGATGTTGAACGCTGGAGCCGACCCCGACGGCGAACAACAAAAGACCGAGAGCGGCGAGACCGGCGGCGGTGCCTAGTGCCATGTAAGCCAAGCCGGCTACGGCGGTGCCGACGGCCAACAGGCTCCGTTCGCCGAAGCGTTCCGCAACCAGCCCGGCCGGAACCTGGAACCCGGCCATGCCGGCGACGAAGGACGATTTCAAGATACCCACCTGGAAGAGCGATAGGCCGAATTCTGCCCGCCACACCGGCAGGAACAGATAAAGGGCGGCGCTAAAACCGTCGTGAAGCAGATGAGCCAAGATGCAGGTCGCGAATGTCCCCGGCCGCCGCCACTTTTGAATGAGTGGGCGTTCCGCCATGACGGCTCCTTCATCGCCAATACGGCCTTCAAGATGCCACGTTCGCGTAAGGGCGGGAACCGTTCGGTGGAGTAAATCGTGTTAGATTGAGCACAATTTCCACGCGGCGGAGGAGAAAAGCGATGGAAACATCGGGTGTGTTCGCGTTTCCGGCCTTGGAACGGGTCATCACCGGCACGCCCGCCGCCGAGGCGCTATCCGCCGAGGTCGAGCGCTTGGGCGGCACGGCGGCGTTCATCCTCGCCAGCCGCACCCTCAACCGCGAAACTTCCGTGGTCGAGGACCTGCGCCGCGCCCTGGGCCAGCGCACCGTCGGGCTGGACGACTCCATCCCCGCCCACACGCCGCGCGACCGGGTTGTCGCCGCCGCCAATGCGGCCCGTGCCGCCGGGACCGACATCATCGTAACGATCGGTGGCAGCACCCTGGCCGATGCCGGAAAAATGGTCAAACTGTGCTTGGCCAACGACGTCCGCGAATTCGAAGACGTGGATCCCCTGCGCCGGGTAATCCACGCCGACGGGCGCGAAGACATGCCCGAAATGGTGTCGCCCGACATGCCGTCGATCCACGTGCCGACCACGCTGTCGGGTGCCGAGTTCTATCACTCCGCCGGCTGCACCAATCCCCGGCTCAACCGCAAGGAAGGTTTCACCCACGCCAAGTTGATTCCGCAATGTGTGATCCTCGATCCGGCCGTCACCCGCCACACGCCCGAATGGCTGTGGCTGTCGACCGGGGTTCGCGCCGTCGACCACGCGGTGGAGGGGCTGTGCTCCATCCGTCCCCATCCGATCAGCGACGGCCTGGCCATCCACGCGTTACGCCTTCTGCCCGGGGCGCTCAAGCGGTGCAAGGCGGCGCCCGACGATCTGGACGCCCGCTTCGACTGCCAGATCGGCATGTGGGCGTCCATGATGCGCAGTTTCGCCGGCGTGCCCTTCGGCGCCAGCCACGGCATCGGCCATGTCCTCGGCGGCACCACCAATGTGCCTCACGGTCTGACGTCTTGCGTCCTTTTGCCCCACGTCCTGCGCTACAACAAAACGGTCAACGCCGGACGCCAAGCCCTGGTCAGCGAGGCCATGGGCGACGCCACCATCGACGCTGCCGAAGCGGTGGCCGCCCTCATCGAAAGCCTTGATTTACCCTCTAGTCTGCGCGACGTAGGCGTCCAGCGTGAAGACTTCGCAGTCATTGCCCGAAATGCCATGCACGATCACGCCGTCCACGCCAATCCGCGCAAGATCAATGGCCCCGACGATGTGCTGAATATCCTGGAGATGGCGTGGTAACGGAAGCCGGATTGGGCTGTCAGGATCCCGGGGCTTCCTCGCATTTTGGATAAAACCGGCGCGATTCGGCCATCATGAATCCCTGGGCCGCCGAGCGGTCTCGCCACTTCTTTTCTTCCACGTCGCTCTGGGGCAGACCCAGGCCCTTGCGATAAAATTCGCCAACCTTGGATTGGGCGTCGCCGTCTCCCGCTTCGGCAGCAAGGAGATACCACTTCGCGGCCACCGAATAGTCCCGCGGCACTCCGCCTTCGTCCGTTTCGTACATGGTTCCAACCAGGAACTGGGCGTCGGTGCAGCCTTTCTCGGCCAGCGGCTTGAATTCCTTCATTGCCGTGGCGTAGTCCCCCCGGTAATAGGCCACCGCGCCGGTATCCCAGTTCCACCACAGCGCCACCGCGCCGATTCCGGCGAGCACAGAGAGAAAGATGAGGAAGCGGAGAATAATCCCCGCCATTTGCTTCAACATGATGACGGATAATGCGCGATTGTCTCGCTCTGATCAATCGTTCCCTTTCGGACGCGGTCCGCCGCCCTCGGCTCGGCGCCGACGAACGCCACGAAAAAAGCCCCCGCTCCGTCGGAGCGGGGGCATTTCGAATCGATTGTTTCGCTTCAGAATTTCATTTCGGGCGGAACCGCTTTGGGATCGAGGCCCGCTTGGGCGATTGAATCAAGGATGAACTTTTTGGCTTGGCCGCTATTGCGGGAGGCCCAGGCCCAACCCTGCATGAAGGTATAGAAACGACCGTCACCATCCCTACGAGTTCCACCACCGGATGGCAGGCTTTGTATCGGCGTCGGAATGACCATGGGGCTGGCAAAGTCCGGGTTCTTCTTGATCGCGTTGAGACCCGCCAGGACCGAGGTGCCCAGGGCGTGGGCGCGGCCCGCCTGAACGGCGAGGATCGATTCCGGCGAGTTCTTCATCGCCAGCACCGTTGCCTTGGGGGATAGCTTGCGGATGGCATCCTCGTCCGTCGTTCCCATATTGACGGCGACCTTGATCTTGGGGTCGCTGTAGGAATCCCACGTCTTGCCCGGGTTGAATCCCTTGGCGTTGATATAGACGTGGGCCAGGGCATAGAGCGGCCCGTACATGGATATCGCCTTCTTGCGCTTCTCCGTGATGCTCATGCCGAAGAAGCCATCCATCCTATTGGCCTGAATATCGAGAACCACCGTCGCCCATGTGGTGGGCACGTATTCGACCTTGATGGACCTGCCCATGGCGTTGGGATTGGCCAGGGCCTTCGCTACATTGCGGCCCATCTCGATTGAAAAGCCTTCCCACTTTTCGCTGCCTTTTTCCTGCCACATGTAAGGGGCCCTACCGGGCATGACACCGATGCGGTAGACGCCGGTTTTTGAAATCTGGTCCCAAGTGTTATCGGCGGCCATCGCCGGGGGGATGGCTGTGGTAAACACCCAAGCCAAAGCGGTCATGATTGTGAACAGAATACTCAAACGCATTGTTTCCTCCTTGGTTAAAAAAGGCAGACCAATAAATATTGCTATTATTGTCGATCTGCGACGACCGAGATGAATGCGATCCTCTTAGGTTTCGCATTCAACCTCAATGGTGACTATTTTGCGATCAAATTGCAATCGCTAGGACATTTCTCCCGGCCCACGGTGGCACCGTCGTGATGAAAGTATGGGAGAAAAATGTCAGGCGAGCAGACGAACCGAGAACTGGCCAGGGAGGCTCGGCCAGTTCAAATCCCAAAACCCATCTCGTCATTCACGCGGATCAGATAGGGATATGCTGGGCTTGATAGGCGAGAGCATCTCTTCCAGAGCCTGGGTCGGGACTAGAACCCTCCTCCCGGTTCGGATTGCCGCAACACCACCTTTTCGCCATGGCGCAATCGCCCATTGCTTGACCAATGTCAGTCCTGTCAGCAATAAATTTGTTTGGACGTCTCTATTTTCGAGTACCGAT
>PVBE011420657.1_pt1 | contig 38772 bp, 29 predicted proteins | sample 1631181 | NCBI WGS metagenome assembly PVBE01 (sample SAMN08397723, study PRJNA350692) | Marine metagenome, whole genome shotgun sequencing project. | isolation source: water | place: Pacific Ocean | collected 2012-04 | reverse complement strand
TCGAAGCCGCCCTCCGGCTGAGCACGCTGCAGCGCGAGCTGGGGCTTGAGATCGGCATCAACGCCAACTCGTGCATGCACCGGTTCTTCGACGGGAGCGAAGCCACGGCACACGTGGACGCTGATGGCAGTCCGTTCTTCGACATGACCTTCAGCGACAACGTCAAGATGGGCTGCCCATTCGCGATGGCCCACCGTCACGACGCCATCAAGGCCCAGTTCACGCCATTCCTCGCGGCGTACGCGGAGGCCGGGGTGACGGTCGACTTCATCTACCTCGACTGGGAGATCGATGGCCCGGTCGAGTGGAACGGGGCGTGGGAGCACTCCAAGCGCTGCGCCCGCTGCCGCGAGAACATCGCCGACATCGACGACTTCGGCGCGTTCCAGGCAGCTCTCCGAACTCTCCGGGCGGAGATTCAGCGCGAGGTCTTCACCGACACGGTCCAAGCCTACTTCCCGGACGCCCTGATCGGGAACTACGCGGTCTACCCGCACAACGGGGAGCGCTACTGGTACGATTACTTCGAGGAGTTCGTCGAGGAGGCGCCCTACCGGCTTGATGCCCGCGCGCAGTACCGCCCGTGGTTCCGCGAATTCGGACCCAGCGGCTTCACCTTCGCCATGCCGGTCGTCTACACGTGGTATCCCACGTTCGGCTGGTATGACTTCGATGACAGCGATTACCGCTGGTTCTACAACATGCTGCTCGTTGCCAGCAACGCCTGCGAGAACACGCCGCCCGACGTGCCGATCATCTCATGGCTCCACTGGCACACGACAGCTCCGCCCGACGAGCCCGATCCGGCCGTGAAGCAACTCTCCGCGGAGGCGTATCAGGAACTCATCTGGCACATGCTCTTGCGCGGTTGCGATGGCCTGATGAACTGGTGCATGCAGGAGGAGACGCCGACGGAGATCCGGCTGATCCAGGAGGTCTACGCCGCGTCGCTGGAATACAAGGACTTCCTCGATCTCGGCACGCCTGTCACGTTCCACGTGCCGACCAGGCCGACCACCGTGCTCTCAGGCCTGAAACTGGGTAACAAGCTACTCGTCAGACGCACTGATTTCTCGCTCGCGCCCGACCGTCCCGTGGCGCTGTCCGTGCCCATGGATGACGCGAAGATCACCGTTCCGATCCCGCCCGTTTTGGGCGAATGCCAGGTCATCGACCTGCCCTGGCGCATCGCAAGGAGCCACCTCATGAAGCAGAATCGAGTTCTCGCCAAACTTCGCGCCAACGAGCCGGCCCTGATCGGATGGTGCGGCTCCGGCTCGCCTATCATCGCCGAACTGATCGCAACACGCGGGTTCGATGGGATGCTGTTCGACGCGCAACACGGGTATTGGAGCTACAACGGCCTCCTCCACGCGCTGGGCGCCGTTGGCGATAGCGAGACCACCCCTATCGTTCGCGTGTCAAACAATGACTACGGCATTATCGGGCCGGTGATGGACGCCGGCGCGCTAGGCGTGATCATCCCCATGGTCAACACGCGCGAACAGGCCGAGAAGGCCGTAGCCAGTTGCCTCTACCCGCCCGAAGGCGAGCGCTCGTCGGGCGGGCCGCGCCGCGAGCGCTACGGCGGCGACTATGTCGAGCGCGTCAATGAGGAAATGGCCGTCATCGTCATGATCGAGACTAAGGAAGCCGTCGCGGCCGTTGACGAGATCGTTTCAGTGCCGGGCATCAGCGCCGTGCTGATCGGCCCGGGCGACCTTGCCCTGTCTCTGGGATGCTCCCCAGATGTCGACGACGAGCACGAAGCCTGTATCCAGCGCGTCATCGCTGCCTGCGCGGCCAAGGGCGTCCCGTCCGGCATTGCCTGCAGCGGCCCCGAGGACGTCATCATGCGCGCCAAGCAGGGGATGACGTTCCTGGCGGGCGGAAGCGACGTTGGATGGGTCACTGCGGGCGCGGACACGCACCTGGAGCAAGTACGAGCCGGGCTCTAGGAACATGTGGAGCGAGTTGCCTGAACGAGTCTGGGGAGGAGTCGAGAATGCTCTGCGCGAGATCGCCGCTGCGAATTGACCTTGTTGGGATGACGGACCACCATGGGGCGTGCGATCACTTCGGTGGGAAGATCGTCAACGCGACGATCAACAAGTATATCTACGCCACGCTGCAGCCACGCGAGGACCGGCGGATCATCCTCCGCGCGCCGGATCAAGGCAAGACGGTGGAAGTCGCGGATGCCTCCGAACTCGACGCCAGTGGCGACCTGGGTCTCGTGCAGCACATCATCGCCGACCTAGGCATCGACACGGGCATCGAGTTGACCACGTATTCCGAGATGCAGGGCGGAGCCGGGCTCGGCTCCTCATCCACGATCGCCACGTGCGTCATCGCCATTCTGAATGCCTACACGGGGCACGAGTTGACCAACTTCGACATCGCCGAGAAGGCGATTGCGTGTGAGAAGGTCGCCCTCGACACCGAGTATGGCTGGCAGGATCAGTACTCCCCTGTCACCGGTGGCGGCGTCAAGTACATGGTGCATTGGCCGCGCACGGACCCGCGAGACATTGAGATCGACACGCTCCCGATCGGCCGGGACAAGACCGTCGAACTCGAGAAGCGCATGGTCGTCGCCTATAGCGGCATCTCGCGGCCGGCCAAGAGCATCCTCGACAAGGTCACTACCGGTGTTCGCGACGAGGATCCTGAGGTGCTCGCGGCGCTGGCAAGCATGAACGACTGCGCGGAGGAGATGCGCCAGGTCCTGCTGCGGTCGAACGTAAGCGAACTCGGGCCGCTGCTCGACGAGACGTGGGAGCATCACAAGCGCTTGCATCCGGATGTCACCAACGACCGGTTGGAAGACCTCCACGCCATCGCCAAGGCAAATGGAGCGACCGGCGGGCGCGTGTGTGGCGCGGGCGGCGGCGGGACGATGCTCTTCTTCTGCGACCACAACGCCGAGTATGCCGTCAAAGAGGTCCTGCGCAACGAAGGCGCTCAGGTCTTCGACTTCTCCATCGATCCGGGCGGCTTGTACATCTGGGGACACTGATAGAACTAGAAGTCCGTCCAAAACCCCCGTAGGTCGGATTTCCAAATCCGACTGGCCCAGTTATTGGGGTTTTGGGGCAACTACAGAAACGGGCGCCCTCTCCTACGGACCACGGGGCGCCCGTTTCCGGTTCTCCTGAGAGTTTGGCGGCCTACGGCTCGACGTTGCCGGCGGTCTCCAGATTCACCGGCCGGAACGACCCCTCGGGCCACTCCAGCAACCACTCGACCTCCGCCGCCTTCAGCAACTCTCGCTGCTTGGCCGCGACCAGCCGCGTCGAGAGCTGGTTGTCCAGCAGATTGCGCAGGTCGTCCTTCACCTCGTCGTACTCCAGAAGGTAGTCGCGCTGGTACTCGTCGCGCTGAAGCAGATACAGCCCCAGCCCTGGGAAGCCGATGACATCGCTCACGTCCCCGTTCTGCAGCAACCCGAAGGCCGCCTTCAGGAACGGCGTGTTCCCGCGGGTGGTCCATCGGTCGAGCTTCCCGCCATTGACCTTCGTGCGCTCATCCACCGAGAACTCCTTCGCAGCCTGCGCGAAGGTCAGATCCCCACGGATGATCATCTGGCGCATCTCGGTCGCCTGGTCGATCACCTTCTGCATGTCCTCTTGCTTCTCCGGCAGCGCCAGCCGGATGTAGCTGACCTTCATGGCCTCTTTGAGCCGGAATTCGTCAGGGTGGCCCTGGTAGTACGTTGCCAGAGTCTCGTCTGTGATGTTCACGTCGTCGGCAACCATCTTCCTCAACTGCAAGAGGGTCCGCTCGCCGTCGCTGAACATCTCCACGGTCTGGCCGCGCGACAGGAGCATCTGATCGAAGTCCACGCCGGTCTCGATGGCCGTGCGGTCCAGGGACTCGCGCCGCGCGGCAACTTCGGCGGCGATCTCCTCGTCGGTAATCGTGATACCGGCGGCCGTCGCGGCCTGGTCAATCGCCTCGGCCACCAGTAGCTTGAGCAGGCTTGGGTAGCCGTGGCGCCGCACCATGTAATCATACAGCTTCGACGAGTCGATGTTCTGGCCGTTGACCGACAGCACCGGCTCGGCCGGGGCCGCTCCCGCGGCCATAGCCAGCACCAGCACGGCCAGTAGCGCCGTGGATGTAATGCGGGGAATCATCTGCGTTCCTTTCGCGTGGCCGAACTATCCGGCCACGGCAGCGATCTCAGTGGTGTCTTGCGTGTCGATTGCAGTCTCTGTCGCGAATGATGCGCGGGCCTTCTGCCCTTCGATGGTTAGCTCAACGCCCAAGTCAGCCGACAGCTTGGCCAGCCCTCTCAGTATCGCCGTGCCGCGCTCTTGCGTCGGAGTGCGGGGAGCGCGCATCTGAGGACTGATACGAACGGGCGAGATCGTCAAATCGATCCCTTTTCCGACTGTGACGTCCATACTGAAAATCGCGCTCGTCATCCGGCCGTCGGGAGCGTCGCGCTGATCGAAGACGAAGTTGCCCATGCTGTATAGGATCAGCCCGCCGCCGTACGCCTCCACCCCGTTCATCACGTGCGCGTGGTGTCCCAGCACGATATCCGCGCCCGCATCGATGGATGCGTGGGCGAGCTGCTTCTGCCGGCGCGTCGGGGTCTTCTGGTACTCGTTGCCCCAATGGTAACTGACGCACGTAACGTCAGCATTGTTTCGTGCTTCTTTGATCTGGGTCAGGGCGTTGCCCATGTCTTGGTCGACGTCGCAGAGCGTGCGGGCGAACGACAGGTCGTCGTAGGCCAGAAACGCGACCACCGTGTCATCGACCGTCAGGTACGTCGGCTCGTCATCGGGCTCGACGCCCTTCGGGCGGGCGCCGGCGTAGGCGATGTTGTGCTCCTCGAGGGTCGCAAGCGTGTCGTAGCACCCGCCCGTACCCGCGTCCAGGCCATGGTTGTTGGCCACGCCTACGACATCAACACCCCCATCCAGCAGCACCTGAACCGTGCTCGGGTCCGCGCAGAACTGAAGGCTTCCGCCGGGTTGCGCGTGTCCCTGTCGCGTCGACAGCGGGCATTCGAGGTTGACGAACGTGATATCCGCCGCGCGCAGCGTGTCGCGCACCTCGCTCATCACGTGGTGGACGCCGTGCTGCTTGATCATCCGCCAGACGCTGCGATCGAGCATCACGTCGCCCGCCGCGCAGATGGTCACGCTCTTGGCGGAACGTGGGGGAGGCGGAAGCACTTGCGCCACTTCCGGCGGCGCGGGCCTCTCGGGCGTCTCTCCGGCAGGTTGCTTGCGGATGAGGCCGATGACCGCGCCGACGATGATCGCGGCGGCCACCAGCGCGAGGGCGAGCCGGATGCGGCCTCGACGAAGGCAGTGGGGGCGGCGAATGGCCTGTCGCATGACGTTGGCATGATACCTGAACGATGGGGACCCGTCAACGACCGGTAAGACGGCGCGTCAGCGGTGTTTGCGGGCATGCAGCTCGGCCGCGAGATGGTACACCTCGACCAGGCGGCTGGTGGCGTTGGGGATGTCGTATTGCGCGCTCGCCGCCTGCGCCGCTCGGCCCATGGCCAGCCGTTTCCCGCGGTCGCCGCCTAGATCCAGCATCGCGCGCGTCAAGGCCGCGATGCCGCCGCTCACAGGCGTCAGCAGGCCGGTTTCGCCATGCGTGACCATGTCATTGATCCCGCCGGCGTCGACGCCGATAATAGGCGTCTGGGCCGCCATCGCCTCGCTTAGCGACAACGGCTGCACCTCAGTCACGCTGGCTGTCACGAACACATCCGCCGCCGCGTGATACTCCCGGATTCGCTCGTAAAGGACGGGGCCCGGCAGCGAGATCTTCGAGGAACACGGCTGCGCGGCGGCGAGTTGGCGGAGTTCATCGAGCTGAACTCCGCCGCCGATGATCATCAGGCGCCCGTTTGGTAGTTGCGGCGTCGCCCGACAGAACGCCCGGATGACCTTGTCCAGGCTCTTCTCCGGCGCCGTGCGGCCGACGAACATGAACAGCACTTCGTCCGGATCGATGCCATGTTCTTGGCGAACGGCGGATCCGTCCGCCGTGTCGAAGCCGGTCAGATCCGTCGCGTTGGGCACCACCTCAACCGGTCGTTTCACGCCCAGGCCGCGCAGATAGGCCTTCATCGCCCTGCCGGGCGTGATGACCAGGTCCACCTTGCGGCAGTGTCTCCGCACGCCCGCCCTCAGTTGCGCCGTAACAACAGTGCTCGGCAGCGGGAACGCGTAATGCGCGTATTGTTCGTACTGGGTGTGGATCGTCGTGACGACCGGGAGCTCGTGTCGCCGGGCGAAAACCTGTCCCCACTTGCCCAGGAGCCATGGGTGCTGCGTGTGGACGATCTCGATGCCTTTCGGCCCAAGGCCCATGTATGCGGCGCGCGACGCGGGGAACGGGATGGGGTAATCGGGACACTGGCTGAACGGTGCCGCCGGGAAGCGGTAGACGTTCTCGTCGTCGTCATCGTAGCCGCTCGCCGACGGGGCGCAGATCACCACGTCGTGGCCGGCGGCTTCGAGACCGGCCCGGAACGCCTCAATGGAGTTTACCACGCCATTCAGGCTCGGGCGGTACGTGTTGGTGCAGACCGCGATTCTCACGGATGTAAGCCCTCCGGCCTGGGCCGCGCTCGGTGAGCGGTCAGGGCATCTGCGCCAGCTTTGCCTTCAGCAACGGGAGCAGTCGCGGCGGCTCCATTCGGCGGACCAGGATCAGGTCCGTCGAGATCTCATCATCGCGAAGCGCGGGCACGAGTTGCTTCGCCAGCATGGACTTTCCGGCCTCGTATTCCGCCTCGCCCAGGGCCCTCGCGGTCCGCAGGATCTCCGCCACCTGATCGGCCGTGATCTCGCGGCCGTCCGACAGCGATTCCGCCGCTATGGGCGCCTCGGTATTGTACTCCTCGTCGGTCATCTCCCGGACCCAATCGAGGTAAGTCACGGCTTGCATCTGGGTCTCGTCGGCCCAGGTGAGGGTGTCGATCTGCTCCGGCGTCAGGACAGCCTTCACCTTGAGCGCGAACAGCGCCAATAGCTCCTGCTCCGTGTTGATGGCGAAATCCGCCAACTCCGCGTTCAGTTCCTCAATCTGTCGGGTCGTCGCCATCGGGACCGGCTGGTCCCTGAGCAACGCGTCCCGCTGCGCCTGTAGTTGGGCCTCCAGGCGGGACCAGATGTCGTCGCGAAGCTCGCCGCGCCCGCTGAGATACTCCTGGATCTCGCTGACCACGCCCACCAGCTTCGTCAGCGAGTCCTTCGATAGGCCAATACGGTTGATCTCGCTTAGGAGGTTCACATCCTGCGCGAGGTCCTTCGCGCGCGCTTCAGCGCCCTCGGGCCCCTGGCCCATCGCGCATCCACCCAGAATCGCGAGCATCCCAGCCCAAACGCCCCATCTCAGCCTAAGCCGCGTCCCGCGTGCCATTGGGGCCTCCTTCGACCGGCGCGTCCGTAAGTCGCGGCGATTGTAGCACATGCCCCTCTGGGGGTCAACGAACCGACACGGCCACGTTTGCGTTGGAACTAACCGTGGTGTAATCTGTCTCTAGTACGTGCTGGGAAGCCGCGCGGATGCGCATGATTGCCCGCACCTGGGCGGCCTGTATACAACCGACCGGAGGACCACTCGATGCTCTGCTACGCACTCGTGTCCTTGCTCCTTGGCAGTTCTCCATGCGCCGCGCAAGACCAGAAAGTCGTCAAAATCTCGGTCGACAATGCCGCCATTCGCACCGGCCCATCGCGCGAGTACAACCGCGTAACGGTCCTTCCAAAGGGGATCAAGCTCGGCGTTGTCGCGCGCGAGGGCGACTGGTACCGCGTGGCCCTGGGCGACCGCCAGCAAGCATACGTAAGCTCCTCTGTCGTGGAGCTGCTTCCCGCCGGAACGATGTACTCTCAGGCCCGCCTCGGCAACATATCGGCCAGGGCCCATGAAAAGGGCACTCGGATCACCTTCAGCCTCACTGCCCCCGTCGCGTATCGGATCACGCAACGCCTGCGTCCGGCGGCCTTGGTGGTGGAGCTATACAACTGTCGGATGGCCAACTACGGCGTTCGCCAGCTCGAGGGCACGGAATCGATTCTCGCGATAGAGCCCGTCCAGGCAACCACCAACACGACCGAAATCACCTTCCACCTGCCCCAGCGACAGCAGACCGGTTACGTGCCCCAATACGACGCCAACGGCTCGCTCCTCATAGACGTGCGCGCGCCCTTCGACACGACGAGCCTCCAGGGCAAGCTGATCGGCGTGGATCCGGGGCATGGCGGCATCTGGTCGGGGGCCGGCGGCCCGACGGGCCTGATCGAGAAGGACGCGAACCTCGACATCGCTATTCGGCTGAAGCAGATGCTTGAGATGTCCGGCGCGGGCGTCTACATGACCCGCGAAACCGACGTCGGCTTCGGCAGCAAGGGCGACCCCCAGAGCGCGGACCTCGACCCGCGACGCAAGCTAACAAAGCGAGCGCAAGTCGATTTCTTCGTCAGCGTGCACAACAATCACACGGGGTCAGGGAATCCGAGGGCCGCTCGCGGGACAGAGACGTTCTACTGGACGCCGATGAGCATCACGCCCGCCAAGATCATCCACGAAAACCTCTGCGCGGCGCTCGGGACTGAGTTCCGATATGTCTCCTGGCGGCCGTTCTACGTCCTTCGCGATACCGACTGCCCGCGAGTCTTGGTCGAGTGCTGCTACCTCAGCCATCCCGACGAGGAGGCCGCGCTGAAGACAGCCCAGTTCCGTCACATGGCCGCGGTGGGCATTTTCTCCGGCATCCGCGAATTCTTCGAGCGCAGCGCCCTCACCGACGGACTTGAGGAGCCCAGGATTGATCTCCAACCACAGCCCTACGGGTAGACCCACCGCCGCCTCGTGGCGCAGGCATTCTTGCCTGCGTCCGTCTGCCGTCGTAGGGGGCATCAGCGCTAGTCCGTGGACACTCCCGCCCCTATCCGTCCCTCGCGCGCGCGGACCTCATCCACGACCCGCCGGTCGATCGCGTCCCGTGGCTGAGCCCCCGCCTCGGTTAGGACTTCCTCCACCAGCTCGTCCGTCGGCGTGAACGTGACGCCCTCCGTAACGAACCGTTCCGCCGCGCGGAAGACGTCGGGAGCGGGTTGATGGTGGATCCAGCCGCCCCCATCCTTCGGCTCGTACCATGTGGTCACCGCCCAAGCATCCTCACCGGCGTCGGGCCCGCCGACATTGTCCGCTGCGTAGACCTTTGTGCCCGTGTCGGGCTCCTCCACCAGGATGACGCCCTTATGGCCGGCGCTTTGAGGCCCGTCGATGTAGACGTTGCCTATGAAGTTGGCGTGGGCCCCGCCGCCCACCTTGCTGCAGTTGTTGTTGAGCCAATTGTAGGCAACGTTGTTCACGACGTCATACAGGCCCCCGGCGATGCGCGGGTTGCGGTCGGAGTTGTGGGCGAACAGGTTGTGGTGGATCGTGACCCGGTCCGAGCCCAGCCCGCTAAGCCACCCCATGCTATGAGGGCCTTTCTCGTGGTCGCCGCTCTCCGCCCGGCCTTCGGCGATAATGCACCATTGGAACGTCACATCCCTGACGCTGCCCCACGTGTTGACGTTCTCGTCTGTGGCCCAACTGATGGAGCAGTGATCCACAAGCACGTTGGCGACGGTATTCCCATCTCGCCCCCACAGGAGAATACCGTCTCCACTGGAGCCGCCGTGAGTGACTCTGATACGCAACTGTCGTAGCACGACATCGTGGGCCGGGTCGAGGATGTTGATCCCCCGGCCGAGGATCGTGATGCCCGGAGACGGGGCGCTCTCGCCGGCCACGGTGACGTAGGGATGCTCGATCACGAGAGGACTGGATGTCTCGATCGTACCGGCGGTGTTGAACTTGACGATGCGCGGCCCCTCGGTCGCCAGCGCCGCACGGAGGCTACCGGCGCCCTCATCCGCAAGGGTCGTCACCTCGATGATCCGCCCACCGGTCCCGCCGTTGCTGGCCGCGCCGAACCCCTCCGCGCCCTCGATTGCCCCCGCCTGAACGCACGCTTGCCAGCAAATCAGCACGGAGGCGAGATGCGCTCCGACACCCACGGTCCATGGCCTGCTTCTTTTGGTGCCACGCACGTTCACTCGCCTCCTTGATTCGGGTCCCCACACAAGACCGAACGGTCACCATCCGCCTGGCTGCGTGTCAGCGATAGATGTCCACGCGGGAGATGAGCACGCCGCTGTTGTGCGTCCACAGGCCGACGTAGCCGCCTGGAAGCGGATCGGGGTCCTCCCAGCGGAAGACGGGCCGACCCTCCAGGTCTAGCTCGACTCGGTTGCCGATACGGGCCGCGCGGATGTGGAACCACTCCTGGTGGACGCCAAATCCGGGCGGCACTCGGATGCTGTCTGACTCCGCAACCACGACGCCTTCGCGGAGGAGCTGCGTCTTGACGCCGCCCTCGCCGCCCAGGATGAAGCTGTAGCCGCTGCGCGCGTTCCCCCTGTTGCCGCACAGCACCGTGTTCAGGTCCCGACAGCGCTCCACTTCCGAGCCGCCTGGAGCGTCCATCTTCACGCCGACGTAGTAGTCAACCGTCACGTCACCCTCAACCGGGCGCTTGCTCCACACGGCCGCGTCGTCCTCACCCCAACCCGCGAAGAATGACCACCGGCTGTCGCATGCCCAGCGGGCCGCGACCTCCCACGTGCCTGACGAGGACCACCAATCCGTCGGCGCGGCGCCGAACGCGTAGCCGCTATTGCCGGGCGATGCGACCTGAAGGCTCTGGATCGGCACGGGTGGCCCGTCGACTTCCAATGCCACTCGCCGCAGAGCCCCCTCGCTCGGGGTCTCGTAGATAACGTCGTCTCCCCACAGCACCCGCACGACGTCCGCCGCGCGCGCGAGCCGGAGGGTCTGTCCACCGCCAAGGGCCGCTTCCTTCTCGACCGTCTTCTCTCCAGCGCGGGTCACTTCCAGAGATGCCGCGGCCGTTTCGGGGGCGGTTCGCACCGTCACCGACAGCCACACGCTGTCGTCCGAGGTATTGGAGGGCGCTAGGATCAGCCGCCGGAAGGCTGGCTCGGCCTCCGGCGTCAACGCGAGCGACACCGACACATCGCCCGGGAAGTCGCCCTGATGCCACAGAAGCGACGGCCGCGCGGCACTCGCCAACCAGGGAGCGGCCGGATTGGCCCACGTGATGTGGTCTTCCGCCCCGATGTAGGGCGGCACGTCTGGCGCCGGCGTGCCCTCGCCGCGCGGCGAGCGCAGCGGCTCCGCGGCAGGCTGCACTACCACATCGTCGAACCGCGTCGCGCCGCCCTTCACGATGAGACCGATCCCGCCGCCGCGCACCTCCGGGTTCGCGCACGCCACCCTCACCTCGCCGTCCACGAGGGCCTCGAGCTTGCCATTGGAGGCCCGCAGCGCCAGCCGATACCACTGGCCCGACGTCAGGCAGCCCGTGCGCTCCGCCAGAACCGTCTCCCGACCGTCGGTGACCCGCACCAGTCGCAGCGTGGGCCATGTCTTCGGCGCCACGTCCGCGACGAAGGCAATCAGGTCGCCGTTCTCCTGTCTCAGCGCGGCCAAACCGCAGGCCGTTGCGCTCTCGGGATGCGCGGCCACGCTGACCGCGTAATCGTCCCAGAACCAGTTCCCAATCGCCGTTACACCTGTCTCGCTGCTCTCGCCGCGGAGGAAGAAGCCGTTGATCGAGTGCTTCTCATCGCCGACGCCTACGCTCGTCCACTGCCCGCCGACGTTCGTCCATTCGGTGGGATCGTCCGGCTCGCGCATGAAATCGTCGAACAGGACCGGCTCCGCGACCTCCTGGCAATAGGGGTCGACCAGCGGCACCAGTCCGGTCTTCGCCGCCACCAGTCCGCCGAAGTCCACCTCGACCGGCGCCCGCAGGACCTCCTCCTCGCCCAGAACGATCGAGACGAGCCCCAGCCGGCGGCGCACCAGCAGCTCGACAGGCTCCGTCGGCGGTTGCCACGCCGCGCGCGCCAGTGCTGCCGAATTCTCTTTGGTGCCTGCACGTATCTCCACGTTTTTCGCGCCAAACGCCACCCACACGCACGGGCGCGTCATCTTGCCCGACGGGCTCGGTTGTCCATCGAGAACGAGCATAGACGCCGGTCCGCGCGGTCCAGACGCTGGACCCAACGTCGCCGTGACGTTGTACGGGGCCGCGGCCATGGCATCCACCGGCTCGAAGCCGTCCGGCGGCGTCCCGGCGACCGGAGCGGGCGCGCTGTCGCGGGCCTTCGCGCCCGGGGCAGATTCTTGCGGCTCAGGAGCAACCGATGTCAGACGCGGCTGGCCCAGTCCGCGCAGGAAGTGGTCGATGATCGCATACAAGATGGGCCGGGTAGCCTCGCCACGGAAGCAACAGAACGCAAGTGGTGAACCCGCAAGGATGACTTCTCCCTCCCCGAGGGTCAAGCTCAGGACGGCGGCGCCCTGAAGCGGCTCGCCCCCCTTGTCCGGGCAGTATTGGGCGATGACCCTGGAGTCGGAGCCCTCATGCGCCTGCAGCAGCATGCTCGTCATGTCGTACAGGTCTATCGGCGCCCCCGCTTCAACACCGCGGGCCGTGACGAAGGCCGGGTCGACGATCACGACATCCGAGGGGTCGGGCGCCAGGCCCAGGGTCGACACGTATGTCGGCATCAGCGGCGGCCTGCTTCCGTACCTCGAGGTTTCGATGTAAGCGCGCCCGCCCGCTTTGATCCACGCGTCAAGCGCTTCGTCGAAGCCAGCCTGAAGCGGCGCCGGGCATGACAGGAGGATGAGGTCGAAGCGCTTCAGCACCTCGGGGTCGCTCAGTTCCCAAGCAAAGATCCGCTCGTACGGCAGCCCGCGTTCGGCCAGCATGCCGTCGAGCCCGTCCCCCCAGTCGCCACCCACGCCGATTCGTAGCGGCTCGGGCGGGACGAAGACATCAGCCGGGGCGGCTTGGCAGATGGACAGGAGCAGATACATCATCGCGACGCCGCAGGCGAGGGCCGTGGTTGGGCTTCTCATTGTGCGACAGTGCCTCCGAGTGGTTCCTAGAGGAAACGCGCGGCGAGGGTGATAGTTCGATATTCGCGCCTGCCCCAGAGCGCCACTCGGGAGCGTCCGGGTCCGTGTCGGGGACTTACTCGTCTGTCTCGGATCGCCTCTCGGCGGGGATGGTGATGACCACCTCGCCGGGGCCGGTCTTCTTGAGCGCGCCAAGGAAGCCCGAGACCACGTTCACCAGGACGTCCTCCACGAACTTGTTGAGTCCGATGTTCTTCCCGGCGATCGTCAATGTCGCGCGCGGCTTGCGCTCCGGAGTGTCTGACATGCGTGCCCTCCTGTTGATTCCGCCTCAGACCTCGGGAAGCCCCTCATCCCCCAAGATATCGGCGAAGAAGCTGGTGTATTTCAGCCCGCTATCGGGCGATACGGCCACGGCAAGCCCCTCGTGCCCATTCGCGAACTCCGCCGCCGCGTGGACGATGGCGCCGGTCGACGGACCGACCATCATCCCCTCCTCGCGGTAGATGCGTTTCGTCATCCCATACGCCGCCTCGTCGTCCACTCGGATGACATGGTCGATCACATCTGGATCGAGGATCTCGGGCTGTTTCGACTCCGACATGTTCTTCAAGCCCGGCAGCCGATGGCCCTTCTGGGGCTCGATAGCGAGGACCTGGATGTCTGGGTTCTGTTCCTTCAGGTAGCGACCCACGCCCGTGATCGTCCCGCACGTGCCGTAGCCCGCCAGGAAGTACCGCACCTCGCCCGCCGTCTGCTCCCAGATCTCCGGGCCCGTCGAGTCATAGTGCGCGAGGACGTTGTCCTCGTTCTCGTATTGGTTGGGCATGACGTAGTCGTCTTTGGTGTTCTCGCCGCGGGTGATCGCGTGCGCCAGAGCGATCGCGCCGTCTTTCGGGTGGTCGATGGGGCAGAGGTCGTCCGGCGTCTCCCAGACGATGGCGCCGAGCATCCGCAGCAGGATCTTCTTCGCATCCGGCACTCCGTCGGGGATTGTCACGGTCAACTGCTTCCGCATGAGCGCGGCGATCCCCGCCAGCGCGATTCCCGTGTTGCCCGATGAGGGCTCGACGATTCTTTTGCCTTCGAGTTCGCCACGCTCTTCCATCCCTCGCAAGAGATACGCGGCGGTGCGATCCTTGATCGACCCGAACGGGTTCATCCACTCGAGTTTCAGGTACAGTTCGAACGCTCCGTCCGGGATGATGTGGTTCACCCGCACGAGCGGTGTCGGATCCTCGCTGTTGGCGATGAGGTCGCGGATGTCGCTGTAACGACGCAGGCTGGGCTTGGACGGAGCGCCCATGGCGGGAGCCTCCACGGAGTGCGATAGGTGCAAACCCTACATTTCGGTGAGAGTATGTAGGGTTCCTCTACGAGAAACGCTGGCAAAGGGCGAAGAGTGCCGGCTAGGGCATCGCGTGGTGCGAGAGGAACGCCGCCGCGCGAGGATCGTCGGCGCGTTCGAGCAGGTCGGCGATGGGGCCGCTGTCGACGACCTGGCCCTCGTAGAGCAGCGTCAAGTTCTGCGCCAGCCGCCGGGCTTGTGGGAGATGATGGGTGACAAGCAGCACGGTCGTCTCCGGATCGCTCGCATATGCGGACACAAGCTCCTCGACCTTCCCCGCGTTGCGCACGTCGAGGCCGGCCGTTGGCTCGTCCACCAGCAGCACCCGTGGCTGGAGAGCGACCGCTCGCGCAAGGTTCACTAGTTGCGATTGCCCGACCGACAGCGTCCGAGCCGCCTGCTGAGCGACTTCCTCCAGGCCCGCCCAGGTGATGGCCGATTCGACCCGCTCCCGGATTTCCGCGCGAGGGAGTCTCCGGACTTTCAGGCCATACGCGACATTGCTGAGGACGGTGCCGTGGAAGAGGTAGGGCGGCTGCGCGACCAACGCCATCTCTCGCCGGCGCGCGGCGACCTCCGCCTGCGATGTCGGCTCGCCATCGATGCTCACGCGACCCTCGGTCGGCTCCTCCAGGAGCGCGAGAATCCGCAGCAGCGTGCTCTTGCCTGAGCCGTTCGGCCCGGCGATCACATGCGATTGGCCCTTGGGGATGGCCAGCGACACGTCGCGCAGCACGGCGTGGTCGCCGTACCGGTGCGTGATGCCCTCGGCCTTGAGTCCGATCATTCTGGCCTCCGGCCTTGCTGGAGGTACGTCAGCGCGAAGTTGATGAGTAGCGATGTCAGCAGCAGTACAATGCCCAGCGCGATGGCCAGGTCGAAATCGCCCTGTCGCGTCTCAAGCACGATGGCTGTTGTCATGACACGCGTGTGGTGGGCGATGTTGCCGCCGACCAGCATCACCGCGCCGACCTCTGAGATCGCCCGCCCGAAGCCCGCGACGACCGCCGCGCCCATCGCGAAACGCGCCTCTCTGAGGATCGCCCAGACAACCTGCAGCCTTGTCGCGCCCAGCGAGCGGGCGGTTAGTTGCACGCCTCGGTCTTGCTCTGAGACAGCCGACAGCGTCAGCCCCGCGATGATCGGCGCTACGATGGCAACCTGCGCAATCACCATGGCGCCGGGCGAGAATAGCAACCCCAGGAACCCGAGCGGCCCCGCGCGTGAGAGCAGGATGTACACCAGCAGGCCGATGACGACCGGCGGGAGCCCCATGCCCACGTTTAGCAGCGCGATTACGAAGCGTCGGCCCGGGAATGATCTGAGCGCGACGAACACACCCAGCGGCACGCCGATGGCTGCGGCGATGGCCACGGACCCGCCCGATATGGCGAGCGACAGCCCGATGACTCGCCACGCTTCGGCGTCGTTGGTGAGAAGGTGGAGCGCGTGTTGTAGGCCGCGGAGGATCTCATCCATGAATGCTGCGACGACCGTTATTCCTCGTCCAGCAGATAAAACAGCGGTTGCCCGAATCTCTCGGTCCCATAGCTCTCGATGATGCCCTGACCGCGCGCGGACAGAAGGTACTCGATCAGGGCCTGCGCGCCGGCCGTGTTGGCGTTGGGGTTCTTCCCGGGATCCACGGCGATGACGGCGTACGGGTTGTGCAAGATGGGATCGCCCTCGCACAGCACCTTCAGCTCCAGGCCATCTTGCGCGAGGTAAGTGGAGCGATCCGAGAGCGTGTACCCATCCTTCTCGCTCGCCATCCGCAGCACTGACGACATGTTCGATCCCGCCGACAGGTACCACTCGCCCTCGGGTTCTCGGGCCAGCGCCTCCCAGATGGTTTTCTCTTTCGCGTGCGTGCCCGAGTTGTCTCCGCGAGAGACGAATGTCGCCTCTGCTTCGGCGATTCGCCGCAGAGCCTCCGTCGCGCCGGCCGCGTCGGCGACATTTGCGGGGTCGGCCTCAGGTCCAACGATGACGAAATCGTTGTACATCAACCCGACGCGCTCGACGCCGTATCCCTCCTGCACGAACGCTTTCTCCAGCGATGGCGCGTGAACCATCAGCACGTCCGCATCGCCTCGGCGACCGAGTTCAAGCGCCTGCCCCGTGCCAACCGCCATGACTTTGAGCGTCCCGCCCCACTCCGCCTCAAACGGTGGGAGCAACTCATCCAGCAGGCCGGAGTCGTACGTGCTCGTCGTCGTCGCGAGGATCAGATCCGTGCCGGCACCCGGACTCGGCGCTGGCGCCTCATTCGGGCATCCCAATATCGTGGCCGCCATGGGCAACAGGGCCATCAGGTAGATCGGTCTCAACGCGCTTCGCGGGCCGGGCATCGTGTTCTGAGCGCTCCTCAATCATCACATTCGGTAGGGCGAGGCTGTTCGCGATGCGGCAGCCACCGACCTGCGGCGGGCTCTAGTCCTCCAACGGTCCCTCTAGCCTCGGCAGGCCATCCTCTACGTCATATACAACCTGGTAGTACATCCCATCATTCACCGGCAGCCTGACTGGCTCGCGGCGGTCGAAATCGGTCGGGCCGCTCTTGCGGCGCGTCAGGATGTCCTCTCCCGCGTAGAACTCTGTCGAGGTCTTGCGGCTGCGTTCGTTCGGATCGAGCGCTCCGCCGGACGAGTGGTTGCCGCCCTCGATGAGTTCCAGCACCGCGTCCTTGCCGGCCGCCTTCAGCGCGTAGGCCATCTGGATGCCATGCTGCACTCCGACGGTTGTGTCGAGGTCGGGATGGAAGACGTAGACCTTCGTGTTGAACAGATCCGCGTGATGGACCGGGTCACGCACGAGCTTCTCGTGCTCGGGGTATTCCTTGGTGCCTCCGAGCGCCGTGCCTTGCCAGCCGCCCGCGCGATTCGGCCGATCCCATCCGGCCTCCATGTCGGCTGCGTTGGTCGGGTGGGTGATCCCCGCGTGTTCGACGATGAGCGCGAACGTGTTCGGCGCCATCTTCCCACATTGGAGAATCACGTTCCCCCCGCCCGAGCCGCCCCAGCCGAAGATCCGCTCGTCGTTGATCTTGCACTGCTGGCGTACGCGGTGCATGCACCGCAGCACGTCGATCGCCTGGTATTTGCCGAAGTCATACGGCGTGCTGGCATCCTTGGAGCCGCGGTATTGCACTTGCACCATGACGCAGTTGTATCGGTTGCGCCAGTCCTCGGCATAGGCGTCGTACTGGTGGTAGTCGCCGCCCCAGCCGTGGAGCAGGAGCATCAGCCCCGTGTCGTCGTCCGGGTGGTCCGGGAAGTGCAGGTTCATCCCGATGTGCCCCTCGAAGGCACGGTGGAACTCATCGGCCTCGACGGTCTGGCCGACGACGACCTCATCGAGAACGCGATTAGTCACTTGCGCCGAAGCGCCTGTCGGCATGAGAAGTGCGGGAATCAGTAGGCTTGTTGGCAACATGATCATCCTTTCAGTTGAGCGACCAGCGCGATAGCGGCGGCTCCGCCCGCCAGGGCGGTCACCGTCAGGCACGTGCCCGCCGCCCCGAGTAGTGGGATCAGAATAAGGCCTGCTAGCAGCGCGCCGCCGCACGCGCCGATAAGGTCGACGCCATACAGCATCGTCCCGTGCCGCGCGCCCTGTCCATCGCGTGAGCGCAAAGCGACGGCGCACGGGAAGATGGCCCCCACCATGATTCCGATGGCTCCTAGTATAAAGCACCGCACGAACACGAAGGTCACGCGGAAGAAATCGTCCCCGAGCGTATCGCCGCCCATCCCGAACCGGCGCGACATCGCCCACGCGACCACGGCGACAGCAACCAGGCTGAAGATCAGCCAACGCCCGGGGGCCTGTCGCGCGCGACGTCGGTGAGCAGCCCACGCGCCGGCCGCAAGACCGGCCATCAGCACCCCAATCACAAGCCCGATCACCCCGTAAACGTAGCCGTAAACGCTCTGGATCGCCAGCAGTATGACGACCTCAAGCGTCATCCCGCAGGCGCCCGCCGCGAAGACCGCGCACGGCGCGGCGACCCTCCATGGCTGGCGAGTCAGGAACGTGGGGATGAGCAGCAGTATCGAAATCCCCGCGATCCCGCAGACAAGACCCGCGGTCGTGATCTTCCCGGCGAGCCGCATGAGGGTCGACGTCGCGCCCGGCCACCAACTCGCCCAAAGAACCTGCGCGTAGTAGTAGCACCGTGGCGCGAAATCGTGGTTGATCTGCACGCCCGTCGCCTCGCGCATCTCGCGCTGGCGATCCTCGCGCCGGAACGGGTCGAGCGCGTCGTAGAACGATGCGAGCACCTCCGAGACATCCAGGCCTCGCTCGTTGATGCGCTCCTCCAGAGCCGCGAAATCATCGAAGAGCGTTATCTCGTCGCGAAGGTCCGAGCACAAGAACGTCGCGCGCGGACCGGGGAAGACCAGAACCTGAGCGTAACCGGCCTCGACGGCCGTCTGATACAGACACGCGTTGTAGGCCTTCAACTCCTCGTTGAGGTAATCCCCCGACGACATCGCCTGGAACGCGACAATGCCGCCCGTGGCGAGCGACTGTGCCGAGACGAGCCATTCGACCGTGTAGTAACGGTTGAGCTGCGCGGTGGTCGGATCCCCAAGCGCTATGAGGATGACGTCGAACGGATCTCCGGCCGCCTCCATATCAGACTGGTGGTATCGCGCGTCGCCCAGCTTCACGTCCACTCGCGGATCATCAAGCGCCGCCGCCAAATCGCGCGGGGCATGGTCGCGGATGGCGGCAATCGTAGTCGGGTCCAGCTCCGAGTAGACCACGCGTTCGGGATCGTGCCTCAGAACCTGTCGCAACGCGCGCGGTCCGCCGCCGATGAGTAGCACGCGCTTAGGGTCCGGGTGAGCCAGCAGCGGGAGGTCCACCCACTGTTCCCCCGCGAGGGCCTCGGCCGTCTCAAACGCGTGGGAGCCGTTGATGAAGAACGACCGCTCGCCGCCCTCGCCTTGGAGCACGCTGATGTTGCCATACCGGCTCTCATACGAGGCGCGCAACGCGTGCGGGTGCCAGCGGGCATTGAGCGTTGCGGGGCGGATGAACATCGCCCCGGCTCCCAGGATCAGCATCGCGACCAGCACCAGCGCCAGGCGTCCCGTTCCGTGGCTCAGCAGCGCCACGCTCGAGAGCACCAGCAGGCATGCGATGACCATCACAACGCCCGCCGGCATCATGATGATAGCGGGAATCGCCACGAGCGCCCCGCCGACGAGGTGGCCGAGAGAATCGAAGATGTACGCCAGAGATGGCCCGTCATCGTCGCTGGAATCGCTCCCGATGAGCTTCGCCCCGGCTGCGAACTGCCAGCCAAGCAGGATGCCCGCCGGAGCCGTGGCGAGCGTCGTCAGGAGCAGAAGCTGCGGCAAGCTCAGCGTTCCGCCGGCGTGGGGTACGAGGTGCCAGTCTGCGAGCACCCCCCCGAACGCCTCGCGCAACGCGTAGAGTCCCGCTCGCGCAATGATCAGGCACCCGCCGAGGACGATCACCTCAATGAGCGCGATCCATCGGACGTGGAACTCGCTGGGCCTCTCGCTCCGCGCGATGGCCCAGCCGCCGATCCACGAGCCGACTCCCGACCAGAATAGCCACAGCGACAGCACGACCGCGATCGAGAGTTCGTTCCCGCTTGAGGCGACCATCAGCTCGCGGATGATCAGCACCTGGGCCGCCGACGACCCGACGCCCGCCATCCCCACCGCGAGCTTGCGTCGTCGCGGCGAGACTCTCGGGCTCTCGGGAAGCGTGTCCACGGCGTCGGCCATTCGTTACCTCTCCGGCGTGATGTGCAGGGCTCTGAAGTCGAGCGGATCGAGCGCGAAGCTCAGCACATCGCCCTCAATGCCTATCGTTGTCTCGCCCAGGATGTCACGCGCCCCGAGCTTGGCTCCGGCCGGCAGTCCGAGCTTGGATCGATCGATCTCCACGCGCGCGTCGACGGGCTCCCCGCCGAGGTTGGATATGATCAGCATCGCGCCCTTCCGCCCGCGCGAATACGTGGTGACCTTAAGCGCCGCCTCACCCGTGCGGACGGGCAGGTCCGTCTCCCAATACGGGATGAAGCGCGCCTGGCGCCTCCCGAACGCATCCATCTCGTGCCAGAGCTTCGATTCCATCTCCAGCCCGGCGCCGATTCTCCCGCGCACCAGCACGTCGTGCAGCAGCGCGAAGCTCATCGCCTGGCGATACGTGTACGGGCGATTGTAGCAGAGCATCTCCGCCGGAACTCCCCACTGATGACCCATGAACTCCGTGCGGAAGGTGTCGAGCGGCAGCACTTCCAGCGCGGATGCCCCGGGAGCGATCCCGCCGAACTGCTCGCCATCCCAGTAACTCGTCGCCCACGCGAGCGTCGGGATCGTCATGCACGTCGACTGATGCACGTTGACCAGCCCGTCCGGCTTGCGCGAGCGCACGAGCGTGTAGATGCGCCGCATCATCTCTCGCGCGCCGGCGATCGAGTACGTCGGGCGAAGCGATCCGTCCGGCGCCTCGTAACCGCAGCCGTGGAGCGTGTTCGAGCAACCCCACGGATTCGCCGTGCCGTCGAGGTACGCGCCATCGATGTCGTACTCATCCATCATCCGCGCCATGCCCGCCGCCATGAAGTCCTGCCACGCGCTCTCGTAGCAGACCGTGTAGGCGGTCTGCGTGGGCTGGCGCGTGTAGGCGCCGTGGCGCGGGGCGATCAGGCACTTCTCCGCCCACTCGTCCCATTCCGGCGCGATGGTGGAGATCTCGTAACCGAAATACAGCAGCACCTTCATCCCGCGCTCGTGACACGCCGCCACGAGCTTGCGCAGATCATCGCCATGCGTGGTGCTGGTGTAGTTTTGGATGTCCGTCCAATGCTCGTGGAACACGATCGTCCTCACGCCCAACTCCGCGAGTCGGTCGATGATGGTCTGTGTGGGCCCTGGCTCGTAGAGCGTGAGAGCCTCGCCGAACTTGCCATCGACGTGCACGCTCGAATCGCTCTTGTCGGCAAGCGTCGAGTCCTCGTCGAGGTGGTCGAGTAGCAGCGTCCGCGCGCCCGCGATGGGCTGCGCCGATATGTCGAACGAGGTGCGCGCGACGTCTGAGATGCGGACCTCGCCCACGTCGAACTGTGCCTTGCCCGAACCCAAGTGGATCCTGGCGTCCGTGAGGGCGTGGGGGAGAGTGCCCGACCAAGCTTGCGAGACGGTCAGCTCGCCGTCGACGTATACGCGGACCTCATCACCCCATGTGAGGGCGACGTGGTGCCAGGTGTCGCGCTCCAGTCTGCTGGGCCCGCCGACGACCATCGGGTGCTGGCTGCCCTTCTTGATGTACGCCCGCATCCCGCGATCGTCGATGTTCCAGTAGAAGCCAATGACATCGCCACCGGGGAAGTTCACCCGCAGCAGTTCCTGGTTGTACGAGCCTCTGTTGCCGTCCTCTCGCGTGATCGGCGGATCCGTATCGAAACGCGGCCTGACCCATGCCTCGAACGTGCCTTCCGCGAGATCAATGTTGCCCTCGGCGGGATACTCGAACCAGGCATTGCTGGGGGCCTGTTGCGTGTCGATGCCGTAGCCGCCATGATGCACGATCCGCATATCCCAAACATCCTCGACGACCGGCTTCACGGGCGTGGCCTGGAAGCCGAATACGTAGTTGCGCGACTCATCCAGATCGACGGGCTCGGCGATGATCCGAATCCGCAGCACGACCGCGTCGCCCTCCTCGCGGATGTCGATCACGTCGTCACGATCCAGCGGGAAGAAGCCCTCGTCGGATTCGCAGAACCACGCCAGCCCCAAATCCTCGTCGCCAAGCCAGACATACGGCTTGAACGGGTTCGTGAAACCCTCCGCCGGCAGCGCGCCCGCGTTGTAGGCGCTGCCCCATTTGCCCGGGTAGTGGTACAGGTACTTCGCGTGCTCGCGCTTGATGGGGATCTCGAGAGTGAGCGAGTCGAGAGACTTGCCGCCATCCTCGGCGAGCGCTATCTCGGATCGAATCATGCCGTCGTATTCGACTATTGCATTGGAGTCAACATAGCTCGCGTCGGCACGGGCGATGGGCGCGAGGTGAGCGACGGCTGGAGCAGCGTTCAACACCGGCGTGCCGCGCTCGGTCCATTCCTGCTCCGCACCGTCAACGACCGCAACGAGCCGTATCGGTCCAGCCAGGATGTCTGTCCCTCGGATGTTGATCCGCGAGGGAAACGGCAACCCGTCAAACTCGTACTCGCGACCCCACACGCTCACCGTCTTCTCGCGCTTGCCCTTCACCCGAACGGGGGTCCATGGCGCCAGCACCTCGTCGCTGATGCCCTCCTGGCTGCCGAGCCAACCGTCCGCGTCGGAGGCTTGGCTGTTCGCGCCCAAAGCCAGGCCAAACGCGATGACGGCGACCAATACCGATGTGCCCATTATCTTCGCTCCGTGTCCGCGTAGCGCCACTCGCGCGGTTCGCCGCACCGTCCACAAACCCCTGGCCCGTCCCGAGCCACGAAAAACGTCTGAATACCGGGCGCGGTCTGTGGTATGAACCATTAAGGTCTCCTCCTTCGGCGCGCTTCACTCTGGGCTCCTTCTGATTCCGGGAACCGAGCGCAGGCGCCGTCGTGGAGATCTGCAGGGGGACCGAGAATGCGGCTGACCGCCGTGAAGAAGGCAATCCAATCATTCCGCGACCGAGCGGCGAGCAGACCGATTCGCTCGAGCCTGATCCCGTGGTTGGCGGGCCTCGCTATCATCCCCGCGCTGACCGTCTCGATCGTCACCGCCCTGTCCTTCTACTCAGCGCAATCCGCGGCCGATCGACAGCGTCTTGCCGAATCCCTGACCTACGCCTCCCAGCAAGTATCGAACCGCATTGACGCGGGCATCGAAGCCGCGGAAGCGGCCGCCAAGGATCCAAGGCTTGCCACCGCCATCTGGGGCGATCGCGCCGAGACCTACCCGGAGATCTGCGAGGAGATCGCGTCTGAGCATGGCTTCGACGCCGCCGCCCTCCTCGACGGGGCCGGGAAGCCTCTCGCGGCCGCTGGCCCAAGCTACAAGCTACACGACACCCCTGTCTCGCCGCGCCTCACGGGCGGTCGTCAAGTCGTGTGGCTGGCTGACCACCGTGACGAGGCCTACCTCGCATTTCCCTCGGATGTTGAGTTCGAGTCTGACGACCGGGTGGTGACGCTGGTTCTCTTCGATCACGTGGGTCGCGAGTTGTGCCTCGACCTGCGTCGCAGTCCCGATGTTTCGATCATCGTGTGGCCCGAGGATAACCTCCCGGCGATCCTGCCGCCAGGGCTCCCTATCGGGCGCAGCCAGTTGCTCGAGCTGGCCGAGAACGTAGCCGATGCCGGAGCCTTCCGGCGCGAGGGTGACTCGTACCTCGCCCAGACCCGCCAGGCGACGACGGGCGGCGGCCAGGCGGGCATCTACGTAACCGCCGTCATCAGCGATCACGGCCATAGCACAGTGCTTTACCGGGCCACGTGGCTGAACATCCTGCTCGTCGCGAGCGTCTTGCTCTTCGCCGCCGGCGTGGGCGGCATGTTGGCTCGGCTCATCGCCCACCCGATCGAGCACCTGCGCGGTGCGGCGCGAACTCTGGCCCGCGGCGACCTGTCTCGCCGCGCCACGCCCGAGGGGCCGAAAGAGTTCCGGGACCTCGTCGCGTCGTTCAATGAGATGGCTGAAGCCATGGAGACGCAGACAGAGCAGCTTCGGACGAGTCACAGCGAACTGGACCGACAGATGGACACGACGCGACAGCTAAACAGCGCGCTTCGCGAGGCCGTGCGCACCGACGCGCTTACCGAAGTCTGCACCCATGGCTACATCCAGGAGCGCCTGAGCGAGTGTGTCCAGTGGGCGGGCGTGGCGTCGGTCCCCGTGTCCGTCCTGATGGTGGATGTGGACGGCTTCAAGTCGGTTAACGACACGTACGGTCATGGTACGGGTGACGAGGTCCTAAAGGAGGTTGCCCGGTGCATCTCCGGAGCCGTGCGTGGCAGCGACCTGGTCGGGCGGCTTGGCGGCGATGAGTTCTGTGTCGTCCTGCCGGGCGCCGGCCGCGACGAGGCCGTCCGCTGCATGGCGCGCATCCAGAACGCGGTCGCCAATGCTGCGATCTCGCCCGGAGGCCAGGCGCCGATCGACCTGTCGGTGAGCATCGGCGCGGCGACGTGTCCCGCGGATGGCGCTGATCCGACGGAATTGCTGGCGTCGGCCGACCGGGAGCTGTACCAGGTCAAGCGTTGGCGCACCATATCAGAAAAAATCGGCCTCGACGAGGGCAGCGGAGCGGACCTGTCCGATGCTCAGACCGGTGCCATGCGGGTCGCCGAGGCCCTCGCCGCCAGCGTTGATCAGGCGCACGAAGACACGCTTCATCACTCCCGGGGCGTTGCCTCCTACGCCATCGGCATCGCCGAGCAGGCCGGCATGCCGCCGGCTGAGCGTTGGGCGCTGCGAGTGGCGTGTTTGGTCCATGATGTCGGGAAGGCTGGCTTGCCGACCCAACTGCTGAGCGCCCAACTCGATGAGCTGTCTGACGAGCAGCAGGGCCTCCTCGTCCAGCATGATGAGATCGGCGCGCGTCTGCTGACACACCTCGGCGTCGCGGACCCGATCCCGAACATCGTCTTGCACCATCACGAGCGCTACGACGGGTGCGGGCGCCCGGATGGGCTGAAAGGTGAGGAGATCCCTCTCGGCTCGCGGATTCTGGCGGTGGCTCAGGAGCACGCGCGGCTGACCGCCCAAGGCCCTCGAGGCCAGGAACTCGAGCCCGATGAGGCCATCGCTGAGATCGAGCGCCTTGCGGGCAAAGCCTACGACCCCACCATTGTCGACGCCCTCAAGGCGTCGCTGAGAGTGATCGACGATCCCTCGCCGATCCCGGCAACCGTCCCCCGGACCTGACGACCCTCCCATTGACCGCGGGTAGCCAAACCGCGCCCCAGGTTGTACACTCGGGGCGTATTCTCGCGCGTGATGACCTTTCACGGAGGCATGGCATGTGGAACCGTGTGGAAGACGGTGTGGTCGAGGCTTTCCGCGAGGCGAAGGCTCCGGATCTTCGCTCGTTGCCCATCGATAGCTTGGCGAAACTTGCCGATTCCGCCATCGAGCAGAGGACCGAATTGGGGAGCCACATCCTCAAGGAGGGTGAGGCGCAGAAGAGCACGGCCCAGTCAGGAGACTGGGCCGCGTTTGAGGCGCATCGCGAGATCGTCAAGCGCCTTCAGGAAGAGTGGCAGGATCTCAACGAGCAGATCGGTGACCTCGAGGAACTCCTCCGCCGGAAGCGCTTCGATGCGCGCGTCGTCGAGAGACTCGGCAGCCGCGGGCGCGCCGTCGCGCTCGATGCCGGGATCATGGTGCTCATCGCTGCCGTGCTTGGCATGCTCGTGTGGGAGTGGGACGCCGGGGAGACCGCCCCCGCGAAGGTCGTTGCCGTGCTCGTCTGGGTCGACACCGCGATCTGCGCGCTCTTCCTCTGGGAGTTCTTCTGGAAGATGTCCCTCGCCGAGTCGAAGTGGTGGTTCTTCAAGCGTCACTGGATCGACTTCGTCTCATCCCTGCCCGTCTCCCTCATCGGTTGGGGACTCGTGCGCTGGGGCCGAGCCGCTCGCATCCTCCGAGTCGCTCGCGCGGCGCGCATGCTCCGCTTCATGCGCGTCCTCCGCGCGTTGCGCGGCGTCGCGTTTGTTTTCCGTGGCTTCGACAAGATAACCAAGTCATTCAACGTCCGCGTGCTCAACCGCCCCCTGGCGGCGACGCTCGTCTTCCTGATTCTGGGCGGCGTCGCCATGGGAATGATAGAGGGGAAGGAGCTAGTCCCGGACATCGGGCTTGCGGAGACGGCGGATGGTGACGGCCCTGGCGAAGGCCTGGTGCCTGCGGATGCGGCGGATGGGGACGACCTCGTCGAGGGCCTGGCGTCTGGGGATTCCTCCGAGAAGGCTTTGAAGGCCAAGAAGGATGAGATCGCCCTGGCCCGGTTGGCGCGGGGGCTCTGGTGGAGTTTTGCGACAGTCTGTACGGGGGGCTTTGCCGACATTCACGACCCGGCCACGAAGTTGGGACAACTACTCACCGTCCTGCTCGTCATCCTCGGCGCCATTCTCACGGGTGCCTTCACGGCCGCGCTTGCGTCGGTGCTGATGGGCGACGACACCGAGCGGATCGAGCGAAAGCTCGCCGCCGTCATGGAGCGCTTGGACGATCAGGGCGGGGGGTAGCCCGCCCGCATCGCTACCAGATAATCTGCGCGATACCGATGCCGATGCCGATCGAGACGACCGCCACGATTCCCGCGACCGTATAGAACCGCCGGTCCTCCTCGCGGCGGCGCTCCCGGTCGACGCGCCGGCCTTCGGCCTGCTGTATCTTCTGGCGCCTTGGCGGGGCAGAGGCTTGTTCCTCGGCTGGGCGCTCTTCCGGCTCCGGCGCGTCATTCATCGCCATCGCACGCCTCCTGACCTCGGTTCACGGCGCGTGTCGTGCCCGGGGTCACGCACAACTCCATGCCGTTTCACCATCTTCTTCCCCGGCCACGCCTCGCGTACCTTGGTGCCCCTTCTGCTGTCCGACCGGGAGGCGATAGGTCGGATCAAGGCATTGTGCCGTATGATGTGGCTTTTCGCGCGACCGCCCTGTGACTTTTTCAGAGCGGCCGGAGGTGCTATCGACGAGCCCAGCGAAGATACAATTGAAGATTGGCGCACTGCAATGCCGGAACATCCGCGGTGCCGACAGGCAGGAACGAGACCAATCCAGGCGAAGTAGGGAATCAGTGTCGTTAACGAAGAGAGGGGTCGCGCGGCGAGGTAGATCGACGATCTGACTCGAATTGACACTAAGACGGTCATTCTGTCTTCGCAGCACGACTAGCTCACTATGGAGGGGGACTACATCAGATGAGACATGCACTTGGCCTGACGGCTCTCTGTCTCGTGGCACTGTTGGCGGCGCCACTTGTCGCTCAGGACTCAGCGTTGGGGACAACCGGTCTTGCTTCCCCAAACGCCCTGGACAACGGCGACGTGAGAGTCGAGATCGACTGGCGTTACTGGGAGAGAGGCAACGACACCATTAGCGGACTGATCGCGTACGGCATCAGTGATCGGCTCGATGTGGGTGTCACGTATGTCGACTTCGACAACACCGGCCTTCCCGTCGTTGGCGGCGCCCCGCGTCGCAGCGAGCTGGACGGTCCGGGCATCCACCTGAAGTACGTTGGCCGTCCCGTAAGAGAAGGTAGCTGGGGCTGGACGGTCATCCCCGGCGTCGAGATCCTCGACATGTCCGGCACGAACCTCCCCATCGGCGCGTTCGCGGCGGATGAGGAGACGGTGTTCACCCTGGAAGTACCGATCGGCATCGACGCTGGTGACGCCCTTGTCATCATCAGCCCGAAGATCGCTGATTATCCCGGGACCCAGATGACCGGTGGTCCGGTCGGAATCATCCTCCCCGCGACTGTCAAGCACTTCGACACGATCTTCGGGATCGGTTGCGGAATCGTCGCTCCGCTCGGCAGCACGGGCGATTGGTGGATCCACGGTGACGTCACGCCGATCCTCGCGGGCGACAACAGCATCAACGAGAAGACCAACATGGTAAGGACCCAGGTGCCCTGGTCGCTCGGAGTGCGCTGGGAAGCCACATTCCTGACCGACGAGTCGTTCATAGATTTCTTCGTAACCAATACGGCCGGACCGACGACCGCCACATCGCTCCTCGGCGCGCCCGATGGCAGCGTAGCCTTTGGTGGCTCGGCCAGCGTGGAATGGTAAAGGAGGGTACCAAATGAGAGCGACTCGCGCTATTGCGCTGATTTCTGTATTCGCCCTATTGGGCGCGCTGTTCCTCGGTTGCGGACAGCACGGTTTCACGCTACCGTCGCCCGACGGCGGACCGATTATCCCGCCCGCGTCCTCGGCGGCGAGTGTCGGGCCGAGTCTGGCCGGATTGGCCGTGCCGTGTCCGATGGATATCGGTGACATCACCGTTTACGAGGCCCCGGATGTTGCGGGAACGACCGATGTGTCAGCCGTTGCGGGCACGTTTGTGAAACGCAGCATCGTCAGTTGGCTCGACGGACGTAGCTGCAGCACCGGAGTCAGTGATGGCGCCGACGTCGCGGTCGTTATCGACCGCAGCGGCAGCATGTCTACCGCCACCACCCCCGGCGGCCCGAGCCGTATGGATGCATCCAAAGAAGCCGCCAAGGTCATGGTCGGCCTTATGGGGCCGGACGATCGGGCCGAAATCATCTCCTTCAACAGCACCGTCACGGTGGACCAGCCGTTCACCAGCGACAAGGGCTTGTTGATCGCGGCCATCGATGCACTCAGCACTGGCGGTTCCACAGCCGTGTGGGACGCCGGGCAGAAGGGCATTGACGACCTCATCACCGATGGACGCGCAGACGCGCCGGCGGCAGTCGCGAAGGCCGTCATCCTGCTGACCGATGGCGTGGACAACCGCAGCACGGCCACGCGCGATAGCCTGATTGCCGCTGCGGTAGCGGCGGGCTTCCCGATCTACACCATTGGGCTAGGTACGGGCGTCGTCACGACGGATCTGGAGAAGGTCGCTGATGACACCGGCGGCCTGTTCCTGGCGACCAGTGACGTCTCGACCCTGACAGCCGCCTTCCTGAAGATCTTCACGGCGATCTCAGGTGGCACGGCCACCGTTGTCTGGGACACCGCCTTCAAGCCGGGCGACATGGTCTGGCTGAAACTCGTGTACCTCGAGGGGACTGCTGGGGAGGTAGTCATCGGCCCGACGCTGGTGACCATCACTCCACCCACGCCGTGATCTAAGGCAACCTCGGTTGCCGACGATGTACATTCGGGGCGCGACTCCACACAGGGGTCGCGCCCCTTTTGTATCACTCCAGCGGCGCCCCGGAGGTTGTGTTGCCGCCGCCAGAAGTAGTATAATACTAGCTCGTTTTGACGGGGCATATAGACCGCAGGTGTATTGGAGCGAGGCATGTTCACCGCAAAGAAGAGATGGTCCTCGGGAGTCCTGCTACTGGCGCTTGCGCTGGGCACAATCGGCATGGCGCTGCACGCCGCCGAGGATACTACTCCAGCTACCCCGGAGACTCCGGAAGATACCCTTGCGAGCCTGCTCGCCGAGAGCGAGTGGACGAGCCAGTGGGTGGAAGACGGCGAAGCGCATCAGGTTATCTTCAAGGGGCCGGACGTGTGGGTGCGGCTCTCGGGCGACTTCGTGATGGTCCAGAGCTACCTCGGCCGCATTCCCAAAGATGTGCCTAACACCGCCCTGCTAGGCCTCTTGCGCCGCAACTACGACCTCTATGAAGGCAAGTTCGCGGTCGACCAACAGAACGATCTTTGGTTTGAGACGAGCACCGCCGCGCGCTTGCTGGACACCAAGCAACTCGACCAGCAGATCGCCGTCGTCGCCGACGCAGCTGCCAATGCGTCGAGCACCATCAAGACCGAGACGCCCGAGACCCTCCGCTAAACAGGTCTGTCGCGTCGACGGGTCCTGAATTGGGAAATCCCCCGAGCAGTCGCTCGTATAGCTCAACATACCTCGGCACCATCGTCTCCAGCGAGTAATGCTCTCGCGCCCGCTCCCGCCCGGCCGTCCCCATGCGTTCCGCCATGTCCCTATCGATCAATACTCGCGCCGTCGCATCGGCGAGAGCGGCCGGATCTCCCTCCGCAACGACGAGCCCCGTCTCGCCATCGATCACCGGTGCCGCGGCCGCGGGCGTCACGATGGTCGCCAGCTCTGTCGCCATCGCTTCCACCACGGCTCCCGGCAGTCCCTCCCGATCCGACGGCAGCACGAACGCGCCCGACATCCGCAGTATCGCCGGCACGTCACTGCGCCGGCCCGTGAAACAGACCGAGTCCTCCACCCCGAGTTCCTTCACCCGCGCGCGCAGTCGCGGCGCGTAGTCGCCGTCACCATCCTCAATCTCGCCGCCCACGATCAGGATCCTCACGGCGGGCACGCGCCTGACGATCTCCGGCGCGGCCTCGACCAGGACGTCGTGGCGCTTGCGTGGATGCAGCGCTCCGACCATCGTCACGACGGGTTGGCCACGCGTGATGCCAAGGCCGTCTGGCACTGGCGCGTCAGGCTGGGGGCAGAAGCGTCCGGTGTCTATTCCCAGGGGGATCTCGATGCTCTTGTCCCGTAGAATCTCCACGCCCTCGAAGTCCTCGAGGCATGTCGGCGACAGCGACACCACTGCATCGCTGCACCAGGCGCCTAGACGCGTCGCGAGGCGGGGGAGAGTGTCGCGCGACCGGCTCACCCACACCACGGGAATGCCGGCGAGCCTGCCTGCCGGCCCCGCCTGGAGCGCGGCTCTTGTCTGGTTGCAGTGAAGCAACCGCACGCGTTGCTTTCTCAGCCACAGGCTCAGCCTCGCGCCGTACCACGCCATCGCGGCGCCCGTGAGTGGAAGCGCGAGCGCGCCACCCGTCAGCAGCGCGCCGCCATAGCGCTTCAGTCGGCCCGGCGCGGGCATGACATGCGTCTCGTAGCCGCGCGCCGTCGCGGCGGCGATGAGTTCTCCTTCTCGCGGGCAGACGACAATGGGGTCGATGGCGTAGCGGTCGAGGCGGTCGACGATGTCGAGCATCGCTCGACCGGAGCCCTCGAAGTACCCAAACGCGTCGTAGAACGCAATCCTCACAGCCATTGGTCGTTGATGATACCCACCGCCGCGCGGAGCGTCAACAAGGGGAAGCGGGCGCGCGCGGCTAAACCACCCGGCAGATTTGACCCGTTTAGGGAGGACGTGTTTGTCATGGGCCCCAAGTTTCTCGTTGTTGGTGGCGGTTCGATTGGTGAGCGGCATATCCGGGTGTTCGGTCAGGCCACGCGCTGGCAGATCTCGGTCTGCGATCCTCGCGCCGATCAGATAGACCACCTGAAGTCCACGTACGCGCTCGAGAACACTTACGATGACGTCGACAAGGTCGACTTCTCACGCTACCCATCCGTCGCGATCTGCACCCCCACGCACACTCACGTGCCCATCGCCGCGAAGGCCGTGGATGCCGGCTGCAACATCTTCATGGAGAAGCCCTTCTCCACATCCCTCGCCGGCGTCGATACCTTGCTGAAGCAGGTCGCCGAGCGCGACGTCATCGTCCAGGTCGGCTACGTGATGCGGAGCCATCCTGGCTTGCGCATGGCGAAGGCGTGGCTCGACGAGGGCGCCATCGGCGAGGTGCTCGCGGCCCGCGTGAAGGTCGGATACTGCGTGCCCGAGGCGCGACCCGATTACCGCGACACCTATTGGATGAAGTCCGAGACCGGCGGGGGCGTAATCCTCGATGCCTCGCACCAACTCGACTACATCCAGTGGTTGCTGGGCGAGCCCGAGGAAGTGAGCTGTTTCGCCTCACGCCTTGGCGATTGGGATACTGACGACGACGTTGAGGATATCGCCACGATGATGCTTCGCTATCCCAGCGGCGCGTTGGCGGGCCTGCACCTCAACCACTTCCAACGTAACTACACCCACGATCTCGAACTCGTTGGTCGCGACGGGACGATCGTCTGGTCCTATTCCGATGGCAATGTGGCCCTCTATCAGGCCCGCAAGAGCGAGTGGGACACGCATACCTTCGAGCTTGAGCGTGATGACATGTACCGCGCCCAGGCTGAGAGCTTTGCTCATGCCGTCCAGCGAACCCAGCCACCGCGAGTGACGGGCGAAGACGGCGTGCGAGCGTTGCGGCTCGGCCTTGCGGCGCTGCAGTCCGCGCGAACTCGCACCATCGTCAGACTGAAGAATGAGGATAACGCATGAACCCGCTCGGAATCAACGGCATCATCCCGCCGGTTCTGACGCTCTACAATCCCGATGATTCGGTGGATGAGCCATCGATGCGCCGACTGATCCGATTCCTGGTCGACAACGGGGCGGCGGCGCTCTTTGCGATGGGCTCGTCGGCGGAGTTCCCGTTGCTGTCTGACGTGGAGCGTCGCCAGATAACCGAACTCATCATGGACGAAGCCGCCGGCGCCGTGCCCGTCCTCATGGGCACAATCGCCGAGGGGCCTGGGCGGGTGTTGGAACTCGCGAAGGACGCGGCCGCCATCGGCGCGACGGCGATCGTCGTGACCGCGCCCTATTACTTCGGTTGGAACGTCACTGAGATGGAGCGCTACCTGCGTCGCATCGCTGACGAAGCCCCACTGCCGGTGGTGTTGTATGACATCCCCGGCCGCACCCAGAACCCCATCGCCATCGACACGATCCTGGCGCTGAGCGAGCATCCGAACGTCGTCGGCTTGAAGGACACCACCACCGACGGCGGGCGGTTCGTCAACATGCTGCTGCAGCTTGAGGGGCGCGATGATTTCGCCCTCTACCAAGGCAGCGAGCCGCTCGGTCTGCCGTCGTTCATACTCGGCGCGGATGGGGCCGTATTCAGCCTCGCGAACATCGCGCCGAAGACGTCGGTCGCGCTCTACGACACGTGCGTGGCGGGCGATATCGAAGAGGGGCGCAAGCTGCAAGCCCTCTACAATCGGCTCTTCGCGCTGTTCACGATTCTCGATCCGGGTACGGGGAGCATTGGCGGAGGATTAGGCGGGCTGAAGGTCGCGCTGGAGTTGCTCGGGATTTCCGGACCGAAGGTGCGTTTCCCCTCCAACGACACGCCCGACGGCGCTCGGGAGAAGGTCGCCGCGGTCTTGCGCACCGTCCCGGAGACGGCGGAAATGCTGGGGTAAGACGGGATGCGGCCAAGTCGTCCGCGTAGAGACGGGCTCCCAGCCCGTCTATTCCGTTCCGCTCGCGCATTGGAACGGAATCTACTCGACCTCATCCCTCAGTTCCTTTAGCAGAACCAGCGCCTCCAGCGGCGTCATCTCCTCGACGTTCACGCCCTTGATGCGCTTGGCAATGGGATGTTCGGCGGCCTCGAAGAGTTGCATTTGCACCGGCGCGGAGATCCGCGCGGCAGCGGCCTGCGACGGTGCCGCTGACGTCCCGATGTCCTCGTTCTCAAGCTGCGCCAGCACCTCTTTGGCGCGCGCGATCACCTCATCCGGCAGGCCGGCAAGCCGCCCCACTTGGATACCGTAACTCCGGTCCGTCCCGCCCGGCACGATCCTTCGCAGGAAGACGATGTCGTCGGCCTCTTCCTTGACGGTGATCCGGTAGTTCTTCACCCTCGGCAGCAGCTCCGCAAGCTCGTTCAGGTGATGGTAATGCGTCGCGAACAGCGTCTTCGCGCCGATGCCGTTGAGGACGTACTCCGCAACCGCCCACGCGATCGACAGCCCGTCGAAGGTGCTCGTGCCTCGGCCGATTTCGTCCAGCACGATCAGACTGCGCTCGGTCGCGTTGTGCAGGATCAGCGACGTCTCCGTCATCTCAACCATGAACGTGCTCTGACCGGTCGCAAGGTCATCCATCGCGCCGACGCGGGTGAAGATCCGGTCGACGACGCCAAGCTGCGCGCTTTGCGCGGGCACGAACGAGCCGATCTGAGCGAGCAGCGATATCAGCGCCACCTGCCGCAGGTAGGTGCTCTTGCCGGCCATGTTCGGACCGGTGATTATTAGAAGCTGGCAGTGTTCGCAATCGAGCCGCGCGTCATTCGGCACGAACGGTTCGCTTCCGACGGTCGCCTCGACCACCGGGTGCCGGCCGGCCTTGATCTCGATCTCAGTCCCGTCGTTAATCGATGGTTTCACATACCCATGCTCGATCGCCAAGTCCGCATACGAGAGCAGCACGTCGAGTTCGGCCAGCGACCGCGCCGTGCGCAGCACCGCGTCGACGTGGCTCGCGACCTCGGCGCGGACCTTGACGAACAGATCGTACTCCAGCGCCGCGATCCGTTCCTCGGCGCCGAGAATCTGCCCCTCCTTCTCCTTCAGGTCGGGCGTGATGAAGCGCTCCGCGTTCGCCATGGTCTGCTTGCGGATATACTCCTCCGGCGCCAAGTGCAGGTTGGTCTTCGTGATCTCGATGTAGTAGCCGAAGACGTGGTTGAAGCCCACCTTGAGCGACTTGATGCCCGTCCGTTCGCGCTCTTGTTCCTCCAGCGCCGCGACCCAGTCCTTGCCCGACGTCGCCAGCGTTTGGATCTCGTCTAGTTCCTCGCTGAATCCCGGTTGGATCAGCCCGCCCTCGCTGATGCCCGTCGGCGGGTCCTCGACGATGGATCGGTCGATCAGCTCGCGTAGCGGCTCAAGGTCGGCCTGGCGCTCCGCGAGTTCGCCTAGCAGCGGAGCCTCGGCCGAGCGCAGCAGCATCGTGATCTCCGGGACCTTCGCCGCCGACGCGCACAGCGCGCGCAAGTCGCGCCCGTTCGCCGTGCCCGCCGCCGCGCGGCTGATCAAGCGCTCGAGGTCATACACGCCCTTCAGGTGCTCGCGCGCCGTCCCGCTGAGGCCCTGGTCGCGAAGCAGGTTGTCGACCGCGTCGTGTCGGTCGCGGATCACCCGCACATCGAGCAACGGGTGCAGCAACCACTGGCGGACCATCCGTCCGCCCATCGGGGTGCGCGTGCGATCGATTAGCTCAAGCAGCGAGCCGGCCTTCGCATCGCCGCGAATGGTGCGCGTCAGTTCGAGATTACGTTTGGTCGCCCCGTCGAGCATCATGAAGTCGCTGAGCGAATACGGCCGGAGCGACCGAAGGTGGGGGAGGGTGTCGAGGTGGTTTCCGGATAGGTAGTCCAGCGCAGCCGCGGCGGCAGCAACGCCTGCGGTCATGTCCGAGCAACCGAAGCCTTCCAACGACTGAACGCCGAAGTGCCGGCAGAGCCGCTCCGCGGGCGTGTGGAAGCCGCCCTCCTCCTCATCGAGTCCGGCGACGTGTGGCGCGATCTTCTCGGTGTCGATGACCTCGGCGATCCCCGCCGGCGCGATGACCTCAGCGGGTTCGATGCGCTGCAGCTCCTCGCGAACCGTCGCGGGAATTGCGTCCTCGGACGCATCTTGGCCGTTCAGCAAGCCGGTCGATTCCGGCGGCGGGTCGACGGTGATCTCCGTGACCACGAAGTCCCCGGTTGAGACATCCACCGACGCCAGGCCCCAAACGCGTCCCGCGCGCGCCACCGACGTGAGGAAGTTCGCCGACCGGCTCTCCAGGAACTCGTCCTCGAGCAGCGTGCCCGGCGTGACGACGCGCGTCACCTCGCGCTTCACGATCCCCTTGGCTTCCTTCGGGTCCTCAACCTGATCGCAGATCGCCGCCCGGTGTCCCAGCTTGATCAGCGTCGGCAGGTACCGCTGCATTGCGTGGTGGGGCACGCCACACATCGGGATGCGCCGCCCCTCGCCACACTCGCGACTGGTCAGCGTCAGCTCCAGGTCGCGCGCTGCGATCTCGGCGTCCTCGCCGAACATCTCGTAGAAATCGCCCATCCGAAATAGCAGCAGCGCGTCTGGGTATTGCGCCTTGACGGCCTGCCACTGTCGAAACATCGGTGTGAGTTTCTTATCTGCCATCGTCACCGTCGATCCCGGGGGTAGTTCAACTCGGGGGACTTCCTCGACTCCGCGTCGCAGGCCTCCGTCGCCGACGTCGACCGTGTCCGTCGTAGGTCGGATCTCCAGATCCGACGCCTCTGTCTCCGCCGTTCCTCGGCCTACCTCCTCGCCTCAATCAACAACGCCCAATCCCGCCCATCGGGCTTGACGAACCGAACCGCGCCTCCCGCCTCGCACCTGAATGGTCTGCCTAACTCCCTCGTCCGCGGGTCGTAAAACCGGGCCTTGCACCGCCCGGTCGCAGCCGTCAGGTCCAGCTCAAATTCGTCTCCGCCCATCGAGTAGACTGCCCACTCTCGGCCGGGATCCGCGAAGCAATACGCCTGTCCGCTCGCGATCAACTCGTTGTGCGGCGCCATTCTGTCCAGGTCCGCGATGTGTCGGTTGAAGAACCGGCTCGCGTGTCCGATCCACGCGCGCATCGTCGGGTTCTTGTCGCCGCCGACCACGTGCGGGTCGTATCCCATGATCCCGCGTGTCACGAGGCCCTGCCTCTCGTCACCATGGAAGATGTAGTGGCCCCCGCCGATGGCAAACGTCCAGAGCGCCGTCCGCGCGCCGTCGCCCTCGTACGGCGGACCCTCGATGTGGAAGACTGGCCGCATTGGCTCGCGGTCGAAGACCTCCACCGCCGGAGCGTTCTTGTCGTCACGCTCGAAGGTCCCTGTCATCACCCAATCAACGCCATCGCGCCGGTGCTCCCAGTCCATTCACGTCGCGCCTCGCCTCGTGAAGAACTCGAGGAAATGGTCCCCGCAGTTGCCCTCGGTGTAGCTGTGCTCATCCATGAACGCGAAGAACACGTTGCCGTAGCGCTTGGTGTCGTCGATCAGCTTCCGGCTGAATCGCTCCCAGACCCACTGCGTCTTCTTCGCCGCCGGCCAGCCGCCAGACCACTCCTCGTCCACCACCTCGACGCCAGGCGAGTGGATCTCCTGGCAGACGCTCGTCATCCGTTTCTCCTCGACTAGGTGTCCGCCGTTGATGGCGTTGAACGGGTGGTATGACCAGTCCGGTCGCTCCGTGGTGTTGTGCTTCGGCCAGCCGAAGAAGACGGTGATGCCCACGATAATCCCGCGTCGCTTCGCATACCTGCAAAGATCCCGCAGCCTCGGCCAGTAGTGCGCGTTCGGATCGTCGCCCTCATCAAACCGCGTGAGATCCCATTGCGCCAGGCCGTCCAGCGCCCTTGGGGCGCCATCTTGCCGGGCCCACGGCGTCGCGCCCGGATAGACATACCCATACCTCGCCTCGATGACGCTGCCGTCGGCCTTCTGCCGCGGCGCCACGAGCGCCCAAATGTGCGCGACTCGGATACCGGACCGGTGGCAATCATCGATCCACGCGCGGTAGTCGATGTTGAGATTCTGCAGCACGCACTGCGTCCCGGAGTCGCCGATGAGCAGCAGCGTCTCGTCGCCGTACTGGACGTAATGGCCGCTCGAGCTAGTGGTAGGCTGCGTCGTGCCGGCTGGCATGGCCAGCCCCGTGGCGACGCACGATACCAGGAGATAGGGGAGGAGAGATGGGCGCATTGTCAACCTGGGGATTGCATCTGGCGGAGAGGGTGGGATTCGAACCCACGAAGCTTTCGCTTAACGGTTTTCAAGACCGTCGCCTTCGACCACTCGGCCACCTCTCCGCACAGGGGGGCAGTATACCGACGCGCGCGCTCCAGTGTCAAGCCACGCTTCGCTATACGGCTCTCTACGGGGTATACGCGCCATTCCCCATTCTCGGCTGATTCATCTATGCGTGGCCATCAGCCGTGCTTAACGTGCAAGGAACTGATGCATGAGTCAGTCACGCCACGAGCTCGGAATCAGGGGGACCCACAAAGCGTTCACGGGTGCCGATCTCGACCTGTCGGAAGTATTGATTCGCGTCACCGTGCGTCAGGCGATCGACGAGTTCCTGTTGGATCGGCGGATGCGCAACTGCACCTCCGATACACTCAAGTGGTACCGAGGCAACTTCAGTCGAAGTATCGAGCGATACGCCGACCTGCACCTTGAAGAACTGACGGTTGCCCACGTGCGCGGGATCGTCGCCGAGATGATGGATGCGGGGAAGGCGGCCCGGACGATCAACGGGATGATGCAGGCTACACGAGCCTTGATCAACTGGGCCACCGACGAGGGCATCGCCACCCGCCTCAACCCTCGCAGGCTGAAGCGACTGAAGGAGCCGGAGTTCGTCCCACCGCGTTTGACCGAGGAAGAGATCCAGCGTTTGATCGCAGTGCCGGACACGAGGACGTTCCTCGGCAAACGAGACAGGATGGTCCTGCTCGTCTTGCTGGATACGGGCTGCCGAAGTGGCGAGCTTTGCGGGTTAGATGTGGGGGACCTGTCGCTCCCGCTGGCCAAACTCCGTGGCAAGGGGCGGAAGGAGCGCATCGTCTCGCTGTCGCCGCCGTGCCAAGGGGAGATGGTCCGTTGGCTGAGAGTCCACGAGGCTCTGTGCGCCGACAAAGCGCCGTTGTTCCCATCACGCAAGGCTCCGTGGCGTCTGCGTAGGGAGGCGCTGCGGAAGATCGTGGCCCGCTATACCGAACAAGCAGGCATCGGTAGGCTTGGGCCACACGCTTTGCGCCACGTGTTTGCCAGCCACTTCTTGGCGCAGGGAGGAAGCCTCGTTCACCTCCAACAGATCCTCGGTGTTGACGGCGCTTTAAACGGGAGGCACTACGGCGGCGTTTGAAATGGGAGGCACCTGGTAGACTACGCCGGATCGCAGGCCCTTTGGCGGCGGGGTTGGAGCGGGGTCTGAGTCCGGAGGAAGCCGAGGTGCTAACCGACATGGAAAAGTGGACCAGAGTGCGCGTTCGGATGGAGCAGGAAGAGATCAGTAAACGAGAGCTTTGCCGTCAGGAAGAGATCGCCTACAAGACGCTGCAGAAGATCCTGACGCATCCGTCGCCGC
>PVBE010298824.1_pt1 | contig 38782 bp, 42 predicted proteins | sample 1631181 | NCBI WGS metagenome assembly PVBE01 (sample SAMN08397723, study PRJNA350692) | Marine metagenome, whole genome shotgun sequencing project. | isolation source: water | place: Pacific Ocean | collected 2012-04 | reverse complement strand
TCAACTCCTGCAGATGATGGAGGAGGCGCGGGCCAACGGCGTTGACGTGACCTCCGAGTGCTATCCATACAGCGCGGGCATGACCGGCATCGAGTCCGCGCTCCTGGACGAGGGATGGCAGGAGAAGCTGGGGATCGACTACGGGGACATGGAGTGGGCGGCCACCGGCGAGCGGCTGACCGCCCGTACCTTCGCCGAATACCGGGAGACGGGAGGGATGGTCATCCTTCACGCCATTCCCGAGCCCATGGTGGAGGCCGCCGTGAACAGCCCCGATACGATGATCGCCACCGACGGATTCCTCCGGAGCGGAAAGGGCCACCCTCGCACGGCCGGGACATACTCCCGCGTACTGGGACGGTTCGTCCGGGAGGCCGGCTCGCTGACGTTGATGGACGCGCTCCGAAAAATGGCGTTGATGCCCGCCCAGCGCATGGAGTCTCGCACCCCGGCCATGGGCAACAAGGGGCGCATCCGCATCGGGGCCGATGCCGACCTGGTGGTCTTCGATCCCAAACGGGTCGCCGACCGCTCGACCTACCAGGAGCCGGCCATACCGCCCGTGGGAATAGAGCACGTTCTGGTCAACGGTGTCCCCGTGGTCAGCGGCGGCCGTCTACAGTCCGGTATCGCTCCCGGACGGCCCGTTCGCTCGCCGGCGTCTTGAGGATACGGCCTCAGTGGCGGTCACATGGTCCTGAGGCGGGGCAGGGACAGCTCGCCGGTGATGTCCTCGAACCACTGGACGACCTCTTTATGCAGGGGGATGCCGTTGGCCCGCCTGTCCTGCTCGTCCTCGTACTCGGACAGGCCCGGGTATAAGACCCGGTCGTGACCCGGCGCGGGCGGTGTCTCCCTCAGCGCTCGCAGCATCTTGTCCATGTTGTCCTTGAACAGGTCGAGGTCGGTGAAGGACGAGACGTTGTACGCTGCGAAGTTGTGATGGGACGCGGTTGGAGGCTCCTGCAATACCCCCGGCAGGCAGTCGGTGAGCATAGCCGTCATCAACTCGGCCATCATCCCGAAACCGTAGCCCTTGTGAGAGCCGGTCTCCCTGGTCCCACCGAGGGGAAGGAGATTCGTATTATTTAGCTCCCTGACCCGCGAATCCTCCATGATAGGGGTGCCGTCGTCCTCGGCGACCCACCCAGGAGCCATTGGGGCATCGACCCTGTTGGCCAGGTGGACCTTGTTACCAGATATGGCCGAGGTGGCCGCGTCGAACAGGAGGGGTGGCTCATTCCGGGACGGAGCGGCGTAGGCGATGGGGTTCGTCCCCGTCACGGGCACCGCGCCGAAGGTAGGAAGGACCCGACGGCCCCCGGCCGTCATGACCATGCCGACCATGTCCTGCTTGGCGGCGATCAGGGCGTGGTGGCCGATGGCGCCCGAATGGCCTGCGTTGAACATTGTAACGACGCCGACGCCAAACTTCTTGGCCTTGTCTATGGCCATCTGCATCGCGGCGGGACCCAGGATGATGGCCAGCCCCTTGTCGGCGTCGATGGTAGCTGTAGCCGGGGCCTCGCGCACCACCTTCCACTCGGGCCTCGGGTTGAGCGAGCCCTCGTTGAACTGCTTTACATAGGCCCGCAGCATGTTGGATACACCATGGGTCTCCACCCCGCGCAGGTCCGTCGAGACCAGCGTATCGGCGCCGATAGCCGCGTGCTCGGGAGACACCCCCATCTTCTCGAAGACGGCGGTTACCGTCTCTCTCAGTGAATCCTCCGGTATGCGGACCTCATCTCCGGCCGGGACCTTGAACCGTTCGAGCATCGTTTCCCTCCTGTTAGTGGATAAGTAAATTAAGGTTTAGGGTATAGGGTCTGGGGTATGGGGTCTCCAAATCCTTCACCCTTCACCCTCTACCCCTGTCTCACCTATTTCACAAGCTCTTCGTGGAGGCGTCTGATAACCGTCTCCAGGTCCTCTTCGTTCAGGTTGAACGGGTCCACACCCATCTCGTCGGGGTTGCCCAGGGAGTGCATGAATATCTGAGGGTCTCCCTCGCTCAGGGCCTGCAGGACCTCGTCCCGGCTTGGCCCTTTCCAGTCCCGTGTGAACTTCAGCATGGCGTGGGGCACCAGGTAGTTGTACTCGTCGTGCTCCACGGTTACACGTATCCCCGGAAGCTCAATGAGGGCGTCCACCACCTGCCTGCACATCTCGTTGTAGTGTTCGGTCTCGGCCTCCTCGTCCTCGTCAACGAAAATCCTGAGCGCGGAGATGAGGCCGATGACCTCCTCCTTGGCGACCTTCATGCCCCTGCCGATGAACTGGTGGGGGCTTGCGTTGGCGGCTGCCGCCTCGATGAGGTCGGCCCTGCCGGCCAGGATTCCGGCTCCCTGAGGGCCGCGCACCGCCTTGCCGCCGCTGAAGATCACCATGTCGGCGCCCTCGTCGATGAACCGGCGCAGGTTGACCCTGGGAGGCAGGAAAGAGGCGGCATCCACGATGACCGGCACGCCTCGGGCGTGGGCAGCCTCGCACACCTCGGGGAACGGAAGGGCCCGGCGCGAGACAAATGGCGAGAACAGGTAGGCCACCGCCGCCGTGCGGCCGGAGAAGGCGGCTTCGAGCTGCCACGGCTGGCAGCGCCTGCCGTCGCCGATCTCCACCAGCCTGGCGCCCACGGAGGTATAGCACTGGTCGTAGGGGAACCGGTGGCTTCTGTGGATGATGATCTCGTTCTTGAGGCCCTCGGTGTTGGGGAGCTGGCTCATCTTGATGGGGTCCGAACCCGCGACGACCGCCGCCGCCTGTAAGACCAGGCCGCCGGCCGCTCCGCTGGAAACAAATCCGGCCTCGGCGCCGGTGATCTCGGCGATGACCTTGCCCGCTGCCTTGTTCAGCTCATCGATCTCCACCATCACGTTGGACGCCCGGTTCATGGCGTCCATGACCTCAGGTCGCAGCCGACTGCCTCCGTAGGCGGTGGTCGAGCCGGAAGCCGCGATAATGGGCTTCACACCGATGTCGCGGTACGCTTGCGCCAGGTCACCTTTCAAGCTCATCTCTCATCCCCCAGTTGCACTAATAGTTTCGAGTACGACAATGAAATACGGTCACTCTATTATGTCCGAACACACGCCGGAGATTATACCACTAGATGGCAATCACGAAAGATGCCGGGGGTGTAGGGAATTCCGGGCGAGATCGAAAGCAGCGGCCTGGTACAGAACTTCCGAAACGTACAACGGAACAAAGCATGTCATGGTGAGGCTGAACACGCGCCACCTTGAGACTCAAGACATGTCACCCCGAGCGCGGTTGAGGGGTCTAAGGCCATCCGCGATCGTTATGCGTCCCACTTTTGTCTAAAGCCTTCGCGTTGCGGGTCTGGTCAATTTGCCGCGTGCCTTTTTAGATTTCTCGGCTCCGCTCGAAATGACATTGTGGGGAAAGGTCCGGGGGCGCTCTGTTAAGGGGTAGACAACACGGGCGTAGTCATCGGCCTCGGCGGCTATTTGATGAGGCGTCGCCGCATGAGCACCGATGCCAGCGTCAGACCCACGGCGGCAAAGCCCAGCATCTCCAGCGCCCACAGAACCATCCACCACGTGGTGTCTCCTGTGACCAGACCCCGGATCAGAGCGGCGGCCGGCGTCAGAGGCAGCGCCTAGGACGCCAACCGCCAGCTCCATCATGGCCGCGTAGAGGCGGCCCTCCGGGTCCAGGAGAGAGACGCCGTTCAGTTCGAGAAAGACCAAAGACCAGGGTACACGTGAGGGCAGTGCGCTTGTTGCCGTCTATAAACGGTTGGTCCTGCGAGATGTGGAAGGCGTAGGCCGCCGCCATTTCATACAGGTCCCGGTGCAGCCACTCTTTGCCGTAGGAGGCACCAGGCATGGCCACGGCGGACTGAAGAAGCGCCAGATCGCGAATCGCCGATGGTCCACCGTAACGCTCCACCTGAGCGAGGTGGATTTTGACCACTTCGCCCAGGGTCAGGAAGATCGGTTCAGCCATCACAGCGGCCGCTACTGGGCCAGCTTCTCAAGGGTCTTCCCATGACGAGCATTTATCTTGTCTATGGCCCTGGCCACGCGCTCATCACGACTCTCGTCACGCACCGGAGAGATTATCAGGTTCTCACCGTCGGTGACGATCTCCAGCGGTGTGTCGATATCTATCCTGAGGATCTCTAATATCGCCTTATCAATGATAAGGGCGGCGCTGTTTCCGTGAGGGGTGAGGGTCTTTATCATGGAGCCTTCTCCGCATCCACCCGAAGTGATATAATGTGTATACATTGTATCACCATTCCAGGCATGGATGCAACACACTCTGGTGGGTCATCACAGGATAAACATTCCGTCGCCGAAGCTGTAGAAGCGGTAGCGCTGCTCCGCCGCCTCGCGGTAAGCATCGAGTATCAGGTCGCGGCCGGCCAGAGCGCATGTCAGCATCAGTAGCGTGGACCGGGGCAGGTGGAAGTTGGTAACCAGCGCGTCCACCACGTGGAACCTGTACCCCGGCAGAATATAGAGGTCGGCCCAACCCGACCCGGCGGCCAGCGAGCCATCGTTTTTGCCGGCAAGGGCCGCGGCCTGCTCCAGCAGACGCACCGCCGTCGTGCCCACCGAGACGACCCGCCTTCCTTCCACCTTGGCCCGGTTGATGGCATCGGCGGCCTCCCGGCCCAACTCCCAGTACTCCGAGTGCATCGCGTGGTCTGCCGGGTCCTCATCCTTTACTGGTCTGAAAGAATCCCAGCCCACGTGCAGGGTGACGAAGACAGTCTCCGCCCCCAACGATCGGACCCTGTCCAACAACGCCGGGGTGAAGTGCAGCCCCGCCGTGGGAACGGCCACGCCCCCCTCGACGCGGGAGTAGACCGTCTGGTACCGCTCCCAGTCGGCGAGCGGCTCGTGGATGTAGGGCGGGAGCGGGACCACCCCCAGCCGGGGCACCGCATCCTCGTTCGACAGCCTTACCAACCGGGTGCCGTCGTCCTCCACCTGGAGTATTTCGCCCCGAATCTCTTCCCGGTCCTGGTCCCCGCCGACGACGAAAGTGGTTCCGTCTCGCATCCTGCGTCCGGGGCGGACCAACGCCCGCCATACTCCGGGCGACGTGCGGCTCAGCAGCAACAGCTCGACGTGGCCGCCGGAGCCGTCCCGCCTGCCGTACAGTCTGGCTGGAAACACCCTGCTGTCGTTGAACACCAGCACGTCGCCGCTCCGCAGGAACTCGGGCAGGTCGTAGAAGCGGCGGTGCTGGATGGAGCCGTCGGTCCGGGAGACGACCATCAACCTGGAATGGTCCCTGGGCTCCATAGGCGTCTGGGCTATAAGCTCCTGGGGCAGGTGGTAGTCGAAGTCGCCGGTCTTCATACCCAGATTTTAACCCGTGGCGCACTGCGGCAGCGACCCGTGAGTTGCCCCGGCTAAATCGATGGCGGTACGAAACAACCGAAAATCAGTCGTCGCTGCCGGCCTGAAAGAAGGGTTTCGAGGCGGCCACCTCGGAGCCGGACTCGCGGCGGGGGGCTTTGTAGAAGTAGGCCAATGTCGCGCCGAGCATAAGCGTGAACACCACCATCAGGCTGGCGATCTTGAAGCCGTTCACGAAGTATCCTCGGGCCGCCTCGTCGGACAGCAGGGCGATGGACGCCGGCAGGGCCAGCGCCAGCGCGCCCGCGGCGGCCGTCGCGCCCAAGGCGTGGCCAAGCTCCCGGGTGGTCTCCAGCATGCCCGAGGCGACGCCCCGGTGCTCCAACGGCAGCGAGTTCATGATGGTGGCGTTGTTTATGGGGTTGAACATGTTGGTGCCGATGGAGATGGGCAGCATCAGCAGCGGCAGCCCCCAGATAGCGACGTGGGGCGCGGACAGCCCCAGCAGCAGGAAGCCGCCCGCGATCGACACCATGGTCACCGGTCTCAGCCAGCTCGCCTGGTACCGATCGAATATCCAGCCGGCCACCAGGGGCATGAACAGTCCCAGGGTCTGACTGGGAAGCAGCACCAAGGTCACCCACAGCGGGGACTTGCCGAACCCCTCCTCCACCAGGATGGGTATCAGGGTCATCGTCGCCAGCATCGAGAAGTGGTAGGTCACGTTGGCGCCTAGCGACATGGAGAAGGGCAGGCGGCGAAAATGCCTCAAATCCACAACGGGGTTCTTCATCCGCAGCTCCACCAGGATGAACACCGCCAGCAAGCCCAGGAACAGGCCGTGCATGGGCAGGTGGTACTGGAGCCCGTCCGACGTTACGAAGGACTCTTCGCCCCCGTGGAGATGGGAGCTCGACAAGATCAGGACGACGGCGGCCGACACCAGCAGCACTCCTCCGGCCCAGTCTATGGGGCCGGTAGCGCCCTCGGACCGGGGCTGTCCCCCGTGCTTCAGCATGGGGATCGCCGCAATCGCCGCCAGCAGTCCCAACGGCACGAAAGAGAGGAATACAAGCTGCCAGCTAAAGAACTGGAGGAACACGCCGAAACCGGCCAGACCCGCCAGGGTACCGAAGCGCGACCCGATAATGGGAATGGCGAAGGCGCGGCCCCGCTCTCCGGCTGGAAACGTCGCCGCCAGAATGGCGTTGGCGTTCCCCATGATCATGGCCGATCCAAGGCCGGCCACCCCTCTCCAAACGACGACCTGCCACAGCTCCTGCGAAAGGGCTATGAGGCCGGACCCGACGGTGGAGATCAGGATGCCCAGGAAGAAGACCCTGGCGTGCCCGTAGCGGTCGCCGAGGCGCGCTGCCAACAGCACCAGGCTGCCCAGCATGAGGAGGTAGATGATCACGATCCAGGCGGCGTCGCCGATGCCGGTGTCGAAGTACTCCGCCAGGCTGGGCAACGCCAGGGCCACCGGCAGGCTCGATAGCTGCACCAGCATGTAGGCGGCCGTCAGGGCCAGCATCACCTCGCGGCGCTGCCTGCTGGCCAGCAGCGGCCCCACCACGCCGAGCGGATTCATGGGGTTAACAACCCCGGTCCGTATCAGAGGGTTTAATGGAGAAGTAAGGCACTGGTTCGGTCATGGTAGCAGACTACTATACCATAGGCCGGTATTGGGTCGGGATGACGGATTGCCCGGCGGGAAAACAGGTATCTCAAGTCCTAGCCTTGAGCTTCTCTACTCAAGAGGCCAGCCGCCGTGCTCCACCAGCCATGCGTACTTGTCCTCCCGCCGGTCTTTGAGAAAGACTCTGGCCGCCACGGCTCCTCCTCGAACAGATGCCTCAGTAGCCCGGACTGTCTTATGTTGGACTGCAACGTGGCGAAGCGTAGCTGGCGGTGGTCGGGGACCGGTACGGTGATGGTTGAGCTTTCCAGGCCCGCTGCATGATGACGTGGCTTCCGCGTCGCCTTACCTCCGCGAAGCCGTGCTCGGCCAGGACTCGGCACGTTTTCCGGCCCGATAGAACGCGGAGCCTAGCCAAACGTTACCTCAAGGCTGGTAACGTACACCTCGGAGCGCAGCCGCTCCCGGACCTCTTCCGGGCTGGCCGCTTCGATAAAGCCTTCCAGCGCCTCCTGGATGTTGCGCCGGGCCTCTTCGATGGTGTCTCCCTGGCTTGCTATGTCAAGCTCCGGGCAGAGGGCGACGTATCCGTCCCCCTCCCGCTCGATTACCGCTGTGAACTGCCGCACTCGTGTCATCGCTTCCCGCCTCCCGCGTTCTACAGCGCCTTGGCGCTGCCCGGCAATTTTAAAATGAGGACGATCGGCACACCTTGCTGGATGTCAAACACGTTCTCGTCCGGCCCGCCCTCGGGAGTGCGCTCGCGCTTCTTGGCGTTGCCGTGCAGAAGGAGCGTAGTTCCTTAGCCCGCCGAAAGGCTGTTCGGATTTCGGTGACAGGAACTAGCGGACTGACTTCAGTTCGGCCGCGAACCTGACCGCTTTGAGGGTGTTGTAGAGCAGCATCGCGATGGTCATGGGGCCGACACCGCCGGGCACCGGGGTTATGGCCGAGGCCTTCTCGGACACCGCGTCGTAGTCCACGTCGCCCACCAGCCTGTAGCCGCGTTTACGCTCGAGTGCGTCCACCCGGTTGATCCCAACGTCTATCACCACCACGCCTTCCGAGACCATGTCGGCGGTGACGTAATTGGCCCGGCCGATCGCGGCGATGAGGATATCCGCCTGCCGGGTGATGTCCGCGATGTTCTTCGTGCGGGTGTGACAGACGGTGACCGTGGAGTTGGAGCCCTTGAGCCGCTGCATCAGGAGGTTGGCGACCGGCTTGCCGACGATGTTGCTCCTGCCGGCGATAACCACGTGCTTGCCCTCGGGATCGATTCCGGAGCGAAGGAGCAGCTGCTGGATCCCCGCCGGTGTCGCCGAGACGAACCGGGGGTTCCCCATCACCAGCCGGCCTACGTTGGCAGGGTGCAGGCCATCTACGTCCTTGTCCGGACTTATGGCCTCGATAATCGTGTCCTCGTCTATCTGGTCGGGCACCGGCAACTGAACGATGAATCCATGGAAGCGGTCGTCATGGTTGAGCTTGTCGATCTGCGCCAGCAGCTCGTCCTGGGTGGTCTCGACCGGCATCTTTATGATCTCGCCGTAGACGCCCGCCTCGGCCGCGGCCTTCTCCTTGTTGCGGACGTACACCGCCGACGCGGGGTCTTCCCCCACAAGGACAGCCGCCAGGCCGGCCTGGATGCCGTACTTCTCCTTGACCTCCGCGACCCCCTCGACCACCTCGGCCCTTATGTCGCTGGCAATGGTCTTGCCGTCTATCACTGTAGCTGTCAACGGGACATCCCTCCTGCTTCCTGCTTGTGGACCAACAGGGCCGCTGAACCCATTATATAGGCCCCTCCGGCGCAGAAGATAGTGGCCTTTTAATCCACTGCGGTCGGGGCTATAATGACCGCTAAATTGGCCTCTATAAGCCCCCCGAAACAGCCCAACCGCCGCACGGAGACACCCGTGAGAGCGTTCAGCGAAACACTCCAGTCCGAGAAATTCATCGTCACCACTGAACTGACCCCTCCCAAAGGTACGGACCTGGCGCGTCTATTCGAGAGGGCGGAGATGCTCAGGGACACGGTGGACGCCTTCAATCTCACGGACTCCCACGCCGCCCTGATGAGCATGTCGCCTCAGGCGGTGGCGCACCTGCTGATAGACCGGGGCATCGAACCCATCCTCGGCATCACCTGCCGGGACCGCAACCGCATGGCCCTCCAGTCCGACCTGCTGGCCACCCATGCCCTGGGCATCAGAAACATCGTCTGCATGACCGGCGACCACCCCGATGTCGGCGACCACCCCGACGCCATGCCGGTGTTCGACCTGGACTCCATCGGCCTGCTGAAGGCTGTCGCATCTCACCGGAAGGGCGAGGACTTATCGGGCGCCCGCCTCAAAGATGGCTCAGATTTTCTGGCGGGAGCGGTGGTCAACCCGACAGCCGTGGACAAGGACCGGGAGATGCGGAGGATGGAGGAGAAGGTGGCCGCGGGAGCACGCTTTTTCCAGACCCAGGCCGTGTTCGACCCGGGGGCATTCGAGTCCTTTATGAGCGTCGCCTGCGGGTTCAATGTGCCCATCATCGCGGGGCTCATCATGCTCAAATCGGGGGACATGGCGCGCCGCTTGAACGCCGGACTGCCCGGCATCTCCGTCCCCGAGAGGCTCATCGACGAGATGGACCGGGCGCAAGATCTTGACGGCGTAAGCGCTGAGATAGCGGCGCGCACTATCAAAGACATAAAACCCCTGTGCCGGGGCGTTCACCTGATGTCCGTGGGGAGGGAGTACCAGATACCCAGGGTGCTGCGAGCCTCAGGCATCCTGGACGGTTACTAGCCGGACGGAGCACGCTACCGGTGAGCGCCATGCCGGTAAAGGTGGTATCGTAAAAAGGCGGTCCCGCCGGGACCGGAGCCGGCACGAAGGCCGGCCATCAAGGCAGTTCACAGGACAGAAGATGCTGGTTACGGGCGTGGACGTGATAGAGATTCCCCGTATCGGGCGCGTCGCCGAGAAGTACAGGGACCGATTCCTTCGCCGGGTCTACACCGAGGGAGAGATCGCTTATTGCCGCGGCCGCGCGCCACAGCTGGCCAGCCGGTTCGCTGCCAAGGAGGCCGTCATGAAGGCCCTGGGCACCGGCATCCGGGGCGTCCATTGGCGGGACATCGAGGTCGTCCGGCTCCGGGGACAGGCCCCCCATATACGGCTTCACGGCACCGCACTGGCCAGGGCGAAGCGGCTGGGAATCGAACACCTCGCCGTCGCCCTTTCCCACACCGCCGAGTACGCGGTCGCCTTCGTGGTAGGCGAAAGCGAGGCCGGGAATATTTTGCCCGCGGGCCGATAGCCCGTAATTAGGAGGAAGAGATGCGCCTCGGAATTTTCGTCGGCTCCACGGGTGCGACCACGACCCTGGAGGACCAGATCCAGCAGATCGTAGACGCCGAAAACGACGGTTTCGACAGCTTCTGGTCGGCCCAGGTCATGGGTGTGGACGCGCTGACCCTGATCGCCCTGGCCGGCCAGAGGACCAGGCGCATCGAGATGGGCACCGGCGTCGTGCCGATCTTTGCACAGCACCCCCTGGCCCTGGCCCAGCACGCACTGACGGCCCAGGCGGCCGGCGGCGGCAGACTGACCCTGGGCATGGGCGTCGCTCACAAGCCCACGGTCGAGGGACGGCTGGGGCTGGAGTTCGACAGGCCGGCGCTACGCATGCGGGAATATCTAACGGTGATGCGGTCGCTGGTGGAGACGGGCAGCGTCGAGTTCAGCGGTGAGGCCTATCGGGTGAACGCGGCCATACAGGTGCCCAGCGCGACACCCTTCCCGATACTGATAGCCGCCCTGGCGCCCAGGATGCTACGCACCGCCGGCGAGCTGGCCGAGGGCACGGTCACCTGGATGACCGGCCGTAAGACCATCGAGACTCATATCGTCCCCCGGATCAACGAAGCCGCCGAGGCCGCTGGACGTCCGAGGCCCAGAGTCTGCGTGGCCGTGCCGGTCGCCGTCACCGACGATGTCCCGGCGACTCGCCGGTGGGCGGCGGAGCAGTTCCATCGCTACGGCACGCTGCCCAGCTACCGGCGCATGCTGGACATAGAGGGCGTCGATGGGCCGGGCGACATGGCCATCCTGGGCGACGAGGCTGAGGTGGAGCGCCAACTTCGGGCTTACGCCGACGCCGGCGCCACCGATCTGATAGCCACGGTTCTCTCCGTCGACAGCGACAGCCCGGACTCCTCGGAAAAGCGTACACGCGAGCTGCTGAAAAGCCTCCTGGGCAAGATCTAAAACCCCAGGGAAGAGCACCGGTCGTGAAATGCCCTTGACCAAGATAGTGACCTCAGAGCAGATGGGCCGGATAGAACGGCTCTCCGAGGAGGCCGGCGTATCAACCGACACCCTCATGGAGCAGGCCGGACTGGCGGTGGCGCGCCGTATATACCAACACCTGGAGTCGCTGGACGGCGTGCCCTTGGCAGTGCTGGTGGGGCCGGGCAACAACGGGGGCGACGGCCTGGTGGCAGCACGGCACCTCCACCACTGGGGGGCTGCGGTCACTGTGTACCTGTGCCTGGACCGCCGGCAGCCCGACCCCAACCTCGACATCGTACGCGAGAGGGGAGTGACCGTGTTGAGCGCCTCGGACGACCCCGGTCTGACGGGGCTCAATCAGGTACTGGACTCGGCCCGCATGGTCGTGGACTCGGTCCTGGGTACGGGCCGGGCACGCCCTGTTGACGGGATCCTTAAAGAGACCCTGCTGGCGGTCTCCGAGGCCGTAGTCCGACGGCCCGACCTGACCGTCCTGTCGGTGGACCTGCCCACCGGCCTGAATGCCGACACCGGAGCATCGGACCCGGCATGTGTCACCGCCGACGTGACCGTGACCCTGGGACATCCCAAGGTCGGCCTGTTCGCTCCGGCCGCCGCCGACAAGATCGGCTCCCTAGAGACCGTAGACATCGGATTACCGCCCGGTCTGGACGACGACATTGATCTTGAACTGATGTCATCCGCCTGGGCCCGCTCGACGCTGCCTCTGCGTCCGGTGGCGGCCCACAAGGGCACGTTCGGCCGGACGCTGGTCGTGGCGGGCTCCTGCAACTACGTCGGCGCGGCATACCTGGCTTCGGCGGCGGCCACCCGCGTCGGCGCCGGACTGGTGACACTGGCCATACCCGAGAGCCTTCAGGCCGCCGTGGCGGCCAGGGCCGCCGAGCCAACCTACCTGCCGCTTCCCGAGGTTTCTCCTGGCGTGGTATCCGCCGAAGCCGTGGCCGTCGTTCTGGAGAACCTGGCCGTGTACGACACGCTGCTATTGGGCTGCGGCATCGGCCAGGCGCCGACCACGAGGGAGATGGTGGAGACGCTGCTATACGGAGACTCCCGGTTGCCGCCCATGGTGGTGGACGCCGATGGACTTAATCTCCTGTCGGTGTCTGACACGAAAAATAGTCCATGGTGGCAAAAATTTTCGTCCAACGCCATCTTGACCCCCCATCCCGGAGAGATGGGACGATTATCGGGAGAGTCCGCCGAGCGAGTCCAGGACGACAGGATCGAGGTAGCTAGAGAGACGGCCTCCAGGTGGAACAAGGTGGTCGTTCTCAAAGGCGCCCACACCATCGTGGCCTCCCCCGGCGGTCGGGCCATGGTCAGTCCCTTTGTCAACCCGGGGCTGGCCTCGGCCGGGACCGGCGACATCCTGGCCGGCGCCATCACGGGGCTCCTGTCCCAAGGTCTGACGCTGGAGGACGCGGCCTTCCTGGGCGTCTATCTCCACGGGATGGCAGGCGAGCTGGTCCGGGCGGAGATCGGCGACACCGGCATGATTGCCAGCGACCTTTTGCCGGCCCTGCCCCGTGCCATAAAGGAACTGCGAGAAGGGGTATAGGGTGAGAAGGGTACTGGGTAGCGGGTACCTCGGCCAAACCCCAACCCCCAAACCCTGAACCCCGTGAGGAGGGTGGGTCTCGATTGGCAAGACTTCAGGGTAAGGAGCGCGCGCGCTATGTGACGCGCATGTTCGCGCGTATAGCCCGGCGCTACGACCTGCTGAACACGGTCATGACGGCGGGCAGGCACCATGCCTGGCGGTCTATGGCCACCGACGTGGCCATTTCCAACGTCTCGGGCGCCGCGCTGGACGTTGCCACCGGCACGGGCGATTTTGCCTTCGCCCTGGCCCGAAGGCCCGCGGTCTCCCACGTCGTGGGGCTGGACTATACACCTGAGATGTTGACCGTGGCTGATGCCAAGGCCCGACTGAATGGGCTGGCGTCTCGACTGAGCCTGGTCGCCGGCGACGCGCGGGCGCTTCCGTTTCCCGACGACCACTTCGAGTGCGCCACGGTGGGCTTCGGGGTCCGCAATTTCACCGACGTGCCCCGCGCACTGAGAGAGATGGCCCGGGTGGTCAGGCCCGGCGGACAGGTCGTGGTCCTTGAGATCGTCCAGCTCGAGGACGGCGGCCCGCTGGCCCGGCTTTTCCCCATCTACTTTCGCTACATCGTGCCGTTGATGGGGGCCGTCCTCGCCGGAGACCGCGAGTCGTACGCCTACCTGCCCGACTCGGTGGAGGTATTTCTCACCGCCGGCCGCCTGGTCTCCCTGATGGAGGAGGCCGGACTTACCGGCGTGACCCACCGCAAGCTGGCCCTGGGGATCGTCGCGGTCCTTGCGGGGACCAAGGCTTGAAGTCTCGAATAAACATCTGGATCGGGTGAGCCCGGCGGCGGTAAAATCCCCTCTGGAGAGGGTCCGGGTTGCACTCCTGGGAAACTACCCTTCGCGGGTGGGTGGCGAGCAGCGAGTCGCCGTCTGCCCTGAGGCAGAGCCCTACTCCGGCGGCCGCTCGGCCAGGTTGACAGACGTGACCAGGAGCTGGCCGTTGCTGACGTACTCCACCTCGATTTCGTCGTCCACGTCGTAGGTCCAGAGCAGCGTCAGGAACCGGGCCATATCAGGCGTGGGAATGCCGTCCAGCGAGATGATGACATCTCCGACCTGGATCCCCGCCAGGGCGGCTGGGCCGTCCCGGGACATGCGTGTGGCGATAATCCCCTCGGTCACGGTCAGGTTCAGGCGGGCGGCCCTGGCCGGCGTCACGTCTGCCCCGCTCAGTCCGATCAGAGGGCGGACAACCCGCCCATGCTCGATCAGGCTGTCTATTATGGGGCTGGCCACCGAGGAGCTGATAGCGAACCCGATACCCTGGGCGTCCCTGAGTATCGCGGTGTTGATGCCGACTACCTCGCCAGCCAGATTGACCAGCGGCCCTCCGCTGTTGCCGTCGTTGATGGCCGCGTCGGTCTGCAGCAGGTCGTACAGGGCCCCCCGCTCCGTATCGATGGTACGGCCCAGGGCGCTTACGATCCCCAACGTGACCGTCGGCCCACCCCGGAGGGCCAGCGCGTTCCCCAGGGCCACCACCCAGTCGCCCACCTCCAGGACGTCTGACTCTCCGAAGGTGACCGTGGGCAGGTCCTCGGCGTCGATCTTGACGATGGCCAGGTCAGTCAGCACGTCGCGGTCCACTACCCTGCCTTCGTAGGTCTGCCCGTCGGGAAGGCTGACCTGTATCTCGGTGGCGTTCTGGACGACGTGGAAGTTCGTCACGATGTAGCCGTCGGGTCGCACCACAATCCCCGAGCCCGTCCCTTCGTCGGCGAAGTCGAAAAACAGGCCCCTGGACAGGGACTCCACGGAGATTGACGCGACCGCGGGTTTCACCATCTCCACCAGCTTGGAGATCGACGGCAGGGAATCCAGCGTCAAGGGTGGCGGGAGGTCGATGGCCAAAGGAGACGCCAGCCCGTTATCGGAGTTGGCGGGAGACGAGGTCGCCCCCAAATCCAACACGGGTGTGGAAGGGGGCTGTGTAGCGGTGGGCAGCGCGGTCGGGGCCGGCTCCGAGTTAGAGCCGCAGGCCAGGGCCATCATGAGAACGGCCAGTGCCGAAACGCCGAGGGGGCCTGTGTGCCTACCCCGCCTCAGTAGATGCCACAACCCGGACCCTGACACGCGTTAGCCCCGTCAAAATAAGTTTGAGGCCCTGCTCCCCCCTGACCCTCGATGGGTACGACGCGTAGCGGGAGGTAACAAGGGCTCCGAATAAAAGAATGATAGCCGATATGTATACCCAGGTCAACAGCGCCATGATGGCCCCTACCGCACCGTAGACCGCGTTGTAGACCGGGAATGTGGTCAAGTACCAGACGAACCCCCACTTAGTCCCCTCAAATATGGCGGATGCCACCAGGGCGCCCAGCCACACGTCGCTAAACAGAACTTTGGTGTTGGGCAGGAACCGGTACAGTAACAGGAATGTGATGAACGAAAGTACCGGGGTCAGTAACTGGGCCGCCAACCCCCAGAAGAAGTCGATGGCCACGTCCCCCTCGGGCGCGACGGTCGCCGTTATCTCCCTGAGAGAGGCGATGATGGGGGTGGCGAACAGGATCAGCATCATCAGGACGCCGGCCCCCAGGACCAGCGTGAAGTCCATGAGGCGCTCCCTCAGGAACGGCCTGGTCTTGGTGATGCCCCAGGCTGCGTTGATACCCTTTCTGACGGCGCCGAAGGCGGCGCTGGCCGCCCAGAGCAGGCCCAGGATGCTGGCGACTCCCGTTATCGCCCTGGCGCTAACCACCCCGGCGACCGTCGAGCTTATAAACTCGGTCGATACGGGGATAACCTCCGCGATTTCCGTGGCCAACTCCGTCTCGTCAACGCCCCCGTAGACATATCCCAATATCGAAATGATGGCGAGGACCAGCGGAAAGAAGGAAAAGAGAGCGTAGAACGATATGGCCCCGGCCATATAGGGGCAGTTCTTGTTCAGGAAATCGTTTACCGAATCCGCGCAGAAGAGCACGAATCTGACGAAGTACACCTGGGTCTCCATATGCCTCGGGGCTTGCTTCCGGGTTTCACAATATCTCGCACGATATTAATGAAGTAGGCTTCCGGTGTCAAGCTAAAAAAAGGCCTTGAACGCGCACTCCATATCGACCGAGAGCGGCTTCACCACGGCGTTTTCGGGCCATTGGCGACCCACACTCCCGAGGGCTCCCGGGGAGCGTGGAAACATTGCTGTTCCGCCGTCTACTACGTCAGGCCGTGCCCGTGCTCGCCGGCCTTCAGCTCGGCCTCTATCCGTCTTCATAAAACTCTGACTTCCGGTGCTGAATATCGCCATCCCCGGCGACGAGTGGTATAATTTCGCCTTGAATCGTACCTATTCGAGAACTCCGAGAAGAGAGGAAACAAGATGCCGATTCTAAGTAGAGACGACTCCCTGAATACGGAACTGGCCCCCGGCGTGGACCGGTGGCGGATAGTGGATAGCGAGATCGGAGCGGAATCCTTGAGTGTCGCGGACCTGACCGTGGATTCCGGCTCGACGATCCCGAACCATACCCACCCCACGGAAGAGGCGATGTACATCCTGGACGGCGAGCTTGTAGCCATACTTGGGGACAACGAGGTCCCCGTGTCACCGGGCCAGACGGTGCTGGCGCCTCCCGGCGTCAGGCACGGATTCGTGAACCGGTCGGGAGGTTCCGCGCGCCTTATCGCGATATTCCCGACGGCCAACATGGAGAAGACGCTGGTCGACTAGTCCGGTCCCGGCTCTGCCCACCCTATGAAACGCAGCATGCCTGGCAACGAACAGCGGGCCGCTCACCGGAGCGGCCCGTCTCTTTGCGCGGGGTCGTAGGGCCGGTCCCGCAGCCCTAGAAAACAGCCACGGGATTGACCGGCGAGCCGGTACCGCCGATGACGTTTAGCGGGTTGACGGTCAGCATGAACTCGTACCGGCCCTCCTGAGCGCAGACCTCGGCCACCGGCTGCAGCAGCGAGTTGTCCAGCAGCGCGACGCCGTAGGCGAATATGACGCCGTGGACCGGCCACGGGAGGTCATACCCGTTGGGTATCATGTCCATCATGTCCCAGCCCAGAATGGACACGTCGTTGTCCCGGACGAAAGGCAGGCACGAGGCGTGAAGTCCGGGGCGGCTGGGTCCCCCTCCCCAGACCCCGCCGTGGTCTCGGGCGAAGGCCTCCCGGCCGCTGTACACGAACACGGCGTCGCCGGGCGATAGCGAAATCCCCTGCTCCCGGGCAATGTCCTCAAGCTCCCAGCCGTGGACGGGCTCGTCCAGCGTGACGTAGGGCTTGCCCCTGTGCTTGGGCACGTCCAGGAGCACGCCCCTGGTCAGGATACCGTCGCTCCACTGGTCCACCGTGCCGTAACGGGCCCCACCGAATGTGATCTCCTCTGACGGGTCGCGCCCGTCCCACATGCCTTCCCGGTCCCAGACATGACACAGGGCGTCGATGTGGGTCGTGGCCGTACCGTGATAAAAGATGCCGTAGAAGTCCACCGCCGCCGCCCCGCCGTATCCCCCCTGCGGACGGTCGAGCAGGGACATATAGTGCTGGAATGGGCGAGGGTTCTCGATCGACGGATCCACCGCCATCGGCCGGCTCAGGGACACGGTCCGCCCCGTCCTGGCCAGGGCCACGGCCGATAACCTCTTCTCGGCGGTAATAAGGTTCATCGCTCCGGCGGCCCCCCTGTCGCCCCAGCGACCCCAGTTGCGCCGGTCCCGCAGGTAAGACTCGACCTCTTGTTTGCTCGGTAAAGTGCGCTCGTCCATGTTGACCTCCGAGAATTCGCCGCTATCTGACGGCGCGGGTTTCCACCGGTCGTGGCAGCGATTATATCTCGCCTGTTGCCGAATGCAACCGGGACTCCCTGCTTCGGATGGGGCCGCGAGGAATCTTTGAGGGAAACCCACTAATCGCCGTAGACGGCGGTGTGTGGGAAGAAGTTGTGCCAGGCCCAGACAAAGGCGGTAACGTACGGAATCTGCTGGAGCACCGCGCCTTTTAGCGGTCCCGCCATCGCGAAGCCGTGCGATACATCCCACTCACTGCCGGTCTCTGCGCCCACTGCGAATTCGCCGTCCATCGCGAACGTAAGCTCCGCGGGCGCCGCCTCTCCGGGTGGGGCGTCGGCGGGTCGGCGCAGGTAGACCTTGATGTTGCGGGTCTCGGGATCGACGAAGACCACCACCGGATGGTCGCCGACTCGGTCGTTTATGACCCGCCGCGCAGCAACCAGGCGGTAGTCGTATGCCGTGGCCGACTCCTCCAGTGCCACGCCGATGACGAAGTCGTCGCGTCGGTCCGAGGGATTCCCGCATCCCATGTCGACGCCTCCCACGAGGCCGTTGGGGACCGTGCCGGGGGAGAATCGCTCGCGGTCGCTGTCGTCGCCCACCACCACGGTGGTATCGGGATGCTCCGCCAGCCAGGTGGGCCAGGGCACGATGGAGGCCGGTATCAGCGTCAGGGAAGTGCCTTTCAATGGGCCTATGATGGCGGTCCCCCAGGGCTGGGACCAGACGCTCTCCGTCCCATGGTCCCACCAGGTCATGGCCCTCAGGAACAACGCACCCTGGTTGCCGGAAGTTAGGACCTCACCGTTTACCGCCGGTCGTGCACGAGACCGGTAAAGCACACCGGTCACCAGGTGACCAGTATCGGCGTACCGCCCAGCTCGTCGTCGACCATCTCCCGGATTCGCAACGTGCTGATCAGGTATGCCCGTGACTGGCCCCCGATGCTCACCCCGATCACCTGGTCCTCAGAACTCAGGCCGGCCTCCGAAACGGAGAGTGCCACAGGGCGATAGATCGGCCGTATCGAGTCCCGGGACAGAAACCTCTCGAAGTAGTCCGGCTCGATATCCATGTCCTTGGGTCCGTCAGGGTTGAGTTGCCGGAGGTCGGTAGTCTCGGACGCGACCTCGGTCGTCGAGCATGCCGCAGCTGCCAGTGCCGCCAAGGTCACGGCCAAAGCAAGGATGCCGCGCCACCGTCGGAACGGCCTGTCCGGCATCCCCTTCACTCGTCGTCGTTCCATATGCTCCTCATTTAGCCGTAGAAGGTCGTGTGAGGATAGAAATCCCGCCATGCCCAGTCGAACGACGTTATGTACGGTATAGACTGGAGACGGGTCCCTGCCAGCGGTCCCTCGACGGCAACGCCACGCGTCATATCCCAGACACTGCCGGTCCCTTCGTCGAGGAGACGTCCATCGCCATCGATTCTGAAAAAGACTTCCGAAGTACTGGTGTCGTCCTCAGGGGCCGAGGGCAGCCTTCTCAGAAAGACCTTGATGATGTCGCGTGTGTCGGCGTCCACGAAGACCGCCACCGGGTTGTCTCCGATCCGATCGTTGATCACGCGTCGTTCGGCGGCCAGGCGATAGTCATATGCGGTGGCCGATTCCTCCAGCGCTACCCCGATCACGAAATCGTCGCGCGCCACCTGGACCCTGAGGCACTCTCGGTCCAGGATGTTGGCCAGCACCGTGGTCTCGGGGTGCTCCGCCTCCCACGTGGACCAGGGCACCACCGATGCGGGTATCAGCGTCAGGGCGGTCCCCCTCAGAGGCCCGGAGATGGCGGCGCCCCAGGGCTGGGACCAGACGCTCTGGGTCTTCCAGTCCCACCAGGTCATGGCCCCTTTGTACAGCGCGCCCTGGTTCCCGAACAGCAAGGGTTCGCCGTCCACCAGCCGCTCGTGGACAAGGCCGGTATAGCAGAGCGTGCACCAGGTTACGAGAATCGGTCTTCCGCCCAGCTCGTCGTTGACGATCTCCTTAAAACGCATGGTGCTGATGGGATACGCTCGTGACTCCCCGTCCACGCTGACACCCATCACCAGGTCGTCGGCGTCCAGTTGAGCGTCTTCCTTCGTAGTTATAACAGGGGTGTATATCGGCTTTATGGCATCGCGCGTAAGAAGCTGCTGGTACTCCAGGTTGTCTTGCAGCTCCTCGGGTACAGGGGCGGTAACCCCCTGGGAGAAGAGCGCGAAAGGGCCGTCATCGGGTCCAAAGGACCTCTGCGGACTGGCGGAGGCCGTCGCCGGCGCCGCGTCCACCGGAGAAGGGACCACCGGTCCTCCGTTCTCGGGCGCGGGTGTGTTCGCCGTGGCTGAACAGGCCGCTACGACCAGGAATGTCCCGAAAGTGGACAAAGCAAACAACCGCGTTCTTATGGAGGTGACCATCACTGTTTAGATGCTACGAAGGCTCAGCTGATGTAGATGCGGGTCGAGAAATACGACTCCACCCGTCCCTTCCCACGGTTATCGAATCCGGCCCGCGTTGTGAGGCCATGAATTAGCATGCTATAATTCTCTCAATTCTTTGTAAGAGTTATGGGAGATTAGGTTGGTCGAAAAGCCGTTGAATGATTACGAACTGGTAATGGTCGTCAGCCCGGAGGCGGACGAGGACAGAGTAGCCGGACTGGTGGACCGTGTCACCGGGTACGTCACCGAGCATGGTGGCAGCATCTCCAATCAAGAGAACTGGGGGGTGCGCCGGCTCGCGTATCCGATCCAGCGGTTCCAGGAAGGGAACTACACGCTGACCCAGTTCGTACTGGACCCCGAGCGGGTCCGGGAGTTGGACCGCACCCTGGTGGCCTCCGAGGATGTCTTGAGACACCTGGTCAGCAAGATCGACAAGCCGGAGCCAAAGAAGGAACAGCCGCCGGTGGCAACGGAACAGCCTCCGGAGCCCGAGACGGAACAGACTCCGGAACCAACCGAAGAGCCCTCGGAACCAACCGAACAGTCTCCGGAGCCCGAGGAAGAGCCGTCGGAACCCGAGGAACAGCCGTCGGAACCCAAGAAAGAACAACCTCCGGAGCCAACGGAAAAAGCGAGTTCGGATAGCGACCCGTAGTAGAGGAGGAACGCTATGGGCGGGCTGAACAAGATACTGGTGATCGGCAACGTGGGCACGGACCCGGAGATGCGCTACACGCCCAACGGGCACCCGGTCACATCCTTCAGGCTGGCCACTAGCCGCACCTACACCACGTCCGAAGGCGAGCGCAGAGAAGAGACCGAGTGGTTCACGGTGACGGCGTGGAGACAGCTTGCCGAGCAGGTTAACCAGTACGTAATAAAGGGCCGGCGTGTGTACGCCGAGGGCAGGCTGAAGAGCGATACGTGGGTTGGCCAAGACGGCCAGAACCGGTTCAAGAACGAGATCGTCGCGGAACGCGTGCTGTTCTTGGACAGGAGTCCCCAGGCCGGCCCCGAGGGTGGGTTCGAGGGAGACTCTCCCGCCGATTCCCAGGGCGGTACTCCCACAGGCTCCCAGGGCGGCGCTCCCACCGGCCCCGAGGGCGACGCCGAAGACCTGCCCTGGTAATAACCTAGTAACCGATCACGCAAGAAGGTAAGAGAATATGGCATATCGAGGGGGACCAAGTAGGGGCGGGCCGAGCAGGGGCGGGCCGGGCGGAAGACGCGGCCGGCCGCGGTTTTTCGCGCGGCGGAAGGTATGCGGATTCTGCGTTGAGCACGTAGAGTACATCGACTACAAACACGTCGAGCGGCTGAGGAGATACATTACGGATCGATTCAAGATCGAATCCAGGCGCAAGACGGGCGTATGCTCCAAGCATCAAAGAGGCCTGGCCACGGCCATCAAGAGGGCGAGGCACCTGGCGTTGATTCCCTTCAGTCCGGACCACCGCTTTGTTAGCGCGAGGGGGACCGGGTAGCCGGGTGCAGACCTGGTAGAGCCCTGTCGCTCAGGGTCTTGTCCGAACACTCACGCCCGGCGACCGCACGTTCGCTTGGACTCCGCAGAGAATCGGACACGGGACCGCTGCCGCAACCCCTTTTATGATATCGATAATCGTCTCAACGCGTACCTTCATCGGGCTGAAACATCGGGCTGAAAACACATAGTTGTGGGGTGGAGCAGTGGTAGAAGAAGGAAACAGTCCCTCCTCAAACCGTCCAAGAGTGGACCGGCGCCATTTGATGTCCCGGCGCCCCGGCGTTTTGAAGAGACGCAGGGCCGCGATGGCGGTCGTCGGTTTCTTCCTCCTTGTAATCGTCGGCGTCGCGCTGGCGTTATATGCGAAGTCCTTCGTCTTCCCTTCTAGGGAGCTTGTCGTGAGGGTAGATGACGTTGAATACACCCGCGGTGATATGGTCACGCTGATGCGCTCCCAACAGGCACAGGCCGAGATGTTGGGTTTCCCTTACAGGATTGGCGAAGAGGTGTTTCGGGCGCTCCAGAACATGGTGGAGAGCGAGATCCTGGTGCAGGCCGCCCCCCGGTTGGGCATCACCGTCTCCGAGGAAGAGGTGGACAATGTCATTCGAGGCCTGTTCTCCGCCCGCTTGATCTCCGACGAGGAAGACGAAGGACAGTTCGAACGGGAGTTCCAGGAGCGGTACAAACAGTACTTGAACGAGGTACAGCTCAGCAAGTCCGAGGACCGGACCCTGGTAGAGCGCTCACTGCTCCGAGAGAAGGTAAAGCAACACATCGGCGATTCTGTACCCACCGTCGTCGAGCAGGTCCACCTCTACCGCCTGGTCGTGGCGCCGACGGATGAGATCGACATCATCCAGGGGAAGTACATAGACGCCGCCGATATAAGCAAAGACCCTGAAGACCTGGCAAAGGCTTTCAAAGAGATCGTCCGCGAGTTTTCACGGGACGATCCGGAGACCGTTAGGAAAGGCGGAGACCTCGGTTGGGTGCCCGAGGGCATCTTCCACGAGTACGACTTCGCCTTTTTCGACCTCGAGCCTGGTGAGCTTAGTAAGCCGACTCCCAACATCAATGACACGGAGGTACTGTTCTTTTTCATGGTCTCTGAAACCGACGAGGCCCGTGAAGTGGAGCCCCAGGACCTCGATTCCTTGAAATCCCGGGCGCTGCAAGAATGGCTGAACGAGGAAAGGAACAGTCATGACATATTCGCCGAGTTCAACTCGGATATCTACGCCTGGGTGATTGAGCAGATGAGGCTCACCATCAAGGTCACTCCCACGCCACAGCCGGCCAGCCCCTTCGGAAGCTGAAGACCGGGGGGCAGAGATTGGGTAAGCCGAGCGTGGGCATTGGGCTACTGGGCATGGGAGTCGTGGGCGGCGGTGTGGCCAGGGTCCTCTCGGAGAAGGCCGGTCAGATGGGTGCGCTTGTGGGCTCTTCCTTGGCTCTGGAAGGCGCCCTGGTTCGGGACTCGTCCAAGGGCCGTTCCTACGATTTGCCCCAACATCTGATTACCACCAATGTGGAGGACATCCTCGAAAACCCACGGGTGGAGATCATCGTCGAGGTGATGGGTGGTCAGGACCCCGCCCTGGACTACATCCTCAAGGCCATTTCCCTCGGCAAGCACGTCGTCACGGCCAACAAAGAAGTTATGGCCAGACATGGGCCGGACATCCTCACCCTGGCCCTTAAAAAGGGCGTCCGGGTGCTGTATGAGGCCAGCGTAGCCGGCGGCACACCCATCATCGCTCCGCTCCTCAGGGACCTGGTGGCCAATGAGATTCTGACCATCACCGCCATCATCAACGGCACCACCAACTACATCCTCACCAAGATGGCCAACGAGGGCGTGGACTTCGATGCGGCCTTGAGGGAGGCCCAGGCGCTCGGCTACGCAGAGTCCGACCCCACCAACGACGTGGAGGGCATCGATGCCGCCTACAAGCTGGCCATACTCTCTACACTGGCCTTCAGGGCCCGGGTCAAGGATACCGACGTTCACCGGGAAGGGATTACCGACCTCAGGGCCCGGGACTTCGTCTACGCCAGGGAGTTGGGGTACGCTATCAAGCTCCTGGCCATCGCCAGCCAGGAGAACGGCGCGGTCCAGGTCAGAGTGCACCCGGCCTTCGTGCCGGCCGACGTAATGATCGCCAAGGTGGATGGAGTGCTGAACGCGGTAGAGATAGAGACCGACCTGGCCGGAAGGGTCCTGTTCAACGGGCCCGGGGCCGGCTCCATGGCCACGACCTCAGCCGTGATCGCCGACATCGTGGATATCGCCCGTGACATCGTGGGCGATGTGACGCCGCCGGTACCCATGGAGCTGTCCGAGGATGTCCGCATCAGGCCCATAGCGGAGCTGGAAACCAAGTACTACCTGCGGCTGATCGTGGCCGACCGCCCCGGTGTGTTCGCCCGGATAGCCCGGGTGCTGGGCGACGCGGACATCAGCATCGCCTCGGTGATCCAGAAGGAGACCGACGATGTTGCCCGACGGGCCGAGATCGTCCTCATGACCCACAGGGCCAGGGAGTCCTCCATGCAGGACGCCACCCGCCTTTTAACGGACCTCGACGTTGTCAACGAGGTGGGCAATATGGTCCGCGTCGAGGAGCGCTGACAGGCGCGAACGAGCCGGCCCGCGCCAGACCCCGGCGGCCTGCACCGGGGGAGTCTGCACTGGAGAACGATATGCCCCGACCGCTCTACTACACGTGGAAGCGCTGAAGCACCTGCCGTAAAGTGCGAGCGTCGCTCGCACAGACCGGGGTGGAACTGGACGAGCGCGACTTCTTTCAAGACCGACTCTCAGAAGAGGAGCTACGGGCTCTGCTTGGCGACACTCCGGCGTCCCAGGTATTCTCCTGGAGCAGTCCGTCCTTCAAGAAGCTGGGACTGGCCAGGGAAGACCTGGACGATGAGCAACTCATCCGCCTGATGGTGGACGAGCCCAGGCTCATACGCCGGCCCCTGGTCCGGATCGGCGACCAGGTCGTCGTGGGCGCGAGGGACATAGCGGCCAGGCTGGGCTGATCTCGGCCGGCAGCCGGGAGCTAAAAAGTCCTTAGTTGGCTCCCTTGGACTCTACGATCACCGCCAGTATGTCCGAAGTGCCGATGTTCTCGACCTGGTGCGTCCACTCCTCGTGCCACATGACCCCACCGTCGGGGATCTCCGCTTCGGCGGCCTCACCGTCGGGAAGATGGATCTTGGCCTTGCCGCCCTTCACGAAGTAGACCGTCTCATCCGGATGCGAGTGGGTGACGTCCTTCGCTCCGACCTTCAAGTTCATCTCCAGGACTCGGACGTGCTCGTTCTCCAACAAAACCTTGTAGTTGCCTGGCGCTACTTCCACCGGATCGATGTAAGCCATGGTTCCTCCTGTTGATACATTACTCTTGTTAACTCTTGTTACAGAACGACTCCGAGATACGTAAAACGGCGGAGCATTCAACTCCGCCCTGACGTACCCACAATCAGGCGGACAACGGTCTCAGCCACTGTCCAAAGCATGAAAAAGTAGCATACGCAACTTCTCGTACACTGTCAACTAATACGATCAGGGGTTGAAATCAGGAACGGAACCTGCTTGACTCCACCCCAGGCGAGACGGTTAAAACAGGTCCGAGGTCCACCGTCCCCTGTCCTTTCGATGCAGATTCCCGCCAGGAGTTGCGGCCGGCCCCCGGTGAGCACCATAATTGTTTTCGGCCCCATGCGGTTCCCAATGGCACAGGAGGATAAATGGACCGGTCCAATCGGGAGAGAATATGAGCGGACTCCAGGCCGTACTGTTTGACTTCGACGACACGATCTTGAACTCCTTTCCCGCCCGAGTCGAAGCCGCCAGGAGCGCCGCCCGGGGGATCCTGGCTCCCGGCCTGGACCTGGACGGCATCATGAGAGAGTGGGCGGGCCGGCCCCAGATGGAGGTATGGAGAGAGTTTTCGGGCGATGAGGAGGAGGCCCAGGCCCTGATGGACGGTTACTGGAAGTGGTACTGGGACGACAGCGGCGTCAAGGCGCCGCTGTTTCCCGGTGTCCGGGACATGTTGACCGGGCTCAAGGCAAGGGGGCTTCGGCTGGCGGTCGTCACGTCCAAGGTCCGTCTCCTCAAGGACGACCATAGGCTATACGGTGCCGTCGTCGAGCTTGAACGGGTAGGCCTGAGTGAGACCTTCGACCTGGTGGTGGGGTGGGAGGATACCGCCGAGAGCAAGCCGGAGCCGGGGCCCATACTGTTCGCTCTGGAGCGGCTCGGCGTCACCGCGGCCGAGGCCATCATGGTCGGCGACAGCCACGTGGACATAACCGCGGCCAAGAGGGCGGGAGTGTCGTCGGTGGGCGCCACTTGGGGTACCGTGGCCAGAGACCTCCTGTTGGACTCGAAACCCGACCATCTGTTGGACTCGCCGCGGGACCTGCTGTCACTGCTATCATGAGACCCGCGATTTGGCCTGGTAGCGAGGCGACACCATGCCGGTAGAGACTGTCCATCTGAATATCAAGGGTAGGATAGCCACCGTTACCTTGGACCGGCCCTCTGCCGGAAACGCCATCGACGAACCGACCGCCCGGCAACTGCAAGAGGTCTGCGGCCGGGTGGCGGTCGATGACGAGGTCCGGGTCGTGGTCCTGACCGGCGCCGGAGAATTTTTCTGTGTCGGCGCCGACGGCCCATCTTTCGAAGGCACAGGGCTCCGAGCCCTGGGCTCTCTCCGGGTCGCAAACCACCTTTCGGGTCTGGACAAGCCGGTCATCGCCGCCCTCAACGGCGATGCCGTCGGCCAGGGCCTGGAGCTGGCCCTGGCTTGCGACATACGCGTCGCCTCCAGCGAGGCCAGGATGGGACTGACCCAGGTCGGGGACGGAGCAATGCCCTGGGACGGGGGCACTCAGCGGCTGCCTAGGCTGGTGGGCCGGACCCGCGCCATGGAGATGGTCCTCACATCCCGTCTGGTGGACGCCCGGGAGGCCCTGGAGATAGGCCTGGTCAACCAGGTCGTGGAGCCCGACCGGGTGCTGCGCCGGTCTCTCGACGTGGCATCGACCATCGCAGGCCAGGGCCCGATAGCTGCCAGATACCTCAAGGAAGCCGTGCTGAAAGGGCTGGACATGACCCTGGAGCAGGGCCTGCGTCTGGAGGCCGACCTGAGCTTTTTGCTCCAGAGCACTACCGACCGGGCGGAGGGTATCCAGTCCTTCCTGGAGAAGCGGAAGCCGGAGTACAAGGGGGATTGAACCACCTATGACTGGCATAAGAATGTAGCCGTGGAGGGCCAGACAGTCCTCTACTCGAAAGAAGGGCCCATTGCCACGGTCGTGCTCAACCGGCCGGAGGTGGTCAACGCCTTCAACATGCGGATGCGGGACGAGCTGTACCAGGCGCTGGAGGCGGTCAGGGACGACCCGGATGTACGGGTCGCCGTGTTAAGCGGCGCGGGGGAGCGGGGGTTTTGCGCCGGCGCCGACCTGACGGAGTTTGGCACGGCGCCGTCTCAAGCCATCGCCCGGCAGGTGCGGTGGGAGCGCGACCTATGGGGCCTCTTCCTCGCCATTGACAAGCCCCTGGTTGCGGCTCTTCACGGGCACGTTCTGGGTTCCGGCGTCGAGATCGCATGCCTGTGCGACATCCGCATCGCTTCGGAGGAGGCCGTCTTCGGGATGCCCGAGGTAGCGCTGGGCATGGTCCCGGCCGCCGGAGGCACCCAGACGCTGCCGCGTACGGTCGGACTCGGACACGCTTTGGAGATGCTGTTGACCAACAGCCGGATCACGGCACAGGAGGCCGGGCGAGCGGGCCTCCTGCATCGCGTGGTTCCGAGGGAATGCCTGAGCGAGGAAATGGAGAAGGTGGCCCGAGACCTGACGTCTCGGCGACCTGAGGTCCTGTCGAGCGTAAAAATTGCAATACGTGAGGGCATGGACCTGCCGCTGGACCGGGGGCTGGACCTGGAGGAGCGGCTGGCGAGCACCCTGTTGGTAAATCGGGACGTCCCCCGATAGAATTGGCGACGGTCTGCTGGTATCCTGTCCGGGTAAAATCCAGGGTCTTGAGTCTGAAGGCGGCGTATGAACACCACTGAGTTTTTGACCATATCATCGGCCATCGTGCCCGACAGACTGGCCGTCGTGTACGAGGACCGGCGAATCACCTACGAGCGGCTCCAGGAGCGGGTGAACCGGCTGGCCAACGCACTGGCGGGACTGGGAGTCGGACCAGGCGACCGGGTCGCCATGCTCCAGGTCAACTGCAACCAGCACGTCGAGGCCTACTTCGCCGCGGCCAAGCTGGACGCCGTCTACGTTCCCTTACAGTTCCGTACCCGGGCCGACGAGCTGGCCTTCACGGTCAACGACGCGGGGCCGGTGCTCCTGATGGCGGGAGAGCGGTACGTGGAGCTCGTCAAATCCCTGGCCGACGACATGAAGTCGGTCCGGGAATACATCGCGCTGGAGGGACCGACCGACGGCTGGTACGGCTACGAGGACCTCGTCGAGGCCGCCCCGAACGAAGAGCACTTCCCGTCGGCCGACGCCGAGGACCTCACCATCATCATGTACACCGCCGGGACCACCGGCTCGCCCAAAGGCGTCATGCTCAGCCACGACAGTTTTTCGACCTATATCCTCAGTAGCGTCCTCCCGGCCGACCCGGACATCGAGGAGCGCAATATCCTCACCGTTCCCTTGTATCACATCGCGGGAGTCCAGGCCGTGATGGCCGCCATCTATGGGGGGCGCACCCTGGTCGTCCAGGGGCAATTCGAGGCCAAGGAGTGGATGGAGCTGGTCGAGCGCGAGAGGGCCAACCGGGCCATGATGGTGCCCACCATGCTTAAGATGCTCATGGACCACCCAGATTTTCACAGTCACGACCTGAGCAGCCTGGAGGTTATAACCTACGGGGCCGCGCCCATGCCCTTGGAGGTGGTCGAGCGAGCCATCAAGGAGTTCCCGGGCGCCCGGTTCATCAACGCTTTCGGCCAGACCGAGACGGCCGCGACCATTACCATGCTCCCGCCCGAGGACCACGTCTTGGAGGGATCGCAGGCCGAGTTGGATAAAAAGCTCAGGCGGCTCTCTTCCATCGGCAAGCCACTGGAGGATGTCGAGGTGCGGATCGTCGACGATGAGGGCAGCCCCGTCCAGCAGGGCGGAGTGGGCGAGATAGTGGCCAGGGGCGCACGACTCATGAAGGGATACTGGAACATGGCCGAGGCCACCGCCGAGGCCATCCGCGACGGCTGGCTGCACACCGGCGACCTGGGGTACTTCGACGACGACGGGTACATATATCTGGCGGGACGGGCCAAGGACTTTATAAAGCGGGGCGGTGAGATGATCTCGCCGGAGGAGGTCGAGCAGGTACTCCGGTCCCACCCCGCTGTCGACGAGGCGGCCGTGATCGGCGTGTCCGATCCGGACTGGGGCGAGCGGGTGCGCGCCATCGTCGTGCTCAAGGACGGGCGCACGGCCGGCCCCGAGGAGTTAATTCAATACTGTCACCGGCGGATGGCGGGCTTCAAGAAGCCGGAGTCCGTCGTGTTCGCCGGCGAGCTGCCGCGCAACCCACTGGGCAAGCTGCTGAAGCGGGTGCTCAGGGAGCAGTACGGACACCCGGTGGTGGTCCAGTAGACCGCGGCGCTGTCACCCGATCCGGTCGAAGCCGGTGTAAGGGCGCAGCACCTCCGGTATCAACACCGAGCCGTCGGCCTGCTGGTAGTTCTCCAATATGGCGATTATCGCCCTGGGCAGGGCCAGACCGGACCCGTTCAGGGTGTGGACGAACCTGGGACGGGCGCCCGTCTCCGGCCTGTACCGTATCGACGCCCTGCGGGCCTGGAAATCGTCGCAGTTGGAGCAGGAGCTGACCTCCAGCCACTCACCGCTGCCCGGCGCCCAGACCTCGATGTCGTAGGTCTTGACGGCCGAGAAACCAAGGTCGCCGGTGCACAGTTCCAGCACCCGGTAGTCGAAGCCGATCAGGGCGCATACCCGCTCGGCGTGGGAGACTAACTTCTCAAGCTCGGCGTCGGAGCTTTCGGGCTCGACGAACTTGTACATCTCCACCTTCTCGAACTGGTGCACTCTCTTGATACCTCTGGTGTCCCTGCCCGCGGCCGCCCTCTCTCTGCGGAAGCTGGGGGTATGGGCCACGTAGCGCATGGGCAACGCCCCCGGCGGCAGGATCTCGTCCCGATAGAGGTTCGTGATGGGCACCTCCGCGGTGGGGATCAGCCACAGGTCGTCCTCGTCGTCGTGGTACATCGTGTCGGCGAACTTGGGCAGGTGGCTGCTGCCGATGGCCGAGTCGCGGTTCACCATGTAGGGCAGGTATAGCTCCTGGTATCCGTGGTCGCCGGTGTGCAGGTCCAGCATCCACGAGATCAGGGCCCGCTGCAGGCGCGCGCCCTGGCCCTTGAGGACGAAGAAGCGGGAGCCGGACAGCTTGGCCCCTCTGGATAGGTCTATGATGTCCAGACGTTCGCCCAACTCCCAGTGAGGCAGGGGTTCGAAGGGGAGCGACCGGGGCTCGCCCACCGTTCGCACGACCACGTTGGCGCTCTCGTCCTCTCCCACCGGCACGCTGTCCCGGGGGATGTTGGGGATGCTCAGGAGCAGGGAGTCGATATCCGCCCTCGTGGACCGTATGTCCTCTTCCAGGGCCTTGATCCGGGCGCCCACGCCTCTCATCTCTTCTATGAGCTCGGGCGGGCGCTCCTTCATCTGGCCGAGCCGTTTGCTGACCTCGTTCCGCCGTGCCCTTAGCTGGTCGGCTTCGGTGATAGCCGAGCGACATCGCCGGTCCAGCTCCAGCACGCGTTCGATGGGGACGTCCTCGCCCCTGCGCCGCATCGCCTCGCGAACGAGGTCGGGCTCGTTGCGTATGAGTTCGATGTTGATCAACGGGTACCTCGCGCCATACAAGTGGCTGATGCACCGGGCCACTTCCTCGAGGATAGTATAACTCCGCCACACCGGGCGTAGTAGGTGTCAGCCGCTCTCTTTTGGGAAAACCCGGTTCGAGGACATCTGAAAACACCCGCCGGACCGGCGGTGGAAACCGGCCTCGCCACCGCGTATAATTGGCTTTCCGTTCTTCAAATGAGGGCGGGACCAACGGGAAGGTAGCGGCTCGGAGGGCGCCATGTCCGACGCTCGCACAAAGATTTCCGAATACGTCGATGAGCTGATCTCCGTACCCAGGGCCCACGTGCGCATGGAGATGCGACAGGATGAGAAGGGTTTGTCGCTCATGCACGACGGCAGGGCCCTGGTGGAGTGCCCGCTGACCAGGGAGGGCATGATGTCCGCCGGGTTCATGGCGCAGGCCCTGGGGGCGAAGATACCGCCCCTGGGCGAATCCACGCCGGTCAGAGCGTCCACCGGTCTCCTGTTCCGAGCCGTCTCGATAGCGGCCCTGGACTACACCAAGGAGGAGTCCATGGCTCTGCTGGAGCGGCTTCTGGAGGAGGCCGATGAGCAGCGGGGAGCATCCAGCGACGCGGTCTAGGCCCCACTCCGTTGATTTGGAGGCCGCTTCAATCTATAATCGTTCCAACCTCAAACGGTGCACGGTGTTATGAGCGTAGACTACTCCAAGCTGGTTCCCGGGCAAAAAATATCGGGCCAGAACTATGTCCTGGACGCCGATACGGTTTCCCGATATATCGACGCGGTGGACGACCGCTCCCGGCTGTATTCGGAGGACAAGGGGCGTGGTCTGGTCCCACCTATGGCCGTGTCCGCCCTCAGCCTTCGAGGGGTGATCAACGCCCTGGAGATCCCCGGAGGGACCCTGCATGTCGGGCAGGAGTTCGATTTCAGCCGGGCCATCGAGGTGGGCGAGAGCCTGGAGTGCACGGCCACCCTGACCCAGAACTCGGTCAGAGGGGAGTGGCGGTTCATAGTGGTGGAAGTCGAGGTGGATGACTCCAAAGGTCGCAGGGTGATGGACGGCAAGAGCACCATTATGGTACCCGCTTAACACCGAAGGGTAAAAGTGAAGATACAAAAAGACGACACCCTACCCACAGTGGAAAAGCGGGTGACTCAAGAGCAGATCGAGAGGTACGCCGAGGCCGCCGGCGACTTCAACCCCATCCACATTGACCACGAGTTCGCCGCGACGACACAATTCGGCGGCACAATTGCCCACGGTATGTTGATAGCGGCGTTTCTCTCAGAGATGCTGGCGCAGACTTTCCACGGGGACTGGCTCGAGAGCGGGAGGCTGAAGATCAGGTTCAAAGCGCCGGTGTTACCAGGGGACCAAATCACCGCCTTCGGCCGGGTGAAATCGGTCAGTGAGAGGGAAGGCGCAAGTCAGGTTACCTGCTCGGTGGGAGTCCGTAAGCAGGACGGAGAAGCAGCCATCACAGGCGACGCCACTGTCGTAATCTCTCGCTGAGGTGAGTTTCACTGAGATCGACAACGTGACGGACGAGAATAAGCTTATACGGGTCGCAGTCGACGCCATGGGCGGCGACTACGCTCCAGCCGAGATTGTCGAGGGAGCGATTTTGGCCGCCCGGGAGGGCGACGTGCAGGTCATGCTGGTGGGAGACCCGGACAAGGTCCAATCCGAGCTGGCCAAGCACGATACCGCACGGCTTCCCATCGCCGCCATACCCTCGGAGGGCGCGATCTCGGAGGGTGAGCAGCCGGTGCTGGCGCTGCGCCAAAAACCGCGGGCGTCGGTCCTGGTCGCCACCGGCATGGTAAAGCAGGGCCACGTCGACGCGTGCGTAACCATGGGGTCCACCGGAGCAGCGATGGCCGCCGCCGCGGTGGTCCTGGGTATGATCGACGGCATCGACCGTCCGGCCCTGGGCGGACCGATATTTGGCCTGGCCCCGCGCACGGTCGTCATCGATCTGGGCACCAACGTGGACTGCCGCCCGGCCCAGCTGCTCAGCTTCGGCGTAATCGGCGATGTTTTCGCCCGCCAGTTCTGGGGCGTCGAATGGCCCAGGGTCGGAATCCTTAGCGTGGGCGCCGAGGCCGGCAAGGGAAACCGGCAGGTCAAGGAGGCCTCGGAATTGTTCACGGGCAGTGGCCTTAACTTCATCGGTAACGTCGAGGCCAACGAGATAATGCAGGGCAAGGCAGAGGTCGTCGTGTGCGACGGCTTCGTCGGCAACGTCGTCATGAAACTTACCGAAGGGCTGGGCCAGGCCCTGTCGGACTACCTGCGCACCAGGCTGAAAGACAGGCTGTCCGAGTCCGAAGTGGAGGAGATAGCCGAAGAGGTCTACGGTCTTAACAACCAGCCCGAAGCCAAGGGGGGAGGACCGCTTTTCGGCGTGAATGGAGTCAGCATCGTAGGCCACGGCCGCGCCAGGGCCGGTGCGGTCCAGCGGGCCATCGGTACGGCCAAACTGCTGGTGGAGCGCGACTTCATACCCAAACTCAATGAAGAGCTTGCACGACTTCGTACAAGGACGGAGAAATAGTCACGAGGCATCGATACGCTATTGGGCGCTCGGCAAGGGCCGGCGAGGAGACAAGATGGCAGACTCTGGGTCAGGCAACAAGGTGGCGGTTGTCACAGGTGCTGCGAGGGGCATTGGACGCGCATCGGCATTCGCCCTGGCACGGGACGGCGCCGACGTCGTCATCGGTGACATAAACAACGAAATCGCCCAGCAGACGGCCGAGGAAATAGCCACCGAGACGGGCGTACAGGCGATCGCACGCAGGCTTGATGTCAGAGACCTGGAGAATGTCAAAGGCCTGGTGGCCGAGGTGACCGACCTGTTTGGAGGCATCGACATCCTGGTGAACAACGCCGGTGTTATCGACGACACCCTGCTGGCCCGGATGTCTGATGAGCAGTGGGACCGGGTATTGACGACGAACCTGACCGGGACTTTCTACTGTTCGCGTGCGGTGATTCGGGACATGGTCCGAAGGCGGTGGGGCAGGATCATCAGTATCAGCTCCATCGTGGGGCTGAGAGGTAATCCCGGACAGACTAACTACGCCGCTTCCAAGGCGGGGCTCAATGGGTTCAGCAAGGCGTTGGCGAAAGAGGTCGCCAACAGGAACATTACCGTAAACGCCGTGGCGCCGGGCTATATAAACACCGACACGGTGGAAGTGCTGCCGCAAAAAATAAAGGACCGTGTCCTCTCGCTGATACCCGGGGGTCACTTCGGCGAGGCGGAAGACGTCGCCCACCTTGTAGCGTTTCTCGCCAGCGAACGGGCCAGATACATTACGGGACAGGTGATCAGCATCGACGGAGGCCTCGCGATTTAGGCCCTCCGGTCCCGATATTACGCCGACCGGCCACGCCGTACCGTCTCCGGCACTGCCCTGCAGCCGAACGGTCCTCCCGATAATCTGACGGTCTGTCTTACTAGCTACCACTGGCCCAAGTTACTTGACGCCGCCCAAGTCCTTTCGTACCATTTCTTTTTTATGGTCGCACTGTGCGAATCATTGCGGGGATCATGGTAGGAGAGAGATTGGGAAATTCCGGGTTAGAGGGCAAGGCCGCGTTGGTGACCGGCGCTTCGAAGGGGATTGGGGGCGCGGCGGCGCTCGGCCTTTCCGAGATGGGAGTGAAGGTAGCCGTCAACTATAACACCTCGGCCGAGAATGCCCAGGAGTTGGTCACGTGTATCGAGGACCGTGGTGGGGAGGCCTTCGCCGTACAGGCGGACGTGAGCCGGCTCGATCAGGTGACGTCCATGGTTAACAGGGTCAACGAAACCTGGGGCGGTGTGGATATCCTGGTGAACAACGCAGGCATCATCAAGGACAACCTGCTTGCCAGGATGACGGATGAGCAGTGGGACCACGTACTGGGCACCAATCTCAACGGCGCCTTCTATTGCACTCGGGCTGTGCTCAGGGACATGCTGCGCAAGAGGTGGGGCCGGATAATCAGCATAGGCTCCATAGTCGGGTTGAGGGGCAATCCCGGGCAGGTCAACTACGCCGCCTCCAAGGCCGGGCTAAACGGATTCACCATCGCACTGGCCAAAGAGGTTGCCAGCCGTAATATCACCGTCAACACGATCGCCCCGGGCTATATCAATACCGATACGGTGGGCGTGTTGCCGCAGAAACTGAAGGACCAGATCCTGTCCCTGATCCCCGGGGGGCACTTCGGCGAGGTCGAAGACATAGCCCACATGGTCACTTTCCTCGCCAGCGAGCGGGGCAGGTACATCACCGGACAGATCATCGGCATCGACGGCGGCCTGGCGCTCTAGTAGTTACTTGCGAATAAGGGCGTTAGACTCCTCCGCTCGTGGTGAGCCTGTCGAACCATACGAGCGGAGGGGGAAGTCCCGCTCATGTCCTTCGACATTGCTCAGGATCAGCGGGACTTGAAAGGCGACACGGTTACGCGGATTTTCGGCAGCAGGTACTAGTTTTGTCGGCGCCAGCGTGAAGGCGGTGCCAGGCAGCATTACCAGCCGGTATTCTTCCGATGTAACCGGTTACGATCCCCCTCGGCATTCCCGGCGGTTTTCCCGACCGACACCTCGATTGACCGTCCCCTTCGGCCGAGGCTATACTGGCGCCATCTGAACCGGGAGGTAGCCCCATGGGTGGGAACGGTGTGGACTGGCACGGCTCGTTCGCGGTCATCGTGACGCCGTTCACCCGAGAGGGGAACATCGACGAGGACGCCTACCGCCGCGTGGTGGACCTGGTTATAGAGGCCGGGTGTCACGGCGTAATCTCGGCCGGCAGCACCGGCGAGTTCTTCCTGATGACCGACGACGAGCGCCGGCGCGTCCTCTCCATAGCCGTGGACCAGGCGCAGGGCAGGGTGCCGGTGCTGGCGGGTACGTCGGCCACCCGCACCGAAGACGTGGTTAGCCTGAACAGGTACGCCGCCGAGGTAGGGTGCGCCGGCGCCATGGTGCTGCCGCCCATCTACATCGGCGTGGACGAGCGTGAGCTGGTGGAGTTCCACACCCGGGTGGCCGAGGAGGGTGGTCTACCCATCATGCTGTACAACAGCCCTCGGGCCGTGAGGACGTTTCTGACGACCCGAACGGTGGAGAAGCTGATGGCCCTGGACAACGTGGTGGCCATCAAGGACAGCTCTCTGGACATACGCAACCTTACGGAGCTGGTTCGGTACTGCGGGCAGGAGATCAAGGTCTTCGTGGGACTGGAGGACCTGCTGCTGCCCGCCCTGGCCGTGGGAGCGACAGGCGCGGTGGCCATGGTGCCCCAGGTTGTCGGCCGCATGGCGGTGGAGTTGTACGACGCCGCGGTCTCGGGCGACATGGAGCGGGCGAGGGAGCTGCACCACAAGATAGTACGGGTCTACGACCTGTTCAAGGTGGGCAGTGGCTACATCGCCATCAAAGAGTCCATGAACCTCCTGGGCCGTCCGGGTGGGCACTCGCGGCCCCCGATGCTGCCGTTCACCGAGGAGCAGCGGTCCCAGCTACGGAAGATATACGAGGACGTCGGGCTGCTGGTGCCCGCGGCCGGCTCTTGAGCGGCCTTCCAGCGTTCGGCGGTGTACCAGGTAGCCACCCGACTCTGCTAACCTCTTCGTAGACGGGGGTGTCCAGAGGGGGTTTGGGGGCACATCCCAGAATACTATTCGAGGGCGGATGGACGGGTAGAAAGGCGTCAGCAGGTGACGATGTCAACGGGGCAGGTTTAATACTTGAGTCTTTGGATATTTATGAGTCTAAAACAGGCGGTTGTGAATGTCGTTCAAGGGTAAGGTAGCGCTGGTCACCGGCGGCTCCAGGGGTATCGGCAAGGCCATCTCCCTGGAGTTCGCCCGGCGCGGAGCCGATATAGCCTTCAACTACCTGCGCAATCACCGGGTGGCCGCCGAGGCCCAGGAGGAGATCGAGGCCCTGGGAGTGAGGTGCCTGCGCATCAGGGCGCACCTGGGCGATACAGAGAAGATCAAAAAGCTGTTTGCGGAGGTCGAAAGCGGCTACGGCCGGCTGGATATACTGGTCAACAACGCCGCCTCCGGGGTACAACGTTCCGCCGCGGAGCTGACCGAGAAACACTGGGACTGGACCATGGCGATCAACGCCCGCGCGCCCTGGCTCTGCGCCATCGAGGCCGCCAGGCTGATGACGAACGGCGGCAGCATCGTCAACATCACCAGCCAGGGCTCTCAGAGGGTGCTGCCGTACTACTTCTCGGTGGGGACGTCCAAGGCGGCGCTGGAGGCGGCGACGCGATACCTGGCCGTGGAGCTGGCCCCCAGAGGCATTTCGGTCAACGCCGTGTCGGGCGGATACGTCGACACCGGGGCGTTGGACCACTTCCCCAACCGCGAGGATATGCGGGCCGCCGCTGCGGAAACCCCGGCGGGGAGGGGGCTGACGCCGGAGGACGTCGCACGGGTCGTGGCTTTCCTTTGCACCGAGGAGGCAGAGATGATACGGGGGCAGGTGATCGTGGTGGACGGAGGCCAGACCCTTACGGGCTGATATCCAGGTCCCGGACCAGCGCGGAAATTCCATCTCTGGGCGTGGCTATCGTCAGCCGTACACCGGGCCTGGCGTGGGCCTTCGCCACGTATCCCATGCCGATGCCGCGTCCCTTTTCCGGCAACGCGACGGCTGAGGTGATTTTTCCCACCTTTTTACCATCTGCAAGCAGGTCGGTGCCCGGAGGAGGGACGGTATCGGAGTCCCATCTCAGGCCCACCAGGTATCTCTGCACCTTCTCGTAGGTGTCCAGCCTGGCGACGACCTCCTGGCCTATGTAGCAGCCCTTGTTGAAACTGATGGACCCCTTGAGGTTGGCCTCCAAAGGATTGACCTCCTCGCTCATCTCTCTGCCGTAGAGGGGCACTCCGCTCTCGACACGGACGATCTCCAGCGCCTCCAGGCCCACAGGCCGCAGGCCCTCCGGCGCTCCTTTTTTCAGCAACTCCTGCCACAGTCGGGTTCCGTCCGGGGCGGGGACGATCAGCTCGAAGGCCGGCGGGCCGGCGAAGTCGGTGCGGACGACCACGGTCTCGGTGTCGCCGATGGCCGCGGACACGGACTGGTATCGCTCCTGTGTGCCGATATCGCTGACGCCCAGTGACTCGAGCAGACCGGCCGCACCGGGGCCCATCACCGCCAGCATGGCCGTGTCCTCGGTCACGTCCTGGACGGCCACGTCCTCGGTGAAGGTGTAGAAATCGATCCAATCCGCCACCTTCTGCCGGCTCTCGGGCGACGTAATGACCAGCAGGTGGTCGGACCGATTGAGCACCAGGAGGAGGTCCAGGATACGGCCCTTGTTGGAGGTCAGCACCGTCGACCGTCCCTGGCCCACGGCAAGGTCTTCCAGTTCGTTGGTTGACAGGCGGTTGAGGAGGTCCAGCCCGTCTTCGCCGGTGAGCCGGAGCCTCCCCACGTGGGAGCGGTCAACCAGACCCACGCCCCGGCGGGCAGCTTCATACTCATCGGCGACCGACGAGTAGACGCTGGGAAGCTGCCACCCATGGTTCTCCCCGAGTTTGGCGCCGGCGTCGTTCTGGAGGTCCAGGATCGGGCTGGCGGGCATTGTTTCGCTCCGATGGTGTGTTGGAAAAGCTGTGTGAAGCACGGCCGCCGCCCCGTGGGGAGCGGCAGGCCTTCCGGACGGGTCTCCGCGAGAGTCCGGCTAGACGCTGAAGGAGGTGCCGCAGCCGCAGGTGGTCTTGGCGTTGGGATTGTTGAACACGAACCCCTTGCCGTTCAGTCCGCCCGAGTACTCCAGGACCGTTCCGGCCAGGAATATGTAGGACTTCCGGTCAACGAACAGCTTCATGCCGTGCTGCTCGATGGTCTTGTCGCCCTCGTTGGGCTCGTCTGTCAGGTCCAGGACATAGGTCAGGCCTGAGCAGCCGCCGCCTTTGACGCCCACGCGGAAGTTGGCGTGGGGTTTACCCGCCTGAGACGCGAAGTCGCGGACATGCTCTGCCGCATCTTTGGTAATGGAGATCGTGAGCGGCTCCGGTACAGTCGTCTGCATATATTGCCTCTCCACGGGGCGAAGAGGCCGTTAGGCGGCCATCTTCGCAAGATATAGGCTATTTTACTGATAATGCGTGTATACGTCAAATAGAGTAGGAAGAGTTGAGTACATAATAATTATCTCAAAACCCTCGACGGAGGGGTGCAGAGGAGGTGTCCCCCGCTGCCAGTGTCTGGGGGCCTGTCCTGAGCCTGCCGAAGGGATGTGCCCCAAGGAACAAAAACCGATGAGGGCGGGCGGGTGGG
>PVBE010714632.1_pt1 | contig 38785 bp, 29 predicted proteins | sample 1631181 | NCBI WGS metagenome assembly PVBE01 (sample SAMN08397723, study PRJNA350692) | Marine metagenome, whole genome shotgun sequencing project. | isolation source: water | place: Pacific Ocean | collected 2012-04 | reverse complement strand
GGTGATTGTTAAAGGCATATTCCTGTTGCGACAGACAATAAGCCGACTTACCCAGATTTTAAGGTTTGAATTCGATACGCAAAGAGATTCAATGGAGTCATTGAGATGAAGCAGCATGCAAGAGTAGTCATCATTGGCGGCGGCGCGCTCGGCGCTGGCCTGCTGTATTTTCTGACCAAGGAAGGCTGGAATGACGTAGCCCTTGTTGAAAAGGGTGAACTCACCTCGGGTTCAACCTGGCATGCAGCCGGCCTGATCCCGCACTTCATTGGCGGGCTTAGTATGGCCAAACTCCACCAGGAGGGGCCGGCGCTTTACAAGACTCTGGAGGCCGAGACTGGCCAGGCGACGGGGTGGCACGGATGTGGCGCTATTCGTCTTGCGCTCACCGAAGCGGAAGTGGATTGGTTTCATTACGTTAAAGGCATACTGGATACAGTTGGCAGTGAATGCCATTTGATCGGCCCTGCCGAGATCCGGAAACTGCATCCACTATTGGTGGTTGATGATGTGAAGATGGGTTTTTATACCCCCAACGATGGTCATACCGATCCGGCCAGTGCAACCAACGCCATGGCCGCCGGTGCCCGTATGGGTGGCGCCCAGATTTATCGCCACACCCAGGTTACTGACACACGCTTGTTGGCCAACGGCGAGTGGGAAGTTATCACCGACAAGGGAAGTATTGTCTGCGAGCACCTGGTTAATGCCGCTGGTAGTTTCGCCAAACAGGTGGGTGAGTGGGTTGGCCTTGATCTACCCATCGTCAACATGGAGCACCATTATCTGGTTACCGACAATCTGCCCGAGGTGGAGGCTTTGGATCACGAGCCGCCGGTGGTGCGTGATCCCAGGGCATCGTGCTATTACCGTCAGGAGCAGCAGGGCATTCTGATCGGACCTTACGAGCGGGCCGGCGCACAGGCCTGGGGCCTGGACGGCATCGATTGGGGTTTTGATATGGAGTTGTTGAGTCCGGCACTGGAGCGTCTGGAGACCAGCCTGGAACACGCTGCCGAGCGTATCCCCTGCTGGACCAATGCGGGTATCAAGCGCGTGGTTAACGGGCCCATTACTCACACCCCGGATGGCGGTTTTCTGTTGGGGCCGGCAGAGGGGTTGCGCAACTACTGGTTGTGCTGTGGCGCTTCTATTGGCATCACCCAGGGTCCGGGGTGTGGCAAGTATCTGGCGCAGTGGATGGTGCACGGCCAGACCGAGATCAATGTACGTGATATGGACCCACGCCGCTATGGCAAGTGGGCCAGTGGCGACTATGCGATTGCCAAATCCATAGATGAGTATCAACAGATGTATCAGCCGCATCTGCCCGGTGAATATCGAGATGTAGGCAGGCCCACCCGGGTTACACCGCTGTATGAGACTCTGAAGAACGCCGGTGCCGTGTATGGCGATACATTTGGTTGGGAGCGGGCCAAGTGGTATGCCCCGGCAGGGGTTGAGGAGGAATATGGCTTCAGGCGTAACAACAGTTTTGAGACGGTCGGCGAAGAATGTCGCGCAGTGCGCGAAGCCGTTGGCCTTACTGATCTTACGAGTTTTGCCAAGTACGAAGTTACGGGTACTGGCGCGCATGCGCTGCTCGAGCGGGTCTGTGCCAACCGGGTGCCTGCTAAAGATGGCGCTGTCGTGTTGTCCCAGATGCTGACACCGCTGGGCGGTATCGAAAGCGAGGCTACCGTGACTCGCCTGGCCAAAGACCATTATTACCTGTTATCGGGTGCCGTAGCAGAACTGCACGATTTGGACTGGCTGGTGCAGCATATAGAGTCAGGTGAGGATGTAGCGGTCCGTAATGTGACCGACGACTATGGTGTCTTGGTGCTTAGCGGTCCCAAATCGCGTGAAGTGCTTTCATTGCTGACTGACACAGGCCTCACCAACGAAGATGGCTTTACCTGGATGAGTGCAAAGGAGATTACCGTTGCCGATATTTCAGTGCGCGCTCTGCGGGTCTCGTACGTGGGTGAGTTAGGCTGGGAGCTGCACTGTCCCATGGGCAAGCTCGGTGATCTGCACGATGCCCTTATGCAGGCAGGTGCGGCGCATGGAATCCGCCGCTTTGGCACATACGCCATGAATTCGTTACGCCTGGAAAAGGCGTATAAGGGATGGGGTGCAGAGCTGACCACAGAGATCTCACTGGTTGAGGCTGACATGCTGCGTTTTGCCCGAAAATCCGGTGGCTATATCGGTGCTGATGTTATCGAGCGTAAGAAGAACGAGGGTGTGCCGACCCACCTGGTTTATTGCGAAGTTGACGCCGTTGATGCGGACCCCATGGGTAACGAGCCGGTCTTGAGCGGTGATGACATTATCGGTGTGACCACCAGCGGTGGTTATGGCCACACTGTCCAAAAGAGCCTGGCGTTTGCCTATGTGACTTCAGGCTATGAATTCCCTGGCACAACCTTTGATGTACGTATCCTGGGCCAGCAGCGAAAAGCGACAGTGCTTTCCCAAGCTGTCTGGGACCCCACCAACGATCGCCTGAAGAGCTGAATGACTCATCGTATCGCCTAAGGCGCTAAGGTGACCCGGTCCGGTGTTCAGAACACTGCACAAAGGCGCAGGGCATCGTAAATTGCGGCGTGAATATTGCGGCTCGTAACCGAATCGCCTACCCGAAATAACTGGTAAGCGCCTTCTGGGTTGTTTGTCAGATCCTGGGGTTTGCCGGCGAGCAAGGCGCCTTGATCCACTTCACCCAGGTTGATGGAGCCAGGTTTGAGCTCAAAGTAAAGATCATCAGCCGCTAAGGTGCCGTTATCAGATACCACCTGGTCGACACGCCGTTGACTGTTCTGATCGGTGTACTCGTTGTAGATCGTCACGCTAAAGCCTTCGTCTTCACGGGTGATGCCGGTTAACCGCTGGTTCAAGGTAATCGTGACATCGTTGCTGTACAGGCTCTTCAGGTAGGCCGGGTGGTTGGTGCCCCCAATGTCGGGCGCAATCATCATCTCGGGTGATAAGTATTCAAGGGCGCAGCCGCTGTGTGCCAGAAATTCAGCGCAGGAGGCCCCAGCGTGCTGGCCGTTGTCATCAAAAAACAGCACGTTCTTCCCCACAGGTACCGCCCCAGAAAGAATATCCCAGCTGCTGACGGCCAGGTCTGCGCCTTCTTTCAGGTAACCCGCATGGGGTAAGCCCCCTGTTGCGATCAGAACGATGTCGGGTGAAAGGTCAGTAATGGCGTCTTGCTCAGCCAGGCAGTTAAAGCGGGTCTGGATGCCAAGGCGCTGACATTGGTCAAACAGCCAGTCCGTGATCCCGAGAATTTCTTTACGCCGTTGCACTTTGGCAGCGAGATTGACCTGACCGCCGTGAATGCCTGATGCTTCTAGCAGCGTGACGGCATGACCGCGAGAAGCGCAAACCCGTGCGGTTTCAAGTCCCGCTGGGCCTGCGCCCACGACCACGACGTGGTGTGAAGGTTCATGGCTTTGGGTAATGACGTGCGGCAAAGAAATCTCACGACCGGTTGCCGGGTTATGCGCGCATAAGGCTTCTCCTTCTCCGTAGATTCTGTCAATACAGTAGCCCATGCCCACACAGGGGCGGATCTGATCTTCTTCGCCACGCATGACCTTGGCAACGATGTGGGGATCGGCAATATGACCCCGGGTCATGCTGACCAGGTCCAGCAGACCTTCTTTGATCGCGTATCGCGCAGTCGCGACATCATTGATTCGGGCCGCGTGCATGACCGGCAGATCAAAGTGACGCTTTACCTCGCCGGCAAATTCAAGATGCGGGGCCTGGGGTGTCCCCATATTGGGGATCAGGGCGGCTAAGCCAACACTGCTGGCGCAATGCCCCCGGTTGATATTGATAAAGTCAATCATGCCCGTGTTGGCCAGAATCTCACCGATGCGCATGCCTTCATCGAACGGAAGGCCACCATCAAGCGTTTCGTCAAACATCATTCGGATGCCCACAATGTAGTCATCCCCAACCTGTCGGCGGATTTCTTCCAGCACCTCGATAGAGAAACGCATTCGATTCTCGAGTGATCCACCGTAGGTATCGGTGCGCCGGTTGACAGCGGGTGTCCAGAAACTGTCTAGGAGGTGACCATTTGCAAAGACTTCGATGCCGTCCAGGTCTCCTTCACGACAGCGCGCCGCAGCAGCACCGTATGCCCTGACAACCCGTTTGATATCCCAATCCTCCATGGCCTTGGGGAAGGCCCGATGGGCGGGCTCGCGTACAGTTGAAGGTGCAATGATGGGCAGCCAGTGTCCGGTGTAATTGGACGTGCGTCGGCCCAGATGTGTAATCTGGCACATGGTGGCAGCGCCGTGGGCATGTACCCGCCTGGCGAGTTCTCGAAAATACGGCACGATCTGATTATCACCGGCATAAAGGTTGCCATAGGCCGCGGGGGAGTCTGGAGCAACCAGCGTGCCACCCCCGAACATGGTCAGGCCTATGCCGCCTTTGGCTTTTTCTTCATGGTAGCGCTGGTAACGCTCTTTGGGCAGGCCATCCTCAGAGTAGGCGGGTTCATGACTGGTGGATATGACGCGGTTTTTCAGCGTCAGGTGTTTTAGTTGAAATGATTGCAGCAGGGGGTCGTTGCGGTTCTGCATGAAGTCAGCCTCGTCTTAACGGGAGCGTTGCACAGCGAAAAGAGCCGCCGATAGCGGGAACACAATCAAAGGTTAATCTGTGTACCGTAAAACCAAAGTGGTCTTCCAGTATATCGTTAATGCCCCCACATGCAGGGTCATCGCGCGCCAGAATCTGTTGTGGGCCGACCACTAACACATTGGTGGCAAGCGCGGCCTGTTCATTGCGATTTACAGATAGGGTCTGAAAATTAACAGCAACCTCTTGGCCTGCCAGATTCATGAACGGGCTGGTCGCCTCTTCACACCAGAGCGCAAGATCAGGGCTGATCACGTTCCAGCAGCAATCAAGGTGCAGGACATCGTGAGGCACGACCACAACCTCTCGATCTATGCCCCTCTCCTGTAGCACACCGGCCAGCCAGTCGATTCCCTCGCGGCTGGAGCGCGCTCCCAGTCCGATAAATACCTGCCCTGGCGCCAGAACGACATCACCCCCCTCAAGAAAAACATCCCTGGGCATATCGATCTGATTTTCTTTATCAAACCCTGCCAGCAGGTGGTTTATGCCAAGATGTTCCGTATTGCGTGAGGGGTAGCGCGAGTTGGCACGAAAATACAGTGAATCAATAACAAATCCGATATCACGCGGACACGTCTGATCGGTAATCAATGGTGAGTCAACCAGCCTGGGTTGTTCTACTTTGATGTTCAGTTGCTGTGCGGTCTGGAGTACGCCGGTAAATTCATGCTCGGTAACTACGGGGTCAGGTTGGCTGTAGATGGCGCTGGTTTTGGGCAGGCCCGCCTGAAGTTGCAGATCCGGGTCGGGTTTCATACCCAGACCCGTGCCCAGGATCACATGGCGCAGAGGATCAAATTCATTTTGAATATTAAACATGGCAGTGATTCTTGTTTTCGAGGACAGTCGCGCGCGCGATCCTCCAGTCACCCAATCCTGCTATTTCTGAGAGCCTGATGAGCCCAATAGGTTGATCAGAAAATGATCCAGCCATGCGGCCTGAGCTTTATGCGCGGGCATGCCAAGTCGATTTTGCTCGTCATAGGTTTGAGCGCCAGGTCGTCCATAAAGTGCCCGGTTTGTCAGGGTCGCAGACGCGTGATCGCCGTTCTCGGGGCCATCACTCCCATGCGTGATCAATACCGCTTGTTTTGTCATGGCCGCATTGGTCCAGCAATGGATTTCTGCCTGAGTAATCCCTGACGGTTAGGATAAGCCAGAGAAGCGGGTATTCGCTATTCGTGCAGCCCCCAGCCCCAGTCAAATTCCTCCACAACCTGAATCAGGTCGGTTTGGGAAACGATTCCCACGGGTGTACCCTTAGCCTCGACCACAAGCCGGCGCACATCGTACTTACGCAGGGCTTCTGCGATCAACGGCAGGGGTGCATCAGCTGCAATACTGAAGAGTTTGCGATTAGCGATCTGCCCCACGGTAGTTTCGTTAATTGAGGTATTGGTTCCCAGTACCTTGGTCACCACATCGCGTTGGGTGACGATGCCCCAGTGACCGTTTTCATCGGGCTCTATCATGATGGAGCGCATACCCATATCACGCATCTTGTGCATGGCATCGGCGACGCTGGTATCCGAAGGAACGCTTTTCAACGGCGACATAATGCCAGCCGCGGTAGAAGGCTGACGACCTGAGTCCTTCATGGCCGCCATGGGGTCACTGATGCGCTTGGCTTCACGGGCTTCACGCTCGCGTTTGAGGGTTTCGCGCCGTTCCTGCTCATATCGAGCAAGATCTTCCGCGTTACCTGTAATGCGGGCAATCAAGGCATCCGCAAAAGTACTCGTCGAGACCGTGTGGGCGTTTTCCATCAGTCGAGCAAAGTCATAGGTAACGAATTTCTCCTGTATGACCTTGGGGTAAGCGGCATTGATCAGATCAGCGGCCTCGCGCCAGTCCATGTACTCCAACATCATTACTCCGGAGAAGATCAGAGACGAAGGATTTACCTTGTCCTGGTTGGCATATTTGGGTGCCGTGCCATGGGTGGCTTCAAAAACCGCTACGTGATCGGCAGTGTTGGCGCCTGGAGCAATACCCATGCCACCCACCTCAGCCGCGGCCGCATCCGAGAGGTAATCCCCATTTAGATTCATGGTAGCGATCACATCGAATTCGGCAGGGCGTAACTGCAACAGTTGAAATATGATGTCGGCAATACGGTCTTTGATGATGATTTTGCCCTCAGGCGCCTTGCCACCGTGCACAGCGTAGAGCTCTTCTTCTGTGACCACCTGATCGCCGAATTCCTCTTTTGCAAGCTCGTAACCCCAATTGCGAAAGGCACCTTCGGTAAACTTCATAATGTTGCCTTTGTGCACCAGCGTGACACTCTCGCGCTGGTTGTCGATCGCGTACTGGATGGCTTTACGGATAAGACGTTTTGAGCCAAATGGGCTGATAGGTTTAATGCCCAGACCCGCATCTTCGAAGAAATTAGCACCCATCTCCTGGCGTAAGAAACGGGCCAGGCGGATATTGTCTTCGGTGCCCGATTCGTACTCCAAACCGGCATAAACATCCTCGGTGTTCTCGCGAAATATCACGATGTCGACTTTTTCCGGCTGCTGCATCGGGGAAGGCACGCCGGTGTAGTAGCGTACCGGCCGCACACAGGCATAAAGATCAAGTTCCTGACGCAGTGAGACATTCAGTGAGCGAAATCCGCCTCCAACCGGTGTAGTCAGCGGGCCTTTGATCGCAACAATGAGATCGCGGATCGCATCAAGCGTCTCAGTGGGAAAATAATTTCCGTCATAAATTGAGCCGGCTTTCTCGCCCAGATAAAGTTCACACCAGTGAATCTGGCGTGCCCCGCCGTAGGCTTTTTCAACGGCAGAATCGAGCACCCGCAGCATGGCACGGGTAATATCAGGGCCGATCCCGTCACCCTCAACGTAGCCGATGATGGGTTGGTCAGGAACATTGAGCTTGCCGTCCTGAACCGTAATTTTTTCGCCGCTCGACGGCACCTGTATATGCTGGTAACTCATTTCATCAAACCTCTGGTAGATTTCGGGCACGGCGAGTGACTAAAGCGTGGCCACAAAGATCTCGCTAGAAGCGAAATGCGGGTCTCCACGCGGCCAAGGCACGCCTTGTCATTTTCACTCAATTTTACCACTGGGCCTTCATTAACTTATCCAGACTGACCCTGATCCTGATTTCGGTCAGATCAATTCCGGGCTCAAATGGCCTCATAACGATAATCGATGACATCAGATCAAGATCACAGCCAGCCCCCTGAGCCCTTATGGACCCGCCAGCGGGTGCTCACCCTGGCAGCGCTGATCAGTTGCCTGAGCATTTATGGTGTCACCATCAGCCTGTTCACCCCGCTGCTCTCGCTGATTCTTGAAGGGCAGGGTGCCAGTGCTACCGTGATCGGTGCCCTGGCGATGACGGCCCCCGTTGGGGTCATGCTGGGTTCTTTCCTGATCCCGCAGATCATGCGCCACTTGGAGGGCCGCAACCTACTGGTAACGGGCGTGATCATCGAAATCGTCCTGATCTATGCCTTGATGATGACCGATTCACTTACAGCCTGGTTTGTGATCCGTTTTCTGGGTGGGCTGACCGGGGTGATCTTATTTGTCGTAACCGAGACCTGGATGATTGAAATTGCGCCCGAAGGCCATCGGGGGCGTGTCATGGGGTTGTACAACACCACCTTGGCCCTGAGTTTTGCTCTTGGCCCGTTGATGTTATCAATGACCGGTATCGAAGGGTCAGTGCCATTTGTGGCGGGCATGGTGCTTATGGCAATCGCCGGATTGCCGCTGATTTTCTCCGGGCGATATAGACCCAGTTCGGTTGAAGAATCTGCCTTTGGCATCAGCAGTTTTTTCTGGGTAGCGCCACTATTGGCGATTGCCTGCTTTGTGGTGGCTTTTAAAGATCTCTCTGTGACCAGTCTGATGCCTGTATATGGTCTGCGGGTCGGGCTGGATGAGTCATCGGCGACGCTAATGCTGTTTTTTGGCGCGATCGGTGGGGCGCTACTACAACTGCCTATTGGCTGGGCGGCAGACTACTTCGACACGCGTAAGGTACTGATCTTTTGTGCCTTCGCCGGTGTGGTGGGTGCGGTGGTTTGGCCGCTGGTGGTGGCCACCCCCATATTGCTTTGGATAACCCTTTTTCTGTGGTGGGGATGTTTCGCTGGCGTTTATACCGTCACGATGATCCTCGCCGGTCAGTGGTTCAAGGGGGTGGAGTTAGCCACGGCTATGGCGGCATTTGGTGTTTACTGGGGTATCGGTGCCTTCGCTGGGCCGCTCATCGGCGGTATCAGTATGGATTTATGGGATCCGCATGGGCTGGCGTTGGTTGTGGTCATTGCCGCAGGCGCATTCTTTGCACTCAGCTTATCCAAACGGTTATACCACCCGAAACTCGACCGGGCTCTAACTTGAAGTCGGTGGGTTCTCACAGGCCCGCTGTATCCGCATCATGAACGTGGCACCATTTCAGTTAAAAAGGGAATTGCGTGGGCTTTTGACGCTTGGCCTGCCGATCATTCTCACGCAGTTAATTCAGGTGAGTAACACCACGGTTGCCATCCTGATGATGGGCCGGGTGGGCTCTATTGAACTTGCGGCACTGGGTCTGGGCGGCTCGTTCATGATCTTTGTCTTTTTAGTCTGCCTTGGGATCATGATGTCGTTATCTCCCACCATTGCTCAGCATTTCGGTGCGGGGCGAATTGAGGGTATCAGACGTGCCTTTCAGCAGGGGCTTTGGCTGGTGCTGGCAACAGGAATCAGCGCCTTCTTCCTGCTGCGCCAGATGGGCCAACTGATGCATTGGATAGGGGTCGATCCTGAGGTGATCCCACTGGCCCAGGCCTACCTCAATCTTGCAGCCTGGTCGATGCCGGCAACTTGCCTGTATCTGGCACTTCGCTTTCTCTGTGAAGCGACGGGGCACTCGCGACCCATGCTGGTCATCAATATCGCCACATTACCGGTCGTTGTGGTCGGCAACTGGGCGCTTATTTTCGGCCACTGGGGCCTGCCTGCACTGGGCGTAGAAGGTGCCGCCTTAAACCTGATACTGGTGATGTCACTCAACGCGATGGGAATGCTGGTATTCGTGCTTTTGGCGCCACGCTATCGCGCACGAAATCTGTTTGTATCTTTTTCACTGCCGAGCAAAGAGTTTCTGACACTGCTGAAACTTGGCCTGCCGATCGCGGGGACGCTGGTGCTGGATTCGGGTTTTTTCAGCGCCATTGCGCTGATGATGGGCAAGATGGGCCATCTCTGGCTTGCCGCGCACCAGGTGGCCATCAACTACGCCACGATTGCATTCATGATTCCAGTCAGCCTGTCCAGCGCCACTATGGCCAGGGTGGGGCAGGCGATGGGTCAGGGTGATCCGGTGCTGGCGCGCCAGCGTGGCTTTCTGGGTATTTCCGCCAGTTTGTTGCTGGTGGTGCCCTCCATAGTGCTCATTTTGGCCTTCCCACAGTGGGTTGCGGGGCTTTACACGGGTGATCTTGCGGTAATTCAGGCAGCACTGCCGCTACTGCTGGCGGCGGCCATGCTGCAGATTTTCGATGCAACTTACATCACGGCACAAGGTGCGTTACGCGGTCTGAAAGATGTGAATGGCCCAATGCTGATCTCACTGAGCTTTTGGGTTTGTGGTCTCCCTGCTGCCTGGCTGATGGGCCTGGTCATCGGCTGGGGTGCTGTCGGGTTATGGTGGGGTATGGTCTCTGGTGTTGCGCTCACCGCTGTATTGCTGGTCTGGCGGTTTCACTGGCGTTCGGCGAGAACCATTCGAGAGACGCGGGCTTAAAACCTACTGGCTCGCGGGGCCTCGCCGAACATGGGGTCTTAGGTTTTGGTAGGGCACCTGCTCGAGGCGGCAGTAGTTAACGCCGGGGGCTTCCACGTGCAGGATGCTGTGTGCAATGGGTTCGAAGTCATCACGAAAATGCACTGTGCTTTTGACGGCGATAATTTTTGCCTGCTCAAGGTCGACCCCGATATGCGTGAATATGGCGCGGTCAAGACATTGACAGCGCTTGGATCCCACAACCACGAGCACATCTGCATCAGTTGCAAGAATCTTAAGCAAGGCTGTGGGGCCAATCTGGGCGGTTGCACCCGCATACATGGCGCCGCTGAATTCAAATTCACCCTCGCTCAACGCCACCACTTCACACTGCACTGGGTAAGGGCCCATGTCGGGCAGGCCGGATTTTCCTCCGAGTTCTACTGACAAAACAGCACCTGCCCCTAGGGTGTGGGCCGTTGCGGCAGTGGGTGGGTCGTTAAGCAGCGCGAGCACGGCACCCGTTGCTTTTGATTCAACAAGTGCTTTGAGCAGGCCGGTGGTATCCGAGGTAGCTCCCGCACCGGGATTATCCTGAACATCTGCAATAACGACGGGCTTTTCGGCCGTGTTTGCCATGGCTTGGGTTACGGCTTCGCTGGGGGAAAGCAGGGCGCTATCGAATAAGTTCTCGCTTTTTTCGAGGGCACGCACAATCCGATCTGCTTCACTATCAGCGATAGACTGTGTTGAGCCGTACGCAACCACTGTCGGGCCGGCATCGTAGATATCCGCCGGAGGAAAACCCATCGCGATGTCGCAGTGCACTGTGCCAGGTCCGTTATCCACAGGTAACATTTCATAAAGCTCCCGGCAGGGCGTCGCCCCGGTGTATTGGGCTGATAAGGGCACCAGAAAAGATGCCTGGCGCATTGCGTGATACACGGTTTCACCGGAAAGCAGCCTGCGGAGTATCGGATAACACCGGGCACCGGTCTCGGCCATATCAATGTGCGGGTAGGTTCGGAATATGCAAAAGGCGGAGGCGTGCGACACCATACGTTCTGTGATGTTGGCATGTAGATCCAGACTTACTGCAACAGGCAGTTGGTCTCCTACGATCTCGCGGATTCGATAGAGCAGTTCACCTTCGCCATCTTCATGTGATTCAGTCACCATGGCACCATGAAGATCAAGGTAGATGCCATCCAGGGTGCCCGCATTACTGATGCCATCCAGAATCATCTGTGAAATTCTTTCAAACGCATCGTCGGTGACATGAGCGGAGGGCTCAGCTGAGGCCCAGACCACCGGAATCAGTTCAATATCGGGCGCAGAGCGCGCCGCATCAACAAAACCCGTGAGCGGAAGATTAATACCCGCGGTACCTGAAATGACCTCGTTGCCTTGTAACAGGCCGGGCCATCCATCGGCTTCCAGGAAGTCTTCAAAGGACGCTTTGGTAGCGCCAAAAGTGTTGGTCTCGTGCTGAAAGCCGGCGATCAGAATTCTTGCCATAGCATCGGTGGGGTATGTAAGAGGACAGCGGTTAAGATTACTCTATTGACAAGCGCTGTGATGTCGCAAGGCTTGTTTAATCAACTTTACGGAAGAATGCTGATCGCATGTGTTCAGCTTGAGGAAGCGGTTCTCGAAGAACGAAATTCCTGAGTCATCAGCAAGATACCACAACCCACAATGGTGCTGGCACCCATTAACGATAACCAGTCAGGCATCTCATGCCAGAAGATAAAACCCGCTATTAACGCAAAAGGCAAAGAGAGATAATCAAAGGGGGCGAGCAGGCTCGCGTCCGCATAACGAAATGAATAACTGAGCAGTATCTGCTGTACCGCCCCGATGACGCCCAGCAGCAGAATCAACCCCAGCAGTTTAGGTTCGTTTATCCACGTGAGAGAAAAGCCCATTGCAACAGTCCACAGCACAAATACAGTCGTGCCGCACAGGTTGTAATAAAAAGAAATGCAAAGCGGGTGCTCTGTGCGGTTGAGTTTGCGTAGCCAGACCATCACAAAAGAAAAAAAGATAGCTGAGCCTAGCGCTGCATAAAGAGCTGGATTGGAGGTCCCAAACCCCGGTCGCACGATCATCAAGATTCCGATAAAACCAACGATAACGGCAAACCCCCGTGACCAACTGAGCTTTTCAGACAGCACGACAAAGGCCAGCACGACCGCAAAAATCGGCGAGCTAAGGATCACGGCGGTGGCATCAGCCAGCAGTGCCCCGGAGATCGCAACGAAACTACACCCCAGGGCCGCCATGCCACAGCTGGTGCGGATCACATGGTCCAATGGGTAGCCGGTTTTAAGGAGCCCAAACCCGCCTTTATGTTGAATAGCGGGAATCAATATGGCGAGTGAGAAGACAAAGCGCACCAGCAGCAGTTCGGTAATCTGGAAGTAGGGCGCCAGTTCTTTGACCAAGCCGCCGATCGTGAGAAAACACAGCACCTGACTCACGTACAAAAAAATCCCCCGAAGGGGTAAATCAAAACCAGGATTGGTCATTGCCCATTACATGTCCAAGATCAAACTATAGCGTTTGAGTAATGACCCCGCCGCCCAGGACATGATCTCCTTTGTATAACACCAGCGATTGTCCGGGGGTGGGGGCCCGTTGGGGTTCATCAAATGCAACCTTGAAAACCCCATCGTCGGCAGGATAGAGGATGCACGCTTGATCAGCCTGCCGGTACCGCGTTTTCGCCTGACACTGTAAAGGCCAATGGTTTGGTGTGCCATTGATCCAGTGTATCTCCCGCACGGTAACTGACTGTTTCATCAAGGCTCGGTGGTCATGCCCCTGTACGACGGTCAGCACGTTGGTCGCCATATCCTTATCTGCGACATACCAGGCCTCGCCTGGCCCGCCAATATCCAGACCATGGCGCTGTCCCAGGGTATAGAACCACAGCCCCTGGTGCTCACCAATGAGCTCACCATCAAGGTTTTGGATTTTGCCGGGTGTCACCGGCAGGTAGCGGGCGAGAAAATCACTAAAGCGTCTTTCGCCGATAAAACAGATACCGGTACTGTCCTTGCGCTGTGCATTGGGTAACCCGAGCGCGGCAGCTTCTACACGGACATCAGTCTTTTCCAGTTCTCCAAGGGGAAATAAAGTGGGGGCGAGGGCGCTTTGATCCAGCGTGTGCAGAAAGTAGGACTGATCTTTGGAAAGATCCCGGGCTTTATTCAAAAAGAATACGCCACTGGATTCTTCGATACGCGCGTAGTGCCCAGTTGCGATCCTGTCGCTGCCAAGATGCTGGGCGTAGGATAAAAACTCCTTGAACTTGATCTCGCGGTTGCACAGCACGTCTGGGTTGGGTGTACGCCCTGCCTGGTATTCGTGAAGGAAAATGGCAAAGACGCGCTCCCAGTATTCGTGGGCAAAGTTCACCGTGCGGAGCGGGATGTCCAGTACCTCGCTGACAGCTGTTGCCATGGCAAGGTCTTCGCGTGCAGCGCAGTAGGCCTCGTCATCGTCTTCTTCCCAGTTTTTCATAAACAGGGCGGTGACATCCCAGCCTTGGCGTTTCAGGCGTGCGGCGGCGACCGCGGAGTCGACTCCACCAGAGAGTCCGACCACCACAGCGCCGCTGGTCTGGATCATGGTTTTGCAGGGCGCCTGCTAGCGTGCTGGCTCAGTTGCTGAAATCAGACAGCGTCAAGGCGGCTGCTTTGAGGTCTTCCCATTTCGAACTACGGGCAATATAGGGGAGCATGCCGTTATCCCGAAACCAGCTATCAATGACAAAACGTTCGCCCGTCTCGATTTCCTGAATCTGACCCGCCCAGTGGGCGTCGAAACCACCATGGCGATATGCGCGATCAATCACATGGTGCCAGTGCAGATGACCCTGTTCTTCAAACAGGTGCATATAGGCGGTAACGTTGAGTGATTCATCGATACAGTCAAGTTGCCCGGGAAACTCCGGATTGTTCTCCAGATTTAAACCCTTATCACGGTGGGTAGGCGTATGACGGCCCACGATGACCTCCATCCAGCCGATTGCCTGACGTAGTTGATTGCGCTCTGCGGTGGCGTTGGTGGCTGCCGGGTAGAACCAGCCGATCACGCTGCGCCACTCTCCATGTGAAAGTGTCACGACCTGCTGCGTTTTACAACTGAAGTTGTAGCAGACTTCCACTTTCTGTGCGCTTGCCACGCCTGTGACCGAAAGCCCAGAAAATATCAGTAGGGCCTTAAATAACGGGCGCGACAAGAACAGGTGAGATGGCATTCAGTGAGAAAGTGGGGCTCAAGGCAATCAAATTATAAACCAGCGTTAGCATAGTACCGTCAAGTCGGTGGTGGACTCGCGGGTCTTCAGTCGTGTATCGAGTCGTCGAGTTGGCCGGAGAAGCCCGGCGCCATCATATCGAGGAATTGGCGTGCTGGCGCAGAGAGGTACTTTCGTTTGCGCAGCACGACACCGTAACTGCGATTGGGAAAAAACCGGTCGAGTGCGATCCGGGCCACTTTCTCGTCCCCTTTCAGACAGATCGCGGTAACGATTGAAATCCCCAGACCCAGTTCCACGTATTTCTTAATGACTTCCCAGCCGCCGGCCTCGAGTGTGACGGTGTAGTTCACCTTATGCTCCCCAAAGATCATTTCCACCAGCCGCCAGGTGGCCAGGTGTCGAGGCGGTAGAATGAGGCCGTGAGGGCCAATATCCTCCAGTTTGATGTTGGCAGCGCGTTTGCCGGCCAGTGGGTGATCGAGCGGCGTAATCAGCATGGTTTTAAAATCGAAGATCGGTCGGTAACTGACATCTTCGGGCACATCCAGCATCGAGCCTACTGCAAAGTCGGCCTCGTCCGCACGGAGCATGGCCATCCCGTCTCGGCCTGTCACATTGTGCAGCTTGATCTTTATCCCGGGGTAGGCATCGGCAAAGCGTTTGAGTGGCTCGGGCAGGAGGTAGAGGATCGTGGACTCTCCCGCCGCAATATTGATCTCGCCGGTGTTGAGATCACCCAGTTCGCTGGCAAAAGTTTCGGCAATACCATCAATACCTTGCACCAGCGGCTGGGCCAGCTCCAGCAGGGCTTCACCTTGAGAGGTGAGTCGGATACTTGGGCCGCGACGCTCAAAGAGTTCAACCTCAAGTTCACGCTCCAGCGCCTGAATCTGCAGAGAAACCGAGGGCTGACTCAAAAAAAGCTGTTCAGCTGCCCGCGAAATGCTGCCCAGGCGCGCTGCATGACAAAAAGCCCGCAATTGTTTGAGGCGGTTCTGTTTGTAATAAGGAGGTGCACTCACAGGAAGGCCTGCAATTCTGTCGGGTTAAAGGATTGGCTTAGGCAATAATAAATATTGAAATAATTATATTGTCAAATGATCCGCCAGGCGTGAAACTGTGATCTTGGTCAGGCCAATTAACGCTTAACCCTGTATTTCCGAGAAAAATACGCTGTTTTCAGTATTCGGAAATTTACCGGTAGTTAGGGTAAAAGCACCAACATCTCGAGGGTAAACGATGGCAGAGCGGAATAAAGAGGCAAAATCTCTGGAAGCTGATTGGGCGGATAACCCGCGTTGGAGTGGTATCACGCGCGACTACACTGCAGCAGATGTGGTCCGCCTACGAGGTTCCGTGCATATCGAGCATAGCCTGGCACGCCTGGGTGCCGAGAAACTGTGGCGCCGATTGAATACCGATGATTATGTGCCCACCCTGGGGGCCCTGACCGGTGGTCAGGCTGTTCAGCAGGTTAAGGCCGGTGCCAAGGCGATCTACCTTTCGGGCTGGCAGGTGGCAGCAGATGCCAACATTGCCGATACCATGTATCCGGATCAATCGCTCTACCCCGTGAACTCTGTTCCGGCGGTGGTGCGCCGAATCAACAATTCATTCAAGCGTGCCGATGAGATCCAGCATTCTGCCGGCAAAAGTGACGTTGATTACTTTGTGCCCATTATCGCTGATGCTGAGGCAGGTTTTGGCGGAGTACTGAATGCCTTTGAGCTGATGAAAGGCATGATCGAGGCGGGCGCCGGTGGTGTGCATTTTGAGGATCAATTGGCATCGGTCAAGAAATGTGGCCACATGGGGGGCAAGGTGTTGGTACCGACCCAGGAAGCTGTGCAGAAACTGGTCGCGGCGCGTCTCGCCGCCGATGTTTGTGGCGTGCCCACCGTGTTGCTGGCTCGCACCGACGCTAACGCCGCTGCCCTGCTGACATCTGATGTAGATGAACGCGATCGTGAATTCGTAACCGGCGAGCGCACCAATGAGGGTTTTTATGTAACTCGGGCTGGCCTGGATCAGGCGATTGCACGAGGTCTTGCCTACGCGCCCTACGCTGATCTGATCTGGTGTGAAACCGCAGTACCGGATCTGGATGAAGCCCGTCGTTTTGCCGATGCAATTCATGAGCAGTTCCCCAATCAGTTACTCGCCTATAACTGTTCACCGTCGTTCAACTGGAAAAAGAACCTTGACGATGCCACTATCGCGAGATTCCAGAAAGAACTGGGCGCCATGGGTTATAAATACCAGTTCATCACCCTCGCTGGCATTCACAATATGTGGTATCACATGTTTGATCTCACCCATGAGTATGTGCGTAAGGGTATGACAGCCTATGTTGATATGGTTCAGGAACGCGAGTTTGCCGCCGCTGATCGGGGCTATACCTTTGCGAGCCACCAGGCTGAAGTGGGCGCGGGATATTTCGACGATGTCACTACGGTGATCCAGGGTGGCAGTTCCTCGGTGACAGCCATGAGTGGCTCTACTGAGGAAGAGCAGTTCGCGACGGGCTGATTCTCAGCCATATCTTCGCCGGATGGGCTGACTGTCCGGTGCGTTAGCGTAGAAAAAGGCCGGTAAGGGGGCAACCCGTTGCCGGTCTTTGCTTTTCTGTGGTCTCCGTGGGGCTAAACCGGGCCCCGCCACCCCTTGAGAAACGTGGGCTGTTGACCCTATATTATTCATACTACTCACCAGGTTTGCGGCAGGGTCGCCGCTTGATAATGAGCGATCGTAGAGAAATCCAGCGAACGGGCGGCACCTCAGTCGAGGAGGCCAGGCCTCGCCTGAAAAAGCCCCGGCTTTTTCGTGTCCTATTGGTGAACGACGATTACACCCCGATGGAATTTGTGGTCATGGTGTTGCAGCGTATTTTCCGATTACCCCATGAGCAGGCAGTGCAGGTCATGCTCAAGGTGCACACAGAGGGTTCCGGAGTTTGCGGTGTTTTTACTGCTGAGGTGGCTGAGACCCGGGTGCGTGAGGTCCTTAATTTTGCCCGTGAGAACGAGCACCCTTTGCAATGCACGATGGAGCCAGAGTAAACCTATGCTCTCCAGCGAATTAGAATCCTCGCTAAACAGTGCGATCCAGAGTGCCCGTCACGCGCGGCATCAGTACATCACAGTGGAGCATCTGCTGGCCGCATTGCTGGATAACCCCCCGGCCGTCAAGGCGATGGAGGCCTGCGGCGCTGAGGTAGGGGGATTGCGCGAGAAAATTCACGCGTTTCTGGAAGAATATATTCCAGTTCTGGGCGAGGACGAGGACATTGATCCCCAGCCGGCGCTGGGGTTTCAGCGGGTGATCCAGCGCGCCATCTTGCATGTGCAAAGCTCGGGCAAGCGCGAGGTTACCGGTACCAACGTACTGATCGCCATGTTTGCTGAGAAGGATTCGCACGCTGTGTATTTCTTGGGTGAGCAAGGCGTGTCACGCTTCGATATCGTCAACTATGTCTCTCATGGCATTAGCCAGAAAGGGGAGCAGCCACGTGAATTGCCCTCGCCAAGTGAGTCCGACGATGAGGAGGACAGTGACGAGGAATACCAGAGTGCCCTGTCCGCGTTTGCGGTCAATCTCAATGAGCAAGCGATTGCCGGTAAGATTGATCCGCTCATCGGACGTGCCCGTGAGATCGACCGCACGATGCAGATCCTGTGTCGGCGCCGCAAAAACAACCCCCTTTATGTCGGGGAGGCAGGTGTGGGCAAAACCGCCATTGCAGAAGGCCTGGCGCGCAAGATCGTCGAGGGTGAGGTGCCCGAAGCCCTGATTGGCAGTACCCTTTATGCGTTGGACATGGGTGCGTTGCTCGCGGGCACCAAGTACCGGGGTGATTTTGAGCAGCGGTTAAAAGCCGTGCTGGCCGATCTGGAAGAAACGGAAGGCGGGGTGTTGTTTATTGACGAAATTCATACCGTGATCGGTGCGGGTGCTGCCTCGGGTGGGGCTATGGATGCCTCTAATCTATTGAAGCCGGTGTTGGCCTCCGGTGAAATCCGCTGTATCGGGTCGACCACTTATCAGGAATACCGAGGCATATTCGAGAAAGATCGTGCCTTGTCGCGACGTTTTCAGAAGATCGATGTGCTTGAGCCCAGCGTGGAAGAGACGGTCGAGATACTGCGTGGCCTTAAGACCCAGTTTGAGGATCATCATGCGGTGCGTTATACCGCACCGTCACTGCGCACTGCGGCCGAACTTTCGGCCCGGTATATCAACGATCGCCACCTGCCGGATAAAGCGATTGATGTTATTGACGAGGCCGGTGCCCAGGCTCGGCTCGCACCGGCATCCAAGCGCAAAAAAACTGTGAGCGTTCCTGATATTGAACGCGTGGTTTCAAAGATGGCACGGATTCCACCAAAAACGGTAAGTGCAGATGACAAAGATGCATTGCGTACGTTGGAAGGTGATCTCCAGCGGGTGGTTTTCGGCCAGAATCCGGCGATTGCCGCGCTGGTGAGTGCGATCAAACTATCACGGTCTGGTTTGGCGAATCCCGACCGGCCGATCTCCTCTTTCCTTTTTTCCGGCCCGACCGGGGTAGGCAAGACCGAGGTTACCCGCCAGCTGGCGCTGACTCTGGGTATCGAGCTGGTACGCTTTGATATGTCCGAATACATGGAGCGACACACCGTCTCACGCCTGATCGGTGCCCCGCCCGGCTACGTGGGCTTCGATCAGGGTGGATTGCTGACAGAGGCCATTACCCGTACTCCGCACGCGGTGCTGTTGCTGGACGAGATCGAAAAGGCACATCCTGATGTGTTCAATCTGTTGCTACAAGTGATGGACTACGGCACGCTGACGGACAACAATGGCCGTAAGGCAGATTTTCGTAATGTCATCATCGTGATGACGACGAACGCCGGTGCTACCCAGATGGCGCGAAGTTCAGTCGGGTTTGTGACGCAGGATCACACCGCCGATGACACTGAGGTGATCAACAAACTGTTCACGCCTGAGTTTCGCAACCGGCTGGATTCAGTGATTCGGTTTGCAGCGTTGGATGAAACAACCATTACCCATGTGGTGGATAAGTTCGTTATCCAGCTGGAGAGCCAGTTGGCTGACAAGCATGTGACACTGCAGGTTGATAACAGTGCTCGAGCCTGGCTGGCACACCATGGTCACGATGCCCTGATGGGCGCCCGGCCAATGGCACGGCTGATCCGGGAGCGCATTAACCAGGCGTTGGCCGATGAACTCCTGTTCGGCGAGCTGGCTTCAGGCGGCAGCGTGCGCGTTTACGAAAAAGATGGTGATCTGGCCTTTGATATAGCGTCAGCCGGTCGCTCCTGAGATTACCGGCACCAATGACATAAACGGGTCAGGTGCGCCAAGGGGCCACGCTCGCAGTGATATCTGAGGGGCTCTGGTCTTATGACCCATAGATATTGCGTCAGGCGGTAATCGTTTGATTGTCCAGTAATGCCTTACCGCTGCGCAGTTGCAGCCGACCCTGTGCGAACCAGCCGATGGCCTGCGGGTAAATCTGATGTTCGATATGGTGTACCCGCTGTGCCAGGGTTTGCGGCGTATCGTTCTTAGTGACCCCAGTTCGGCCCTGAATAATCACCGGACCCGCGTCGAGCTCTGGGGTCACGAAATGCACACTCGCGCCGTGCTCCTTGGCCCCGTCTGCAAGCACCCGTTGGTGAGTCTCCAGCCCGGGATAGAGCGGTAACAACGAGGGGTGAATATTGAGCATACGCCCGAGGTATTTTCCGACAAAGTCGTGCCCGAGGATACGCATAAACCCCGCCAGTACCACCAGATCTGGGTTGGGCCTTTCGATCAGGTCCATCAGCGCTGCGTCATACTGATCTCGACTCGGAAAATCACGATGATCGAGGCAGTGAGCATCAATGCCGGCATCTCTCGCCCGGGTCAGGCCATAGGCCTGTGCCTGATTACTTATCACGCCCACCACCTTCGCAGGAATAGTGCCATCGGTGCAGCAGTCCATAATGGCCTGCAGGTTGCTACCGCTGCCACTGATCAGTACAACCAGCCGGCACAGCGTCTGGGTTTCAGTCAAAGACGACACCTTGGTTACCGTCTTGGATCTCGCCCAGGAGGTAAACTGTTTCACCACTGGCCTTGAGTGTCTCCTGTGCCCGGGTGGCGTGTTCTGGCGATAAGACAAGGATCAGGCCGATGCCGCAGTTGAAGGTACGCTGCATTTCCGTATTGTCGATTGCACCTTCTGATTGCAACCAGTTGAAGATCTCAGGGCGCGACCAGCCGGTCGGATCGATCCGGCACTCATGCTCCGCTGGCAGTATGCGGGGGATATTGTCGGGCAAGCCACCGCCTGTAATGTGGGCAATACCGTGGATTGGCACTGTTTCAAGCAGCGTCAGAATGCTACGCACGTATATCCGGGTGGGTGCCAGCAGTGCCTCCCCCAACGTGGTGTTGCCGATGGGATGATCCATTGAAGCACCGCTGCGATCGACCACTGCACGGGCCAGCGAATAGCCATTGGAGTGGAGACCACTCGACGCCAGGCCCAATACCTGATCTCCTGCTCTGATCTTACTGCCGTCGATGATCTGGTCCTTTTCGACGACCCCAACGCAGAAGCCGGCAAGATCATACTCACCGGGTGGGTACATACCCGGCATTTCCGCTGTTTCGCCACCGATCAGTGCGGCACCTGCGGCTTCACAACCTGCGGCAATGCCAGTGATGACCGATTCCGCGTGTTTGGGCGATAGGCGGGCGGTAGCGAAGTAGTCAAGAAAGTACAGCGGTTCTGCGCCAAGTACCAGTACGTCATTGACACACATGGCAACCAGATCGATACCAATAGTGTCGTGGCGATCGAGCGCAAAGGCCAGTTTGAGTTTGGTGCCCACGCCGTCGGTCCCCGATACCAGAACGGGTCGCCGATAACGGTCGACTGGCAATTCAAAAAGCCCCCCAAAGCCGCCAATGCCACCCAGGCATTCCGGTCGCCGGGTACGCTGGACCAGGGGTTTTATACGCTCAACCAGGCTTTCACCTGCGTCGATATCAACGCCTGCATCACGGTAGGTCAGAGGAGGGTCATTCGGGTGGGACACGTGCCATACCGCCAGAAAGTAAAGCGCTTATGGTATCTTATGTCAGGCCAAAAACGGGAGCCCATTGGTGTGGGTGACCGGCGCGGACATCTTTCCCATCCGGATTCAGTGCCATGCCCCGCGAATTATCGTTCCATCAGTTACCTAACCTTCTGACGCTGCTGCGCATGGGTGCCGTGCCGGTGCTGATCCTTTTTCTGCACAACGGACAGTACGATGTCGCACTGGTGATCTTTCTCGCGGCAGGCATCACTGATGGCCTGGATGGATGGATTGCCAAGCGCTTTGGTTTTGTGACTCGTCTCGGGGCAATTCTGGATCCGCTCGCCGACAAGATGCTGATCGTCAGTACCTACGTTATGCTGGTATTAGCTGGCGATATCCCATTCTGGTTGCTACTGCTGATCGGGTTTCGTGATTTGGGCATCATCGCCGGGGTATTGGTATTACAGACGTTGCATGGTGAGATTCAGATGCGGCCCAGTCCGGTCAGCAAGCTGAACACTTTTCTACAGATATCGCTGGTCGTGTTCGTTATGGTGGAACGTGTGGGCCTGCTCGCGTTGCCAGTTGTTACCCAGATTCTGTTGTGGCTGGTGGCAGCTACGACAATGGCGAGCGCATTGCACTACATTTATTTCTGGTTTATCCGCCCAGCTGATTCTGCCGGGCCACCACCCTCTGGAACTGACCGTTGAGCGATAACGGACAAATTCGCTTGCCTTTGCGTTTACCCGATCGGGCATCGTTCGAGAACTTCTTTGCAGGAGATAATGGCGAGGTGCTTGAGTTATTGAAGAAGTTTGGCGGTTCGAATGCAGCGCAGATGGTCTATATTCATGGGCCAGCGGGCTGTGGCAAATCTCACCTGTTACACGCCTGCTGCCGGCAGTGGATGACATCGACATTAGCGCCGGTGTATGTCCCAGTGGGGCTGGACAGCATCGGGCCAGAAATGGTCAGTGAACTGGACCCGCACGGCATGGTTTGTGTGGATGATGTTGAGCGCATCAGTGGCAATCTGGTCTGGGAAGAGGCATTACTGGGGCTCTATGAGCGCTTGCAACAGGCCGGTGGCTGCCTACTGGTGGCTGGGCGCTATCCACCAGGCCCCGCGGGGTTTGCGCTGGCGGACCTTGCCACCCGTTTGGCATCGGGCGGGGTCTGGGGACTGCATCCACTTGATGAAACGCAACTGTCCCAAGCAATACGATTGCGGGCCCGGTTGCGGGGACTTGATATGCCAGACGCCGTGAGCGCCTATCTGATGCGCCGGGTGCGGCGTGATCCAGTGACCCTGTTTGCGCTGCTCGATCAGATTGACGAGCAGGCCTTTTCTCAGCAACGTCGCCTGACTGTGCCGTTCATACGAGAGATGGCAAGCCGCCTGCTTGGGGGCTAAGGCTTATTCAATGTCGCAGCGGTGTTGGCCAGTCGCATACCCAGCGTGCGGCACAGGGTCCTTTCTTCAGCACTGATGGGCTTGTCACTGCGGTTCCCAGCTACGTGGCTGGCGCCGTAGGGTGTGCCGCCAGTTTCAGTTTCGTTAAGCGCCGGTTCGGTGAACGGCAGACCACAGATCAGCATTCCATGATGCAGCAGGGGTAGCATCATTGACAGTAGTGTCGATTCCTGGCCGCCGTGTTGTGTCGAGGAGGAGGTAAAGACACCAGCAGGTTTTCCAGCGAGGGTGCCTGACAGCCAGTCAGCACCCGTGCGTTCCAGAAAATACTGGAGTGGGGCTGCCATTTGCCCAAAGCGGGTGGGGCTGCCCAGTGCCAGGCCATGACACTGTGCCAGGTCTTCCTGCGACACATAAGGTGGGCCGTCCGTGGGGATCTCCGGAGTCGTTGCCTCAGCGGTGGCGGATACCCGGGGTACCGTGCGTAGTCGTGCCGAACAGCCTTCTATGCTCTCGATGCCCTGGCAGATCAACCGCGCCATCGTTGCAACAGCACCTTCACGACTGTAGTACAGAACCAGTATCTCTGTGGTGGCTTTGTCTGGCATGGGTTATAGGATCTCCAGCACGTTCTCCGGGGGTCGTCCAATGGCGGCCCGCTTCCCATTGACGACAATCGGACGTTGCAGCAGGATGGGGTGTTCAGTGAGTGCGTGCAGTAGTTGTGGCTCATCAGCTTGTGCCAGGTTCATCTCCCGGTAGGGCGCTTCCCCCGTGCGCATCATGTCTCTGATCTGACAGCCTAATGATGCTTGCAGGGCTTTAAGCGTTTCTTCGTTGGGTGGGTGAGCCAGATATTCCACGATTTCAGGTTCCAGACCCTGCTCGCGCAGCAGCGCCAGGGTGGCTCGTGATTTGGAACAACGGGGATTGTGGTACAGCAGGATCGGCATGATCTTCTCCAGGGTTTTCTTGACAGACAGGGGGGCCGAGAGTACATTGCCCCGAGTAAACCGTTGTGTAAAAATGACGGCTAAACACCCTGATTTTATACGCAAACCCTCACAGAGAGTGACCCGATGACAATGAACGCAACACCAATCCGTACCCTGCTGGCACTGATATCGGTGGCTGTTGTTGCCACGGGCTGTGTGACAGCCAAACCCACCGAGACGGAAGCCGGCTCGGCAACGGTCGCAACTCCCGCGCCTGCCGTGGCGATGGCGCCGGCTGTAGTAACGGCACCGGCTAAGCCTGATGACTGGTGCGACCGGTATCCGGACTCTTTTGATTGTCAGAAGCCAGAGGAAGGGGACTGGTGTACTCGATATCCAGATTCCTTTGTCTGTGAGGAACCAGCGGAAGGGGACTGGTGCACCCGACATCCAGATTCCTTCGTCTGTGAGGAACCAGCGGAAGGGGACTGGTGCACCCGACATCCAGATTCCTTCGTCTGCAAGGCAGAGGTACCGGTTCCTGCGGTATCGGCTTATGTGGTGCAGGCCGGCGATCACTTGTGGGGTATTTCTTCACAGCCCAAGGTCTATGGTGATCCTTACCAGTGGCCGCTGCTCTTCAAGCGCAACCGGGCAGACATCATGGATGCAGATCTGATTTATCCTGGCCAACTGATCCAGATCGAACGCGAGATGACGGATTTCCAGATCCAAGAAGCGATTGATCACGCCAGAACGCGTGGCGCTTGGACGTTAGGGGTCACAGAGGCAACTGATCTCAAGTACCTTGAGGTGGCTCAGGGCACTGACGCCAGTTCGGCAACCGCAGAGGATGCAGCGCAGATGATTGCACAGGCCAGTGCTGACCTGGGCGCAGCCAAAGCCGCGGGCGGGGTCTGGAGGCTGATTGACCCTGCGACCGGAGGCGGTGCAGTGAGCATTTCCAAGTTGCTGAAAACAGCGAAGGCCAAGCTTGAAGCGGGGGAGGCGGGCGAGGCTTACCGTATTGCCCGGCGCGTATCCGAAGCGGCGCAGATGGGTATCGCTCAGGCTACAGACCAGGCTGATGCGGGATCCAGTTATAACTGAGCCCACCGTGACTGAAATGAGCAAGGCCCCGGTGTACCGGGGCCTTTTTTTTGCAACCGCCGGGCTGCACAGTAAGTGGATTGCTATCGATTGATCGCCGGAAGAAAAAGACATTATGAACTCGCCTCGCTCAACGCCTAAAGAATTCATCAGGCGGGTATTGCTTCGGGTCCGTCAGGGTCATTTGCACCGGGTCGCCTCAGCACTGGCATTTACCACTTTGTTGGCATTGGTACCGTTGCTTACCGTGAGTTTTGCCATCCTGTCTCTGTTTCCTTTTTTCTCCTCGTGGCGTGACGAGATTGAGGGTTTTCTCTACAGCAATCTGGTGCCTGCGACCGGCGATGTGGTCAGCGCGTACCTTCAGGAATTCGCCAGTCAGGCCGGGACCCTGACAGGGCTGGGCCTCGTGGTGCTGATGGCAACCGCGCTACTATTATTGTCGACGATAGAAGATGCCTTTAACGGCATCTGGGGCGTGCACAAAGGTCGGACTGCCATACAGCGCTTATTGCTTTACTGGGCGATGCTGACGCTCGGTCCGATACTGGTGGTGGCTAGCCTGTCTCTGACCTCTTATCTGGGTGCATTTGTAATGCTTGATCTGGTTCCCAGCGCACAACTGATGAGCGGTGGTGTACTTGTGGCGTTACCCTGGTTGCTCGAGGGGGCGGGATTTCTGCTGATGTACCTCATCATTCCCAATTGCCCGGTGAGGCTCCGTTGTGCCTTAACGGGGGCCGTTCTCGCCACGGGTTTGTTTGAACTGGCAAAGATGGCGTTCATCGTGTTCATCGCCAATTTCAGCACTTACCAGATCATCTATGGAGCACTTTGGACAATACCGGTCTTTCTGGTGTGGATTTTTGTTTCATGGCTGGTCACGTTGTTGGGCGCGTGCGTCGTCGCCGAGATGACTGCGCTCGCTATGGCACGCCCCTCAGTGCCACGGGTACGGCCGGTGATCGGTACCAAACCGGGTGGCACTCGAGCCCGCCCAGAACGATAGCGATAAAGGGTGTTTTATCTGCCCTTCGTTGATGATCGACTCAACCCTGAGAATCCCATCGCAACAGGCTTCTTGCCCAGCAGGTGGGATCTGTTTTAATATATTATTATATTGTGTCAAGATTTGACCTACCCGAGGCGGTGCCAGAGGATATAAAAATGACCCGACTCCCTGTATTGCCGGTGATGCTGGTCCTGGCATTATCCCTTGCCCTTTCTCCCGCAATAGCCGAACAAACCCGTGATCCTGCGGCCTACTTCTTTCAGGACAGTTTTAACGATCTGTCTGAAGAAGCACAAAATGCAAAGGACGAGGGTAAGACCGGGGTGTTGGTGATGTTTGAGACCGACGAGTGCCCTTGGTGTCAGCGGATGAAAGAAACGGTGCTGAATCAAGCACTGGTTCAGGATTATTTCCGCAGCCATTTTCGGGTGATCGCCCTCAACACCGAGGGTGATGCGCTGGTGACAGGATTTGATGGGAGCGAAGTTTCAGAAACAGAGTTTGCCCTGAGACATAACCGGGTTCGCGCTACCCCGGCTTTTTTATTTTTTAATACTGATGGCCAACTGCTGACGCGCTATACCGGTACCACCCGCGACCCACAGGAGTTTCTCTGGCTGGGTGAGTACGTGGTGGGTGCGCACTTCAAGACAGAGCGTTTCTCACGCTACAAGCGTAAGCGTAGGGAGGCGTCTTCTTAAGCCGGGGGTTTCAGATGCAGGCCGGAGCGCTCTCCCGGACGCTGCCGATAATGCGCTCCCGCGTGCTTCGGGGTCTACTGGCATTTATGGTCCTGACCGCCCCCCTGGGGGTTCAGGCGCAAAGCGGCGTCACGCTCGCATCCCTGCCCGAACCTTTGAGGCTGGTCGACGCGCTGTTAGCGGTCAGCGAAACCCATCCCGACCTGCAGATGGCGCACACGCAAGTTGCGGCAGCTCAGATTCGTCTCGAGCAAGTCGAATCCAGTTACGGCCTGGATGCTTTTGTGGAACTGCAACCCAGGCTTGCAAGCAAGGCGTCAGTCTCAGGCGTGGATTTTGAGGACGACAGCCGTTATGGGCTAGTGCTAAGCAAACGTCTGATGGATTTTGGCCGTAGCGAAAGCGAAAAAGAGGCGGCCAGCGCGGCGCTCAAAGCCCAGCAGGTCGCTTTTCTGGTACGCCGGGACCGCCTTACGCTGAATATTATGGAGCGGTTCTTTGCTGTTATTCTTGCTGATTACACCTACCGTCTGTTCGATGAACGATTGGCTATCAGTTATTTTCGCTACATCCGTATGGCCGAACGACGCGATCGGTTTGAGCAGTACTCCGATCTGGAGGTTGCTGAGCATGAGGCGTTGTATCGCAAGGCGTATGCAGCACGCCTGCAGGCAGACCTGCGCCGTCGCCAGACCCGCCATGTATTGGCTCTCGCACTGGGCAGGCCGGGCGAGCTCTCCAAGGAGTTGGTGACACCAGACCTGGCCGTATACCGCGACCGCGAATTACCCCCATATACAGAGCTGGCCGATCAGGTTATCTCGAAATCGCCAGCCTTGCAGGCCCGTCGCCAGGATGTAGCAGCAGCACAGGCTGCTGTCGATGTTGCGCAAAAACTGAATTCACCCGTACTGAGCGCCGAGTTTGAGGCGCGCGAATACAGCAACACGGCCAGTGCCAGTCGTGACCGCTATCGCGCCAATCTCAAGTTCAACGTACCCCTCTTTAATGGCACAGGTCAGCGTGATACAGAAGTCGCGTTGGCACGAAACACATTGCTGCACGAACAGGCGGAGCTTTTGTCCGCAGAATATGCGGTGCGAGAAAAGGTGCTGGCCCTGCTGGTCGGCCTTGAGATCAATCGTGCCCAGGCCTTGGCTGCCAGTGCACAGGAGACTTATCGAAGTTATTACCAGGACCACAGCCGGGCCCTGTATGAACTGGAAATGCGCTCAGATCTGGGCGATGCGCAGGCGGCTGCAGCGGAGGCCATGCTGGAGGTTATCCGGGTAGATTTCCAACACGCCCTGTTGTGGGCACAGATTGATGCATTGCTTGGTTTGCCAACGGCCCTGATTCAGGAGAATTGAAACTCATGAAAGTTTTCGCTCGTCCGATCATAGCGACGCTGTTACTATTTTTTTCCGTTGCGGTACCAGCACAAACCCTGCAAGGTGCGGTGGATTGGAACCGGCGCGTGTCGTTGGGCTTTGGGTTGTCGGGCCAGGTAAAGGTAGTGACAGTTCAGGCGGGTGACGCAGTAGTTCGTGACGGAGTATTGGCCGAACTCGATGCAACGCTTTTCCAGATTGCCCTGGATAAGGCCGCCAATACCGAGAAACTCAGCCAGGTCGAAATGGAAGGGCAACAGGCAGACTTCGAACGTGAGCAGACGTTGTTTGATGAGGGCTCGTTATCTACGGTACAGCTTGAACTCGAGGCGCTTGAGCTGGTGCGAGCTGAATCTGCCTACCGTAATGCGCAGCTGGAGCGCCAAGCCGCCCAGTATCTGCTCGAGCTGGCACGCTTAAAAGCGCCATTCAATGCCTGGGTGATTGAATCTGGGTTCAGTCCCGGGCAGTTTGTTAACCCCGACTCAGATGAGTCACCGGAGATAACGCTGGCTGAGCGAGGACGCTATCTGGCCAAAACCCGGATTGATGGCCAGGCCATAGGAGCGTTCTCAGGTAATCCAGAGGTCCGGGTCCGGATCGGAGATCGCATTTTTGAGGCGATCAGCAGTCACATCGGGCTTGAGCCGGTTCACCAAGCGCCAGACCAGGCGCGGTATTCCTTTACCGTGGAGTTTGCCACTGACGAACTGATCCGCCCGGGTACGCCCTGCGCTGTGGTTCTACCCTGACCGGCAGAACCTGTCACAGTTTTGCTACAGTGAACTGATGGTTTTCAGCGTGTTGACCAGATCATCCAGAGGGTAATCCGCCGATTCACCACTACCGCGATTGCGATATTCCACGGTGCCTCCTGCCAGACCACGTTCGCCGACGACAATGCGGTGTGGGATGCCGATCAGGTCCATCTCCGAGAACATGACACCGGGCCGCTCATCCCGATCATCGAGCAGCACCGCAAAACCAGCGTTGTTCAGATCACTATAGAGAGACTGAACAGTTTGGGCGACCTTCTCGGATTTTTTCAGGCCGATCGGCACAATGCACACATCAAAAGGCGCCAGAGGCGCTGGCCATATGATGCCATTATCATCATGGTTCTGTTCGATAGCAGCTGCCACGATCCGGGTAATACCGATACCGTAACAGCCCATGTGTAGCGGCTGGTTACGACCATCGGGATCCAGGTAGGTCGCATCCAGGGCTTCACTGTATTTTGTGCCCAGTTGAAACACATGGCCGACCTCTATGCCGCGCCTTACTCGGATGATCTTGTTCGGATCGGTTGGGCATGGATCGCCATCCACTGCCTGGCGTAGATCACGAACCTCAGGTTCGCCAAGGTCACGACCCCAGTTCACACCACCCAGGTGAAACCCATCGCGGTTGGCGCCACAGACAAAATCTGCCAGTGCTGCCGCACTGTGGTCGGCGATGACGGGGATATTGAGATTCACCGGCCCGATTGAGCCGGGTGAGACGCCTGTGGCCTCGCGGATTGCCTCGGCACCGGCCATGCGTAGCGGCTGGGCAACTTCTTCGAGTGCCTCAGCTTTGACACTGTTCAGTTCGTGATCGCCGCGAAGGATGAGCGCAACAGGAGTGTCACCGGTACCCTGCACTACCAGGGTTTTCAGAGTTTGATCAGCGCTGACCTTGAGAAAATCGCAAAGGTCAGCGATCGTGTGCTGGTCCGGGGTCGCTAACTCGTGCATTTTCTGGGCGGGTGCAGAACGCGAACGGGCATTCGCTGTGAGTGCGACTTTCTCGACGTTGGCGGCGTAACCGCACTCGGCGCAAAGCGCGATGGCGTCTTCACCCGAATCCGCCAGGACATGAAATTCGTGGGAAAAATTTCCGCCGATAGTTCCGCTATCGGCCTCAACGGCCTGCGCTTCAAGCCCAAGACGCTCAAAAATACGCGTATACGCATCGTACATCGCCTGGTAGCTTTGGCCCATGCTCTGCGCATCGCGATCAAAGGAGTAAGCATCCTTCATGATGAATTCGCGTGACCGCATGACACCGAATCTGGGCCGGATCTCATCACGAAACTTGGTCTGAACCTGGTAGAGATTGACCGGCAGTTGGCGATAGCTGTGAATCTCTGAACGGGCCAGAGTCGTAATCACTTCCTCGTGGGTGGGGCCGAAGCAGAAATCACGCTGGTGGCGGTCCGAAAAACGCAGCAACTCCGGGCCGTAATCCTCCCAGCGGCCTGATTGACGCCATAATTCGGCCGGCTGTACCGCCGGCAGCAGCACCTCTTGAGCCCCGGCTCGGTCCATCTCCTCGCGCACGACGGCCTCGACTTTGCGCAGAACGCGATGCCCTAGAGGCAGCCAGTTATAAACCCCTGAGGCAACCTGGCGGATCAGGCCCGCCCGTAGCATCAGTTGGTGGCTGACGATCTCAGCATCAGTGGGGATTTCCTTGAGCGTGGCAAGAAAAAAACGGGAGGTCCGCATAAAGGTTTAACACGATGGCAGTGGAAAGGGGGAGTTTATGCGTTTTCCCAGGCTAATGGGTCGTTACCGACAGCTTAAGCGACACCCCCGGGGGGCCGCTGTCCCGATTGGGTTAAGTGATGGGGCGGTACCGGTGCGTCCGGGTCATCTTAGTAGGGGCCTAAGCTTGCGCACCCTGGTGATGAGGTGCGGGCGAATTGCAGATCTGTCCGGCTTCACTGACCGCAACCGAGAGCATCGCAAAGTCCAGATCGGTGGACTTTTGCAGGTCTTGGATCATCTGTGCGAGCCGCTCACTGTCGGCGCGATGCGTATTGACCCATTGGCGGACAGCCGCTTTACCGCGACCGGGCTGGGTATCAAGAATCGTGGCGCTGATCGCACGCTGGCTAAAATGCAGGTCGGAGCGCAACGTGGATCGGGCGAGGGCGTGCCAGTGATTGGTAATCGGCAGATCGCGGATTCGGTCAGAGAGCCAGTGCAGGCCGAGTCGGTCGCCGGTATCAAAATAGACTGTTGCAACCTGCGCGATACCGTAGTCGCCCCGGTTGGTCACGTCGACGATGTCGAGTGCGCTGGCGAGCGCTGTCAGTTCCGCCACATGATTGGCGAGCCCCGCCGGCACATCAGCATTCAGGTAGCGACGCACCCGGCGTTTTTGAATCAGGCGGTTCGAGGTCGCCAGTACCCGGGGGAAACCCCGGCGCAACTGATCGACTCCCTCACGAAATTCGGCTACCGTAGTGGCGATATCCATGGGTCGGGGCCGGTAACGCAGCAGCCAGGCAGTAGTACGTTCGAGCAACTGGCGGGTCTCATGTAACAGTTCTTTCTGTGTTTTAGATACCACTTGGTCGTCCAGCGCTTCGATATCACACCACAGTTCGCGAAGCCGGAAGATTTCCCGGCCGGCGGCATACGCCCGTGCTGTGTCAGCCGGATGAGCGCCGGTAAGCTCATTCATCCGCAGCGTGAAACCCGAGCCGACCCGATTGATCATGCTGTTAGTCACATGTGTCGCAATGATTTCACGCCGCAGGCGATGGTTTGCCATGAACTGATCGAAACGCGGGCTCAGTACGGTTGGAAAATAGCGTTTAAGATCTTCGGCCAGAAAGGGATCCTCTGGCACGTCAGAGTCGAGCAGCATCTGGTATGTCGCTATCTTGCTGTGACTTAACAGAACAGCGAGCTCTGGTCGGGTAAGACCCTCTTTTCGCCCAATCCGCTCGGCGATCTCGTCTTCACTGGGCAGGTACTCCAGTTCTCGGTCCAGTCCATGAGTCTGCTCAAGCTGACGCAGAGCCCGCGCATGATGGTGTATCAGGCTGGCTGTGCGGTCTACCGCCAGTGCCAGCGCTTGGGTCTGAGCGTAATTGTTGCGCAGTACCAACTGCGCAACCTCTTCAGTCATTTTTTCTAAAAGATCGTTGCGTGCATCAACGGTTATCTCTCCTGCCTCTACAGCGGGGTTCAGCAGAATCTTGATGTTGACCTCGTGGTCAGAGGTATCGACACCGGCTGAGTTGTCGATGGCGTCGGTATGGCACAGCCCCCCCCGCCGACTGAATTCCACCCGCGCCAGTTGGGTCAGGCCCAGATTGCCACCTTCGCCGATGACGCGGCAGCGCAACTGCAACGCATCCACCCGGAGCGTATCGTTGATGCGGTCACCCACCGATTCATGGCTTTCGGTTGAGGCTTTGATGTAGGTGCCGATACCGCCATTAAACAGCAGGTCCACAGGACTTTTGAGCATTTCATGGATCAGTTCGTCCGGGCTCAGTTTCTCTGCATTGATGCCAAAGGCCTTGCGAGCCGCCTCGGACAACTCGATGGACTTGGCACTGCGGGGCCAGATACCACCCCCAGAAGAGAGCGCCTTGGCATCGTAGTCTGCCCAGCTTGAACGTGGTAGATGGAACAGCCGTTTACGCTCGGTGTAGGACGTGGCCGGATCGGGATCAGGATCAATAAAAATGTGCTGGTGATTAAACGCGCCGAGCAGACGAATCTGGCGTGACAGTAGCATGCCGTTGCCGAAAACATCTCCCGACATATCTCCAATACCCAGCACGGTGAATGGTTGGGTCTGGGTATTGATATCAAGATCGCGAAACAGCCGCTTGACTGACTCCCAGGTGCCGCGGGCGGTAATGCCCATGGCCTTGTGGTCATAGCCGGTACCACCACCTGAGGCAAACGCATCTGCCAGCCAGTAGTCGTATTCGGCGGCAACAGCATTGGCGATGTCGGAAAAGGTCGCCGTGCCCTTATCGGCAGCGACGACCAGATAGGGGTCATCGTCATCGTAGCGAACGACACGCGGCGGTGGGATTACCTTATCGTTACGGCGATTGTCGGTGAGATCCAGCATGCCCCGAATGAAAGTCTGGTAGCAGGACTCCACTTCCTTTGTGCGTTTATCGGCGTGAAGGTCAGCCAGTCGGCGTACCACAAAGCCTCCTTTGGAGCCTACCGGGACGATGACAGCATTCTTGACAATCTGCGCTTTGACCAGCCCCAGCACCTCGGTACGAAAGTCTTCCGGCCGATCAGACCAGCGCAGCCCACCGCGGGCGACTTTGCCGCCGCGCAGATGAATGGCCTCGACCCGAGCCGAGTAGACGAAGATTTCTACCATCGGTCGTGGCAGGGGCATTCGGCTGATTGCGTTGCAGTCGACCTTGAAGGACAACCGCCCAGGCTGGGTTGTGTCGTGTTGCTGGAAGTAGTTGGTGCGCAGGATCGACTCGACCAGATTCACAAAGGCAAATAAGATCCGATCCTCGTCCAGATTTGCCACGCGCTCGAGTCCGGCAGTAATCTCTGTGCGGATCTGTTCGACCTGTGTGGCGCGCTCACCCGCCAGGTCCGGATCGAATCGCGCTTCGAACAGTCGGACAATGCGCTTGACCATGTGCGGGTTGCCGGCCAGGGTCTCGATGACATAGTCCTGGCTGTAGCGAAAATGGATCTGCCTCAGGTAGCGGTAAGCGGCCCGGAGCAATGTGGTTTGCTGCCAGTCGAGCCCGGCACGCAGTACCAGCCGGTTAAAGCCATCGTTATCGGTTTCTCGGTGCCAGACCCGCTGGAATACACGCTCGAAGTGAGCCTTACTGCTCTTCACATCAATCGTTTGTTGGTTCCGGTCCACCAGATCAAATACATGCAGGAATACAGACTCGCCCTGGTTATTATTGATCCGATAGGGGCGCTCTGAGAGTACGCGCAACCCCATGTTCTCAATCACCGGCAGCACATCCGACAGGGCGGCAGCTGAATTTGGGGAATACAGTTTGAGTTGGGCCCGTTCGTTGGGTGTGCCGTGATCGTGACAAAGTTCGATACCCAGGTCCGCTTGGTCCGCTGCGGCTACGAGGTGCTCCAGATCAGTCACGCTCTGGTGCGGGGTAAATTCCTCCTGGTAGGCGGTTGGGAAACCCGCACCCCAGGTCTCGAAGCGTGCCAGGCCCACCTCTTCGCCGGAGTGGATCTGCAGTGCAGCCCGCAGTTCCTCTCGCCAAGAGCGCGCCACTTCGGCGATGCTTGATTCAAGCGTCTTTGGGTCAGGGGTAAGGGCTGTTTTGGGATCGACGCCTACGAGATAATGAATCCGCGCCAGCACGGATTCGGAGAAATGCACGTCGAACTGTAGTGAGCGCCCACCGTATGCCTGCATTAACACATCCCCTATTTTGCGCCGCAGGTCGCTATTGAAACGGTCCCGTGGGACAAACACGAGGCAGGAGTAAAAGCGCCCGAATCGGTCACGGCGTGAAAACAGGCGGGTGCGTTGGCGTTCCTGCAATTCCAGCATACCCATAGCAGTGGCGTACAGTTCGTCGTCATCCACCTGGAAAAGATCGTCGCGGGGATAATTCTCCACCAGGTTCTTCAGCACCTTGATGCCGTGTCCGTTCTTGGGCAGGCCGCTGCGCTGCAGTACATGCCGGAGTTTCAGTCGTACCCCGGGTACGTCAGCCACACTCCGGTTATAGGCAGCGGCGGAGAAAAGGCCCAGCAGACAGGTTTCCCCCTTCAGACCCCCTTGCTCATCGAAATGGCGCACTGCGATGATGTCCATGTAGGCTGGGCGGTGAATCAAAGAGCGCTTACTGGATTTGGTAATCAGTAGCGGATCGGATCCGTCGAGGTAGGTGGGCAGGTTGGAGGGAAGCACCGACAGTCGCTCGTGCAGGTCCAGGCCGAGCCGCGGACGCAGAATGCCCAGAGCAGAGTCTTCACGCACCACCAGTGCCTGGCCTGGCTGTTCCGGGGTATCAAAAGCGACGGCACCCAAAAAGGTGAAGTGGTCCTCTGAGATCCAGCGGCACAGGGCGACGACTTCACGAAAAGATTCCATGTCGAGCGGCATGTGGCTGGGATCGATTTTCCGGGCGGTGGCGAGGGCGAGGTCCCGCATCGTCTCCCAGTCGGCATCGGCAGCGCGGATTTCGGTTAACACCCGTTCGATTTCAAGGACAATCGCCTCGAGCCGTTCCAACTTGCTTTCACGGTTGATCTGGAAGCACAGGAATGATTCCTGACCCGCGTCGGTCGGGCCGTCATCCAGGGTAGTCAGTGCGCCGCTTCGGTCCCGCCCCACATTGATTACCGGGTGAATGGTGAGGTGGATCGTGTAGTCCAGGCGATTCAGAGCCATCCGCACCGAGTCGACCAGAAAAGCCATGTCGTCGATAACGATCTCAACGACAGTATGGCGCGATGTCCAGCCATGTTGCTCGGCAGTGGGGTTGTAGGCACGTAGACAGGCATTGCCACTGGTTCGGCGCTGGGCGAAGGCAAGATGGGCCAGTGCACCACCGTAAAGATCAGCGAGATCGGCCTGATTCAGGTCTTCAGCCGGTACCCGGTGGTAATAGGCCCTGAAGAAAGTCGCTGCCCGGTCGGCCTCGTCTGTGGGTAGTCTTTCCCGAGCGAGATCAGACAACTGGGTAATCAGTTTATCAAGTTCGAAATGCGATGTTGCCGGCATCGGGTCAGGAATCTCCCAGATCCTTTGTATGGGTGGCCAAGCAGAGGGGAATATACGTGAATTTTAGAAGTCGTTGGATTATCCTGACGACACCCATATGACCGGAACCGGCGGGGCATGCATTCATCGCTGTGTGACGGCGCGGTAAACTCTATCCGCCCGTCAGATGACAGCCTTTGCTGAGGACAATTATGACCGAGCAGCCGCTGTGGCAGCCCCCTGTAGAGCAGGTGGCTGCCAGCAACATGACCCGTTTTGCCAGCACTGCGGCATCCCGCTGGAGCAGGGGATTGGATGACTATGCCGCGTTACACCAGTGGTCGGTTCGTGAACCTGGGGAGTTCTGGACCAGCATCTGGGAGTGGGCCGGGGTCATTGCTACCGGCAACGTCGAACCTGTCGTAGAAAATGCCAGCCAGATGCCCGGTGCCCGCTGGTTCCCACATGTTCGCCTGAATTTCGCGCGTAACCTGCTGCGACGCCGGGATGAGGCCCCGGCCCTGATTTTTCGTGCCGAAGACCAAGCCCGACGTACGGTCAGCCATGCCGAACTCTACGCCCAGGTGGCCGGCCTTGTTGGGGCGCTGCACCAGGCGGGTATCGGCCCGGGAGATCGGGTCTGCGGTTTTATGCCCAACATGCCCGAAACCGTCAGCGCTATGCTGGCCACCGCGGCTGTGGGCGCTACCTGGTCATCCTGCTCACCGGATTTTGGTGTACAGGGCGTGTTGGATCGTTTTGGCCAGATCACGCCACGGGTGCTGTTCAGCGCCGACGGTTACTGGTACAACGGTAAGGCGCACGATTCTCTCGGCAAGTTGAGCGAGATCCGAAACGGTCTTCCCTCTCTGGAGCACACCGTAGTGGTGCCTTTGCTTTCACAGGATGTGGACTTGTCCCAAAATTCGGGCGCGACCCTGATGAGTGACTTCGTCACGGTTGACACCGAGATTGATTTTGTCGATCTGCCGTTCGATCACCCGCTCTATATCATGTATTCATCGGGCACGACCGGGGTGCCCAAGTGCATTGTGCACGGTGCCGGGGGCTCGTTGCTGCAGCACCTTAAAGAGCAACAGTTGCATGTCGGGCTGTGCCGGGACGATCGACTCTTCTACTTCACCACCTGCGGCTGGATGATGTGGAACTGGCTGGTTTCTGGTCTGGCGAGTGGGGCTACCTTGGCTTTGTATGATGGTTCGCCTTTTTTTCCGGACGGTAACGTGGTATTTGATTTTGCCGAACAGGAGCAGATTCATATACTGGGTACCTCTGCCAAGTTTATTGATGCAATCGCCAAAGCCGGTTTGCGCCCACGCGATACCCACGATCTTTCCAGCGTGCGCACCGTGTTATCGACGGGGTCACCGTTGATGGCAGAGGGCTTTGATTATGTCTACGACGCGGTCAGCGAGACTGCATGCCTGTCGTCCATTTCTGGCGGCACGGACATCATGGCCTGCTTTGTGGGTGGCAACCCTAATCTTGCGGTCTGGCGCGGGGAGATTCAGTGCTCGATGCTGGGCATGCAGATTGAAGTGCGTGGTGACGATGGGTCTGTGCTGGGCCCGGGTGAGAAGGGTGAGTTGACTTGTGCGAATGCCTTTCCATCGATGCCAATTGGTTTCTGGAACGATCCGCAAGATCTCCGGTACCGAGCCGCCTATTTCGAGAAGTTCCCTGGCGTGTGGTGCCACGGCGATTACGTGGCGATCACCGAGCATAGCGGGGTTGTTGTGTATGGCCGCTCAGACGCGGTTTTGAACCCCGGCGGAGTGCGTATTGGTACCGCAGAAATCTATCGCCAGGCCGAACGTGTTCCCGAAGTGCTCGAAAGCCTGGTGGTTGGCCAGCAATGGGAGGGAGATGTACGTATCGTGCTATTCGTGCGCATGCACCCCGGCGAGGTGCTGGATGATGTGTTGCGCAACCGGATCCGCAGCGAGATCCGTAAAAACACAACACCGCGACATGTGCCGGCGAAGGTGATTCAGGTTGGTGATATCCCGCGCACCAAAAGTGGCAAGATCGTTGAACTGGCAGTGCGCAAAATGATCCACGGTGAAACGGTGTCCAACCGTGAGGCGCTGGCCAATCCGGAAGCGCTCGATCTCTACGTTGATCTGCCCGAGTTGTCGAGCTGAAGGCTTACAAAGCCTTAGCCCCCCAGCGGGTTAATGATGCGGTAGCCTGCGGGCGCCAGCAGTCGCAGTGAGACATCAAGGTGATCAACGGCCGTCAGGGTTGCGACAAACCTGCCCGAGCCTTCTTCAAGGCGGATCGGCAGCGATTGATCATCGACCAGACCCAGCGGCGGCAGGGAAAGACCGAGTGTTGAGAGTAGCGCACCGGCCGAAGACTGTAGTTGCTGAACATAGGTAGCCAGGACAAGCAACGTCCTGAAGTCAGCATCATCAATACCCAGGTCGTCACTGCTGGTCAGGCAGGCCTTACCTACAACCGTGTGTGCCTGATCAATTTGCCACCACTGACAGCTTATCTGAGCGGCCTGCCCGTTTTTGCCCATGGCTGTTATGGTGGGAGGGGTCGCGAGTGCTTGATCGGGGTCCGGGACACCAAGGCTTTTGAGCATGGCATCGAGTTGCTGGCGTTTTTCTTTGGTCAGGCTCTCGCGCTGCCCCTGCAACTGGGCCGCTATACCCGAAAGCTGATTGATGGATTGTTCAAGGGCCTTGGGATCTACCCGGACAAGTTCCTTGCGCGCATGACGGATAAACATTATCTGCCGGTCTGCAGCTAAGAACAGAATCTCCTGGCGGGGTATTGCAGAGTGGGTCAGTCTGACACGACCATTACTCACCACGATCTGCGCTTTGCCCGTAATACCGTTATCGATTGTGTTGATGATCAGCCGAGTGGCGGCACTGACGGGCGTTATTGCACTAAGGAGCAGGCCAGCCACCAGGGCTCGGATAACAATGCGGCTGATACCAACGGGATGAAGCCGT